>Ga0172375_10001711_pt1 | contig 35078 bp, 33 predicted proteins | sample LakKiv1m_FD_114537 | JGI IMG/M metagenome (GOLD analysis project Ga0172375, IMG submission 114537) | Freshwater microbial communities from Kabuno Bay, South-Kivu, Congo - kab_092012_11.1m | ecosystem: Environmental > Aquatic > Freshwater > Lake | place: Democratic Republic of the Congo... | reverse complement strand
TCTTTGTAGTTTTGGTTTTTGATTTCATCCCATCTTCATACAACCAAAAACTACAATTATTGTCTACAACAAAATTAACTCCTGCTATATAAACCACTTACATCGGCAAAGAATCAAACCCTGACCTTGCCGGCCATTTTCTTCTTCTCGTCCCTTCGCCGAAATGGCACCCTGACAATATGGGCTATAGCCTTACATCTGCACCAGAACATACCCCCTTCTCCCGCAGTCATTTATCCTATGCATAACCCTATCAGATTAACGTTATTTTAACTCAGGGGGATTTAGCCACTCAAGGGAAAGGTTGAAGATTCCTGAATTATACTATTTCTATCTGCTCGTCAGGGAATTCGCGAGTCTTCCTGTCGCCTCATCCGCAATCGCTTCGGGCGTCAGGCCGTACTTCTGCATCAGGATATCGGTCCTGCCGTGGGTTACAAACTCATCCGGCCAGCCGAACTTATGAACATTACCGCGGAATCCGCTGGCAAGAAGCGCCTCTTCAACACCCGAACCGAAACCGCCGCTGACGACACCATTTTCAATGGTAACAAATATTCTTGCGGTTTTCGCCTGTCTCTCAAGGAGGGAAAGGTCGAGGGGTTTGATGAAACGGGCATTGACCACACCGGCACTGATCCCCTTTGCCTGCAGGATTTCAGCCGCCTTCTCCGCCACAGGAATCATGTCGCCAAGCGCCCATATCTGCAAATCCTTCCCATCGCGAAGAACTTTGGCGGAACCGACAGGAATTTCCTCAAGCTTCTCCGGTACTGCCGCTCCCGTCCCAATGCCGCGAGGATATCTTATTACTACCGGCTTACCGAGCCGCACGGCGGTATGAATCATATTGGCAAGCTCAGCCTCGTCGCCGGGCTGCATCACCACAAGGCCCGGCACCGGGCGCAGAAGTGCTATATCAAAAACGCCGTGATGAGTCGGGCCGTCATCCCCTACGACTCCGGCCCTGTCCAGGCAGAAAACCACCGGCAGGCCCTGGAGGCAGACGTCATGGATCACGTAATCAACGGCCCTCTGGAAAAATGTTGAATATATCGCCACAACCGGAACCAGGCCTTCCGCCGCAAGTCCGGCCGCAAATATCACCGCGTGTTCCTCCGACATTCCAACGTCAAAAAACCTTTCGGGGAAACGTTTGGCAAACTTCGAAAGACCCGTACCGGCGGCCATCGCCGCAGTAATCGCAACAATCCTGTCATCTTTTTCAGCAAGCCCCTGAAGAACCGTGCCGAAGACAGCAGAATAGGTGGGAGATACTGAAGAAACAACCGGCTCCCCGGAATCTATGTCAAAACCGGGTGTACCATGCCACTTTTCCGGAGATTCTTCGGCAAAAGAATAGCCTTTCCCCTTCTGGGTGGACACATGAAGAATTATGGGCCTGTCAGAATCCCTCGCGATTGTAAGGGCATCAAGCAGGGCAAGCATGTTATGTCCGTCTATCGGACCGATATAGCGAAGCCCAAACTCTTCAAAAAGCACACTCCGCAGGAAGAAACCCTTAATCAACTCTTCAAGCTTGTAATAAGCAGAACGCAGCCATCCCATCCTCATTCTGGCGGCAAAACCTTCGACAGATCTCTTCCACCTGTTGTAACGCGGATTCACAAGCAGTTCGCCGAGATACGCTGACATCGACCCCACATTGGCCGCGATGGACATTTCGTTGTCGTTGAGAACCACTATGAACCGCTTGGTGGCGCGGACTAGATTGTTGAACGCTTCAAAAGAAGTGCCGCAACCGGCAGAACCGTCACCAAGCACGGCAAGCACATGATTATTTCCCTTATACCTGTCACGTGCCACGGCCATACCAAGCGCGGATGACAGCGCCGTGCCGGAATGCCCGGCGCCAAACGCGTCAAAACGGCTCTCGTCCCTTCTCGGGAAACCTGACATTCCCCCGAATTGCCGCAGGCTGTCAAAACGGTCCTTCCGGCCGGTAAGAATCTTGTAAGCATAAGTCTGGTGGCCGACATCCCATACAATCTTGTCTGCCGGCGGATCGAAAATCTTCAGGATGGCTATTGTCAGCTCAACCACGCCAAGGTTGGCTGCAAGGTGGCCGCCGTTCCTGCTGACGGTATCAATGATCGTCTGCCTTATTTCTTCAGCCAGGGCGCCCAGCTCTTCCATGCTGAGTTTCTTGACATCAGCCGGCAAATTAACTTTATCGAGAACATGGTTCATTATACTTCTTCCGGTTGTTTTCTTAACCGCGGATCCAGCGCATCCCTCAAGGCGTCCCCCAAGAGGTTGAAAGCCAGCACTATAAGAAATATTGCCAGCGTAGTAAACACAAGCTCCCACCAGACTCCATACCAGAGCCTGAACCTTGCGTTACTTATCATTATACCCCATGACGGTTCATTTTGCACCCCAATCCCGAGAAAACTCATTATCACCTCGGTTTCAATCGCCGCAGGGAACCTGAGGGAGAAATTAATGATAATTAAATGAAAAATATTCGGCAATATATGCCTGAAGATGATCCTGCCATCTCCCAGGCCCATCACACGCGCCGCTTTTATGTATGCCAGTTCCTTGTGCTTCAAAACCTCTCCCCGGATGAGACGGCAGAGATATACCCAGGTAGTCAGCCCGATGCCAAGGTAAACACCGGCCAGGCCCTTCCCGACAACCAGGGAGATTGAGAGGATGAACAGGAGTGCCGGCATGCTTGCAACCGTAGAATAGAGCCACACGATCAGGTCATCGATCCATCCTCCAAAATAACCGGCAAGACAGCCCAGCAGGATGGCTATCGGTATGGCTATGAGAGAAGTAATGATCCCCACCTGGAATGCAATCCTCACCCCCTGAATGATCCTCTGGAAGACATCCCGGCCCAAACCGTCTGTTCCCATCGGGAAGAACCTGGTTTTTATCGTCCCGTCAAACGCTTTTACACTGCTCCATCCCGGCTGCCTGTATTGCAAGTCAAGGTCCTGCCGCTGGTATGGCGGTATCTGACCTTTGACCCTGCCGGCCATCAATACCTTGATAAATACTTTCTGCATCGGGACAAGAATCGCCGGCGGGTTGGCGTTGATTACGTTGTAACGCCAGTAGACAATCTCGCCGTAAACAGCCGTTACGGCAAATACCAGGATAATCCCCAGGCTTGCCATTGCCAGCCAGTTGCGTTCCAACGTGTGCCAGGCGGCCGACCAAAGCGACCTTCCTCCTGCATCCGGTTTTTCACTTTCCTGTGTCATCTTAATCTCACCCTGGGATCCACAAACGCGTAACACAAATCAGTTACAAGATTGGCAGCGACATAGATCACCGCACCTACAAGGACTGCCGCCCGGACAACGTCAAAATCCGAACTGAGGATCGCGTTTACGGACAGGTTCCCGAGACCGGGTATTCCAAAGAATGTTTCCAGCAGGAGACTGCCGGTATAAAGGAACGGTATCGCCATGACAACGCTTGTAAGGATTGGAATCATTGCGTTCTTAAGCACGTGCTTCAGCATCACGCCGCGGCGGCTGACCCCCTTCGCGAAAGCTGTCCTGACATAATCCTTGTAGACCTCATCCAGTATCACGGTGCGGTAGAAGCGCAGACCGCCGCCTATGCCGCTGAAAAACCCCACAAGAACCGGGAGTACCACGTATTTCAGGCTTTCAAAACCCCAAACCGGGAACAGGTGCAGGCGATAGGCAAAAAAGTACTGCCCTCCTATTATCCAGACAAGGTACGGAACACTCATCAGGACCACCGAGATGACGACAAAAAACCTGTCAATGAACCTGTCGCGGTAGTACGCGCACGCTAGCGCCAGCAGGACCTGGACAAACAGTCCGATAAAGAATATGGGCACGGTGAGGATCAGCGACGGAACTATGCCGCCGAGGATCATGGTGGACACTTTCTGGTTTGTCTCCGCTGACACCCCAAAATCAAGCCGCGCAATCTGCCCAAGGAAGAATAAAAGCTGGGAATCGAAGAAACTTCCCGCCCGTTTGTCCAACGCGAGAGACCTGAGCTCAACGGCCGCCCCGGATACTGCAAAACTGGATCCCAGTTTTCCAGGCTCTCCCGGAGTCTTGAATTCAACATACTGCTTCTTCCACGAGCCGGCATCGAGTAAAACCGTCTTCACAATATTGGTGCCGCTGGTGACCACGAACCGGGCAGAGCCGGCATCACACGGGCCGCCCCTCCGGTAATCCAGTCGCCACCTGTAACAGGTATCCGGTTTGAGACTGAAAGAAAGGGGAACGCTGTATTCTCCGCCTGCGGGAAGGATTACCCGGTGCGGATTGTTCGTGTAAACTGTCCCACGGACCATTCCCCACGGTGCGGCGCTGAACCTGAAATCCGACCAGTAGGCCCTGGTCTTCCCCCACAGCCCGCATATCAGCGGCTTGTCGTATCCGCGCTGTACGTCGTATTCCTCCAGACACTGGGCTGTCGCCTGTTTCCCGAGCTTCAGCATGGCCGGATCGCCGCCCGCCACGTTGAACAGCACAAAGGTAATGAGGATCACCCCAAGCACTGTCGGAATCATGTACAGTATTCTTCTTATAATGTATCCGGACATCTCCAGCCATCCTGTCAGTTATTCATTCCGCCCCTGCTCTTCCATTCACGCCGCTTCCCTGCATCAACACGGTAGTATTTTGTCACACCATAGGGAAAATCATGAGGCTTGAAGTTCTTCAGCCACTGATGGCAGAACTGGTACGACATTTCATTATGAAGGAATATCCAGGGGCAGTCGTTCACGACTATGTCTTCCATTCTCCTGTAAAGGTCAGTCCTCTCAGGACAATCGAACATTACCCCTGCCTCTTCAAAAAGGACATCAAACTCCGGATTAACATAATTGCACCGGTCCGGACCAGGCGAACTGTTGGGCCCGTAAAACAGCTGGAGATTGTTTGCGGCATCAGGATAATCCGACGCCCACATGAGCCTGAACATCTGGCATTGGCGTCTCTCCACTTTTGCGAGGAAGGCCGGAAGGCTGTTGTAGTTTGGCCTTATTATCACTCCGATCTTATCCATAAAGCCGATTATCAGTTCCGTTGATTCCCTCAATGAAGTCTCGGCGCTGGCCAGGTCGAGGACAAGCTGAAGGTTCTTTCCTGTAGCCGGATCAATACCGCCGGGATAACCTGCTTCAGCCAGCAGCTTCTTCGCCCTTTCCAGGTCAAACGGATTAGGCGACGGCTTGTCCTTGAATCCGGGCATACTGCAGGGAATGGGGCCCCTGGCTCTTACAACCCTCCCTCCAAAATAACGTTCCCATTCGGCCGAGTTGAATGCGCAGGTCAATGCCTGCCGCAGTTTCCTGTTCTTTCCCACAACAGGATCATCCATGTTGAAAGCGATATAGTAGATGTCAAGATTGGGCGTCGAAACCAGCCGGATCCCCTTCCGGACAAGATCATCCGTCAGCACACCGCGTCCTGTTACGGCAGCGTCCCAGTTGTCACGCGTGATCTCCGACAGTTCAAGGTCGCCCATCAGGAACTTGAGCCACTTCGTGGTCTCATCCTTGATCACATACTGCACAATGCGGTCAAGGAAAGGTATCTGCCGGCCGGAATCATCAAGCAGGCCCTTCTCCCTGTCGCCCGGTCCTCCTTCCCCCGGGTAGTACTCCTTCCTTCCAGTCTCCTTCCACTTGGGGTTCCTGACATATTCAACCGCGTAGTCCCTTTTCCATGACCCTAGAACAAAGGGGCCCGTGCCGACAGGATGGTTGACGAAATCCCTTCCATAGTACTCCACCGCCTCGCGCGGTACTGCAAAGGCATAATTCATCGTCAGTATCCAGAGGAGCTGGGGATATTTTCTTTTCAACCCGATCTGAAGGGTATACCGGTCAACGGCCCTGAGTCCCGGCACCTCGCGGCTGTAATCAGCGCGCTTTGAATTGCCGGCGGCTTCGCGGAACTCATCGAGGCCGGTTATGCGGCCGCTGAATGCCCAGTAGCCCATGGACTCGTTCGCGGGATCAGCAACCCGCTTGATGGAATAAACAAAATCTTCCGCAACAAGTTCGCGCCCCTTTCCGCCTGAACCGGCAAAGCATGGATCATCCTGGAAGAAGATGCCTTTCCTGACCTTGAAAGTGTACGTCAGGCCGTCCTCCGATATCACGGGCATGGACTCGGCCAGTGCGGGTTCAACCCTGTACGGCCTGGCCAGGTAAGAATACTGCAGAAGCCCCTCGTACATCTGGCTGACGGCAACCGCCGAATTAACATCGCCTGCTTTAACAGGGTCAAAACCGCGTATTTCCCTCGTATGGCGGAACAGCACCATCTCGCTATTGCGCTCTTCAAGGTTCCTGATGCCGCATGACGCTGCAAAGACAGCAAGGAATGCCAGTAGACAGGAAACCCCGCCGAATCGAGTCCAGCGGGGTAGGATGGCGGTTCTTTTCATTACTTGGAAGGCGTTTGACCAGCTCCCGGGGAAACAGGAGCCAACGGCGCCGTTTCGGGTTTCACCGGCAGCGAAGACACAGGTGGAACTGGCGCTGCAGGCTGATCAATAGATGATGGAACGCCCTGGAGCGGCATCTGCTGCCCTGCAGGCATCCCGCTTGAGGGAGCCTCGGAGCCTGTCGAGTTGGACGGCAATTGCCGGCCCGATGCCGGCCGTGTCATTGGTATCTTGTCCGCAAGCGATCTGCTCGCCGCAGCCCTGTGGCCCGCGCCCATCAGGGAGAGAATGGTTGTGTTCAGGAGGAAAATGACTGCCAGTACTGCAGTTGTTTTAGTGAGGACGTTGCCTGCCTGTGCGCCGAACAGCGCCTCGCCGACACCGGCCCCAAAAGCCAACCCCATGCCCTGCCCCTTCGACTTCTGCAGAAGGATAACGCAGACAAGAAGCACGCAGGTAACAACCTCAACAAATACAAGAAAACCTCTTAATATTTCCACAGCTTTACTCCTATTCCGGCGGAGGCCCTATTTTGCCAGCCGCACTATCTCAACAAATGAACGCGCATCAAGTGCCGCGCCACCAATAAGGCCGCCGTCAATATCAGGCTGGGAAAGAAGCTCCCCGGCATTCACCGGCTTCATGCTTCCACCATACTGAATCCGTATTGACTGGGCAACTTCCTCGTTCAAAATCGTACCAAGCGCCTGCCGTATGAAAGCATGCATTTCCTGCGCCTGTTCAGGCGTGGCATTGCGCCCTGTCCCGATGGCCCACACAGGCTCATATGCAACGACGACTTTGGCCAGGTCATCGCCAAGTCCCGCGAGGCTCCCGGTAATCTGCGTTTTCACAACATCCTGCGCGGTCCCGTTGTCCCGCTCCTGGAGAGTTTCGCCAACACAGACAATAGGCACAAGGTTGCCGGCAATAGCCGCCTTTACCTTCTTGTTCACGGTCTCATCGGTCTCGCTGAACATGGCGCGCCGTTCGCTGTGGCCAAGGATCACATAATGACAATAGATGGTGCGCAGCATTCCGGCGGAAATTTCACCGGTATAGGCTCCGTCTTTAGCCCAATGCATGTTCTGTGCGCCCAGTTTTATATGAGTCTGGGCTATCACATCACCAACGGTTTTCAACGCCGTGAAAGGCGGACAGAGAACAACGTCTGCCTCACGGCAGTCGGCCAGTTCTTCTTTGATATCCGAAGCAAGGTCACCCGCCTCTGCAACCGACTTATTCATTTTCCAGTTGCCGGCAATTATCTTCTTCCGTAATTTATTTGACATTGGAACCCCTCTATTTATCGCTCAATGCAGCAACACCCGGAAGCTGCTTGCCTTCCAGGAACTCCAGGCTCGCTCCGCCCCCGGTGCTGATATGAGTCATTTTGTTGGCCAATCCGCTCTTGTTAACCGCGCTCACACTGTCGCCGCCGCCGACAATACTCAGGCATTTTGTTGATGCAATCGCATTGGCAACCGCAAGCGTCCCGGCCGCGAACTCCCTGATTTCGAAGTAACCCATTGGTCCGTTCCACACGATAGTCTTCGCCTTCGAGATTTCATCCTTGCACAGCTTTATGGTCTCGGGACCCACGTCCAGGGCCATCCAGCCGTCCGCAATGGCCTTCTCCGCAACCGTCGCAACTTTCGCGCCCGGTTTCAGGGCTTTTGCCGCAAAATCGAAACCGTCGGTCACAACATTATCAACTGGCAGGATGACCTTGACCTTCGCGGCAACAGCTTTTGCAAGGATGTCCTTTGCGAGGCCGACTTTGTCCTCTTCGACGAGCGACTTACCAGTTGGCAGCCCTTTCGCCCTGTAGAAAGTGTAAGCCATGGCGCCGCCAATGATAAGCGAATTAACCTTGGAAAGGAGGTTCGTAATAACGTTGACCTTGTCACTCACCTTTGCGCCGCCGAGAATCGCCACGAAAGGACGTTCCGGGCTGGCAAGGGCCTTGCCAAGGTAATCAACTTCCTTCTCCATGAGAAAACCTGATACGTTTTCCTTGAAGAACTTGCAGACCACAGCCGTAGAAGCATGGGCACGGTGCGCTGACCCGAAAGCATCGTTGCAGTAGATTTGACCCAGTTCTGAAAGCTTCCGGGCCATCTCTTCCTGCTTCTTCTTCATCTCGGCTTTTGCGGTTTTCTTCTGCTCGTCGGTTACGTCATCCGGAAGCTTTACCTTGCCTTCTTCTTCCTTGTAAAATCTTGTATTCTCAAGAAGCAGGATTTCGCCCGCTTTCAAGGCCGCAGCCTTGGATTTCGCATCCTGCCCTGCGCAGTCAGGGGCAAATGCAACGGGCTTCTTTATTATCGCAGAAAGACGCTCTGCAACCGGCTTCAGGCTGAATTCAGGCTCAACCTTTCCTCCCTTTGGCCGGCCAAGGTGACTCATCAGGACCAGGGACGCCCCATTATCCAGGCAGTATTTTATGGAAGGAATTGCTGCGGTAATCCGCGTGTCGTCCGACACCTTACCGTTTTTTATGGGCACATTAAAATCAACACGCATCAAAACGCGTTTACCTTTAACATCAACATCACAAAGCGTTTTCTTGTTCATTTTATGTTCTCCCGGAAGAAACGCCGGGGCGTCTATCAGGACGCCCCAGCGCACAAATAAACCAAACCGCTGCTTTCGACTACTTTACAGAATCCATGTGGACAATCAGGTCAATGACCTTGCAGGAATAACCCCACTCATTGTCATACCATGACACCACCTTCACGAAGTTTGGATTCAGCATGATACCGGCGCCGGCATCAAAGATTGATGTGCGCGAATCATGGTTGAAGTCCGTCGACACTACATCATCCTGTGTATATCCAAGGATGCCCTTCAACTCGCCCTCGGAAGCATTCTTCATTGCTTCCTTGATCTTCGCATAGGCCGTCTCGGCGTCAGCGCCGGGAGCCTTCTCAAGGCGGCAGGTAAGATCCACAACCGATACGTTCAGCGTCGGAATGCGGAACGCCATTCCTGTCAGCTTGCCCTTGAGCGCCGGGATCACTTTGCCGACCGCCTTGGCCGCGCCCGTGGAAGAGGGAATTATATTCCCGGCCGCCGCACGGCCGCCGCGAAAATCCTTCTTGCCGCCGGGACCGTCAACGGTCTTCTGGGTGGCAGTTGTCGCATGGACCGTGGTCATCAGGCCTTCCGTGATCACCCAGTTGTCGTTCAGCACCTTTGCAACCGGGGCCAGGCAGTTCGTTGTGCAGGACGCGTTAGAAACAATCGATTCACCCTTGTAAGTCTTGTGGTTCACGCCCATCACGAACATCGGCGTATCATCTTTTGAAGGAGCGGACATGACGACGCGTTTGGCTCCGGCCTTGATGTGTCCTTCGGCCTTGGCCTTCTCCAGGAAGAAGCCGGTGGACTCACAAACGTAGTCAGCGCCAACTTCGCCCCACTTCAGTTTGGCAGGGTCCTTCTCCGCGGTGAGCCTGATCTTCTTTCCATTCACTACCAGCGCTCCATCAACCGCCTCTACCGTACCCTTGAACTTTCCATGGATAGTGTCGTACTTCAGAAGGTACGCCAGCTGCTTGGAATCAAACAGGTCGTTGATGCCAACAACTTCAACCTTTGGATTTTCCGCTGCCGCGCGAAACACCAACCGCCCAATACGCCCGAACCCGTTTATGCCTATTTTGATACCCATGATCTACTGACCTCCTTTTTATTTATTTGAACAAGCTCCATAACGTACAAACCAACACCCCATGAGTCAACACGACAATCTATGAAAATATACAATTTCAAGATTATGCCTGTTTGAAATCACCCCGGCCCTGCCCGTCATCAGGGCAGCCAGGGCATGCTGACGCATGATTTGTATTCAATAAACCAGGCCACACTTAAAGTCAAGCCAATATGCGGGATTACCCTTCCGGGTTCAGGAACCTGCCCTGGACCAAAGTCCGGGTCCCGCAGGTAGTTCCCATGAATCAGCTGTAATGGCTTGAATCAGACGGCGCGGGCTGTCAATATCCGGAAAAGCGGATTAACCCATGAAAATAATGGACAGATATATTCTGCGGGAATTCCTGATTCCTTTCGCCTACATCATCGCAGGGTTCAGCATGATGAGCATCATTATCGACCTTTTCAACCATCTCTCGGAATTTATTGAGGCAAAAGCATCCATGTGGCTGATCGTGCGTTATTACTCCTGTGTCTTCCTTCAGACGCTGGAATATATCCTTCCGGCATCCCTCCTTTTTGCAACGATCTACACCCAGTCCCGCATGGCAAAGAACAGCGAGCTTACTGCAATGCGGGCATGCGGAGTAAGCTTTGCCCGGATGATGACCCCCTATCTGGCCGTGGCTTTCACATTGAGTGCCACAGCCGCAATTCTCAAGGAGACGGTCACACCATCTACAACCCAGTGGGCCGAAACCCTGTCCGACAACAAGTTCCGCCCCCCGAAACAGCAGATGATTAATAATATCTCGTATTACAACAGCCTGAACAACCGCATATGGACTATTGGTTCGATAGACATGGCCGACCGGTGGATGGCCGACATCAAGGTCAAACTCGAACGCAGGGACAACTCCTGTTACGAGGAAATTACCGCCAAAAGCGGGAAGTACATGGACGGGCAATGGTGGTTCTTCGACGGGCGCAGGCAGCCATGCAATGCCGACGGAATAGCAGACAAGGGTAAAGCTCCTGTCATTATCAATCCGGCCGGCGAGGCAATACCGCTGTTAACTGAGAACTTCTACGACGTGATCAGCGAGAGAAGAAAATGGGAATATTTCACCACACTTGAAATGCTGGACTATATGGAGAAGCATCCCAACATCTCCCGGGAAGGCCTTACGAGCAAGAAGACAGACCTGCACGCCCGCCTTGCAATACCCTGGGCGGGCCTTCTTGTAACCCTGTTCGGGATTCCCGTTGGAGCCAGGGGCAGCAAGCAAAATGCCGTTGTAAGCATAATTCTGGCAGTTGCGCTATTTCTTGGTTTTTATTTCCTGACCCAGTTTGGTATATTCTGCGCCAAGAAACACATTCTGTGGCCCTGGCTCGGCGCCTGGCTGTCAAACATAGTAGCATCAATAGCGGGCATGGTAATGATAACAAAAATGAGGTAACATCCGGACAACAACAACGAAAGGATCCAGATATGTCACTCTTACGCGAACTCTTTGAGAAGGCCGTTGGCGAGGGATGTTCAGACATCCATCTTAAGGCTGGAGCAGAACCATTCTTCAGGGTACACGGCACACTCCGGCACAGCGGGTTTGAACAGCTCACACCGGAGTACATGGTCGCCATTACCAAAGAACTGCTGCCGCAATACCTGGAAAAGAATTTTGAAGCGGAACATGAAGCCGACTTTTCGCATTCCGAAGAAGGCCTCGGCCGGTTCAGGGTGAACATCTTCCTTTCCCAGGGCGTTCCCACGATAGCAATGAGATACGTAAAATCAAAAATACCAACCTTCGAAGAACTCCGGCTCCCGCTCCACCTCAAGAATCTTGCCCAGGCCGAACGAGGCATCATCCTCCTCGCCGGCACAACCGGAAGCGGAAAGTCAACAACACTTGCCGCTATTATCAATGAAATGAACACAACGCAGGAAAACCGCATCATCACTGTCGAAGACCCCGTCGAATACCTGTTTCTCGACAAAATGAGCGTCATCACACAGAGGGAAGTCGGCCTCGATACATTGAGCTACCAGAACGCCCTCAAGTACCTCATGCGGCAGGACCCAGACGTAATACTCATCGGTGAAATGCGCGACAAGATGAGCATACGCACTGCCCTTCTCGCAGCCGAAACCGGTCACCTGGTCCTTTCAACCCTCCACGCAGGAACCGCCAGCCTGGCGATACCCAGAATGCTGGACGTTTTCCCCGCGGATGAACAGGACCAGATTCGCATGGGTATAGCCGGAAACCTTCACGCAATAGTATGCGAGCGGCTAATCCCAGACACCCGCGGAGGCGCGGTGCCGGCAGTTGAAATCATGATCAACACTTCAACCGTAAGAAAACTGCTTGAGAAGAATAAACTGGATACGCTCAGCGCAGCCATCGAAACCGGGAAAGAGGACGGAATGCAGTCATTCAACCAGTCCGTCTACGATCTTATCAAGCGCGGCTTGATCACGGAAAAAGACGGCATGACCTATGCCACGAACCCGGAATCGCTCAGAATGAACCTGCAGGGTATATTCCTGGACGAGGGCAAACGCATCCTGGCTACCTGATGCCGCATCCTTCAGGAACTCAGGGATCATGTTTTTTGTATCGACATGCACGATTTATCGGACAAGGCATTTTTTGTCACCGGCTCGACGCGCGGCATAGGCCGTGCCATAGCCAAACAGCTTGCCGCGCACGGGGCGATAGTCGGTATACACGGCCGCTCCGCAGACGGGGTAAACAAAGCGTGCAGCGAACTGGCTGCCGATGGAAAGCGCGTTGTCCCGGTTCCTGCCGATTTCAGCAGCCCGGAAACAGCCCCGGAGGCAGTCCGCGCTTTCTTCAAGGCAGCGGGTCGCCTTGACGGCCTGGTCAATAACGCGGGCGGCGGCAGGGCCGTTGCATTCAGGGGACTGACTCTTGAAAAATGGAGAGCAACCTTCAGGACTAACCTTGAGGCCGCAATGCTGGCATCACGCGAGGCTTACACCATAATGCGCGAGAAGAAATGCGGCAGCATAGTGAACATCGCATCCCTCGCCGCACATGGTCCTGGCAAATGGATGGGCGCCGACTACGCCGCCAGCAAGGCCGGCCTGGTCAGCATGACACAGAGCCTGGCGTTTGAAGCCGCCAGGCTGGGAATCAGGGTAAACGCCGTATCACCGGGAATGGTGGAAACAGACATGACCTCGATATTGCCCGAAGAAACAAGAAAGTCCCTGAACATCCCGCTGGGCAGGCTCGGCCGCCCGGAAGAAATTGCCGCCACCGTTCTTTTTTTGTTGTCGGATGATGCCGCTTATATTACAGGACAGGTCCTCCATGTTGACGGCGGTCTATGGATGTAGCACTTAGCTGCAGGATTGGAACAAAATGAATGACAGGCGCGTAGTTGTTTCCGGGATAGGAGTTGTAAGTGCCCTCGGCCTTGACGAGGAGACTTTCTGGCAGAACATGATTGCCGGCAAATGCGGCATCAGGCAGATAAGCGCTTTTGACCTTACCGATTATAAAGCCCGGAACGGCTCTGAAGTTAACAATGAACAACTTGCCTCCGTCATGAAGACAAGGCAAATCGGGAATTCCGACCGCGCGATTGATCTTGCAATGACGGCCTCTTTCGAAGCCCTGGAAAGTTCCGGAATGAACCCGGCTAATCCATCCCCTCAAAACATCGAAATGGCTGTCATCATCGGATCCGGTGCAGGCTGCAACCAAACCATGTCAGCCGCACACGAGGCATATGAAACCAAGGGTTTCAAATCAGTTCGCCCAACCATAATACCACGAAGCATGGCCAATGCCATTTCTTCCCAAATCTCAATGAAATTTAAATTCACCGGACCAAACTACGTAGTTGTCTCGGCGTGTACCTCTGCTACTACGGCCATAGGAATTGCCTACCGGATGATAAAGTCCGGAATTGTCGATCTTGCCATAACAGGCGGAACTGATACCGTATTCGAACGCCGCATCTATGCCGGATGGACCAAGCTGGGAGTCATGTCAACCAATCCGGTCCCGGAAAAATCATGCCGGCCGTTCGACAGGGACCGTGACGGGTGTGTGCTCGGCGAAGGCGCCGGTATCCTTGTCCTGGAATCCCTTGAGAGCGCGCTCCGCCGCAAGGTCCGGATACGGGGTGAAATATGCGGGTTCGGGGAATCTTCCGATGCCTCGCACATCACTCACCCCAGCCCGGAAGGACAGGCGCTCGCCATCAGGAACGCCCTCAAATCGGCCGGAATGACCCCGAAAGACATAGGTTTTATCAATGCCCACGGAACGGCTACCCGGACGAATGACGAGTGTGAGAGCAAATCAATCCGGCTGGCGATGGAGACCGAAACGGACCGCATTCCGGTGGCCTCAAACAAATCATTCTTCGGCCACACACTCGGAGCATCCGGCGCGATCGAAACAATCGTGACCCTGCTCGGCCTGGAAAAAAAGATCGTGCCTGCCAATCTGAACCTTGATAATCCCGATCCACAGTGTAATCTTAACTTTGTAGGAAAAGAACCCATGCCCCTGGCGGACAAGACCGCGATGAAAAACAGTTTCGGCTTCGGCGGAAATAACGCAGTCCTGGTTCTTCGCCGCCATGAAGGCTGAACAATCCTTTGCGTAAGAAAACAGCAGGGAAATGACTGAAAGGATATTCATGACACAGGAACAGATTATCGAGAAGCTCAGGGCCATGATGAGGAAATCTTCCCAGGCACAAGTGGACTGGGATGCCATAAACGCCGGCTCTCCCATCGCGTCCCTGGGCTTCGATTCGCTTTCCATCCTGGATCTTGTTTATGACATCCAGCAGGAGCTGGGAATTGAATTCGAGGCTGAAGAACTGGTAAATGTCAGGACCGTCGGCCAGCTTGCAGCCTTCCTTGAGGACAAGCAGAAATAGCAACTGGTGAAAAGGCTCCGTCATCTCCTGGAATACGTAACTGCCCTTCTTGGCTTGTTCCTGCTGGACCGGATATCCCTGGCTTCGTCCGAGAAATTCGCCGTCAGAACAGCCGACCTGTGGTATTTCCTGCACAGGTCGCGCCGGCGGATCGCGATAGAAAACATAAAACGGACAAAGATAGCATCCAGCGACTCCGAGGCTGACCGCATAGCCCGCGAATCCTTCCGTCATTTCGGGATCCTGGCAGTTGAGCATCTGAAGGCAGAAACAGTCCTGACCGCAGGCAACTGGAAAGACCACGTCGAAATGGACGTTGACCCTGCAACCATGGCGATCCTGGAGGAACCTGGCAGGGGCGTGCTTCTCCTTTCGGCACATTTCGGCAACTGGGAAGTTGCCGCCCATATTCTTTCATATATCAAACCGGTAACCGGCATCACCCGCGACATGAACAATCCTTATACCGACCGGTTAATGAAAGAGCGTAAACCCGGCAATCGTTACACCCTTACGCCAAAACATGATGCCAACGTCGGCCGCCTGCTTTCGGTCCTGAAGAAAGGTGAAGTCCTCGCGCTCTTGATCGACCAGCACGCGGCAGAACACGGCATGCCGGTTGATTTCTTCGGAATTCCAGCCGCCACCCACAGATCCCCCGCCCTGCTCCACCTGATCACCAGAATTCCCATTTGTTTCGGTTATTGTCTGAGGAAGGGACCCATGTCCTACAAATTCGTGGCCATTGCTCCGATAATTCACAAACCGACCGGCAACCGGGAATATGACGTGCGGACCATCCTGGGACAACTGAACCATGAACTTGAAAAGGCGATCAGGCAGAACCCGGAACAGTATCTCTGGGCTCACCGGAGGTGGAAGCTCCCATCCCCATCAGTCTCCTGACGCAAGGACTCATGCTTATGATCAACAGCGTGATTTTTGATATGGACGGGGTCTTGACCGACTCAGAACCCATAATAAACGCGGCCGCTATTGCGGGACTTCGCGAATACGGCGTAACCGCAAAGCCGGAAGACTTCATTCCTTTTGTAGGCACAGGAGAGGACCGCTACATCGGCGGCGTGGCCGAACTCCACGGGAAGAAATACTCGCCCGGCATGAAGAAACGGGTGTACGAGATATATCTCCGGATTCTGCCGGGAATGATCAAGCCGTTCCCCGGCGTACTCGAGCTTGTCAGGAAACTCAAAGAGAGACGCGTACAAATGGCCATAGCATCCAGCGCCGACAGGATCAAGGTGGAAGCCAACCTCGCGGCAATAGGACTGACACTCGACAACTTCAGCGCCATAACTGTCGGCGAAGATGTTGCCAGCAAGAAACCGGCTCCCGACATCTACCTTGCAACGGCGGAAAAAATGCGGGTATCACCTGCAAACTGCTGCGTTGTGGAAGACGCACCCAGCGGAATCACGGCCGCGAAAACCGCCGGAATGCGCTGCGTCGCGGTGGAACAGAGTTTTCCTGCAGCAAAACTGCTGACGGCTAAGCCGGACTGCATACGGGCAGGAATCGCCGATATCAGTCTCGATGATCTAGGCCTTTCTGATCAACAGGCTCGAACCTGATCAGGGTAATCTCCGGCGGTATAAGGAACCGGAACGGCGGCCCCCAGGTTCCCACCCCGCGATTCACATACAACCGGACTTTGTCGCCTTCCTGATGATACATCCCCCTGACCGCGTGATAAAACATTCTTACAAATACATTGAAGGGGAACATCTGCCCGCCGTGGGTATGCCCCGAAAGCTGGAGATCAAAATTGCTCCTTGCCGCAGATGAAAGTTCCGGCTGGTGTTTCAGCAGGATTGAAACAAACCCGGCACATCCTGTAGAAATTGCGGCCTCATCGTCATAACAAGGCTTGCCCGTAAACCTGCCAGTCACGTCATCGACGCCAGCCAGGAGTACGCCGTCGGAAATCCTGGCGGATTCCTGCCGCAAAACACGAAACCCTGCCTTCGCATGGAAAGCCAGGGAATCATCAAGGCCGACGTAGTAATCATGGTTGCCAAGCGCCGCAAATTTACCAAGCGGCGGGTTCAAACCCTTCAGCAGGTCTGCCAGGTTTTCTATATTTAGAAACCTCGAATCAATCAGGTCTCCCGTGCAAACCAGCACGTCCGGCTTCAATTCTTCAATTCTCCTGACTATTTCCGGCAGGAACCGCCTGCCCCTGTATATACTTATATGAGGATCGGTAATCTGGACAAGCCTTATGGGTTCGGCACCCTGCTTGAGACATTTAATCGTCATCTCGACAACGCGAATCCTCGAAGCCTCGAACGAACTGTAAACGGCGGCAATTCCGATCAAACCCAGCAGGACGGCAAACGACAGGCGTACAGGCACGGCCATGCCGAGGAAAAGGCGGTTCCACAAATCAACAAACGGAGCAGTCATGCAGAACCATAAAAGGCAGCCCATCCATGGATAAGCTATCGCAGCCACCCAATACGACAGGCCGGCACAGCCATATTTCTCGCTGATACGGATAATAAAAGTAGCCGCAACCATGAACAGGCAAAACAACCCGAAAAGAATATGCAGCCTGGGGAAAGACGGGAAAACCCTGCAGAACCAGCGAAACAGGTAATAATGCATCAGCCCGTAGACCGATACAAAAATAAAGACAAACATTGAAAATGCTGCAACTCTGGGACTCATTTCCCGTGTTTCTCTACCATTCGAGCGTCTGCTTTGACAGAATTTTCCGCTCAATACCGCCAAGAGGATCTATGAAAGAAAGCTCCCTGGCCAGGAGCTGAAGCGGTTTATCAAACCCCTCCTTCGGTTCGGGCTGGAGAACAGGATAATAGAAATCATTTAAAATCCTGCTCCCTATCATCGTCATGTGCAGCCGGAGCTGATGCTGCTTGCCAGTCAAAGGCTTCAGAACAAAAAAACCCTTGCCATTCCCAGCCTCGGCAAGCCTTATAACAGTCCTCGCATTTGGTTTCCCCTCCTCGTTCCTTGACAGGAACCACGGCTCACCCCTGGTAATACGGCTCTCAACAAACCATTCCTTCCTGCCCGGCTCAGGCGGCAGGACACCAATCGCCTCATAGGTTTTCGTAATCCTGCCCAGCCTGAAAAGATCACTGTAAATATTTCTTGTTTCCCTGCACACGGAAAACATGACCAGGCCCGCGGTTTCCCGGTCAAGCCGGTTTATAGGGACAAGGCCCTCAATGCCGGTGCTCTTCCCCAGGCGGTAAAGAAGGCACTCATTGACATAAGGGCCGGAAGGAATCACCGGCAGGAAGTGCGGCTTGTCGGCAACAAGAAAGTGTTCATTGCGGAAGACAATCTCCTCCTTAAATGGAATTACCGGCTCCGTATCAACTTCGCGGCGGTAACTGAGACGGAGGTTGACGCGATAAGGTGTATCCAGCGAGATGGGCAGGCCCGAGTCGTCCTTTACGCAACCTTTTTCGATCCGGGAACGCCAGACATCCCTCCCAACCTTATCGAACCTCCGGTCCAGGAAATCGAGAATCGAGGGACAAGGAGACTCAACCCGGGGCAGAGTCACATAAGATAAATATGGAGCAACACTGCTCTCTCCTGATTTCCGACCAATGTTCATCGGTGATAAATCCCAAAACTCCACATGCCGCATTGCCGGGTTGATGTATCAACATAGTAATCCCGATGGATTCCATACTACAAGGGTTTATGCGCCAAAGCACGTGATGAATGAAGCAGGACATTCTTTGCTTTACTCCCAAAAAGACGAAGTATATTCTTAAGTAGAAAGCCGATATTCCTTTATGATTTATGCCAGGATTTTGTAGCAGGAAAGAAATATGCCCAATTCAAACATTCCAACCAGACGACTGAAAAAAGGAGAAATCCTTTTCAAAGAGGGCGAAAGCGGAACAGAGGCATACCTTATAAAAGACGGGTATGTTTCTATCTGGAAGATTGAAGAGGGAAAGCGTGTCAACCTGGCAACCAAGGCCGAAGGGGAAATCGTCGGCGAGATGGCCCTGATCGACGACACGACCCGTTCCGCAACCGTAACCGCAGAAAGCGACGTGGAAGTGGAAATAATCACCAGCAAAGAGCTTGAAGCCCTGCTGTCCGCCGCGCCACAGACTCTCGCCGCAATACTTCACCAGCTTCTTGAATCATTGCGCTCTGCAAACGATATGATAGCCATGTACGCTTCAAGGCCGCCAGCAAAATAAGGCAGAATATAATATGAGAACAATCACTCTACTGCTAACAATCATCTTCCTCGCTGCATGCCCATGCAGTGTGCATGCCGGCACACTGTCCGGATCAATCTCCGGCGAATCGCTCTCATCATCCACTCTTGAATATTTCTGCCTGGGCCTGAACTACGATAACGGGAAGCGCGGAATCAAGTCTGACAGCGGAGACACGAGAAAACTGGAAACGCAGGTATACTCACTCTTCCTGGGTTATGACCTCTCAAACTGGTGCACCCTGTTTGCAACCCTCGGCCAGTCAGAGGCAAAACTTCCCGGCTACAATTCCAGCAAATTCGGCCAGGGCAAGGGAAAATGGTCACTCGGGCTTAACGCCAACCTGTGGCATGTCGAACTGACAGACCCGCCCCTTTTTACCGGCCGGATCAGCCTGAAGCCTGCGATTGAACTTTCCAGGTATAATTCAAGCCTTGATAACCGCATAATCGAATGGACAGACATATCGGGCGCCATTCTCATCTGTTACGAAAAAGTCATCGAGGATCCGAAGTACAACGTTACGCAATTCTATGGTTACACCATTTATGGTGGCCCGGCTTTTTCAGTAATGAACGGGTCGATAAGCGGCGAGACAGACTTCACGGAAGAAAAAAGTATCGGCCTGATAGCCGGACTTGACTTCTTCATAACCAGCAATTTCTCGCTCGGCGGCCAGATCCAGTCATTCGACGAGCTGTCCGGCAGCTTGAATTTCCGGTATCACTTCTAAGGGAAAAGCGCCATAACGAGGCATTTTCCGCCCAATTCGCCGGCACAAAACTATTTCATTTATTGTTGCACCAGTCCTATCTTAGTCATATACTCACCCCCGTTTTTCTAATTCAGAGTTTCAACACAAAACAAAAAAGACGAGGTAATAGAATGCGTAGTTATGTTTCCGTGGCAAAGTATTCACTGGTGCTTGCAACAGCCTGTATCCTGTTCTGCGGTTGCGCTGACAAGAAAAGAATCGCCGACCTCGAGCAGAGGAACCAGGAGCTGGAAGCCAAAATCAGCGATCTCGACAACAAGCTGATGGTGAAGCAGAACGAATTGAGGACCAAAGAAGCAGATATAGCAAATCTCCAGACCCAGATAGCCGATGTCCAGGTCAAACTGGCTGAACTCCAGAAAGCCAAAGAGACAAAGCCGGCAGCAAAAGCCACTACAGCAACCAAGAAGCCCACGACAACAGCCAAGAAGCCGGCAACCACAGCAAAGAAGAGCACTTCTGCCAAATCAAAGAAAAAGTAACAATTACCACTAATTAAAAGAAAAACGCCCCGCTACTCAGCGGGGCGTTTCTTTTGTGAGGGTTATTCCACCATTGACCCGTTATCCTCAAGGTCATTAACAGATTTGAGCATCTTGTCGCACTCAGGACAGGCCATACGATCAACCGCCACAGGATAATGGGTCATGAAATATTCATCCAGGTGCAGCCATTTACCCTTATCGGTCTTCACCCTGTGGCAATACAGGCACGTCATCAGGAGCTGCTTGACCAACCGCCTCTGCCGTTCATAGGAATGGCCAACAGCGATAATCCCGGCAACCACAACCGCAGCAGAAAGAAGGCTGGCCCTGAAAAGGTTAAAAGGCGTTTCCTTTGCACCGAACACGATCGCAGGCAAATCAAAAATCTCACTCACCCAGACAAAACACAGGAGAAGAATAAAAGTTGTGAATTGCCATACCGCAATGCTTGAAAAAGCGTCTTTCTTCGGGGAAGACGCACTATCTGCCTTTGTTTTGACCATACAACCCTCCTTAACTGTTTTCCAGCCTGTTATCGACAGGGGAATCATACCACGCCCTGGAACATGAGACAATTGGATTCATAAAGAAAACAATCAAGAAAAGAGCAAGGAAACAACAAGCCGAATCAGGGCTTTTGTTTGGTTGTTATCTGGTATTTCTGAAGGAGAGCATTCGCTTCGGGATTGGTTGGGGCGATTGAAGCCAGGTCTGAGACAATCTTGTTCAGTTCAGTTTTTATACCGCGCGCGCGGTTGACCAACTGTTCTCGCTGGCGAATCACATTCTTCAACCCGGCACCTTGCGATTTTGTCAGGTAAAGTTCCCATCCAAGAAACAGGAGGACGGCAATCATCAGGATTGAAACAGGAAGGAAGACCCCCTGCTGCGGTGCGTTACTGCCATCCCCGCAGCAAGCCGCCGGTCCCGCTGGCTTGGCATCCATGTTGTTTGAATCGGTTTCCATTCTCTATTTTCCCGTCGTTTTCTTCACGGACTTGCTTTTGGTTGTCTTGTTGTCGGCACTGGTGCTTTTACGGACCGGGGAACCTGTCGCTGCAGGGGCCTTGGTTGCTGTCTCAACGGCAGCCGCAGGCCGGGGAGGCGGAACAGTTATTCCATTCTTTGAAAGAACAGCGCGCATCTCCGGGTTATTCGGAGCCAACGCCACCATGTCCTGTATGAGACGCAGCCCCCACTGCTGGGACGCATTACCAACCTCGATCTCCGACTGCTGCGCCTGGATCTGGGCCTGTAATTTCGCGTTGTGACGGCCAGTCGAAATTATCCATATGGACAACACTATGCACAGCACGCTCAATATAATGCTTACGTTGTACTCCCAGTCTTTCATTCACTAGCATTTGTAAAACTATCCTGTCCCCTTGTCAAACTACTTTTTCCGCGACACGCTTCCTTGCGCCGTAATAACAGCCCATATTCGCATGAAAAGACCTTATTCCATGTTGACAATTAATTAACCCGGCAATATGGTTGCCTGCGCAAAAAATGAAAACAATACGCGAAGAATTAAAAACAACGGCAGTACTTGTTTCCGACGGAGCCTGGGGCACTCTGCTCCAGAAAGAAGGCCTCCAGCCCGGTGAATGCCCTGAACTCTGGAACCAGACACACCGTTATGTCGTCTTGAATGTCGCAAAGAGCTATATCGGCGCCGGCGCCGATATGATCGAAACCAACAGTTTCGGGGCCAACCGCTTCAAGCTGGAACATTTCAAGCTATCAGGTAAGACAGGAGAGCTGAACATCGAAGCTGCGCGTATTTCACGGGAAGCGGCTGGAAGAAGCAGACATGTCATCGCCTCCGCCGGACCAACCGGCAAACTCCTTCTAATGGGTGACGTTACCGAGAATGAGATCTATGACGCTTTTAAGGAACAAGCCATGGCCCTCGAGAAAGGTGGGGCTGATTCCTGCTGTTTTGAAACTTTCGCTGCCATTGACGAGGCCTTACTCGCCTTGAGGGCCGCGAAGGAAAACACCCGCCTGGAGGTTATCTGCACTTTTACCTTCGAGAAAACACAGCAGGGAGAATACCGGACCATGATGGGAGTCTCGCCGTCTGAAATGGCCGCCGCCCTGACCGGCGCCGGCGCCGACATAATAGGAACCAACTGCGGCAACGGAATGAAACGCATGGTGGATATCGTGAAAGAACTGCGAAGCGCGGCGCCTTCGACACCCATCCTGGTTCACGCCAACGCAGGCATGCCCAGAAACATTAAGGGCGTTGATATATTCCCTGAAACACCCGGCGAAATGGCCGAGAATGCGCTTGCAGTAGTCGCAGCCGGGGCAAATATTATTGGCGGTTGCTGCGGGACAACGCCGGAACACATCAGCGCTATTGCGCGCGCCGTAAGAAGCAAAGGAAGAATAAAATGAAAATACCCAGGTTCATAGCAGTCGGTGAGAATATCCATTGCACCAGGATACTGAAGGTCGGAGGCAAGTCTGTCAAAGAGGCCGGCGGCGGCAAGTATGCCGTGGTCTATAAAGCCGGTGCTGCAGCGAGAGAACTGCCAATCCCGGATGTCTTCATGAAAAAGGCCGATTGGGAGAACGGCAAGGTGAAACATTGTTCTGTTGCCATATGGCAGGGCAACTACGGCGACCCGGCCGGCAAATCCGCAGGCATGGATTACATCCAGAACCTTGCACGCATCCAGGAATCCGCAGGGGCATCTTACCTCGACATAAACGTGGATGAATTCAGCACGGATATCCAGGAGAAAGTCAGGATGATGAAGTGGACGGTAGATATCGTCCAGAAGGCCGTTAAAATACCGGTGAGCATCGACTCATCCAACACAGACATCCTCCGCGCAGGACTGGAATCCCGCGACAAATCACGCGGAAAACCGATGATAAACTCTGTTTCGCTCGAACGTTCCGAAGCTGTCAATATGGCCGCAACCTTCAACGCGGTGGTCATTGCTTCCGCCGCGGGTGAGAAAGGCCTGCCCTCAAGCAATGAAGAAAGAATGAAGAATATTGATACATTGTTTCCCCGGCTGACCGCCGCAGGACTCAAGAAACAGGACATCCATGTCGATCCGCTTGTATTTCCAATATCAACAGACAGCAATAACGGCAAGAACTTCCTGGATACTGTCTCCAGCGTCCGTGCAAAATACGGTCCTGACATTCATATTGCGGCTGGCCTGAGCAATGTTTCATTCGGTATGCCTAACAGGAAACTTATCAACCAGGTATTTTCCTGGCTCGCTGTCCAGGCGGGAGCCGATGGCGGCATAGTCGACCCATTGCAGATCAATGCTGGAATTCTCAGCTCCATGGATACAAATTCCAGGGATTTCAAACTTGCAGAGGCCCTCTTGACGGGGAAAGACGAGTTCGGAATGGAATTCATTACCGCATTCCGAAGTGAATAGGCTGCAATTGCGTTAATAGAACAACAGGCCAAATGCGGCAACAGCAGCGCCGATACCGGCTGCCAGCATGCCAAGGGTTTTACACCTGCCGGTATTTTCTATCCAGAAAGCCATGGCTTTCCTGAACAAATACGGACTTAGCACCAGCATTATGCCCACGATTACCTGCACATAGGCAAGTGACACCAGCATGATCCCGCGCTGGCGTGCAATGTTGATTATCAGGCACGGCACCAGGAGCATAATGCCTCCCAGCGCCCTGGGCGCAAGCAGCTCCTCCATGAAAACTACCGTGAGCACAAAAAAAAGCGGCGCAAGAAGATAAAGAGACGGTTTATAGCTTTCGAAAAAACCCAGCGGTGTCACGAAAAGAAGACGCGTAACCCACACAGTACAAATCAACGTAAGGAACCAGGCCGCAACCCTGCTCCGGGGAAATGATGCGATCCATGTCTTCGCCTTCTGAGGCACGAGCAGGCATGGCAGCGATAAGCACACAATTATCGCCCCGACAATCAGCGAAAGTTTCTGTAAATCATTCATTCAAGTTTACCATATAAAGTCTGGGCCATAGCCCGGTCAATCATCACATTCTCAACCTGACCGGGCTGCATTTCCCGCCGTGGTTCAAACAGGACAATCTTGTTTGTCCGGCTGCGCCCGGCCCAGCGCGACTTGTTGCGCAAACTTACACCTTCAACAAGCACCTCGACAACCTTGCCCACGCTCCTGCTGTTGATGGCAAGGCCCAGCTCGTCCTGAAGCACAAGCAGGACCTTGTTCCTGCGCATCTTTTCACCGGCCGGCACGTCATCTTTCAACGCGGCAGCTGATGTACCAGGCCGGGGAGAGTATTTGAATATAAAGGAATTGTCGAATCCAATTTCCTCCATAAACCGCCGTGTCTCTTCAAAATCCTCAACCGTTTCCGTCGGGAACCCTACAATAATATCAGTCGTAAGAGCCAGTCCCGGGACCTTCGACCTGAGCAGGTCAACAGATTTGCGGTAACTGTCCGCTGTATAGCCGCGCCGCATCATCTTCAGTATCCTGTCTGAACCCGACTGAAGAGGCAGATGAAGGTGTTCACAGACCGCGGGCAATTCAGACATGGCACGGACAAGTTCAGGAGTGACTCCCGAGGGATGTCCGGAAGTGAACCTGATTCTCCCGATACCCTTGACCATGCTGACGGCCTCAAGCAACCTGGCCAGTGGTTCCGTGAAACCAGCTGGAGAGACATAATCTTCCGGCCAGACTTTGTTCGTCCTGCCGTACGACATTACGCTCTGGCCGAGAAGCGTAATCTCCTTTCCTCCAAGGCCCGCAATGTTCCCGGCTTCCTCTACTACCGACAGAGCTGGCCTGCTTCGTTCCTTCCCCCTGACGGAAGGCACCACGCAATAGGCACATCCCCTTTCGCATCCGAGCAGGATATTAATAAACGATGAGACACGTCCGCTGAAATGGCCGGCCAGTTCATCAAGGCGCTCATTCTCCTCGCCCGTATCAAGCACATGTCCATGTCCTCTAATGACCAGGTCAATTACCTCAGGAAGGCGTGAAAACCCGTGGGTCCCGACCGCAAAGTCCAGGCCCGGAACCTCATCGAAAAGCTTTCCCTTCATTCGCTGTACCATGCATCCAATGGCACCCACGATTCTGACGGAGGAATGTTTCTTGTTGTATACGAGCACGCCCAGTTTGCCGACAGCCTTGCGTTCGGCCTGGCCGCGCACGCTGCAGGTATTCACAATTATCAGCTCGGCTTCGGATTCATTCTCGACGCTCATGTGGCCATGGCGCTGCAGCAGGGCACTAACCGCCTCGCTGTCACGCTCATTCATCTGGCATCCGTATGTTTTTATGCAAAAATTCATTAAGATTGATTTAAAGTGATTACACGGAAAGGGAAAAGTCTTCACAGGTGCCGGGACGACCACTCTGGCTTTTCAAGCGTACCCTTAAGATTGAACTCAAACAGCTCGCTGAGGGGATATATGACAAATTGCACAGCTTTACCCAGTAATGTTTTCTTCTTCAGCAGTTTAATCTGAACTTTAAAATCTAGTTTGCGGTCGAAATAGTAATCCCCTTCGCCGCTTAAGCTGAAAATGCCGCCCTCGATCAGGATCTCTCTGGAACTGACTTTTCCGTCGCGCACCACAAAGTCTGCCTTCGCAGTATTCTGCTCAAGAACAAAATCAACACCGGGAATATACTTGCTCATAAATTCCGTCAGCCCCCCGAACACCGGCAGCATAAAGACATGCCCGTCCTTTATCCAGACCTGGCCCCCGCCAACCGCAGTCCGACCATTCCCCTCACCCATGAACCCCTGGACCTTCGCCCGTGCCCCGAATTTCCCGCTGTATTTCTTTTCCTGCTCTCCCAGGCCGGTCGAATCCACGAGTTCCTTGAAATCAAGATCATCGGCGCTGCCATCGACCACGTACCAGACATTGGACTCTCCATTTGAAGGCACCACAAACACCGCCGATCCTGAAATCTTTCCGCCATGCATCTTTCCCTGTATGTTCGTGACGGTATTTGTAAAGCCATTCATGGCCAGGTTGAACGAACAGCTTTCCGTCTTGATCGGGCCTATTCCCATCCGCTCAGTTTCCACGGTTCCCTTGAAATCGGTATTTGTCAGTCCGCCGTAATCCACCATCCCGCTTGCCACGATCCTCACCGGCCCGTCGAAGCTGAAATACTGCCTGCATTCATTGGTAAACACCCCGATCATCTGGAACAATGCCGGGGCATGTATCCCCGAAACACCTTCAAAAGTCACAGAATTCCTGGTGAGATCGATTGTAAAAGTCGTCTTCGCCCTGCCCTCCGGCCGGATAAGCTCCGCTACTTCAACTTTCACGAGGGACTTCGACCCTGCCATGTCAATATGCACATCGCCGCTGGCCGACTGCAGGTTGATGCCGCGGTAGGAACAATCATTTATCACAAAATTTCCATCCAGCGTGAAATCTCCAAGCCCATCGTTGAGCTTCCTGAACCTGGCTTCGCACTTCGGCGGCTGTTTCCTGAAATCAAAATGCGACACCAGTTCAATTGTCCCCGGCATGTCCCACTCGTGCATCAGCGGTATAAGAAGCCGCGGGTCGAACCGTGAAAGCAGGTGCGCGTCAAGGACTCGGGTCCTGTCATTATAAACAAACTCCCCGCTTACATCGCCGCTCATCCCTCCCTGACTCAATGCGCCGCCAATATTATCGATCCGTACAACAGGTCCGTTCACGTGCAGATCCGCGGAAAGCATCACAACCTTTATACCCTGGACCATGCAGCGTTCGACCTCCACGGCGAAATCAGCTTTCCTGCCGTCTTCGCTGCCCGCATCCCGGGGCTGGTCCGGACTGGAAAGAAGCTTCGGTCTTACCACCCCGTCGACTATCTTGACTCTGCGAAGACAGAATTCTTTCTTCATCAGTGCAACTGCATCCAGCTTGAAGAGAAGATGCTTTACGTCGACAGCCGCCGGACCGAGCACCTTCTTGCGGTACAGACGGACATCATCCAGCACCAGCTGCATGTGCAGGGGCGAAAGCCTCATCACGCTGAAATTGAGCACAATGCTCCCGGAATTAACCCTGGCCAGGATCTTCGCCTTAAACCAGCCCGGGAAGCCAACGCTGCTCAGGTAAAAAACAACAGTCAGCACCAGGACGACAATGGTTCCAAGCGTCCTGGTAACAATTTCCCTCCTGGTTCGGGAACTTTTCACGGTAGAAGTCATTGATTGCCTGTTAAATCGGGGTTGAAAACCGTTCAGGACATTACTGTGCCGGCACTGGTTTTGACAAATCCCTGGTTAATAAATTCATCATCTCGTTGCTTATCACAAAAACCACGTCCAGCCCCTGTACCAGCGCATATATTCCATCGGTTCCGGCCCTGAATCCCATCACCAGCGATTTCTGGATTCCTTTTTCACCGGTCAACCCGAATGTCAACGTGGTGCCTGAACGGTCCAGCCCGTATTGAACGAGGTTATCAGGGTTCTGGCACTCGATCCTGGTCGCGCGCATGTTCGCCGCAGCAAAGAGAAGGCTTTCAACTATCCCGGCATCAACCCTGTTTGTCGCCGGAGGCGCGGCATTCCAGTTCCCGGCATCGTCCCTTTCAACAGCCTGCTGCTGTCCATTTTTCAGGAGCGAAATGCGCCGAACGGTCTCTGGTTTCACCATGAGCATAGTCCTGTCACGGTAAACCAGCGGATCAACAGGATCTTTGCCCAGGAAATCAACCGCCGTCCTTGATATTTCCAGCGCGTAAGGCTCACCTTCGAATTTCGCGAATACCGTCTCCTTGCCCTCTCGCGGTGCACCGATCAACAGCCGCCCCTGCCTCGAAACCACCGCACCAAGTATTTTGTCATCCTTCCTGGAGGACTCTTCAACCGTGTTGGTAGTTCCGGCAGGAGAAACTTCCGGCAGTTTCTCGGACAAACCGACAATGCAGGTCATGGTACTTGCTCCAAGGTCGGCAGTATTGGTGACGCTGGTAAAAGACATGATCCGGAGGCGCGTAAAGTTCCCGATGATTTCATCAACAAACCTGTCATCGGCTTTCCACTGCACCGGCTCGACAATTGTCCACCCTTCGTTCTCCTGCCGTTTCAGCAGCAGTTTCCTGTCCCCCTTCTGCAGCGAGAAGCAGTTCACCTTGCCGGCCGCAAGCGTGAAAAGGTTCTTGTCCCTGAGGTCGTTGATCCCGACATTAACGATGTCCATTATCTCCCCGGACACCGTGTATATTGAATCCACATCTTTGCAGCGCACGTAGACCTTCTCCCCTTTCTCCCCGGCCGCCTTTCCAAAAAACAGTTCCCGTCCGATATCCTCCCCTTCCCTCCATACTGTCACCGCAATGACCGCTTCGTCGGAAGTCAGGCGGTATGTCTCGGCCTTCGAGCTGGAACTTGGTTCAGGTTCAGCCGCGCGCACAACATCACCGGTTTCAACGGTGGCATCCCAGGTAAAATCTTTCACCCGCATCAGGTACAGGGCGTGAAGCATCTGCATGACCTTGGCGCTGCCCGCCCTGGCCACGATGGGCTGCTGGACAAACCATCCGTCCTCCGTATGGGCAAGCTGTATGAATCCGCTGCCTGCCCTTTTTATTTCCAGGCGGCTTGTCCGGGCAACATCACCATGCAGGACACTCCGGTCCCTCAGCGCTTCAATCTTTTCGGGGATGCAGTCCATTATCTCCCGGCTTGTGGCCACAACATCTTCATTGGTGCCCGTCCTGACATAAAGCAGGCCCCCAAGCGGCGCGTCATGGCCGACAAGGATTTCCTCCCTGCATTCTTCCCCGCCACGTTTGCCTGTAATAACAAGTCGTACCCGCGGCTGCTGCAGCCCGTAATCTTTCAGGCTCAGGCTCCTCGTTTCCCGTTCAGCCCGTGTAATTACCTCCTGCCTGGCCATTGTTTCAACGACCCCCGCAATACGGTCAATCTTGTTGTCGTCGGCCCGGACACGGATCGGTTCGCCAATGAACCAGGATTCGCCTTTCCTGAAACAGTAGACATGGAAATCACCCTTCTCGATCCTTATCTCAGTTATATCGGCGGCATTCATCGAAAGGAGGGAAGTCGGCTTGACCGCCTGTGCCTTGCGGTCAAGCAGGAGAATCAGCGCCGCAAGGAGACAAACAACAAACAAGAGGCGCAATGTCACACTGAATTTCATGCTTTCCTTCTGAACCAGACTACCAGGCCCATGAGAACAACAAACCCGGGAATTGCCACAACAAGGAGAAGAAAAACCTTCCTGACCTGGTCCCGGTCCATATCAAGCCTCAATTCATACGTCTTCTTCGGCGTAATCGCCATGAGCGACTCGCGTTCCAGCAGCCAGTTGACTGTCGACAGGAAGAAATCCTCGTTACCGCCGACACCCTCCCTCAAAGCATCATTGGCGACAAAAAGGGAATCGCCGACAACAACCAGGCGCGCCGGTTTCAACTCAACATCAATGCCGGAAACTGGCCCCCTCTCCACGGCAACGGCTATTGGTATGATACCCCGCCTGTCAGTCTTGGAATCAAACCTCGGCGGCCAGTCTTTCATGTCCGTCTCGAGCCATCCTTCTTCCGTGCAGGAAGCCAGGGGAAAGACCCGCGGCCTGTCAACCGGGGTTTCGGAAGAGGACGGTTTTCCTGAAATCGGCTCCACGGGACGGGGCGTGTAGAACACCGTGTAAACATTCTTCAATTTACGGGTAATGGGATGATCTCCATATTGCATCACAACCAGTTCCCGCCCCATGCCGTTGACTGTCGTCAGTCCCACCACCACGCCGGTCCCCACCCTGACATCCCAACCGGCAAGGAAATCTTCAAGCCCGGTCACTGCATTCTGGTCAAGCAGGAGCAGTATCCGTCCCTTTCTTTCAAGGTACTTCGAAAGGAACCCGACTTCATCGCTTGAAAACTTCCTGCTGGGCCCGGCTATGACAAGGGCTGAACAGTCATCCGGAACGCCGTGCCGCTCCGCGAGGTTAAGCACACGCACATCAATGTTGTCGCGGCGCAGTATCCTGCCAACCGCGGAATAACCCGAATGCCTGTTGTAATCGGTTATGTCGCGCTCACCATGGCCAGTCAGGAAATAAACCACGGGCTGGACCGTCTGCGTCACATTCTGCATCGCGGAAGAAAAAACCTGTTCGCCTTTGAACGCAATCTTCTTCCTCTCAACCATCCCCCTGTTGTTCATGTTGATCTTGTAATCAACAAGGTCCTTGGCCGGAACGTACTTTTTCCTTCCTCCCGACTCAAAAACCACCACGTTGGCATCCGAAAGGTCATATTCCTGTTTCAATTCCCTGGCCCGCACAAGGTCGCGGTCAGGATCAACAATTTCAACCTTAAGGACATCGGACTGCCCCAGCTTGTCAGCGGCGGATTCATACTCCTTGAGCAGGTTCTTGACGTCATCCGTCAGGTCATGACCCTGCTGGAAGAACGCCACCACATTCACCCGGTCCTTGAGGCTTGTAATCAGGCCTTTTGTCCTGTCCGAAAGAACGTAGTAACGCGTCGAACTGATGTCCCAGCATGAATGATAGAGGGAAGAGAGGTAGTTCACCATGACCAGCACGAGCCCAGCCAGGATCACGGACACGCCCGTGTTCACTCCCGTGGCAAGACGCCGGCCGCGGCTGAGCCATATCTTCTGGCGCGCTTCCTTTTTGTCATCTTGTGCAATTTCGTTCATTCAGGTTCCCAAAACTCCTATTTCCACCTGCGCGACTCAAGCACCCGTACCGCCGTGAAAAGCATGAATACCGTTGCCGACAGGTACAGGATAACCGGCCGCGTATCTACTGATCCCCTTGCAAAATCATCAACATGCGCCAGCGATGACAGGAAAGTCACCGCCCTCGGCGAAATAAACGGAAAAGCCGCCACAATGTTTCCCAGGAAAAGCATCAGCCAGATCAGGCACAGGCAGCTGATCGCCGCGGCAATCTGGTTTTTTGTCATCAGAGAAACAACCAGCCCCAGCGACATCCAGAAAGAGGCGATAAGGAATATGATCACGCACCCTGCGATCACCGCGCCGGTATCGACAATGCCTTTGCCGGGCCCCATGATGGCAAGCAGGTAGATGCTGGCAACCGAGGGGACAAGGACAAACAGCACAAAAGTCAGTGCTCCGGCGTACTTTCCGAGGACCACCTCGGTCTCTGTGACCGGCGCAGTCATAAGCATCTCTATGGTTCCGGAACGGATTTCATCCGCAAAAAGACGCATCGAAACAACCGAAACTAGGACAGTCAGCCACAGGATTATCGAGGCAAAAAGCAGTGACGTCAGGAAAACACTGTTACCGACGTTCTTGATCGTGCCGAAAAGGAAAGTGCAGTTCGACGCTACCAGGAAGAAAACCATTGTCACATAGGCAATTGGCGACAGGAAACAGGCCGCCAGCTCCCTTCGCCATATGGCAAGAAAGTTCCTCATGGCTCCGTTTCCTCCATGGTCACTTCAACAAAGACATCCTCAAGGTTCCGCTTCTCGGCCGCCAGCTCCCGCATCAGCCATCCGTTCGAAGAAATCATCCTGAATATTTCGGGTTTCACGTCCGCATCCTTCCGGCAGTCGCAGACATAACGGTTCCACTCTCTGCCGGCACCGGCATCACACGAGACTTTGACGATGCCGGGAACCTTCTCAAGGCTGGCAATGACTTTTTCAGGAACCCCGTTGATCTCCGCAATCACCCTCGGGTTTCTGCTCAACACACCGACAAGGGTACCAGGCGTACCGGACGCAACGATCTTTCCCTTGTTCATTATAAGAACCCGGTCACAGGTCATCTCGACCTCGGGAAGAATGTGGCTCGAAAGAAGCACGGTGTGACTCCGCCCCAGGCCTTTGATCAGGTTCCTGATGTGCCTTATCTGGTTCGGATCGAGCCCGATAGTCGGCTCATCAAGAATCAGGAGCTCCGGCTCATGGACCAGACTGTCTGCCAAGCCAAGCCTCTGCCTGTAACCTTTCGACAGACGCCCGATAATAGTGTTCTTTACCTCCGAAAGACCACAGGCCTCAATTACTTCCAAAACACGCTCACGCTTCTTTTTACCTGCAAGCCCTTTCAACACCGCCCTGAAATTCAGGTATTCCTTGACCCTCATGTCCACATACAGCGGAACATTCTCGGGCAAATAGCCGATTTTCTGCCGGATTTCGAGGGAATCACGAAAAACATCATAACCGCCTATTGTAATCTTTCCACCAGTCGCTGGCAGGAAACAGGACAATATCCGCATTGTCGTTGTCTTGCCGGCGCCGTTCGGTCCCAGGAAACCCACTATCTCCCCGGCTTTCACCTCAAAGGAGAGATTGTCTATTGCCGTTACCCGGCCAAATCGCTTGGTAAGATTCTCAACCTTTATCATTTTTCCTCAATACCGTATTTGACTGAAACGAATATTGGGTTATTATCTCTTTTTATCACGTCCAGTCAAGGACGCGCCCAAGAAAGATTGGATCAGTAATTGACAAGGATTTCCCGACAGACAGGGATAACCTGTGATCGAACCGGAGTCGGCCGGGGTCTGCCCTCATCTTTCCCGAATGCGCACCTTTACGCACGCCTGACCGCGGCCCCCCGCGAGACCGGGGTCCGGGAATCACGCGATTCATCATTCAGCTTTCCTTACTCGGAAAGACACCTGCAGTGCCTCTGGTTTGACAGTTCGTTCCGGCCGGAAAAACTGATCTCGATCGACCACGAACAGGCAACCGTCGAAAACCCCGGCCGGTGGAACCTCGAGGCCGGACCCGACTTTCTGGATGCAATCATCGTCATCGGCCCGGAACGCAGGAAAGTCCGCGGGGATGTCGAAATCCACATCCATCCCGGTGACTGGAAAAGCCACCACCACGGCGATGACAGGGCCTATTCAAGGGTAATAGCCCATGTCTGCTATTTCCCCGGCAAGGTCCCCGAAAAGGACCTGCCGCCGAACATCATCAACATTGCACTGCGCGATACGCTGAAATCAAACCCGGCGTTCTCTTTCGAAAATATCGACATCACTGCCTATCCGTATTCCGCGCTTCCATCGAAAACTCCGCCATGCTCCAAGATACTTTCCTCACTGGACCCGGACCACAAAGCCCTGCTCCTGGAAGCTGCGGGCGAAGAACGCCTGAGGGTCAAGTCGCTCCGCATCGAAGCCGGAATCAAAGACCGGGGAGAGGACCAGGTTCTCTACGAGGAAATCATGGCCGCTCTTGGTTACAAGCAGAATTCAGCGTCCTTCCGGGAACTTGCCGTTACCCTTCCCCTGGAGACGCTCCAGGACGAAAGCCGCGGCGATGCCGTCAGGGCTTACGCACTGCTCCTGGGAGTGGCCGGCCTTCTTCCGAATGGTGTCTCCCGGAAATGGGACACTGAAACCCGGGCTTTCATCCGTAATTTGTGGGATCACTGGTGGAAACAGCAGTCAAAATGGGAAACGCGCAGGATGGACGCCAATTCCTGGCGCACATCCGGACTGCGGCCGCAGAATTCCCCGCTCCGGCGCATGGCCGCGGCTGTCTCGCTTTTCATTTCCCAGGAAAGTCTTTCATCCCGGCTGAAGAGCATCAGCACAGAAGATCCCAAGACATGGCACCGGAAGATTGAAACGCTTTTCCTGCCCCGGAAGGGCTTTGACTACTGGTCCCGCCGCCTGGGTTTCTCTGGTAAGCTGCAGAACTCCGACATTGCGATTGTCGGAAGCGACCGGGTGGCAGCAATAGAGTCGAATGTTATTCTCCCATTCCTTGCCGCAAATAGAATTCCGGTAAAGAATCTTTTGAACCACATTCCGGCGGAACACGACAACAGCCTTATCCGCCAGACGGCCTTTGCCCTGTTGGGCCGCGACCAGAATCCCGCCCTTTACCGCACCGGCCTGCGGCAGCAGGGCCTTATCCAGATTTTCCATGATTTCTGCCTAAACAACCGTTCCGCCTGCCGCGACTGCCTCCTGCCGAAGGCGCTCGACAATAAGACATTCTAACAAGGGTTCATTGACACAATCCTTGCTCATTGGTAGGCAAGTAATAATGAGACAAGAAAGTCATATGACAGATCTTCGTAGTAACATTCCAGCGAACACTTCCGCTGCGATATTCATCTTCTTGCTAAGTATCTGCTTAACAACGTCGGCAGGTTCAAACATCGGGAACGAACAGACCGAGAAAATGCAAGAAATTAGCAATAAATTTATTACGGCTCTGACATATGACAACAAAGGTCAGCTTTGGATTGGGACTGAAGATGATGGCGTATGGGTTCTCAACGAAAGTAACAACCAAAAACTCACGCAATTTACAACAAAAGAGGGTATGGGAGATGACAATGCCTATGCAATAGCCTGTGACAGACTTGGTCGTATTTGGGTGGGCCACCTGAATCATGGAGTTTCTGTTTACAATGGGCAGACTTGGACAAATTATAGCATCTTGAATGGACCTGTTGGTGAAAGGGTATTTGACATTGCAACGAGTCCAAAGAACGATGACGTATGGATTGCCACAAGTATTGGACTGAGCCGTTATTCCATGAAAGAAAATGAATGGACATACTATACCCGCGCAAATGGCTTAC
>Ga0172375_10001709_pt1 | contig 35114 bp, 24 predicted proteins | sample LakKiv1m_FD_114537 | JGI IMG/M metagenome (GOLD analysis project Ga0172375, IMG submission 114537) | Freshwater microbial communities from Kabuno Bay, South-Kivu, Congo - kab_092012_11.1m | ecosystem: Environmental > Aquatic > Freshwater > Lake | place: Democratic Republic of the Congo... | reverse complement strand
TTTCCCCCCTTTGCTTTGAAAATAGTCGAAAGTCGAAAGGAAAAGCTGTGCTGTCAGGCGCCCTCGCCTGACAGCCGACCTTAGTCTGTGGTATCGACCCTCTGTGGTCGACACTATTTTCATCCTTCGTTGTGCACCGACAGGCGCATGTGGGTTTATCCTGAATCAAGTTCAGGACAAGCTTAAAGGGGGGAAGGGGCATAAGCGCTAAATTAAGCATATATCACATATGTGTATAGTGTTCTGTCAGGTCTTTAGCGAAGCGGAGACCTGACAGATATCGTTTCAATCAAAGTGTAGTACCTGTAACTATGTTCAGTATAATAATCCTTATTTTAGCGCTTATGGGGGAAGGGGGGATTTTCACCAAAAATACCTACAATACCCTTAATCTAATTGTCCCTTGTCTACATTCCGGGAATTTTTACCCCCACGATTCAGCGAAGAGCCCTTTATTTTAGGAGAACAGACTTTAATCTGTTCACTTAAGTCTTGAGCCTTGAGCCTTGAGCTCAGAGCCCTAAGCCGATAATTTCAAATATTTTTGGCTAGTCTTTGACCTTCGACCCGAAAATCATTCCTCCACTACCAAATCCGGAAAACACACCTTCAACACATTTACCACATCCGACCGCCGGAACGGCTTGGGGAATATAAAGTCCGGCTTATATTCCGCCTTCTTCGACTTTTCCACTACATCGGCGTAATACCCGGAAAACTGCACAAACTGCCCCCGGAATTCCAGCGACCGCAGCTTCTTCAGCAGTTCCAATCCATTCATATCCGGCATACTATAATCGCTGAACACTATATGCGGACGGGTGACTTTATAAGCCTGAAGAGCGGTTTCTCCGTTGAAAGCCAGCGAAATATCTTCAATCCCCACCGAAAGCAAAATCCCTTCCAACACATCCACAATCGCTTCTTCGTCATCCACAACTAATACCTTGATATTATGCGCCCCCGGAGGCAAAGCCGCTAATTCCATAATCTCAAGTTCGTGTTCCCCAATATAGGAAAATCCCACCGAAATTATCGCGCCCATATCCGTCAACAACCGGAAACTAATTTCTCCGCTCTGCTCATTTTTATCTATACTGAGAAATTCTTTTACGGTGAATGGGAAAGCGTTCTTATCATACCATAATTCAAAATCGCCTCTCCTGCCTAAAATTGAGGATAATTCTTTGCCGTCGATTTGGCTATTATCGTCGATTTTCATTTATCCTCCGATTTTTTGTTTTGACTGCGTTTGCTCCACCATTGTTCCAATCTTTCTTTAATGGCTTTTTCACTGCCTATTTCCGTAGGATGGTAATAGATTTTCCCCATTAGTTCCTCCGGCAGCATTTCCTCTTCGATAAAATGCCCCGGGTAACTATGAGGATATTTATATTCCTTGCCGTAATTCCACGCCTTCATATAGCCGGTCACCGGATTGCGTAATCTTAAAGGCACCGGGATGTCGGGATTTGCCCGCGCCTCGGCTAAAGCCGCTTCTATCGCCTGATACGAAGCGTTCGATTTGGGGCTGGAAGCCAGATAGGCGCAAGTTTGCCCTAAAATTATCCGCGCTTCCGGCATCCCTATTGTATGCACCGCCTGAAAACAGGTATTCGCTAAAATCAGCGCGGTGGGATTGGCGTTGCCAATATCTTCCGCCGCTAAAATCACCATCCGCCGCGCGATAAACTTGACATCTTCCCCCCCGACTAACATCCGCGCCATATAATACAGCGCTGCATCCGGGTCGGAAGCGCGCATCGACTTGATAAACGCCGAAGCCGCATCGTAATGGTAATCCCCCTTTTTATCGTAGGCAATTGTCTTCTGCTGCAACGCTTGCAAAGCTGTTTCCACCGCCACCGTTTTCCCGTTTTCACCGGCCGGAGTCAAATCCGCCGCTAATTCCAACGCGTTCAACATTATCCGCGCATCCCCGCCGGAATATTTGATCAACGATTCCCGCGCCTCCTCCGATAAAATCACCCCGCTATCCCGCAGAATTTTATCTTCCGCCAGAGCTCGTTCTAAAATTCCCCGCAAATGTTCCGCCGTTAAAGGATGAAATTTCAACACCCTCGCCCTCGACAACAGCGGCGGAATCACTTCAAAAGATGGATTTTCCGTGGTCGCCCCGATGAGAATGATCGCTCCCGTTTCCACCGCTTTCAGTAAAGCGTCCTGTTGAGATTTGGAATAGCGGTGGATTTCATCGATGAAAATTATCGTCTTTTTCGACTTGCTCTGCCATACCTTCTGAGCATAGTCTATCGCCGACCGCAACTCCTTGACCCCGCTTTCCACCGCCGATAATTCCTTGAGCGCCACATCTTCCCGCTTCGCAATTAATCGAGCCAAAGTAGTTTTCCCGCAGCCTGGTTCCCCCCAAAAAATCATTGAGGGAATCATCCCTCCTTGAAAAATCTGCCGCAGTATCCCCTTGTCCCCCAACAAATCTTCCTGCCCGGTGAAATCCTGCAGCGATTTAGGGCGCATCCTTTCCGCCAAAGGCGCAAAAATCCCCGCTTTATCATTATTTGCCGCGAATAATTCCATCGGTGGGATTAAATTACCGTAAATTACTTTTATTTTCTGTATACTAAGGGTGTCGACTCTCTGCAGTCGATATCAATACTCTGTATTATGGGGAATGCTGAAGATCAAAGCGGATCGACAGTACCCGCCTGGGATTTGGGCAACAAATCCCAAAAGTCTTTTCGTATGTTTAGGTAGGGACAGAAAAGTGTTCTGTTCCACAATTAATAAAAAGCCCCGTAATCCGTCATTCCCGCGTAAGCGGGAATCTCTATATCCATAATTTACAAACATCTGGATTCCAGCTTGCGCGGGATGACAAGGTCAGACGGTATTCCGGGACAGCCTGAGTGTTCTGTCCCTGCAACCCAAAAATATTAATCAGAACCGGTATAAGTGTATGTTGGAATTCCGATTAAAGGGTCTTCGCTATTTTGTGTGGGTAGTTTGAATAATTTGTTTTTAAAATCCCCCTTTAATTCCCCCTTTTAAAAAAGGGGGAAAGTGGAGTGGAACAGCTGTTTGCTTTTCCCCCCTTTATTTAAAGGGGGGAAGGGGGGATTTTCACTAAAAATACCTACAATACCCTTAATCTGTTTGTCCCTTGTCTACATTAATCCGGGAATTTTTACCCACACGATTCAGCGAAGAGTCCGATTAAATTTATCTATCTCATTAATTTACCGCCTTAAAGCAAAATATGCAAAATAATTTAGCAACTTCTCTTTAAAACCATATTCCTACAAAATCACCAATGCTGTCATTCCCGCGAAACAGTCTGTCCGAAAACGCCCCGAAGCTGTCATTCCCGCGAAACAGTCTGTCCGAAAACGCCCCGAAGCTGTCATCCCCGCGAAACAGTCTGTCCGAAAACGCCCCGAAGCTGTCATCCCCGCGAAACAGTCTGTCCGAAAACGCCCCGAAGCTGTCATTCCCGCGAAAGCGGGAATCCAGATGATGCTATTATTACTACACTTACGATATTCACAATACTGTATGTGTTGCGATTTTTTCTATTCTCGGACAGAACTGAAAGCGGGAATCCCGCCCTTTTACTTGCTGCTTGTTACTTGTTACTTCCCCTAGTTCCCCCGCTCCTGCGTGGGAATGCAGAAGATTTTCCCTACGCTGAAAATTATTTGTCTTCTCGATAGCGCATTCAAGCGTGGGAATGCAAAAAAATATGGTATGATAATTGCTCTAAACCGTCCAATATATATCAACATCCCACAATTTAACTGTAAAAAATGAATACTACCACCGCAAAATCCGCCAACCTTGGCTTTCCCCGTCTGGGGATAAAAAGAGAATGGAAAAAAGCCCTGGAAGATTTCTGGGCCGGTAAAATCACCGAAAAAGAATTACTCGGCGTAAAAGAGCAGCTGCAAGAAAAACACTGGCATCAGCAGATCGAGGCCGGTATCGGACTCATCCCCGTCGGAGATTTCGCCTTCTACGACCATATGCTGGATATGACCGCGCTCTTGGGCGCAGTTCCCCCTCGTTATAACATCGATTCCGGCGCGGAAATCGACCTGAAAACCTACTTCGCGATGGCCCGCGGCCGGCAGGATGCAAATTCCGATGTCACCGCTATGGAAATGACCAAATGGTTCGACACCAATTATCACTACATCGTCCCCGAATTTTATCGCTCTACCCAATTCCGCCGGGGCTGGAATGTCCCCTTCGACGCCCTCAAATCCGCCCGCCAGGCCGGAGTGCAAAATCCCCGGATGGTCCTCATTGGACCGGTTACCTTCCTCCTGCTGGGGAAAATTATGGATGATGGTCTGCAGCGCCGCGACCTTCTGCCGGGACTGCTGCTCGCCTATCGACAATTACTGGAAGATTTCGCCGACGCCGGCATAGAATGGGTGCAAATCGATGAACCCGTCTTAGTCACCGATTTGACTCCGGAAGCTCAGGAATTAATTAAACAAGCTTACAATCATCTATACCGTCTGTCAAAACGCCCCAAAATTCTCCTCGCCTCCTATTTCGGCGGGCTGGAAGACAATGCCGGGCTCGCTTTATCCCTGGGCGCGGAAGCTATCCACCTCGATTTAGTCCGCGCCCCGGAACAATTGCCGGAAATCCTGAATTTAATCGATGACAAGACTATCCTCAGCCTTGGAGTTATCGACGGCCGCAATATCTGGCGCGCCGATTTACACCAAGCGTTCATACTTCTGCAAACCGCCGCGGAAAAAATTGGCAAAAACCGTATACAGGTTGCCCCCTCCTGCTCCCTCCTGCACTCCCCGATAGATTTGAACTATGAAAAATCCCTGCCGCCGGAAATCAAAGAATGGATGGCCTTCGCCCTGCAGAAACTGGACGAAGTTTCCCTCCTAACCGATGCTTTAAATAATGGTATCGACCAAACTATCCCCGTTTTCCAATCGGCCCGCGAAGCATTAATCCGCCGCCAAACTTCGCCGCTGGTGGTCAATCCCCAAATCCGCGCTAAAACTATCTCCAAGAGTATGGCTGCCCGCCCATCGGCCTTCCCGGTGCGGAAACAGGTTCAACAGCAGAGGCTCCAACTTCCCGCTTTACCTTCCACCACCATCGGTTCCTTCCCTCAGACCAAAGAACTGAGGAAAATCCGCGCTGATTTCAAAAAAGGCGAAATTTCCTCGCAGGACTACAAAATCGCCCTGAAAAATGCCATTAAACAGGTGATACGCCTGCAGGAAGAAATCGGACTCGATGTTTTGGTGCACGGCGAATTTGAACGAAACGATATGGTGGAATATTTCGGCGAACAACTGCAGGGATTCATCTTCACTCAAAACGGCTGGGTGCAGTCCTACGGTTCCCGCGCCGTCAAACCGCCCATCATCTACGGCGATATCCTGCGTCAAACCCCAATGACTGTGGAATGGAGCGCTTTTGCGCAAAGCCTTACGGATAAACCGGTTAAAGGTATGCTCACCGGCCCCGTCACTATGCTTAAATGGAGTTTTGTCCGCAGCGATCAGCCCCTTAGCGAAACCTGTATGCAGCTGGCTGCAGCCCTGCGCGAAGAAACTATCGATCTGGAAAAAGCCGGTATTAAAGTTATCCAAATCGATGAACCGGCTCTGCGGGAAGGATTGCCCCTGCGGAAAAAATACTGGAAAGAATATCTCGAGTGGGCGGTCAAAGCCTTCAGGATTGCTTCTTCCGGCGTAAAAGACCACACCCAAATCCACACCCATATGTGCTACAGCGAATTCAACGAAATCATCGAATCCATCGCCGCTTTGGACGCCGATGTCATTTCCATCGAAGCCAGCCGCTCCAAAATGGAACTTCTGCAATCGTTCCGGGAATTTCAATATCCCAACCAAATCGGCCCGGGCCTCTATGACATCCATTCCCCCCGCGTGCCTTCCGCGGAAGAAATCGCCTCCCTCTTGAAATTAGCCTTAAGATGGATTCCCTCGGAACAATTATGGTGCAATCCCGACTGCGGCCTGAAAACCCGCGCCTGGAAAGAAACTAAGGAAGCCTTGACTAATATGATTTCCGCTGTTAAATTAGTAAGAAGTGAAATCGCCTGATGTTTATTATCTTATCCTGAAAATAAGTCCGCAAGTCGACAAGTCTGCAAGTCGACAAGTCTGCAAGTCGACAAGTCTGCAAGTCGACAAGTCGAAAGGAAAAACGGCGCTGTCAGGCGCCCTCGCCTGACAGCCAGCGTCAGACTGTGGTGTCGACCCTCTGTGGTCGACACTATTCAGCTGTGGTGTCAGACCTCCTCGTCTGACACCACATTCGAATTCAGGGGATTGCTTCAAGGCTTTCAGCCTTTCACAATGGCGCTCTTATGTGTTATGACCTAATAAGACAGTACACCTAAGCCTTAAGCCCTGAGCCTTGAGCCGCTTTCCAAATTGAACAATCGCATTTTCGAAAAATAACGCATTGGCCAATTTTACCGGTGAAAAACCTCTTCCAAAAACTTAAAACTTCCTTAGCCTGGAGGCTGGCGGTCCCCATCGTCATCGTAGTGACCTTCGCCGTCACTTTGCATATAGCTCTGCTCTCCTCCAAGAAAGATCTATTTAATCAGAAACTTGCCGAAAGCCAGCGGGTCGGTCTGCTCATCGAAACGGTTCTGATGCATGATATGCACAATAATCTGGTGCACGATTTTCAAGCCTACCTCAATATGCTGGCTCAAAGCGAAGATATTGCCGCGGTCGGAGTCTATGATGAAATGGGCGTTTTAAAATACGCTTTGAACGATTCTTCTATCGGTCAAAAAGTCCACCGGGAAGACAATCCCCGCTGTTCCGCCTGCCATCGTCACGGTATAGAAAAGCCGGTTAAAATAATGAATATTCAACGGACCTCCGGCGGCGAATATATTTTTCAAGCTGATTTCCCCCTGAAAAACTCCGAACATTGCAATGAGTGTCATAATTCTTCCCAAACTAATCTGGGAAACCTGCTGACGGAAATTACCTTCACACCGGTGGAATTGCGGATGCTGAATCACCGGCGGAATATGGTCTTCGCCGGAGCCTCGGTGATGGTCTTCGCCCTGCTGGCGATGGTGCTGGCTCTGCAATACCAAATTGTCCGTCCCCTGAAAAATATGGTGCGGATTATCGAAGAATCGAAACAGAGCAAAACCTTCCACCGTATCGACAGTAAACGCAGCGATGAAATCGGCTACCTTGCCCGCACTTATAATGAAATGATGGACAATATGACCGCATTTCAAAACAGCCTGGAAGAGCAGGTCATTTCCCGCACTCAGGAACTGGAATCCTCCCGTGTGCAATTGTTGTTCCGGGAGAATTTAGCTTCTTTAGGCCGGCTGGCCGCCGGCATCGCTCACGAACTGGGCAATCCCTTGACCGGAATTTCCTCCATTGTGCAGCTAATCAAGAGACGGAAAAAAGACGATACTTTTATCGTTGAGCAGCTTGACTTGGTGCATCAGGAAATCGACCGCTTAGCCAGATTGTCCCGCCAATTGGTCGATTTAGCCCGCCCGGAAAATCCCAGCCGCTCCATCTTCAATCTGCAGACCAGTATCGAAAAAGCTTTCCAAATCGCCCGCCTCGACCGCCGCTTGAAAAAACGCTCTGTTAAAATCGACTTTGGCGATAAACCAATTTTAGTCGAAGCCAACGAAGACGCAGTTATCCAAATCGTGATGAACCTCCTGTTCAACGCCGCCGACGCCACCGAAGACAAAGGCGCTATCGAACTGAGTACTTTTTTAAAAGATGATTTCATCGAACTGGAAATAAAAGATAATGGCGCCGGCATCCCCGAAGATAGCCAGCGTAAAATCTTCGATCCCTTCTTTTCCAGCAAAAGCGTGGGCAAAGGCGCAGGTCTGGGATTGTCCGTTTCTCATAGTCTGGCGCGCTCCTTCAACGGCGATTTATTCCTGAAATCCAGTTCTCCGCTAGGCAGCGTCTTTGTCCTTTCCATTCCCCGCGCAAAGGAGAAGAAAAATGGCTGATCGAATTCTCATCGTCGACGATGAAGCCAACATCCGCAACAGCATAACATCTTTACTGACCGATGAAGGTTACGAATGTTATACCGCCGGAAACGGGCATGAAGCGCAAAATATTGTGCAGCAGGAAGATATTCACCTCATCATCAGCGATTTGGTGATGCCGGAAGTCGACGGAATGCAGCTTTTGGAATGGGTGCGGCAGGAATCCCGCGATACTAAAGTCTTCCTCCTTACCGCCTATGGAACAGTGGAATCCGCTGTGCAGGCGATGAAATACGGCGCGGTGGAATTCCTGCTTAAACCGGTCGATTTCGATACTCTTCTGCTTAAAGTCCGGGAACATTTTAAAAGCATCGAAATCAAGCGCGAACTGGCTTGGCTGAAAGATCAATGCCGTCAAGGCAGCTGCGTCAATTGCCTCAAGCTGGTAGGTGAATCCAGAAAATGGAAAGCTGTGCTGAAGCAAGCGGAAAAAGTCGCTCACAGCGGCGTCACTGCTTTAATCACCGGTGAATCCGGCTCCGGCAAAGAGCTGTTAGCCCGCCTCATCCACAAACTCTCTCCCCGCGCCAGCGAACCCTTCATCCCGCTTAACTGCGGCGGATTGCCTGACACCCTGCTGGAATCGGAGTTGTTCGGCGTGGTCAAAGGCGCTTTTTCCGGCGCAGTGCGCGACCGAGACGGGCTCATCCGCGCCGCTAAAAAAGGCACCCTCTTCCTCGATGAAATCTCCGAACTTTCACCTAATTCCCAAGCTAAACTTCTACGGGTTCTACAGGACGGCGAAGTCCGTCCGCTGGGTTCGGACAAAGTTGTCCAAGCCGGCTGCCGTTTTATCGCCGCTTCCAATAAAGATTTGAAGAATGAAGTGGAAAAGAAAAATTTCCGCGAAGATTTATACTACCGTATTTCCTCCTTTATTATCAACATTCCCCCCTTGCGGGATCGGTTGGAAGACATCCCCCTGCTGGCGAAACATTTTCTCTACTGTCAAAGCGTCAAAGAAGGCCGCAGCGCCCCTGTCATCACTTCCGAAGCGCTCTCCATTCTGCAAACATACAATTGGCCCGGTAATGTCCGGCAATTGGAAAATGTGATTAAGCACGCCCTGATTATCAATGAAGGCGAATATTTGTCCGCCGAGAGTTTTCCCCAGGAGGTATTCGCTTCCTCGACTAAAATCACCGATTTCGGCCTGAAAGAAGCCACCAATCGTTTTGAACGGAATTACATCGTCCGCCTGCTGAAAGATTCCCCTGGCGATAAAAAAGCCGTGGCGGAAAAATTGGGCATCAGTTTGACCACTCTCTATCAAAAAATCAAAGATCTGAACATTCCCGCTTCGACTCTTTCCGAAAAACCGGAATAAATCCCTCCCGTTTTCCGTTTATCCGAAAACTCCCTCCCGGTCAAATCATTAATATCCATTCCATCTACTGTATTTTCAGTCTATTATATAATCGTATCCATTATGATATTTTCGGCACACAGTTTGTATAAGTATTGGTATCAACTTAATTATAATTTTCACAATTTCTGCGTCCTTTTCGGATAGTGCAATGGAAGAAGCGGCAATACTGGTGATTGAAAGCGACCTTCGTCTTCGCAGATTGATGCAGGCAGAAATGGAAGGTGTCTTGAAAGGTGATTTCTACGAATCTTTGGAAGACCTCTGCGAAGCCTGGAAACAAGGAAAATTATCGCCTGATATTAAAGCCGCGGTCGTGGAAATGAAAAGCAATACCAAGGATGAATTAACTAAACTGATGCAATGCTTCAGCAAACTTCCGGAAATCCAGATTTTTCTTACCTTAAACTATGATTGCGATTTCCAGCTGCAGGAAGGCTTCATTCGAGCCTGGACTAATAACATCCTCTTCCGCCCTTTTGAAGCGGACAAAATGGTGAATTCTCTTAAAGCGAAACTTCTATAAGATTGTGATACATTGAAAAAAGAATCAATAACTATAACTCAAACAAATTCCTTTTTATGGAGCAAAAAATGCAATTAAAGTACTTCTCCTTGCTGTTGGTTCTAATGGCTGCCATCGCTATTATCGGCTGTGAAGGACCTGAAGGACCGCAGGGTGAACAAGGACCGGCTGGTCCAATTAATGCAGGTTATACTTTCTTGGGCGATGACGGAAATACCTGTGGCCATTGCCATGCTTCCACCGTCGCTTCTTGGGAAGCCACGGGCCATCATCAAGCTTATCAAGCTTTAGTCGATGGCGGCGATGAGACTAACCTCTACTGTGTACAGTGCCACACCACCGGCTTCGACGCTACCGTTTCTTACGGTGATACTGTAGTTGTCGATCACGGCCCCGATATGTCCGGTTTCGATGATTACTGGCCGCCCGCCACTGCGGAAGACAGTATGCGCGTGGAAGATTTGAAAAATGTGCAGTGTGAATCCTGCCACGGCGCTATGGGTCCTGAAATCATGGACCACGCCCCCATCCTCACTTTTGAAACGATGGCGGTCGGCGGCGTTGAGCAGTCTATGTGCGCCAAATGCCACGAACAAGTGGAAGAATGGCATGAATCCGGCCACGGAATGGCGCTGGAAAACGCCGGTATCACTCAGGAAGAATGGAATGACGAATTCAACGCCGGCGGCAGCGCTTCTTCCACCAGCACCTGCTGGACTTGCCACACCGGTGAAGGTTTCGCCTATGCCAACGACCCGCAATGGACCGGCACTACCCGCCCGGCAATGGCTTCTTTGATCGGCTGCCCCTCCTGCCATGATCCCCACAGCTCCACGCTTGATGCTCAGCTGCGGAATTTGAATGATTATACTACTCAATACACCGCTGCCGATACCGCAACTTATACCGGCTATGGCGCCAGTCAAATCTGCGTGCAGTGCCATCATGCCCGCCGGACTAACAGCAATGTCGCCAGCCAGATTAACAACGGCAGCGAACATTTCGGGCCTCATGCAAGCCCGCAGATGGACGCTTTCCTCGGCTCCGGCAGCTATGAAATCGCCGGCTATACCTATGACCGTACCCACAGCCATCAGACCATCCCGGAAGGCTGCGTTACCTGCCATATGGAATTCCGTGACCATAGTGATCCTCTCGGCTGGAGCGGCGGACATAACTGGGAACCTTCTCCCGCTACCTGCCAGACTTCCGGCTGCCACGGCGCCATGCCTGCGGATTTCGATCTGAACGGCGCTGTCACCGAAATCAATGGCCTGATGGACGAATTGCTTTCTACCATCGGCGTCCCGGTCGACAGTCTGGGCAGCGCTTCCCTTACCGTCGCTCAGCGTGAAGCGGGTTACGCCTACGCCTTCCTCTACAATGATGGCAGTCACGGCATTCACAATCCCGCTTATGCCCTGTCTTTGTTGAACAATGCCCTCGATTATCTTAGTTCTTCCAGCGCTGTTGCCCAAGCTGGCGCCGCGTGGAATAAGTAAATTATCGGGCAAAGTATTGTTTTGTAGGGACGCAAAATTTTACATCCCTACAGTTATACCGGTTCTAAAAATTATTTTCCGATTGTAGGGACAGAACACTGTTCTGTCCCTACCTAAACATGCGAAAAGACTTTTTGGAAACGGTATAATCTGTGACTAAGGTCAGCACAGCTTAAAAACACTTGTTATCTTACCTTTTCTTCCCGCAGGCGGGGACTAAATCGATTTGTCGATACTCCCCGCCTGTTTATTGAAAGTAGGTATTTGCTTAAGTGTATTATTTCACAAGAATACTTGATAGTGACAGAACATCGTTCTGTCACCACCGACCACTGACGACTGACTACCGACGACCGACAACCAAAATCCCCCGCCGGAGTTTGACATTTGTCAAAAAAAGTGTATAATTAAAGAAATGCCTGTTTCTGTAATTTTGCGCTATATAAAATTCTATTCCATTCGAGGAATGCTTATGTTCAAACTCAAATTTCTGATTTTACCCCTTATCCTTTTTTCCGCCCTGACCCCTGACGCCTCTGCGGTCGGACTTTCCGGCAATGTCATCGCGCTGGGGCAAGGCTACCGGGATTATGCCGGGGAAGATCACTTTATCCTCGCCGAAGGCTTGAGATTCCATTTGCAGGACTTTGGCGTGAAACCGTTATCGTTTCACGGTTATATCCAATACTACGGCGATACCAAGGACGATTATACTGGGAATGGTAAAGTCCGGTTATACAGCGGTTACCTGCAATATGCGGCAAAAGACTGCCCGCTGTCTCTAAAAGCCGGACGCATGTTCCTTTACCGCGGCGTCGCTGTCGGAGTTCTGGACGGCGGGGAAATCGGGTATAAAATCAATCATCAGGTCAGCGTTACCGGTTTCGGCGGTTTGTCAGGTCCTTTATCCCGTGAGTGGGAATTGGAACAGCCGGCTGACGCTAAAATGTTCGGCGGTGAAATCCGCTATACTCCCTTAGCCCTGCGGAAATTCCGCGCAAATTTCGCCCTTAGTTACACTCATCAGGAACGCGGAGGCGAACTGATGCGGCATTTAGCGGGATTATCCTGCAATTTCAAACTTACTCGCCGCTGGTCTTCGCTCAATGTCCTGCATCTGAATCTGGCTGCGTCCGGCCTGCGCAAAGCCCTCACCCGCTGGCAGTATCATTCAGATAAATTCAGATTGTCGCTAGAAGCCGCCGCTATCCAACCTTACTTCTCAGCTTATTCCTATTTCAACGATTTCGAACAAGTTGGAATGATTTTGCGTTTGAAAAACACTTTGGAATATCACTACATTCCGCAAAAGTGGGGATTGGGCTTATCCTCGATGCTTTTCGCCTCAGGAGAATCGGGCTTGCGCATCGGGCCTTATGTCATCTTCCCCTATGGCCGGATTGGCTATCACTTCAGCCAGGGCAATCAGCCCAATAATAATGTCCTCTGGGGGCAGTTGCGCTGGGCGGTGGAAGACTTCATCGAAATCTACGCTTACGCCGCCGCTATGGAATACGAATGGGCGGAAATGGAAATCGATACTCAGGAAACTACTATGTTGAACTTAGGCTGCAGTATCCGTCCGCCGATAGTAAAAGGGGGGGCGGCGGGTCTGGAATGGCAAAATTATCAGACACCTGAAGTCGATTCCGACCGCAGAATCATCTTCAATTTCAGATATAACTTCAATATGGGAGGCGCCAATGAATAAGACCAGAATTATGCTGACTGCCGCGCTCGCCGGATTGTCGATCTTCGCCCTGTTCGATCTTTGCAGCGGCGATGATAAATCCGGTAAATGCGGAAAAATCATCTTCAATCACCAATTCCATTTAACGGAAGTTGGCGCAAACTGCGCCGATTGCCATAAAAACGCGGAAAAATCGGATAATTCCTACGATAATAATTATCCCAAGATGGAAGCCTGCGGCGAATGTCACGATGTTGCCGACAAAGACGCCTGTTCCACCTGCCATACCGATCCCGGTAACATCGTCACCCGCCAAGGTTACCGTCCCAATTATGAAATCTTCAGTCATGAAGAACACCTGGAAGAGAAACTGGAATGTGTAACCTGCCACACCGGCATTTCCCAATCCACTGCTATCGGCTGTCAGGAATCTAATCTACCGAAAATGACCGACTGTCTGAAATGCCACGAAAAAATGGGACAGACCTGGGACTGCGCCAGCTGTCACATCGGTAACCACCCGGAAGCCGGCAATAAGAGCGTCTTAGAATGGACTAAAACTCACGGTCTGGAAGCCGCTTTCGACGCGGACAAATACCGCCAATATTTCGAAATGGGTTACTGTGAAGACTGCCATCAAGGTTTGAACCTGAACGGTCAAATGCACCAGCCCGGCTGGCTCTTCGTGCACGGCGATGACGCGATGTCCGGCGGAGAATGCCTGGTCTGCCACGAAGACCTACAGCAATGTTCCGACTGTCACCGCAGTATGCTGCCCGTGCCGCATCCTCTGGGAGACCCCGCTTTCGCTAATCCGGTGTCCGGCGGCAGTCATACCGAAGAAGCGGAATCTTTCTTTGAAGCCTGCATTGTCTGCCACGATCAAGGTAATGTCAGTCCCACCTGTGAACGCTGCCATAATGGAGGAGACTAAAATGAAAAATATTACCAGGATCTTTAAAAGTATGTCATTGCGAAAGGCTGATAGCCTTGAAGCAATCTCCTTGCTCATTGTCTTAACTTTATTCTTCTTCTTCTTCTCCGGCTGTGAACTGCAGGAAAATGAAGACTGGACCGGCGATTTAGGCGAATCGGAACATTTCCCCGCGCCTTTTGAAGACGACCATTCCGGCTACTTAGCCGCCAATAATTATCCGGTTACCGATTGCCAGGAATGCCACGGCGCGGATTATGACGGCGGAACTACCGGTATCTCCTGCATAGACTGCCATAGTCAAAACAATGTCCCCCAAGGCTGCAACGACTGTCACGGCAATCCGGCGGGAAGTCCGCTAAATCCGGTCGACCAGGCGCCGCCCTTCGATTTAAGCGGCAGCAGCGATACCCAAAATCGCGGCGTTGGCGCCCACACTTCCCATCTGCAAGGGCTTATCTTCAGCGACGGCATCTCCTGCAGCGATTGTCATACCGTTCCCACTAATGAAGATTTCCTCTGGCATCTGGGAGCAACCCCGGCGGAAGTGGAATTTTCCGGTTTAGCCGATAAATTCGACCATCATCCGGTGTGGGATGCCGATGCGGAGGAATGTTCCAACACTTATTGTCACGGCGAATGGGAACCGGAATGGACAAAAGTCGACGGCACCGAAGCTCAATGCACCACCTGTCACGGACTGCCCCCAGGCCCCCCGCATTACATCGCCTCCATCGACAATTGCTATGAATGCCATGGCAGTGTGGTCGATGACTACGGCGATATTATCGACACCGCTCTGCACATCAACGGCGCCGTGAATATGAATTGATTTTTTCTCGTTCTCACGCTCCAGCGTGGGAACGCATACCTCCTAGATCCGTCATTCCCGCGAAAGCGGGAATCCAATAGTTTGTAAATTAGATGGATATGGATACTGGCTTTCGCCGTATGACGCTATGCAGATGCTTGGGGACAGAACATTGTTCTGTCCCTGCGATTAACCATTATAGTGGTGTCAGGTGTCCTCACCTGACACCAAACCGATTAAGTATCTGTTTCTAAAATGATTTCTATTGTAGGGGCGGTTCGCGAACCGCTCCTACGAAAAACCTGCGAAAAGATATTATTTGTCGTTCCCCCGCTCCCGCGTGGGAACACAGATCGCTTTTTCTTTGCTTTTATCCCCTTTATCCCTGTTAATTCGCTTTTGCTTTTAACTTGCTAACTTGCCAACTTGTAAACTTGCAAACTATAATTCTAAACAAACCGGCTTCCGTCCTTATTTCCCTCGCCTTTGCCGTTGTTTTTGCCGGGGGGGCTGCGTGGGGGCAGCCTCCGTCCAATAACCAAAAACAACCGCAGTACGACAACGATTTTTGTATGACTTGCCATAGCGATGCGGAATTGACTTCGGAAGCCGGTCATTCTGTCGGCGTCAACGAAAAAATCCTCAAAGGCTCGCCCCATAAAAATCTCGCCTGCGTCGAATGCCATAATCAGCCCGGGGCGGATTTTGAAAGCTTCCCCCATTTTGCAGAATACAAACCGGTCGACTGCGAATCCTGCCACCGCCCCGAAGCTATGATCTATATGGAATATTTTTACAAAATGCTGGAGAAAAAGGGCACAAAGGAAATTCCCGGCTGTAAAGAATGTCACGGCGAACACGAAGTCAAGAAACAGATGGGGATGAAAATTGTCTGCGAACGCTGTCATCAGCAGGAAGCTGACGCTTACCGTAAAAGCTATCATTTCAAGAAATATCAGGAAGACACCCGCCATTATCCCATCTGCACCACCTGCCACGACCCTCACTTCAAAGCTAAAAAATCCACGATGTCCCCGGTGGAATACAAACAGGAAATTGTCGATGTCTGTTCCCAATGCCATCAAAAAGACATTGAAACCTATATCCACTCCCGCCATTTTCATGAAATGGAAGCGGGCAATCCGCAAGCCCCGGTCTGCACCAGCTGTCACGAAAAACACGATATCCGCAAACCCACGGATCCGGATTCCAGGGTCAATGCTTTAAGCATTTCCAATGTCTGCAACAACTGCCACCCCGGTCATAAGGAGAGTCTGCACCGCACGAAAAATGTCGATCCCGCTCTGATTTCCTGCGCCTCCTGCCACACCGGTCATCAAACCGATATGGCTTCCATCGACCAGGCTATCTTCAAAGAAGGCGGCATCTTCAACCGCTGTAATTATTGCCATTCCAATGAACGGCATACTAAAGAGAACCTGGCGCACGGCAAAATTATGATGATGGATAAAAACGGCGGCGAAGCCAACTGCACCCGCTGTCACATCTATCATTGGAATCTCCCCGGGCTCGATCCCGATTCCGTCAAACACCGCCGTACCGAATGTGTCAACTGCCACGCTAAGGAAAACCGCGAATATAAAAAATCCATTCACGGTATCGCCCGCGCCAAAGGCATTACCGAAGCCCCTACCTGTACCAATTGCCACGGCGAAAACGATATTAAAAAGACTTCCCAGCAATTCACTCCCGAAGGCGTGATCAAACTTTGCTCTTCCTGCCATCAGGACAAAGAATTGATGCTGAAATTCCAGATCAATCCCTATGTGGTGGAAGGATACAAAGACACCTATCACGGCAAGATGTTTGAAATGGGCAATGTGGGGATGACTTTCGCCGTCTGTACTAACTGCCACGGCTCCCACTCGATTTTACCTCCGGACGACCCGGAATCCAGCGTCAACCGTCAGCATATTGTCGAAACCTGCAAACAATGTCACCCCCGCGCTAACGACAAATTTGTCTCCTACCTGGTGCATTCCAAAAAACCCTCCGAAGCTGAACTCGCGCACGGCCGGGAATTAGCTCAGGCTGAAGACACCCTTAAAGGCCGGTCTGGAAACGCCGCGGACCGCAGTCAATACAACCAAGTCAACCGGTTTGTCGCCGGAGCTATGACTCTCCTGCTGTTCAGCGTGCTGGGTATCTTCGGATTTCACACAGTACTGTGGTTCCAGCGTGGTATCCGCGGCAGATTTGTCATTCACGGCGTTTATTACCGCAGGTTCGACCGCTTCCACCGCTTCCTGCATATTCTGGTCAATCTCAGTTTCCTTACCCTCGCCTTCACCGGTCTGCCGCAATCGTATGCGCATACCAATTTAGCCAAATGGCTTTTCCAGAATGTGATGCCGCTGGAAACCGCGCAGCTATTGCATTACATCGCCGCGGTTGTCACCGGTTTCTATTTCCTCGCCCATCTGATTTTCCTCGCCATTAAGGTTAAAAAGATTGGCTGGAGAAGGATGCTCACCGGCCCCAATACCTTAGTCCCCCGCTGGAAAGATTTCACCGATTTTGCCGCTCACATTAAATGGTTCCTGAAAAAAGGCGAACACCCCAAATTCGACCGCTGGACCTATTGGGAAAAATTCGATTATTTCGCCGTCTTCTGGGGAGTATTGGTAATTGGATTTACCGGACTGCTTCGCGTCAATGAAGAATTCTTCGGCAGTCTGCTGGGCGGCGGCGTGATTTCCTTAGCGGAAACTATCCACAAAGAAGAAGCCCTGCTTGCCACCGCCTTCATCTTCGTGGTGCACTTCTTCAACACCCATCTGCGCGCGGAAAAATTCCCCATGGATATTTCCATCTACACCGGCCGAGTGGAGGAGAAGGAATTCAAAGAAGAACGCCCGCTGGAATGGGCCAGATTGGAAAAAAGCGGTGAATTGAAAAATTTCCAAGTCAAATCCTTAGGCATTGCCGGGCATATCTTCGCCTATTTCTGGGGCATCATTACTCTACTGACCGGACTCTTCTTACTCGCGCTGATTATCATCGGTCAATTCACCGCTCATTAAAGCAGTGTGCAAGTGGACAAGTGAGCAAGTGTCCAAGTGAAAAGCAAAAACCCGTTGCTGTCCGGCAGCCGCCGGATTAGTGTCTACTATTCTTTGCTTTTTACCATTAACTGTGCTGACATTCGAGGTCATAGTTCGTTCAAAGCGTCATTGCGAAAGGCTGAAAGCCTTGAAGCAATCCCCTCAATTATAAAAAACCTTACTTGTCAATACAATTCGCCACCAGCTGGTAGTCATCACCCGCTTTTATCGGCAGTTCAAAAAAATCGGGCGGGTCATTGACCCGCCCCTGCATCTGTTGTCTGCTTAATCCGCTTAATCTGCCGTTAATCGCTTTGGTTTTGCTTTTTCTTTGCTCCTGCTTTTCACTAATCGCTCTTCGCTAATCGCTGCTTTTAGCGCTTTTCTCTGTGCTCCTCTATGTCTTTGTAGCGAACGCTTTTATGTTTGCTTTTATCTTTAAAATAAGTCTACAAGTCCGCAAGTCTGCAAGTCCGCAAGTCTGCAAGTCGAAAGAAAAGTGGTGCTGTCAGGCGCCCTCGCCTGACAGCCAGCGTCAGACTGTGGTGTCGACCCTCTGTGGTCGACACTATTTTCATGCTTCGTTGTGCGCCGAAAGGCGCATGTGGATTTTCTTTGCTTTTATCGGCTTTTATCAGTTTTTATCAGCTTTTATCTGCGGTTCAGATATTTTCTTTTCCGGATCCCGAATTCCGACTTCCTATTAACCATTGTCTATCATTTCTTTTATGCTAAAAAAACCTCGCACTGGAAAAAACGATAACGGCAGTTTCCGCCAAACTCTGCTTCACAGCTTCTGGCAGGTAATTAGATTACCCTTTCGCGCCACCGGCTTTTTCTTTCGCCGCTTAGCCGATATTCCGCTTAAAAATCTTATAATGATGGGTGTCATAGCCCTCGGACTGATGCTGATTACTTTGTTTGTCATCATTGAAGCCACTTCTCAGCCCAAATTCTGCGTCTCCTGCCATTATATGAAACCCTATTTCGCCTCCTGGGAACATTCCTCCCATAAAGGTATTCATTGTACGATGTGCCACTTCGAACCGGGCATCACAGGTACGGTGCGCGGCAAATTTACCGCCCTCGCTATGGTGGCGAATTATTTCACCGGCGTCTATAAAAAATCCAAACCCTGGGCGGAAATCTCCGACGAATCCTGCCTCCGCGAAGGCTGCCATCAAACCCGACTGCTCGAAGGTAAAGTCCCCTTCAAAGAAGGCATCGTCTTCGACCATACCCCTCATCTGACCGAAGACCGCCGCGGTAAAACCCTGCGCTGCACTTCCTGCCACAGCCAGATCGTGCAGGGCTCGCACATGAAGGTCACCGAAGAAACCTGCTTCCTCTGTCATTTTAAAGACCAGCCCGCCGGCGCCAAAATGACCGGCTGTACCTTGTGTCATCAGGCTCCGGTCGCTAATGATTCGATGGAAGTCATTTTCGACCACACTAATTTAGTCGCTAAAGAGGTAGATTGCCAGTTGTGTCACGGTAAAATGGCCGCGGGCGAAGGCGAAGTCCCCAAAGAACGCTGCAGCTACTGCCACGCCGAAGCGGGTAAACTGGAGCAATTCGGCGAAACCGTCAAACTGCACAGCATCCACATCACCCAGAATAAAGTCGAATGCAATCACTGTCATAACACCATCCTTCACCGTTCCATCGCCCGCACCGGTTCCATCAAGCCGGATTGTCAGGAATGCCATATCGACCGGCATCTGGCGCAATATTCCCTATTCAGCGGTCAAGGCGCGGAGGGAGTATTGCCTCAACCATCCACTATGTTCCACGCCGGACTGGGATGTAAAGCCTGCCATGTCATCCTCCCCGATGATTGGCGCGAACACCCGGCTTTAGCTACCACCAAAGCAGGTCAAGTCTCCTGCAGCGCCTGCCACGATGATTCCTATTTCAAACTGTATCAACAGGCCAAACCTATCATTCTGCAGAAAATCGACAGTGCGCAAAGCCGCCTGAATACCGTCCGTCAGAAATATCGCAGCGCCGCCGCCGACAGCGTCCTCAAAACCTGCGCGGCTAATCTTGCCCTGCTGAAACAAGGAAGCCCTATCCATAATTTGAACTACAGCGACCATATCCTGCAGGAAATCAATCTTTCGCTGGATAAACTGGAAGGAAAAAGGATTGCCGCCGTTGTTCCACCGGATTCCGCCAGTAAAAACTGCCTGCGCTGTCATTACGGTCAGGAAGATGTCAGTTTGACTTACAAAAACAAGACTTTTTCGCATAAAAATCATTTTCAAGGTCAAAAGCTCAGCTGCACCGTTTGTCATACGGAAGAGAAACCCCATCATGGCAAACTCAAGGAAGGCGGTTTCTGTATGGATTGCCATCACCAATCAGCCGCCGTTTCCTGCGAACCTTGCCACAGCACGCAGAAAAATCTCTTCCAAGCCTCTGGCCCCTTCGCCTCCTATTCGCCCGATCCGATGTCTGCCGCCGATTTGACCTGCCGGGATTGCCATCAGGTCACCGGGAAAAAAGTCGACAGACCTAACGCTTCCACCTGCGAAAACTGCCATGAACCCGGATACTGGGATTCCTTGCTGAAAATCCGCACTAACAATGCGCAATTGCTGGAAGAACTCGCCTATCTGACCAAATCGGAATCCCTCCATCCCGAAGTTATCGCCGCCAAACATCTGGTGGAAACTTTAATCAGAGAAGGCGCTTCCGGTGCGCATAATCCTCAAGTAGTTCATGAAATCCTGCAGAAAATCAAGAAACAAACCGAGTCTGCTGTTAAGCCCGACACTATGGGGAAGAAATAAAATTCCACATTATTTGTGGTGTCAGGCGCCCTCGCCTGACACTCACCAATTTTTCGTTCTCATGCTCCCGCGTGGGAATGCAGATGAATTCGGAAGGGCGTCATTCTGGCGCAAGCCGGAATCCAGTTTTTGCTTTTACCAACGACCAACAACCGCTTTTCGCTTGAACACTTGCCAACTTGAACACTTGAACACTCTCATAATAAGAAATTCAATCCATAAACTCTCGACTACTATGAACCACCCGCTTAGATTCATCAGCTTACTTGCTGTTTTCCTGGTACTCTACTTATCCGGTATCGCTCCGGCTTTTTCCCAAACTCCCGCCAGCGGCGACTGTCTCGATTGCCACGACAAAACTAAAGGTGACCTGAAAGACACTTACGACGCCTCGCTCAAAGGCTCGGTTCATCAGGGAATGGACTGTGTCGACTGTCATCCTGGCATTGTCGAACTGCCTCACGAAGAACAGCTTCCACCGGTGAACTGCGGAACCTGTCACTCCGACGCCGCCGAAACCTATAAATGGCACGGCCGTTTGGCGATACCCAGCGGTGAAGATGTCCCTACCTGCGCCGATTGTCACGGTAAACACGACATTCTGCCTTCGACGGAAAAGCAATCGAAAGTCAATCCGCTCAATCTTCCCACTACTTGCGGTAAATGCCATGAAAACATCGACTTGATTAAAAAACACGAAATTTATGTTACCAAACCCATTGAAGTCTATGAAAGCAGCGTTCATGGTAAAGCATCCCTGGGCGGAATTTATCTGGCGGCGACCTGCAACGATTGTCATTCCACCGGCGGCACCGCCCATCGCATCCTTTCCCCGGGTAATCCCGAATCGCCCATTAATCATTTCAACATCCCCTTTACCTGTGGCAAATGCCATAAAAGCATCGAAAACGACTACTGGGAAGGCATTCACGGCAAACTTACCGCCCGCGGTGAAACCGACTCCCCAGTCTGCACCCATTGTCACGGTGAACATGGCATCATCTCTCCTTCCGATCCCCGTTCCCCGGTCAATCCCGTGCGTATCGCGGAAGCTACCTGCGCGCCCTGCCATGAATCCGCTTACCTGAACGAAAAATACGGCGCGCCTTTGGGAAGGTTGAAAACTTTTATCGACAGCTATCACGGCTTGAAAAGTAAAGCCGGCGATGTGAAAGTCGCCAACTGCGCTTCCTGCCACGGCGCGCATCGCATCCTCCCTAAAAACGACCCCGCTTCCTCGATTTACCCCACCAATTTGCAGGAAACCTGCGGACACTGCCACCCCGGCATCTCCGAAGAAATGGCGATGTCCGACATCCACGCCGCTCCCGGCATCGCGCAAAACAAAATCGCCCTCTTCTTCCAGAATATCTATATCGCCGCCATTTTTATCATCATCGGCGCAATGATCATCCATTGGCTGGTCGATTTAAGGAAGCAGTTGAAAAACCACCTGGCCCTAAAACAAATCCGCCGTATGCAGATGGATGAAATCTGGCAGCATAACTTCCTGATGGTAACTTTTATCGTCCTTGCGATTACCGGTTTCTCACTTAGATATTCCGACGCCTGGTGGGTGAGGCTGCTCTTCGGCTGGGAAGGAGGCTTCCCTCTACGGGGAGTCATCCACCGTGTTTCCGCCGTGCTGTTTATTATGACTTCCACCTGGCATTTTATCTTCCTCTTCTCCCTGCGCGGCCGGAAATTCTTCGTCGATATATTCCCCGTAAAAGAGGATTTTCTGCAATTCTACCAGATGTTGAAATATAACCTCGATTTGACCGATAAAAAACCGGAATTCGGCCGCTTCAGCTATATCGAAAAAGCCGAATACTGGGCGCTGGTCTGGGGTTCGGTGATTATGATTATCACCGGCTTCTTCCTGTGGTTCGACAATGTCGCCGTGCAATGGTTCCCCAAAGGATTCCTCGATGTAATGCTGGTGATACACCACTACGAAGCCTGGCTGGCGGTCTTAGCCGTTGCCATCTGGCACTTCTATTCCACCATCTTCAATCCGGTGGTTTATCCGATGAATCCCTCCTGGATTACCGGTAAAATCCCGGAAAAAATTTACCGCCACGAACACGCCGCCGATCCCATTTTAAAAGAAATAGCGGAAGAAGAAAAACCGGTGAAATAAAAACATATAAAAAAAGTAGGGGCTTGATTAATCAAGCCCCTACGACTAGCCACTAGCCGCTTGTCACTTGTTTTTAGACAATTCCTTCCACAATATCCGAAACAATTGATATTTCCGTTCCAGCCAATTTTCCGCTTTCGACTTATCCTTCGACAAAAATTCCCCGATAACTTTCGCCATTTCCGGTGTGCGCAGATAGCCGTAAGCCGCGTGCGAATTGTGTTTCCCCTGATATTCGTAATTATTAAATACGATAAAATCCTGCGGCGCGACATTTAAGCTGTTAGCGGAAAAATCGTCGCTTAAATTATAATTCACCGCCACTTTATCCTCCAAATCGGAAAAATTATACCACCGGCCGAGAATTTTCTCCGGAGTCTTTAATTTTGTCCCGGCCGCAATCCGGTTTTCCGCCGCGATCTTGTGCATCACCACCGGTATTCCCAAAGGCGAACCAATGGTCGCCAGCGTGTCGACTTTCCATTCAGCCAACGGCTGAGATAACACATCATAAGCGATTATCGAACCCATCGAATGAGCGATCAATAGTATGGAGTGTTTGCGGTGTCGGTATAACACTTCTTCCAGCCGCTGGCGTATCACCTGCTTCGCATCTAGAACCTTGCCGTCGGCGTCCACATATTTAGCGTGGTAATATTCTTCCAAATCGCTGAAATAGCGGCTCAATAATTTATCGGTCAATTTGGAAAAATTGATGGAGAAATCTTCGTTTAGAAACAAATCCAGCATTTTTTTATCGATATAATCGAGGATTTTCTGCCGCAGTCTGCCCGGTTCTTTTACAGAGTGACCTCCCGCCGCCGCCGCATAAGGCACATCGAGATAACGCGGGTCGTTCTCATCCGGCATTTCCAAACTTAACGGCTGAGGGTGCAGGATATCCGCCCAATAAACTAATTCGAAATCGAGGGAATAGCGCGGAAAATCGCTCTCCCTTAATCCTTCCAATATCGCCGTCTTCCACCATTCTTCCAATAATTTACGCGGAGGCTTATTCCCCAATCCGTGAATCCCGATGACGATTTTTTTTCCCGGCATCGCATTTCTCCACAATTGTGGTGCCAAACGCCCTCGCCTGACACCAATTTTAACTTTCGACTATCGATTTACCAACTTGAGAACTTATCAACTTCCTTGCCCTATCCGGAAAATCCGTAAATATCCCGTCCGCGCCCATTTCCCGCAGCGCTATCATATCTTCCGGTTCATTCACCGTATAGACAAAAAACTTCATCCCCCGCCGGTGACTGTCTTCGATAAATCCCGCTTCCGTAAAATCCATATCGACATTTATCGAATACGCCCCCATTTCTTCCCCTACCCGAGCATAATCCAGCGGAATATTAGTGGTCAAACACCCGATACGCACTTCCGGACAAATGCTCTTAAACAATGCTAATTCCCTGAAATTGAAAGATGATACGATTATCTGCTCATAATCCAGCCGGTGTTCGCATCGATATTCTTTCAACAATTCCCTGGTAATCCCGGCGGTTTTGCTTCCCTTAAGTTCGATATTTAGACCGTAATCTTTTCCGATCAAATCCAGAACTTCCTTTAGCAGTGGAATCTTTTCCCCCTTGCCCGCGTCGAGTGATCGCAAATAAGTCAGCGGACATTTTTCTATCAATCCTTTCCCATTGCTTGTCCTTCCCAATCTCCGGTCGTGAAAAACTACCAATTCTCCTTCCACTGCGAAAACATCGGCTTCTAACCACCGCGCTCCCAATTCCAAAGCTTTCCGCATCGAACGCATCGTATTTTCCGGTTCATACCCGCTCGCCCCCCGATGCGCAAAAACCGTAAAATCAGATATCAAATCAGGAATTTTCATCATAAAAAGTTCGACTTTTTCACAGAATAAGCAAAAATGTAACAATTTAGGATTTTACAAAAACTTCCTAAGATAGTCATGCTGAACTTGTTTCAGCATCCAGCGTCTTTAAAAACTGGCGTTATCAGAGGCGCTGGATTCTGAAACAATACCGGATCGAGTCCGGCACAAGGTTCGGAATGACTCCCTTTTCAAAGAATTTTTCAAAATGCTAAACTGTTACGGTAAAAGACATCTTTTTAACAAAAACGGCGCAGTCATTGCCTGCTGCGCCTTTGCATTTATTGTCGTTTATTAGGTTTTGTCACCCGCTCCCGCCTGACATTGTCCCATCATCAATCCGTTTTGCTTTTATCGGTCTTTATCGGTCTTTATCTGCGGTTCAAATAATCCCAGCCCTAATGCCCAATGCCCAATGCCTACTCCTTTTTATTCCCCTCTTCCGCCGCTTTTTCCATCTCCTGTAAATACTGCTGATAAGTCTTCTGCTCGCCGATATTCGCCGCCTTGATTTCGATCCGTTCCGTCAATGAAGGCAGCAAATTCGCTTTCAATACAATCATCAATTCTTTTTTAACAAAACTTTTCGATTCGTAACCGAACAAATACCTTAATCCCAACACCCACCAGGGTAAATCTTTCAGAATCGGCACCCCTTCCCGCGTAACATTTTCTTCATTGGAATATAATCCCCCGATGACTGTTTCCTCGCCATCCAAAAGCAATACGGAAGTCTTGGCATTGGTCTTTTTTATCTCGGTAACTCCAGTTTGAGCGGTCTGAGCATAACTTTTTTCCACATCCAAACTCATATGAATGAAAGTTTGGTTTTTATAGTTTAATACCGTCGGAGTAACCTTCATAATCGAACCGGTGGAAAAAAATGTCGTTATGGCATTGCCCGCAAAATCCAAAGTAGTCGTTGAAAAATCGCTGCCAATCTGCACATTACCCTCCTGACCTGACATAACCGTTACTTGCGGGCTGGCGATTATATCACCGACCTGCTTGCTTTCCATCACTTTAAAGACATTGACAATATCTTCAAAACCCTTATAATCCAAATTTCCACCGATGGTCAATTCTAAAAATCCGGTCTTACCATCTCCCGCCGTCATCACCGCCGTATCGCCGCCGCCGCTAAAAAAATTCCAGCTGGATCCCACCTGTTTCAACTTGGTGTCGTTCACTTCAAAAAACACCGCATTAATCTTTACTTCGCGTTTGCTGAATAAAATTTCCGCGCTGTCGATCTTGACCTCCTCTCCCTCTTCTTCGCTTTTCAATTGATGTACCAGAATAAAATCAGCGTATTCGTTATACCATAAGTTTCTCTTATATAAAATCGCTTCCATCGCATCGATCCAATGCATTTTATCCACTTTCACTTCGATGGGATCGACATAACTGAACTGATTAACCAGTAATTTATTGGAATATTTTTTCGATAAATCGCCGATTATAGCCATCGCTTGATTGAAGGGCAGGGTAGGGGACATAGAAACAATTTCTTCCGGATTTGCCGCCGCTTTCCTGAGTTCCCGCGGCATCGCCGTCTGGCCATATCCCCCGGAAAAAATCACTAGCCCGGTAAAAATAGATATTATCAATAAATATATGCGGGAATGCTTCATTGCTTTTCCTTGCCGTTAAAAGTTAGCGTCAATCTGAAAGTCGAAATTATACCCCCCTTATTCAAGGTAAATTCGGCGTATCCCTCCGTCGGCACGATATCGGTCAAATAACCCAAATACACTTCATCGCCCAGCATCAGCGAATGCATATTGTTCTCCGCATCGGAGATGATAATCATATCCGGCAGTATCACCTTCAATTCCGACCTTTCCACTTCAGGTAGATGGTCTATGTTCGGAGTCAGATTCTGAGTTAAATACGGATAAAACGGATTGACCCGCAGTTCCTGATAAGGGATCGCCGCCAAACTGTTCTGTATCGGCGGAAGGTTTTCCACTTTGGCGTAAAGCGCCCACACCTTCATCTCGAATACCACAATTACCGTAGTTTCACCGGTCTCTTCATCCAAATCTTCCACCCCCCGCAAGTCCAGCTTCTTGATCTTAAAAAGGCTGGGCCCGTTCTCCAAAGCCCAAACAAAATTGTTCAACACGGAAAAATACGCTTCCCCCTTCATCGTAAATCCCAGATAACTATACTCCGCCAGCGCGCTGTCTTCTTCGAAAGTTATCGTGCATTTCAAAAAACCGAACTTATCCTGAATCGAATCTAAATAACAATACGCTTCCACTTCCTTCAATTCCTGCCTTATCGTCTTATCCAGCAGCGCCAGTTTCCGCTGGTAATCCTCCAACGCTTTCCCCGCCGCCTCTATGTCGTAAGAAAGCTGAGGTATCTGATCCAATTTCTCATCCAGCTGGGTGATTTGCTGTTTCGCGCTGGCGATTTTTTTATTATAATGTGAAGAGGAGAGCAATATCCCGATAATCATCAGAATGAGCACCGCCGACAACATCAATACCGTATTTCGCAGGTTCCGCGACAATCTCTGCCTCTATTTCGGAGTTAAGGTCACTTTTAAAGTAAAACGATACAAATCCTTCTCCCGGATGTCGAATACTTCCACTTTTTGCAATTCCGCTCCCGCAGTTAGCTCCGTCAATTGCGATATTCGGTTGCGGTACAAAGACTGCCCGATGATTATTATATGACTTTCATCGACCGAAATAATATCCGAAATCCACATTTCCCCCAATGAATCGACCTCGGCGACTAAACTCGTCAAAAAACTGCTCCAAGTCTTGCTCCCTACCGTCAACCGGTCGATCAGCGCCACATAGCTTTCCTTCTGCGCCACCGCATTCTGCAAACTGTCGTTTAAAAAAGTCAATCTGTCGAATTCCGCCACATCCGCCGATTTTAATGCGGCCTGCTGGTTGACTGTCGCGGTCTGACTCATCAAATTGATAATTCTGGAAGCGCCGAAAACTACAGTCAGGAAGATGATTACCAGCAAAATCCATCCCGGCAATCCGAAATTGAAAGTCTTCTGCCCGGTCTTAATCGTGGTCGGAGTCAAATCGGCTTTATAAAAATCCCCGTTGAGCCCGTCCAAAATCCGCACCGCTGCGCCGATCGCCGCGCTATACTCCGGCAGTAAACTTAATACTTCCGGGATCAATCCCGTGACATCGAACGCGGAAAAAGTAATCGGCTTGACTTCCGCTTCACCCGCAAAAGAGCTTTCGAATACGCTCTTGATATTTTCCCGGATTTTACCGCATAAAATTATTTTGTCGATATTCTCCTGATTCAAATTATCCATCTCGAAAAGCAGACGGCTGTATAAAATATTCGCAATATCCCGGTTACTAACGCCTTCACCGATCAATTGCGAGATATGCAGAAGCTTTTTACCCTGATAAAAGAGAATCCGGCTGGATTCTTCCCCTATATACACCACCACACTCTTTTTCTCTTCTTCCAACTCATGCAAATAATTGATAACATTGGTGGTGGAAGTTTCCAGACTCTCGACAAAACTGATGGAAGGATAATGCGAAGGTGATTTTCTCTTTAAGGTTTCGAACAGATTGAGAAATTTTACCTCCCGATTTTTTACCAGCAGCGCCAGTCTTTCATTGGCTAAAGGAATGACCTCGTAATCGTCCGGTTTTACTTTCTTCCCTTCCCCCTTGACTTTCGCCACTTCTTCGATGACTTTAGCCTGGAATTTCTTGCCTTTTAATCCCCAGTCCGAAGCTAAATTCAGATAGAATATATCCGGTTCGGATAAGGAAATGCCGGCTTTATACTTGAATTCCCGATAATCGTTGAACATCCTAAGCAGCAGCGCATTATTGTCCTTCGCCGCCAGTGGATCTTCAGATATATCCAACTTGCCGCCCCCGCGAGCGCTATCTACCGAGTCCATATCCAAATTGATTTCCACTTCTTCCGCTGTCCCGGCGTCTGTCCCCGCTTCCGCTGCGAAATCGGTATCTTTCAACTTGAAAAACTGCGCGTCAAGGATTTCAATCTTGTCATCGGAACGCTTCACCTTGACATAATGCACCATCCGGTTTTCCAGTGAAATACCTATGGCATATTTTTCCTTCGGTCGACCCATTCCTTCCAATCATTAAGTAACAAGTAACAAGTATCAAGTGCCAAGTATCAAGTAAAAACAATCCATTAATCCAATTCCTAACACCCAACCCCTAACACCCAGCCCCCAGCCCCCAGCCCCCAACACCCAGCCCCCAGCTACCCCGTTTCCAGCAATTGCTGCATCATCCGCTTATTGTTAGCATAATTCTGCGCCGTTTCATAACTGATCACACCCTTTGCGTAAAGCCGCTTCAAATTCTGCTCCATCGTCGACATCCCGAACTTCGATCCTTCGGTAATCATCTGATAGATCTCCCCCACATTGTTGTTCTTAATCGCTGAACGGATGGAAGGCGCCATCACCATTATTTCTTTCGCCAGCACCAATTTCCCGGTGATATCCGGTATCAATTTCTGCGAAATCACACAGCGCACCACATCGCCGATGCGGTTGCGGATACGGTCCTGTTCCCCCGGAGGGAATTCCCCAATTATCCTTTCGATGCTTTCCATCGCCGACGAAGTGTGCAGCGTCGACAGAACCTTATGTCCGCTGTCCGCCGCTTCCATCCCCGCCATAATCGTGTCCGGGTCCCGCATTTCCCCAATGACTATAATGTCCGGGTCCTGCCGCAGCGCTTCCACCGTCCCATTCTTGAAAGTCAATGTATCCCGCCCCACTTCCCGATGCCGCACGATGCACTTCTTGGAATGATGCACAAATTCAATCGGTGAAGCGATGATGATGATATGAGCGTTCACCGTCCGGTTGTTCAAATCCACAATCGAATCCAAAGTACTGCTTTTCCCGGAGCCGGTGATCCCGGTGACTAAAACCAAGCCTTCTTTGGAATGTTCCAGGCTCAATAAGTTGGCGATGAACGGGTGAAATCCATAACTGTCGAAATCCCGCACCTTCATATTAATCGCCCGCATATTCATCGCCAGCACATCCAAATCGAAATAAACCGTTCCCCGGTATCGGTAATATTCATCGTTGTCCAGCCGGATGCCGTAAGAAAAATCCTGACTCTTCTGCTTATACAAACCATCCCGCTGGTTTTCCAATATCAGATTCAATATCAGCACATCCATCTCATCGATGGAAAAATTGCCGAATTCCTCGAACGGCTGCTTTACCCCCTGAATACGGTACCAAATCCAGCCTCCTCCCCCCCAGCCGCCGATATCGATATCGGAAGCTCCTAATTCCCGCATCCGCATCAGACAATGATCGACAAATTTCTGCAGCAGCGCCTGTTCTTCCTTCAGCAGCAGCATCAAAACCTGATGCCGGATGAACACCATCTTTTCCACCCCCTGCAGATGGCGGGGAATCTTCTGTCCCGCTTCCCGCAGGATTTCCTTGACACTAGTTATTTCTTCGGCAGTAAGCAAATTATTCCCACCAAGCTACTAATTTTAAGTATCTTACAAAAGGATAATATGGCGGCGACATCGAACGCAAACGGTTATCGAAATAATAGCGTTTGCTAAAACCATGCAATATACTACCGGTGTAAGAACTGAAAGTTCCTACCGCTCCTCGGGAACTCTGAACAATCCCCCCAACCATAGTAAGAGTTCCTGCTACCGGTCGCGTGGAATAATTCTGCGCATAAAACGAGCCGTTTACCGCCATTACGGTACCGTTTATCACCACATTGCTATTATTCGCGGCATTGTCGGTTATTATCACATTTTGTCCTGACACTAAACCCAATAAATCATTCGAATTGGGATTGGTCAAAGCATTGTCGGCATAGATTATATCGTCATCGATCCATAGATTTCCCAGCGAATAAACTGTCAATTGTCCGTTGAAAGTTCCCTTGACCCGCACTTGCTGAGTGCAGTACAACACTCCGCTGGGAGCTATCGCCGCTACCGATACCGTATCCGCCGGATTGGAGCCCACAGTTCGAATGACATTGCCGTTAGAAAGAAAATTCAAAGATAGATTCTGATCGTAATAACATAATGTATTTACCGGATTACCGCCTTGATCCGCCATCGCCACATTGACTAAAGTTGTCATATTGGTCGGCACGCTGGAATTTATTCCCACTTCCCATCCGCCATAATACTTGGCATGGCTGGAAGAACTGGTTGGACTGGGTGAAATCCCTCTTCTGGCGGTAACTTTTCCATAAAACACCGGATAACCGCTGGTATTTAGATAATTATTGGTGTGCAGCGGGCCCCAAACCGTATCTCCTGTAATCCAATATACATTGCCTTCACTATTGGTAAACCAAAAATATCTTGAAGCCGGAGTTAAAAAGGAAAAATAGGAATATAAAGAGTCCTCAATCAATAGTAATTGATTAGTCTGAGCGTAATAAACTTCATCGAAAACATATCCTTTGGTTTTAACGGATACCCTGACAGAATCAGTGCCTAATGCTACAATATTCACTTTTGAAGTGCATCCGGCTGCATAAATATTGAAACTATCCGGTGTGGTTTCAGTCTGCCAAAGCTTATTCACCCCGAAATTCATCGCGGTTAAAGCCGATTCATGCACTATCGTTTTCATATAACTCTGGTTGAAACTATCGAAAGCGGAGTTTATCCGCCTGCTCAAATTCAACTGATAGAGCGATAAAATCGACATAAATCCGATTACTACGATTAATGACGCTTTGCCGCCCATATCCTCATCACTATTTAAGGTTTTATCGGCCTCAAAAAGAAATCACCGCTTCAAATTTCGTGAAATCACCCGGGTCTGCCGCCAATATGATTCCCGCAGCAATTTGCGTAATTCATTGATTCGCTCTGCACCCGTCGCTTCCAAAAACACATCGCTTACCACAATTTCCGGATTTAAAGCGACCAAAGTCACTTGTATCATCTGCGTCGAAGTAATCAAGGTTACCGGAGCGCCTAATTGATCCAGATAGACAAATACGGAATCATTGGTAATTCTGCCGATTACCCCGGTTTCAATATTTTCTTGCGAAACTTTTATTGTCCGCATCAAAGAATACATCACCACACTGGTATCTACAAAATTAATCGTATCGGTAGCCACTACTTGATATTCAATCGTGTCAGGAGTGGCATCGGTGTGTAAATTACCGTGAACGCTGATATAATAGTCAAAATTTAAATTTAAATGAGCGATAAACTTCACTTGATTGGGAGTTGCGGTTTGAATGATCGTATTCTGAGCGGCTTCCGGTATGCCATATCCCATTTTCCGCAAATCGAATTGAATAATACTCGATAATTCAGCTAACTGACTTTGCACAATAGCGTCGGCATTGTAATTGAAAAATACTTCCACCGCACTGCTCATCGCGGTTAAAGCAATTAGCAATAATAGTCCTCCGATGATGGTCGCGCCCAAAATGTCCAATATGGAAGACATAAAATCCTATAAAATCAATTGTAAAACCAATAACTATATACAAAGCTGATCCGAATTGTATCCCGCACCGACACTGCGCCGGTCATCTTAGTTATCAGTGGCGGATTATAGGAATCAGTTACACTGATAGTCATTCTTTTACTGTATTCTCTAACCGCTGAGGCTACTATTTGACTATTCTGTATTTTGGCGTACTGCACATTGAAAGATACATTGTAAACAATCCCGCTGCCCCCGGTGTCGGCGATTGCCTGATTGTGAAAATCGTCAAAATCATCGATGACTCCGCCATCGTTGACATCCATCCCTAAATTCCCCGGCGCAGTAAAATTGGCTACCGTCTTTTCTACCGAGGTATCGGTGGAAACTTCATCGTAAAAATATTGATTGCAAATTTCAATGTAGGAAGTCATTAGCGACATCGCTTCCAAACGATAACGGTTCTGATCTAATGTCGAATCGTAATTCACCACAATTTTATTAAAGTTAAAGATCGCCATTGTCAGCAATACCATCGCTCCTATAGTTAAAAATGTCTGCCCGGTATTCATTTTTATCTCTGAAATTAGTCAACAAGTCTGCAAGTCGAAAGTCTAAAGAAGTAACAAGTAGCAAGTAACAAGTAACAAGTAACAAGCAGCAAATGCCTAATACCATTCACTACCTTGTTAAATATTATAATTGAAATGTGAAAATATTTGTCATCGTTTAAAAATCCCCCTTTAATTCTCCCTTTAAAAGGGGGAAAGTGGTGTAGGATGGCTTTTTGCTTGTCTCCCCCCCTTTATTTAAAGGGGGGTGGGGGGGATTTTATCTAAATACAATACAATTAACCCTTTATACAAGTACACTACAACTACCTGACAAAGAAATTCAAATGCCCAATGCCTAATGCCCAATGCCTTATTAGTCTTCCGAAGTGACATGAATCAATTCGTCGATCGAAGTCGACCCTTCCATCACCCGCTGCCGGCAAGCTTCCCGCAGCGTCATCATCCCCTCTTTCACCGCCTGCTCCCGAATCGCCTCTTCATTGATATCGGTGGAACATTCGAAAATCAGCCGGCGGATAGCTTTGGAGAAATACAAAGCTTCATGAATCGCCGCCCGCCCCTTGTATCCGGCGTGGCAAGCGTCGCAGCCTACCGGTTCGTAAATCGGATGTTTCTCCAATTCTTCAGCGGTGAAACCCAAATTGACCAACGGCGCTAATTCCTCCGGCTTCAAAGGCCGCTTGCATTTGTTACACAGTTTCCGCACCAGCCTTTGCGCGATAATGATATTGATGGCGTAGGCGATGAGGAAGGTTTCAATCCCCATCTTATAGAGCCGCGAAACCGCGCTGGGCGCATCGTTAGTATGCAAAGTGGAAAAAGTCAAATGCCCGGTATTCGCCATCTTGATACCGGTTTCCGCCGTCTCTTTATCGCGGATTTCCCCCACCATCACCACATCCGGATCGTGCCGCAGAACCGCCCGTAAAGCTTGTTCAAAATTCATCTTGTAGCTGATTTTCAACTGCCGCGCGCCCCGGATGATGTATTCCACCGGGTCTTCCACCGTCAAAACATTGATTTCCGGCCGCATAATATAACTTAAAGCCGCAATCAATGTGGTCGATTTGCCGCTCCCCGTAGGCCCGGTGACAATAATCATCCCCTGCGGTTTGGAAATCGCTTTGACGAAAAACTGCCGCGCCGTGCCCTGAAATCCCAGCTTATCCAAATCGGTGATGACCTTGCGGTCGTCAAGAATACGAATTACGATGCTTTCGAACTTATGCTGAACTTCCCGCCCCTGAATCGGAATCACCGACACTCGGTATCGTATCATATGGTCGTCGATTTTGCGCTGGATAAAACCGTCCTGCGCCGCATCCCTTTCAAATCTATCGACATTTTTCGACCTATCCTTTACTACTGCCGCTATCGCTTCCGGACGCACTCCGTCCTGCACATGCCAAGTCCGCAGCGCGCCGTCCACCCGCATCCGAATTTCCGTCTGGTTATTCCCCGAGGGTACGATATGAATATCGCTGGCGCCTTTCCGCACCGCCTCAATCAACATCCCTTCCGCTAAATTCACTAAAAGGCTTTTATTGATCTCCGCTTCAATCGAAGCTTCATCGATTTCATCTTCCCCGAATTCATCTTCGGAAATCTCCATTTCCTGCTTTTCGATTTCCTTTAAAAACTGATTCTCCTGCGGAAAGATCTTATCGATCAGCTTCTGCAAATCCACCTGTTTGACATAGAACACTTCATAGCTCTGCACCCCCAGCGCCCGGGCGATGTCCGGTATCGTCCTATCCGTGGGATCCGACGCTGCCACATTTATTCGATAAGGCCGGTCTTTGTCATAGCGCAAGACTAAAATTTTATTCTTAATCATATAATCCTGCATCACCCGCGGCAAAGGCTCGAACATCTTTTTAATAAACTCCACCCGGCTGTCCTTAAAATCATCCTCTCCTAAGGTAATCTCTCTGAATCCGTATAATGACGCCACTACTTTGAATACCGCATCATGAGTGACATTGAAATCTTTGACTAAAATCTGCGCTAAATTCCTCTGCGAACGCCTTTCTCCGGAAGCCCGCCGCGTGGCGCTCTCGTTCTCCCGCACCTCAATCGCCTGAGCTATGATTTTCGGATCGATAGCTCCCGCCCGCGCCAATTCCTGAGCCAGTTTATCCTTGAACCGGAATTTATCCCCATTGCTAATAGTTTCCGCCATGTTTCCCTGCTGCTATGATTTCCTATTATAATTCTGAAAGTCAAAAGTCAAAAGAAAAAGTCGTGCTGTCAGGCGCCCCCGCCTGACAGCCAGCGTCAGACTGTGGTGTCGACCCTATTGAAAAAGTCGTGCTGTCAGGCGCCCTCGCCTGACAGCCAGCGTCAGACTGTGGTGTC
>Ga0172375_10001708_pt1 | contig 35124 bp, 33 predicted proteins | sample LakKiv1m_FD_114537 | JGI IMG/M metagenome (GOLD analysis project Ga0172375, IMG submission 114537) | Freshwater microbial communities from Kabuno Bay, South-Kivu, Congo - kab_092012_11.1m | ecosystem: Environmental > Aquatic > Freshwater > Lake | place: Democratic Republic of the Congo... | reverse complement strand
GGGGTCGCTGTCTCCGCGTGCTCGCGGAGCGCTGCCTCTCAGACCGTCGTCTTGCGAGACACCCCGCATATAAAAATTCTCTCTGCCTAAGGCTGAAAAAATTCGTTCTTGCATTTCTTTTGCAGCTTTGTTTGTGAACGTTACAGCAAGAATATTGTCAGGGGAAATACCGTTTTTTATTAAATTTATTATTCTGTGTGTTATTGTTTTAGTCTTTCCTGCTCCTGCCCCAGCAACAATAAGAAGAGGGCCCTCTATATGAAGTGCCGCTTCTTTTTGTGCGTTGTTTAGTCCTTTTAAATGCTCCATGCTCTTTAATATAGCACAGATTATCCCCCTATTTGGTCCATTATATTGGAAGTTTTATTTTTGAATTTTTCAGATTCTTCTTTAACTATTTTTTCAAAATCCTTCACTCTCTCTTTTAGGAAAGAAAAAATTTCTTCAGGTTTTCCTTCATTATCTAGAATTTTTTCAAAATCATCTTGATCTTTTTCTGTCATTGTTTCCATTACACGAAGTAATACATTTTCATAAATCACAGCTCCAGTACGAATTAATATTTCTTCAGCTTCTTCTCTTGGAAGATTTTCTAGTTCAAGTACTTCAATTATATTTTTTTCTATTGGATTCATATATTTTTATTTAATTATAATTTAACTTTGTCTAATTCCCCCATTTCTGATGCTTTTTGTATCGCGCGCAGTATATATTCACTATTTGTTTCAGCAGGATTAATCAATGTTTTTTCTATTGGGTTTAGTCCTGTAACTTCATGAAGTTTGTTAAGATAATTTACTAATTTTTTTGTATCTTCATTTGTTCCGTCAGTAATAGAATAATTAATCATTTTATCTGCTGTTAAGTTTGGCGCATGTGAGTCCTTTAAATTTTCCCATAATACATTTTTGTCACCAAAAAGATAATTGATATTTTCTGAGTATGTTTGATTTATTTTTATTTCTGGAGAAATCATAGATTCAGAATTTACTATTGCATCTTCTTGTTGTGGTACAGCATATTCTGATTGGGTGTTTATGTTGTTTTGTTCGATTGCATTATTATTTAAAGCATCTTCTTGTGGTGGTAATGCGTATGGATTTTGATCATCTGGGATATTGTTGTCTATATTGTGTGTGTTTTGATCTGAATCAAACATTTGTCCATGATATTGTTCAATTCTAGGTTTATTCCCCTCTCCTTGGATCAAAATGCTATCTTTTCCTGTTTTTATGTCATGAACAGTTAAGTTTCCATGTTCATCAAAACCTAATGTTGATCCTTTTAGGAGCATTGCACTTTCTGATGGAGAATTTGGATTGTAAAAACCAAGTTTAATAGCTTCTTCTGTTGAATTTGTTCTCATGAATTCTTGCACAGAAGCTGGAGCTTTTGAAATATCTGGATAGTCTGTGCGGATTTTTTCTTTTAAGTTTTCTATTGTTTGGATTGCTCCCTTTGAGCTAATTTTAACTTCTTCTATTTTGAATTCTGTTTTTATTTTAGGTCCTTCTGGTGTTGTTCCTTTTGGAATATTTTTAATTTCTTCAGTTTTTATGGCTGAAGTTTCGTTTGAATTTATTTTTCCAATAGTTTCATTTTGAATATTTTGATTTTGTAATTGTTCGTGATTTACAGGAGTATTTCCCGTGTGTATGTTTGGTCTTTGTGTTAAATTTTCATTGATATTTGCTTGTTCAGGAGATAATCCATGGGCAAGACTTCCCATTCCATAAGATGCAAGCCCTCCAGCAGCTAGAGTTATTAATGATTTTGTTATTAAACGTTCTCTTTTTGCTTTTCTTTCTCTTTCTATTATTTCAGAATATTCTTTTTTATTTTTTGCAAAACTGGTGTCAAAAGAATCTTCAGCAAAGATTTTAGCTAATTCTTTTTCTTGTTCAGCTCTTCTTTCTGTTGAAGTTTTTTTATTAAATAACCAATTATAAGCTTTTGTGCTGTATTCAAAAATTTGATTTGCAGTTTGTCCTGTAATACTTCCTGCAATTCCACGTGCTAATTTAGTTCCAGCATAAGAAGCTAATGCTCCTGCTCCTAAAGATGCTCCAGATGGAGCAAATGCAACAATCCCTGTTGTTAAGAGAGTGGTAACAGCTATTTTTGCTGCTCTATTTTTCCATTTTATTTTTGATTTACTTTCATCAAACCATTGTTTTGAATATAAATCTAAAGCTTTTTTCCATAATGCTTTTTCTTTTACTGGTAGATTTTCTACTTTAAGTGCATTTAATTTACTTTGTTCTTCTATTATTATTTTTGTAAAGATTTCATTTGCTTTATAGCGTTTTAATTCAGCTTTTACTTCTTCATCAGAAGGGCCCCCAATTAAATTTTTTTCCCCTGTTTTGGCAATCTTCATATATACTTGATTTCCTTTTAGTTCTTCTTCTTTTTCAGCATACATTTTTTTACCAAACAGAATTGTAGCTTTTTCATATTCTTGCTCTAAGTCTTTTAAGAATTTTGGAGTGTCCTCTTCTTTAATTTTTGATCCAAAAATTTTTCTGCTTAAATTTAAATACCAACTAGCTTCTTTTTTTCTATCAGCTAGAAATTTCTTATATCCTTCAGCATATTCAGTTCTTTTATGGTTTAAATCTTCTTCAATAGTTCTTTCTTTTTCTGTTTTTGGTTCTTTGAAACCACTATCAATTTTATTTTTTAAATCTTGTATTTGTTTGTTAAATTTTTCTTCTACTTCTTTTGCTACTTTTTCTGTTCTATCATAAGCAGCATCGATTTTTTCATCAAAATTTTTAAAGTTTTCTTCTGTATTTTTTTCTATATTATCTAAAACTCTTTGTTTTGCTAATTCAAATGGATCAGGCTCTTTTATGCCAGCAGATCTTATATAAAGATCCCTTATTTTTTCTTTATCTTTGTTTCTTAATGCTTTTTTAAATTCATTTGCAAGTCTTTTTCTTTCTTTCTCTTTTTTTTCATTAATTTCTCTTTCTTTTTCCCCTTCCTCTTTAAAATCAACAATTTTCTCTGCCTTTTGGAAGGCATCATCTCTTTCTGTTGGCTTATTTATCTCCCATTCAACAGATTCTCCTGCTTTATATGTCTTTTCTTTTTTAGTTAAATCTGGTATATTTTCTGTATTTTCAAGTTTAGCTTTAATAAGATTACTTAGTCCTTTTGCTAAACTTTCAGGATCAGTTTTTATTTTTGAGAATTTATCTTTTGCCATATATTTATAAATTATATCATTTTTTGATAAAATGTAAAGATTTTATTCTTCTAAAATCTTTACGTCTTCATTTATTTTTTTTATTATTTCATTCCACTTTTCTTCATTAAAAGCATTTTTTTCTTGCATTATAAAAAGAAACAATTTTCCTGCTTTTTTATCAACTTTAAGAAAGTTTGGGAAAATATTTTCTTTGAAATTTTTATCAAAAACATTAATACAGCGATAGCTTATGCATTTCGAACTTGCAGTATCAAGCATTTTTGTAGTTCTTTCTTCTTTTTCTTTTGGATATATTATATGGATTCCTAAATTACTTATTCTGTCCCCATTTATGTCAATTCCTAATAATTTTATTCCACCATTTTCTCCGTAAAGTTTCTTATCTTCTTCTGTAATATAATCAGTAAACATATATATTCCTGCTGGTGTAGTGTATCCAGCAGTTTGATCTCCCTTTTCTCTTCCTATCCCAACAGTATCTTTGTTTACAATTCTTCCCTGTTTAGTTATTTCATATAAAGTAGGATTTTTTAGGTCACTTTTATCTAAAAGATAGAATTTATCTTTTATAATTTCTTTATTTTTAAAAAATTCTATTGGTTTTTCTAGATTATTTGGTATTTGTTCTTTTAAAAAAATTTCTTTTTTAATTTCTTCTTTTTCAAAAATTTGTTTTTCATTTTTTTTACCATAAAATGGTGCCAAAATAATTGCTCCTATTAAGAGTATTTTTTTGATCCACCCAGCAGCATTGCTGTCGTTTTTGATTATTTTTTCTATTTTTTCTTCACTTTCTTTGGATATTTCTCCTTTCTCTATGGCTTCTTCTATCACCATATAAGCTTCTAATTCTTCTTTTGTTGCAGGAATATTATATTTTTCTAAAAGTTCTAAGAGTTTTGAGACTTTTTTTTCTTCTGGTTCTTTCGTTATTTCTTTTACAAGGTGATCTATTAAATATTTTATTCTTTTTTCTTTTGATATATTATCTTCACTATTTTTTAATTCATCAAATAAAAAATTTTGATCATCTTTTGCGATATCTTCTTTTTTGTTTATTTTGTTTCCTAAATTTTCTATCACCTTTTTATTTTATCATAGAAATAAAAAAGCCGTTCTTTTTAAAGAACGGCTTTTAAATATTTGTTTAAAATTATCTGTCCATGGGTACTAATTTATATCCCATGCCTTCTAATTTTTTTATTTCATCTTTTTTCTCGCCCATATCACTTTTTCGAACACGAAAAGTTTTAGTTTTTTCGTCAATGTCAATGTTCCCCTTTTGTGGTAAAGAAACTTTATTTGTTCCTTGTTTTTCTGAATTAACAGGGGCAGTTTTTTCCTTTTTTGTAGTCTTTTTGTTGTTTACAACAGGAGGCTCAACGTCATTTTTTGTTGCTTTCTTTATAAGAAGTTCCTTTTTATCTTTTGCTGATTTATTTATAAGAAGTTCTTTCAAAACTGAGTCTGCAGCAATTCTTCCTTTTAAGTCGGCAATTTGTTTTTCCAAATCAGCTTTAATTTGATTTTGTTTTTCTTCCTCTTCTTTCTTATTTTTCAAATTATCATTCTGATCCGGGGATGATTGAAATTCTTCAATTTGGTTTTTTTTATTTTCTTTAACCAGATTAAGTTGTTTTTCTCCAAAAGATTGCATTGAGTCAATTTTCTCAACATTTACAACAGGAGATTCTTCTTCAATTAAAAATTCTTCTTGATTTTCTTTAACTAAAGAAATTTTCTTTTCTTCGGCTGTCTTTGTTGAATCAATTGTTTTTATTGCAATAACAGGAGATTCTTCATCAATGAAGAATTCTTCATTTTGTGCATTACACACAAAAGTGCTCAATCCAATAAGGAGAGCGATTAAGGTTGCGATTGATGTTTTCATTTTATTGATTTTTAAAGATTAAACAATTTAGTGAACTGCTTTAATTTCCAATAGAAAAACAAAGCAGTTCACTAAAAAATCTTTTAAAATCAAGATTTTCAATGATCTATATACCGTAAATAGTATAGCATAAAAAAACTACTTTTGTCAAGTATTTACAATAGTTTATTTTTTTAGTTAGATAAAGTGCTGTATTTTTTAATTAATTCTTCTATTTGGTCTATCTTTTTTAGATTTTCATTTGCATATTCAACAAGTTCAGTGTCGTCAAAAAATTTTTCAAGAAGATGTTTACTCATATCCTTACTTTCCTCTAAGTTTTTTCCTATAATTAATAACTCTTCTTTTAATTTTAATATTTTATTTATAATTTCTGATTTTCCTTCAGGTTTTTTTTCTGGATTTTTGATTTTTTTATTTTCTGGTATTTTTTTTATTAAATTATTTTTATCAGCAATTATCCCTATTGTCCTCTTTTCTTCTTCTGTCTTTTTAGGTCTTTTAGATAATAATTTTCCTAAAAATTCTTTAGATATTAACTTTTCAGAGAGTTTTTTGATTTTTTTATCTTTTGTTGTTATTTTACTTATATTTTTAAGCTCTTTTAGCTTTTTTGCTTGTATTTCATATTGGTTTTTAGCTTTTTTTCTTAATAAATTTTTTTGTTCAAAATTAACTTTTTCTTCTGTAGTCATTTTTGAAAGTATTTTTTCTTTATGTTTATCTATTTCTTTTTGACTTAATTCTTTATAATTTATTTTTTCCCATTTTTTAATTAATCTAGGATCAACTTTTTTTTCTTTTATTTTTTTAAGTTCCTTAAAGTCATTTCCTAATAATGTTAGTTTTTCTTTTGCCATAGTATTTTTATTATATTCTATTTATGTAAAATATTCCTAATTTTTTTTATATATAATTATACATATTATGTAAAAAGGTGTTAATTTAGTTTTCCCCATTACGATTGACTTTTTGCTTGTTTTCAGCTACCATATAAATGTACCGAATAGAAGCAGGAAAAAATTTAGTTGAATTCTGAACAGACAGTAACCTTCGTAAGAACCTTAATTTGCAGTACAATTTTTGGTCGTTCTGTAATTTTAACCTTATTTTAAAGGGCAAGAAAGGAAATCTTACGATATTTTGTTAGGCTTATAAAATCTCAATTTAAAATATTCAGCTCCGTCTTAGTATTTTCCCTATTAATCGGGTTGTTTTTTGCGCCTATACAAGCAAATGCGGGTTTCTTTTCTTTTCTTTTTGGAAACAACGCTTCTGCTAATACTAATATTTCTAATTTACCAGAAGATATCAATAAAACTTCTCAAAGTAGAGATTTGTCTTTACAGGCAAATGTTTCATCAGCTTTAGTTATTGAAGATAAAAATACAAAGAAAGATGATAAAGATGGTGGAGTTAAAGAAGGAGAAAATGTTAATATTCTTTCTGAGAATGCCTTATTGCCATCAACAAGTATTTTAGGTGGTTCAGGTAATGGAGATATTTCTTCTGATCAAATAAGTGTTTATGTGATAAGAAAAGATGACTCGATTTCTAAAATAGCTGAAATGTTCAATGTTTCAGAGAATACTATTTTGTGGGCTAATGACATGAAAAAGGGGGATAAGTTGGTTGAAGGTGATGTGCTCTTTATTTTGCCAATCTCTGGGATTAAACATACTGTTAAAAAAGGTCAAACATTAAAAGGTATCGCCAATTTATACAAAGTAGACGTTGTTGATATTGCTGGTTTTAATGGAATTTCCACAGACGCTAAATTAACTGCTGGAGATGAGCTTTTAGTTCCTGACGCAGATATGACAGTTTCAGATGGAGAAAATAATAAAACTTCTTCAAAATCTAGTTCAAAAGAAATTATTATAAAAAGTACAGGGAAAGACCTTGGTGGATATTTTATAAATCCAGTTCCAAATTACAAGAGAAGAAGTCAAGGAATTCACGGTAAAAATGGTGTTGACCTTGCTGCTCCAACTGGTACAAAAATAGTTGCATCTGCTTCTGGAAGAATCCTTCTTGCACGTATAGGTTACAATGGAGGTTATGGGAATATGGTTATTATTCAACATCCAAATGGTACTCAAACTCTTTATGCTCATCAATCAAAGCTTGTGGTGCATACAGGGGATCAAGTTGAGCAAGGTGAAGTTATAGGATATGTTGGGTCAACAGGACATTCTACAGGACCACATTTACACTACGAAGTTCGTGGAGCAAAGAATAATGCTGTAAATTTGTAAAGAAATTTTTAAAATACTGAATAAAAAAACTCCACATAGTGTGGAGTTTTTTTATTCTAAAAGAGTTAAAGATATCATAGATAGTATTCCAATAAGGATAGTTAAAAATTGCATCATAGAATACTTTATTTTTTTTGTTTTTTGAAGTTCTGGGATTAGATCTGCAACTGCTATGTAAATAAATCCACCAGCTGCAATAGGTAGGACCCATAGAGTAAATTTTTCTGCGATATTTTCAAAAGTTAAGGAAATTATTACTCCCAATATAGCCATAAGTGCTGAGATAAAATTAAGTAACAATGCGCGTTTTTTTGAATACCCAGCGTGTATTAAAACAGCAAAATCCCCTATTTCTTGGGGTATTTCGTGTAAAATAACAGCTATTGTTGTAGCTATACCGATTGGAATACTTACCAAAAAACTAACTCCAATAATTATCCCGTCTATTAAATTATGAAAACCGTCTGTAAAGAGTATTAATTTCCCTACTGGGTGTATATGAGCTTCTTCTTTATCTTCTCCGTGATGGTGCCAATGAAGAAACTTTTCTATTATAAAAAAAATAATTATTCCAACAATAATTAAAATACTTACTATATTTGTATTTGGAATATTTTTAAAAGATTGTGGAATTAAATGTATAAAAGCATCACCTAAAAGTGCTCCAACAGCAAGACTTATAAAAATACTTACATATTTTTTAATTTTTTCTTCTTTTATTAAAAGAGAAAATACACCAATTAAAGAAATAATACTGACGATTATTACGCTTATAAACGAATAGATGTATGTTGTTAACATGTGCGGGATGGGAGAATCGAACTCCCAACCACAGTTTGGAAAACTGTTATTTTACCATTAAACTAATCCCGCATCTATATAAATATATCAAAAAATGCTTTTAAATCAACATTATTTATCTATTTATAAAGGTCGGGCTGCTGGGAATCGAACCCAGTCTCCATGCTCCCAAAGCACGTGTACTACCGGTATACTACAGCCCGCCGACGCTAAAGTTTTGACGGATAGATCCGTCTAAATTTTAGAGTTGATGTTTAATCATATCATAAAATAATATCATTTACCACTTTTATTTTTGCTTTTTTGTTTTTTAAATCTAAAAAGACAACAAAAAGGTCAACTTGCCATTCAGTATTATCTGGTATTTTATTGGACAAAAGATAAGTTTGAATTGTACGTGCCATTCGTTTCATTTTCCATGGGTGCATATTATCTTCAGGTCTATATTGGTCCAACGTTTCTTGTGAAACGTTAATTAGATTTCTAGAAACAGATTTAACTTCTATGAAATATAACTTTTTATTCTTGTTTGCAACAATATCTATTTCTCCCCATTTTTTAGTATAGTTACGATCTAATATTAAAAAATCGTGTTTCACGAGAAACTTTTCAGCTATGTTTTCTCCTATTTTACCTATTTTTTGTGTTTCTGATGTAAAAACTTTTGGCATTTTATTGAATGTTACACATGTAACAAGATAAATTTGTTTCACGTGAAACAAATAAGATAATTTTTGTGTCTTTTAATATAATATCCTTATTTTTCAACATATTTTTGATTAAATTATACTTAAAAGACAATTTTAAATTGTGTCCTTTATAAACAATACTAACATAGTTATCCACAGTTTTTTGTATAAAATCCTTATATTTCAACGTGAATAATAAAAGACTATTGGTCATGTGCACCCGGAGGGATTCGAACCCCCAACGACCGCTTCGAAGGCGGGCATGATATCCATTTCACTACGGGTGCAGTTGTTTTTATTATATATCATTTTTGTTATTATTTAAAATTTAAATTGCAATAACCTAAAAAAAATATTATAATTGTTTTATTAAAAAAGCAGTGGTTGTTTTTTTTAAAATTTTAATTTTTAAGGATCACGGTCATATTTAATGGTCTTTATACATAAATAATTAGCGGTCATGGTTTAGTGGTAGAACACGTCCTTGCCAAGGATGAGACGGGAGTTCGATTCTCCCTGGCCGCACAAATTTAGTGGAAAAACTAATAAAAAATTTATTAAGCAAAATTCCTCAAGAAGTTTCATATGTAACTGAAACGTTAGAAAAGGCTGGTTTTGAGGCATATTTGGTTGGAGGGTGTGTACGTGATCTTTTAATGGATAAAGAGCCAAAAGACTGGGATATAACCACAAACGCTAAACCAGAACAAATTATAGAACTTTTTGAAAAGACAGTATATGAAAATACTTTTGGAACAGTAGCTGTTATAAATAAAGATGTTTCTCGTGAAACATTACGTCAAATAGAGGTTACTCCATATAGAATCGAAGCAAAATATAGTGATTTTAGGCACCCAGATGAGGTTAGATTTAGTGAGAATATAGAGGATGACCTTAAGAGACGCGATTTTACTATAAATGCTTTAGCTTTAAGTCCTAAAGGACATCTAATTGATCTATTTAATGGGATAAAGGACATCAAAAGTAAAACGCTAAATACGGTAGGGGATCCCAATGATCGTTTTAATGAGGATGCATTACGAATGCTTCGAGCTGTGCGTTTTGCTGTACAATTAGATTTTTCTATGGCGTATGAAGTTTCTGAAAGTATTTTAAAAAATTATGAATTAATTGAGAAAATTTCAGAAGAAAGAATTCGAGATGAGTTTGTAAAAATAATTATGTCACAAAATCCATCGACTGGAATTGTGATGTTGGAAAAATTTAATTTACTAAAAAATATTATTCCAGAGTTAGAAGATGGAATTGGTTGTGAACAATCTGGAGAACATATTTATGATGTTTGGAATCATTTACTTCATGCATTACAGCATTCTGCTGACAAGAATTGGCCTTTAGAAATAAGGCTTTCTGCACTTTTCCACGATATTGGAAAACCAAAAAGTAGAAGATTTGCGGAAACTGGAGATGTTCTCTGTCGCTCGCACTCTGTCTTGAAAGGGCAAGATTTAAAACTTTCGCAGCGAAGGCTCCTACAAGCATCTCCAGTTTCCTTAAAGAAAAAATTTTTTACTTTTTATGGGCATGAAGTTGTGAGTGCAAGAATGGCAAAAAAGATTTTAGAGAGATTAAAATTTTCTAAAAAAGAAATTGAGCTTGTGGATAAACTTGTACGTAATCATATGTTTTTTTCTGACACAGAACAAATTACACTTTCAGCTGTAAGAAGAATTATTACAAAAGTTGGAAAAGATAATATTTGGTATCTTATGAATGTCCGTGAGTGTGATAGGGTAGGGATGAAAAAGAAAGAAGCACCATATCGTTTAAGAAAATATTTTGCAATGATAGAAGAAGCTCTTCATGATCCTATATCTGTAGGGCAGCTTAAAATAGATGGAGAATTTATGATAAAAGACATTGGAATTAAACCAAGCCCTAGAATGGGCTGGATCTTACACGCCCTTTTAGAAGAGGTATTAGAAGAACCTTCAAAAAATACTATTGAATATCTAAAGGACAAAGCTTTAGAACTTGATCAACTCACAGATGAGAGATTAAGGATATTAGGAGAAAAAGGAAAGGAAAAAAAAGAAGAGTTAGAAAAAAAGGAAGTTTCTAAACTTCATGAAAGACACGGAGTTCATAAATAGTGTTTTACACATGTCAGACATGTGGAAAAATTAGAATTAAAGTTCTTCGTTTAAAAGAGTATCTTTTTCAGGTTTATAAAATATGTTGTTTAAAGATCTTATTAGATTATCAAAAAGTTTGGTACTGTAAGGGGATAAGTTAAAAATGATAGCTAAACTGAAAAGAGATATTGCAAATTTCCAAGAGTAAAAAGAAAGTGGGATAGAAATCAAAGAAAATATTACTGGTACTAAGGTGCGGATAGTACTACCACGAATTTCTCTTTTGCTTATTTCAGGATTTTTAATATGTTCAGAATATAAAACATAATTTCTCATCCAATATAAAGAAAGACCTATTAAAATAGTGTGTATTGCAAAAATACTTATAGCAAGTTTGCTTTTATTAAAATGACCAAGAAGACTTGAAGAAAATGGGATTAAAGCAATAAGCATGAAAAATAGAGCATTTACATTGGTAAGTTTCGTGTCTATATTTTTAGCGTAAATTGAAACAAAAAAATGGTGAGCTCTCCAATATGTGAAAAGAAGAGCAAAAGACATAATGTAAGAAATAAAAGATGGAATTAATGTTTTTATAGCAAGCCATAACTGTGTATCATTAAATAATATTGGTATATTTGGAACTTTTATTTCAAATACAATAATAGTCATAACTATGGCGAAAATTCCATCTGAGAGTTCATCTAATCTTGCTGGTTTCATATACATTAATAATAACATAAATTTAAATTAAAAATAATATGTTAAGATAAATTTATGCGTATAGGAATTTTTGATTCAGGATTGGGGGGTTTAATTATTGCGAAAGCAATAAGAAAATCAATGCCAGAATATGATTATGTTTATCTTGGAGACACTAAAAGAGTGCCTTATGGAAATAGGTCTCATGAGACTGTTTTTGAATTTACAAAAGAAGCAGTAGATTTTTTATTTAAAAAAGAAAATTGTGAAATTATAATTTTAGCTTGCAACACTGCTTCAGCAAGAGCGCTTAGAAGAATACAACAAGAATATCTACCAAAGAATTTTCCTTATAGAAAAATACTTGGAGTTTTAATTCCAACAGCAGAAGAGTGTGTAAAATTTAGAAAAGTTGGGATAATAGCTACAAATGGAACAGTCTTATCTAATACTTTTCCTGATGAAATAAAAAAACTTTCTCAAAAAATAAAAGTTTTTCAAAATTCTGCGCCAATGCTTGTGCCATTAGCGGAAGAGGGGGAGAAAGTTTTAGTAAAATCTTTTTTACAAAAATATTTAAAACCTCTTAAAGATAAAAACCCAGAGGCAATTGCTCTTGGATGTACACATTATCCTTTTTATAAAAATGAAATTAGGAATATTTTAGGGCGAAAAATAAAGGTCATCTCTCAAGATGAAATAATCCCTAGAAAATTAAAAGAATATTTTAAAGGACATCCAGAAATTGAAAATAAACTTTCTAAAAATAAAGAAGCAAGAATTCTTGTAACGGACATTACAAAAAATGTAGAAAAATTAACTCAAAAATGGTTTGGGAAAGATACAAAACTAAAACTAATAAAATTATAAAAGTTAAAAATCTAACCAAATAGGGCAGTGGTCGGAGCCGTGGTAATCTTCGAGCATGCCTGTATTTTTTACTTTTATTTCAGAGCTTGTGAAAAAATAATCAAGACGCCAACCGGTATTTCTTTCACGAGCGAATGTTTTCATATCCCAATAAGTATATGCACCAATTTTGTTTGGATAAAATTGTCTAAAAATATCTATAAATTTATTTTTTATAACTTTACTAATCCAAGCTCGCTCTATTGGCAAAAATCCTGTATTTTCTTCATTTGCTTTTGGACGAGCAAGATCTATGGCTTCGTGAGCAGTATTTACATCTCCACAGAAGATAACATGTTCACCATTTTTTCTTAATTTAAGAATAAATTTTAAGAAAGCATCATAGAATTCTAATTTATATTTTAATCTATCTGGTCCTTGTCCTCCGTTTGGAAAATATCCAGTAACTACAGTGTAATTTTTTAATTTTATTCCAACAATTCTACCTTCATCATCGAATTTTTTGATCCCCATTCCATAAAAAACTTCCAAAGGCCTTTCCTTTGTGTAAATTGCCACTCCGCTATAACCTTTTCTTTTTTTAGAATATGAAAAATAAGAAAAATATCCTTTAATGTTTCGTGTTTTTTCATCTAATTGATCTGGTTCTGCTTTTGTTTCTTGTAGACATAAGATATCTGGGTTGTATTTCTTAAAAAGAGGAGTAAAAAATCCTTGTTTCACGGTTGCTCGCAATCCATTTGTATTCCAAGAAATAATTTTCATGTTATTTAGTATAATATCATATAAAAATATAAATATATTTTTTCTAAAAACACATATTTTCCTGCTGAAAAATTGCTATGCTCGGCCCGTCGGCCTACGCAATGTTTTTATAAACAATATATTTATCTTTTTAAGACAAGCAAGAATATAAAATTTTAAATAAAAGCACAGCTAGTAAAATTTTTTCTGGTCCTCGGTTTGGGGCCAGACTAGCTCAAAAATTTTCTAGCTGTGCTTTTATTTTTTAGAATGAAATTTTTTATGGACTTCGTGGAGTTGTTTATCAGTTATATGAGTATAGATTTGAGTTGTAGCGATATTTGAGTGGCCGAGCATCATTTGTACACTTCTTATATCTGCGCCATTTTGGAGTAAATCTGTGGCGAAAGAGTGACGAATGACGTGAGGAGTTACTTTTTTAGAAATACCAGCTTTAATAGCATAGAATTTTACTATTCTTTCTATCGATCTGGTTGTTAATCGAGAAGCTTTACTTTTATTTATTTTAGATAATTGCACAAACATTGCTTCTTCCATATCTTGTCTTTTTGATAAATATTCTTTTATAGATTTTTTTGCACTTTCAGATAAGAATACAACACGAACTTTTTCACCTTTTCCTCTAATAGAAAATTCATCTTTTGATAAATCTAAATCTTTGTTTAAAGATGCGAGTTCAGATACACGAAGTCCAGTAGAAAAAAATAATTCAAGGATTGCTTTATCACGAAGATTTTTTAAATCAGTTCCGTTTGGTCCTGCTAAAAGTCTATTGAGTTCATCTTCGGTTATTAAATCTAAACTTCTTTCTTTTATTTTTGCTAACTCTATTCTATCAGGGGAAAGGGAAGTGATTCCACGTTTCATTAAGTATTTTAAGAACACTCTAAGAGCTATAAGATAATAATTCTGAGTATTTTTCTTCATTGTGCCTTCTACTTGACCTTTTGTTTTAGTGCCAGAGAGTCTGTTGAGATAAAGTCTGAATTCTCTAATCATTTCATCTGTGACATCTTTTGGATTTAAAATATTTTCAAATTTAATGAAGCGCGTTAAATATCTGTCATAATTTTCAACAGTTTTTAAACTAGAACCTTTTTCAATTTCAAGATGTTCAAGGAATTCCCTTTTTAATTTTTCTATTTCAGAAGCCATCCCATTAAAAATTTTAAATATTAATAATTTATCTTTATTGCCCGTTAGCCGAATTTCTAACAGGACAAGTTTATTATATTTTAGCACTTTATCTTAATGTCGCACAATATTTTTAGGTAAAAAAAGAATATTATATTTTATAAAGCACAAAAATTTTCTGCTGAAAATCCTATTGCTCGCTCACTTTGTTCGCACGAGCAATTTACTTCGCAATCGGGACTGAAAAGCAAAGCAGTTTGCTTTTCATTGTCCAGCGTCGTCACACCTCTACCAAGGCTTTCTAAAATATAATACTCTTTTTTAATAATTATTAATGGGCTTGTAAAATTTTCTAGTTTATGCTAGGATAACAAAATGTTAGCAACAAAGAAAAAACAAGCAATTATAAAGAAAAATCAAGTTCATGATAAAGATACAGGATCTCCAGAGGTTCAAGTGGCTGTTTTGTCTACAAAAATCGATGAATTAGCAAAACACTTAAAGAAACACAAGAAAGATAATCACTCAAGAAGGGGACTTATTAAGATGGTTGCAGATAGACGAACACATTTGAAGTATCTTCAAAGAAAAAGCAAAGCTCGCTATGATGCTCTTATAAAGAAAATGGATTTAGCTTAATTAAAAAACTAAAATACAAAAAACCCGCATAATGCGGGTTTTTTGTATTAGCTATTTATAGATTTATATATTTATTAGCTTCTTTCTTCATCTCTACTTCTTTCTTCATCACGATCTCTTTCTTCTTGTGTTCTGTCGTCTGACCATTTAGCTGCTTTTTTGATGAAATCTCCAACTATACCAGTTACTTTAGTAGTAGGTGTATTGTCTTTTCCACCTAGAGCAGTACATCCATATTTTAGTCTACTGTTATTATTGTCATCATCTCTCTTTCTATTTTGTTCTCTGTCTTCCTCACCATAATTTTCTTCTCTTTCATTTTTATCATCATCTATCTTTTCTTTTGTTTCTTTAAGAGTAATAATTTGGCCACAAGAACATCCTTTTGTTTTAGCTAAATCAAGTGCTTTAGCTGGTTCGATGATTGGTTTTTTAGCTGTTCCACTGTTTGTCATCCAAGTTAATATACCATTAACATCAAATACTGCTAGATTTCTTGGTTTTAATGTTGTAACTGTATCAGCTTTAGTGTCAGGACATTTATCAACATCATCAGCTACACTATCGTTATCTGAATCTTTTGGTCCACAAACAACTTTAGCTGGAACTGAAATTGTTAAGTCTCCTGTCGTTTGGTCAAGAGCTATTTTACTAATTGTTGTAACTTCTTTTGTTAATGAATTAGTTATATCAATTGTTAGACCTTTTGCTTGTAGATCTAATAACATTTTTACATCTATTGGTGCTGTTAATACTCTACCAGCAGATGATAATGAAGTTAGATTAGTGTCAAAATTTAATGCCATAGTTCCTGCATCATACTTGAATGTCATTCCTGCAATAGTTGCCGTAGATACTGCTTTTGAGAAGATAACATCTTCTGTTATTGTTGGTTTAACACCATCAAAAGTTAATGAAGGAGTTAATGCATCATATTTAGCATTAGTTAATGTAAATGTTGCTCCTATTTTTAGATCTTTCATATAAACAATTCCTGTCTTTGCAGCTTGATTTAAATCGTATGGACTAGCAAAGAAATCAATATTGTTTGGAGAGAATTGTACATTAAGATTATCTATCAATAACACACTTCCACCAAATTTTAGAGTTCCTAATGGTGTTACGTATGTTAGATTTGCTTTATCTAAAGTAACAGTTGTATTAGCACAAGGGTCTATTGGAGGGACAGAACAATCTACTGCAACTCCTAAGGTTAATGATTTGGCTAGTAAATCTACTTTTAAAATACTAATACCAGGGTTACTTGTAGAACCTATTTTTGCGTAAAGTAATTTACCTCCTTTTGCCATTTCTTCTAAAGTAGTAACTGGTACTGATTCACCTAATTTTAAATATGTTACTTCTCCGTCTATAGAGAATACAGCCACTTTTGAGTATAATTGTGTTCCATCAAAATTTAAATCTGAACCATCAGCCATTATGTAAGAATTTAATGGGTCAATAGTAACTGCTTTTGCAGCAGGTGCTACTACTTCAAATGATAAAGATTGATTTAGCATATTATATGCTACCTTTGTTGCTGTATCATCAATTACTCCACTTTTTGGGTTTGCTGAATAAGCAAATTCAGTTATAACAATTTTTGTATTTGAAAAATCAATTGATGGAAGCCAGTTTGTTCCTCTATCAAAAGTAAAAGCTCCACTTGGGTTTTGTGAATATAACACTGATCCCTTAAGAACAAGATTATCTCCTGATGCTGATTTGTAAGCTGTTGCTTGATCCATAGCTACTGCTGTTGGAGGACAAGTTGCAGCCTTACCTTGTAGGTTTGCTACGTAAACTATTCCTACGATAATAGCAAGAGCTGCTATCCCAAGAATTATTTTATGATGTGTTTTATGCATAGTTAACATTTTTTTATAATTTATAATTAATAATAATTTTTTAATAATAAAACTGTAATAATTTTTAAAAATAAAAAAATAAATAAGAGCTAACTTTTCTTTCTTAAAAAGAAAATTAAGCTCTTACGACGACCTACTTTTTATTTTTATTCGTAACCATATAAAAGTACGTTACTTGTATATTTTAAAGTAATTAAAAATCCAAGTCAAACTTTTTATGCTTGTGGAAAACTAGGTATTAAATTATAAGTTATTTATAACAGGTGATATACTTTTAAAAGGTCGATTTTATTATATTTAATATATTTATATATGGCAGTAATTAAACATAAAGAACAAAGGGTTGGAGTTTTTATAGATACACAAAATTTATATCATTCAGCTCGAAATTTATATAAAGCAAGGGTTAATTTTGGGGCGGTTTTAAAAGAAGCTGTTGCAGGAAGGAGGCTTGTGCGTGCTGTGGCTTATGTAATAACGACAGAAGCAGGAGATGAAAAGAATTTTTTTGAAGCTTTAACGAAGCTTGGTATTGAAACTAAAACAAAAGATTTACAAATTTTTCATACTGGAACAAAAAAGGGAGATTGGGATGTGGGATTAACAGTGGATGCTATTAAAATGTCTCCAAGACTTGATTCTGTGGTAATAGTTTCAGGGGATGGGGATTACACTCCATTAGTTGAATATTTACAGACTCAAGGAGTGCAAGTTGAGGTGGTTTCCTTTGGAAAATCAACATCTAATAAGCTTCTTGAAGCGGTAGATGATTTTGTTGATTTATCAGCAAATCCTAAGAAGTATTTAATTTAAAGTTTAAAATAAAAACAAGAATAATATTTTTGTCGGTAGTAACGTTTAATATATAAAAAATACAGTTAGTAAATTTTTTCGGGTCCCTGCCCGCAATGCTTTCAGCATAGCTGATGCAGGCGGGCTCGGTTTGGAGCCAGACCAGCTCGAAAATTTACCAACTGTATTTTTTGCTTTTTGCTTTTAAAATGCTAATATAACCTTGTAGTTATTAGATTTATTAGTTAATCAGTTCACCTTCAGACATAAAGTAGTGAAACATAAAAAGGTTTCAATACTCCAGTCTGGATATGAACTAACCTCTTCCTTTCACGGAGGAAAAAATAATATGCATAAAAAAGAGTATTCAATGGAGATTGGTGGTAAAACATTAACCGCTATTTTTTCAGATTTAGCCGAACAAGCTCATGGGTCTGTCCTTTTGAAATATGGAGAGACTATAGTGTTAGCGACAGCTTGTATGTCTAAAGATAAACAGCAGGGATTGGGATTTTTTAATTTAACTGTTGATTATGTTGAGAAATTTTATGCTGCTGGGAAGATTTTGGGTTCTAAATTCACAAGAAGAGAAGGAAAGGCGTCAGAAGATGCAATATTAGCAAGTCGTGTGATAGATAGAACTCTACGTCCTTTATTTGATCAATCTATAAGACATGCTGTTCAAGTTATTGTGTCCGTTATATCTGTTGATGATAACGATCCAACTATTCTTGCTGTGAATGCTGCTTCTATAGCTCTCGCAGTGTCCAATATTCCTTGGGCAGGACCTATTGGTTGTGTGCGTATTGGTAAATATAATGATGAGATTTTAACAGTGAATCCATCTCAAAAATTACGTGAAAGTGATGATCAGTATAAGTTTGATTTAACTGTCTGTGGAAAAGATGGAAATATAAATATGATCGAAGCTTCTGCTCATCAAACAAAAGAAGAAGAATTAGAACAAGCTCTTTTAGAAGCAAGTAAAGAAATAACAAGATTAGAAAATTGGCAGAAAGAAATAATAAAAGAAATAGGTAAAGAAAAAAGAATTATTGAAAAAGAAAATATTTCAGAAGATTCTGTAAAATTATTTAATGAAAATATTTTACCTAAAATGGAAGATGCAATTTTTGCTGGAGCAGGAAAAGCAAAGATAGATGAGCTTCATAATATTTGGAATAATTTAGTTATAGAAAGTTTTCCTGACAGAAAAGATTTTGCTTTGGAAGATAATTTATTTGATGATACTGAAAATGAAATGCTTCACAAAAAAGCAATAGAAGAAAATAAACGTGCTGATGGAAGAGCTATGGATGAACTTCGTAATCTTTATGCACAAGCTGGAGGAATTTCAAGTATTATTCATGGATCAGGAATTTTTTATAGAGGAGGAACACACGTGCTTTCAGTTCTTACTCTTGGTGGGCCAGAAGATAAATATTTAATAGATGGAATGCAATTAAAAGTCGAAAAAAGATTTATGCATCATTATAATTTTCCCCCATTTTCTTCAGGAGAAACAGGACGTGCTGGATTTACAAATCGTAGAGAAATAGGGCACGGAGCTCTTGCAGAAAAAGCATTAGTGATGGTTTTGCCATCTCCCATGGATTTCCCTTATACGATGAGAATTGTTTCTGAATCGATGGCTTCTAATGGTTCGACTTCTCAAGCTTCAATTTGTGCTTCAACTCTTGCTCTTATGGATGGAGGAGTACCTATTAAAGCACCAGTTGCTGGTATTGCTATGGGTTTGATGTATGAGAGTGATGATAAATATAAAATATTAACTGATATTCAAGGACCAGAAGATCATCATGGGGATATGGATTTTAAAGTTGCAGGTACTCGAGATGGTGTGACAGCAATACAACTTGATGTGAAAGTTGAAGGTGTGCCAATAAAAATTTTAGGTGAAGCAATGCTTCAATCTAAAAAAGCTAGAATTCAAATTTTAGAAACAATTGAAAAAGAAATTTTTTCTTCAAGAAAAGAAATTTCTCCTAATGCACCAAAGATTTTGATAATTAAAATTAATCCAGATCTTATAGGTATGGTTATTGGTAGTGGAGGAAAAAATATTAAAGAGATTAAAGAAAAAACACAAGCTGAAATAACTATTGAAGATGATGGAACAGTATATTTTACTGGTAAAAATGGATCTGCTGAAAAAGCTAAGATTATAGTAGAAGAAATGACTCATGAATTTAAAGTTGGTGAAATATTAAAGGGTGAAGTTGTAAGAATTGCTGACTTTGGAGCTTTTGTTAGATTAAATGCATCTAATGATGGTATGGTACATATTTCTGAATTAGCACCATTTAGAGTAGAACGTGTTAGTGATTTAATAAAAGAAGGGATGATCGTTCCTGTGAAAGTTATAAATATAGATAAAGAAAGAGGGAAGATCAGTTTGTCTATTAAAGAAGCTGATAAAGATTTTTTTAAACCAAAAAGTTAAAAACTAGGTTATAATAGTGTATTGTGATGGAAAATGAAATAAAAAATAAAAAAATACAAACCTATGCTGAAGATGTAGCAAAGGCCATTGAAAGTGGGCAGGGTGGTGTTATTAAGGAGTTAATTCGTACCCAAGAAGAACAAGAAGCTCAAAAAGAAAATCTTTCCCCAGAATCAAAGAAAAATAAATTATTTATGTTTATTAGCGTTATTTTTGTGTTTTTGTCTTGTATTGTTTTAGTTGTTTATTTTTTATTTAAAGAGCAAATTTCTACTGTTTCTGTAAAACCTCAATTTACTCCTATAATTTTTACTGATCAAAATGTTTTTTTAGAAATTGGGGGGCTTACAAAGGATAAGATAGCTCAAACAATTTTAAATGAAGTAAATAATACAAAAGTTAAGATAGGAGGAGTAGAAGGAATATATCTTACAGAAAATAAAAATATTGTTTTGTTTAGGAAATTTGTTTCTTTTACAAAAGGTAGTATCTCTTTAGATAAAATTACTTTTTTAGATGATAATTTTTTACTTGGAGTATTTAATAACGATAAAAAACTTGATTCATTGTCAGATAAGAATTTGTTTATTTTATTAAAAATGCGTTCAATTGCAGATATTTTTGATGGAATACATTTATGGGAAAACAAAATGTTTAATGATTTGCATGGGTTTTTTGGTGTAGAAATAAATAATGATACAAGTTATTTACTCACTAAAGATTTTGAAGATGGTATTGTTGAAAACAAAAATGCTAGAATTTTAAAGGATAAAGATGGTAAAGTAGTGTTTATGTATGTATTTATAGATGAAACGTCTCTTATTATTACAAATACTAGTGCTACGACACATGAAATAATACTTAGATTGGCAGGAAGTAGAATAAAAAAATAATTGTTTGCCTTAAAAATTTAAAATGTTATCATTTGGGTATGTCATTAGATAAAAAGAAAATTAAAGAAAAATTAGAAAAAGAAAAAGATGTGCTCATTGAACAAATGAAAGATATGGGCAAACTTAATCCAGAGACAGGAGAATGGGAAGCTACTCCAGAAGCTATGGATTATCAAGAGTCAGATCAAAATGATATGGCTGATAGATTTGAGGATTTTGAAGAAAGAAGTTCAATGATAAAGGATTTAGAACAGAGACTTAATAATATTTTAAGTGCATTAAAAGGTATAAATAGAGAGTCTTTTGGTAAATGTAAAGTTTGTAAAAAAAATATTGAAGGGATTAGATTGGAAGCTAATCCAGCGGCAAGAACCTGTAAAAAACATCTTAATTCTTAGTAGAAAGTAGAAGGTAATCAAGTATATCAAGTAAAAATAATTAGATTTTATGCTTTGTAACTTTATAAACTTTAAGAACTTTTAACTAATTTATAATGAGTTTTGCTAGAGTATATTCTGCACAAGTTAATTTACTTTCAGGGCAAATTGTAACAATTGAGACAGATTTATCTCGAGGACTTCATTCTTTTTCTATTGTTGGTCTTCCTGATAAAGCTGTAGATGAATCAAAAGATAGAGTAAGTTCTGCTATAAAAAATTCTGGTTTTCAATCTCCAAAATCTAAAAATCAAAAAATAATAGTTTCACTTTCACCTGCTGATCTTAAAAAAGAAGGGCCGTTCTTTGATCTAGCTATCGCATTATCATATATGCTTGCATCTGGAGATTTGAAATTCAATCCAGAGAAGAAAATATTTTTAGGTGAGCTTGGGCTTGATGGAACTTTACGAAGAATTAGAGGTGCATTACCTCTTGTTCAAGAAGCGAAGAAAATGGGTTTTGAAGAAATTTATTTACCAAAAGAAAATGCAGTTGAAGCTGCTTTAGTTGATGGAACAAAAATTTTTGGTGCGGATAATTTAGCTCAAGTTGTTAAACATCTTAATTTCAGTGAGTCTAGTAAAATTTCTTCGGGTCCTCGGTTCTCCTCGCCTGACGGCTCAGCCAGACCAGCTCAGAAATTTTCTAGTCTCACTGAAGATGAAATTTTTCCTCAACCAAAAACAGAAATAAATTATGAAAAAGAAATGAAGGGTGCTGATTTTTGTGATATTCGTGGACAAGAGGGAGCGAAGAGGGGTTTAGAGATTGCAGCAGCTGGCGGACACAACATTGCTATGTATGGGCCTCCTGGAACTGGGAAGACGATGCTTGCACGAGCATTTTCAGGAATTTTGCCTGATTTGGGTCTTGAAGAAGTTTTAGAAATTACTGGAATACATTCTGTGGCAGGGGCTACTCGTGGGGAGCTAGTATGTATACCACCATTTCGTTCACCTCATCATACTTCTTCTTATGTTTCACTTATTGGAGGAGGAACTTATCCTAAGCCTGGAGAGGTTACTTTAGCACATAGAGGAGTTTTATTTTTAGATGAATTTCCAGAATTTGAAAAAAGAGTTATTGAATCTTTGCGTCAACCATTAGAAGATAATATAGTTTGTATTTCTCGTGCGAAAGGTTCAGCCATTTTTCCATCTAATTTTATTTTAGTTGCGGCCATGAATCCTTGTCCTTGTGGAAATACAGGAAATAAACAAAAAGCTTGTATTTGTAAACCTTCTGATTTAGATAGATATAAAAGAAAACTTTCAGGACCAATAATGGATAGAATTGATTTATGGGTGTCTGTCGGGAATATTGATTATAAAAAGTTAGGAGAAGAAAGTACTGGAGAGAAAAGTCAAAATATAAAAGAAAGAGTTTTGAATGCTAGAAAAAAACAAAAAGAAAGATTTAAAAAATTAGATAGGAAAATAAATTTAAATAGTGAAATGAATGTGAAAGATTTGTCTACTTTTATAAAATTAGAAGATGAAGTTAGGAATTTACTTGATGAAAGTGCTGCAACCTTAGCATTATCTGCTCGTGCTTATCATAGGGTGCTTAAAATAGCTAGAACTATCGCTGATTTAGAAAATTCAGAAGATATAAAACAGAATCATATTTTAGAAGCTATACAGTATAGGCCGAAAGTAAATATTTAATTAAAAAAACAAAAACACCCTAAACAGGTGTTTTTGTTTTTCTCGAGAGAAAAATTATTTTACAGCGTCTTTTAAAGCTTTTGCAGCTCTAAATTTTGGAACTTTTGTTGCAGCAACTTTAACTTGCTCTCCAGTCTTTGGATTGCGAGCCATTCTTGCAGCTCTTGCTTTTACAGAGAAGATTCCAAAACCAGCAATTGAAACATCGTCACCTTTTTTCATAGTTCCTACGATAGAATCAAATATCATATCTACTATTTCTTCTGCTTGTACTTTTGTTCCACCTAATTTTCCGTGAACTAATTCAACTAATGCTTGTTTATTCATATTATTTAAAATTTTATTTTATAATACTTTCGACCTTGTCTGCCTTTAGCTTAGGCATTTTTACTTATAATTTAATACCTCTATATTATATATTAAGGGTTTTTTAAGGGCAAGTAAATAAAGGGTTATCTAGCGTATTCTGTAACTCGTGTTTCACGAATCAATGTAACCTTGATTTCTCCAGGATATTTTAATTCTTGTTCTATTTTTGTAGCTATTTCACGTGCCATAAGTTTTGCTTCTGCGTCAGATATTTTTTCTGGAGTTACAAATATACGTATTTCACGTCCTGCTTGTAATGCGTATGACTTTTCTACTGCAGGGAAGGCATTTACCAATGCTTCTAGCTCTTGTAGGCGTTTTAGATAGTTTTCTACTGAATCTCTTCTTGCTCCTGGGCGTCCTCCAGATATAGCATCTGCTGTTTGGACTATTATTGATTCTATTGTTTCATAAGGATAATCTTCGTGGTGTGATTTCATTGCAGTAATAACTCTTTCATCTGCTCCGAATTTTTGAAGGATACGAATACCTATTTCGATATGGGTTCCTTGTACTTCATGATCTAGAGCTTTTCCTATGTCATGCACAAGTGCTCCAGCTTTTGCTATTGCTACGTCTGCCCCAAGTTCTTCAGCTATCATTCCTGCGATGTGTGCCATTTCAATGGAATGTTGAAGAACATTTTGTCCATAACTTGTTCTGAAATACAATCTTCCGATGATAGCTACGATACGTGGATCAAAGTTGAAGATTCCGCATTCATAAACTGCCTGTTCTCCTTTTTCTTTTATTATTTTATTTATTTCTTCTTTTGCTTTTTCAACTAATTCTTCAATTTTAGCTGGTTGGATTCTTCCGTCCAAAATAAGATTTTCTAATGCTAATCTCGCTACTTGTCTTCTTACTGGATCAAATGAAGAGATCACGATAGATCCAGGTGTATCATCCACAATAAGTTCAACTCCAGCTGCTCTTTCAAATGCTCTAATATTTCTTCCTTCTTTACCGATAATCTTTCCTTTTATTTCATTGTTAGGAATAGTTATAGCAGTTGTCATCAAATCTGATGCAGTACTTGAAGCAAGACGTTGGATAGAAGTAGCTAATATATCTTTTGCTCTTCTGTCTAATTTTTCTTCATTATTATTTTCAAATTTTTGAATTCTTATTAAAAGATCTTCTTCATATTTCTTTTCAACATCTTTTAATAATTCTTCTTTTGCTTCTTCTTCTGTAAGTTTTGAAACCCTTTCTAATTCTATTCTTTTTTGTTCTTCAGTTGCGACTACTTTTTCTTGTATTTTTTTAATTTCTTCAACTTTTAATTTTATATTTTCTACTTCTTTGTCTATTTCTGTTTGACGTGCGTCTAAAAGCTCATCTTTTTTAATGAGTCTTTTTTCTGTTTCTTTAAATTCTACTTCTTTTTTCTTTTCTTCTTCTTTTAATTCATTTAATCTCTCTTCTGATTTTTGTTTTGCTTCATCAGTGATTTTTTGCACTTCTTCTTTTGCTCCGACCATCATTTGTTTGATGTCTATTTCGATAGAGCGTCTTTTTCCTAAAGCGATGATTAATCTTAAATAATATCCTATTAAAACGCCTAAAAGGAGCGCTCCAGCTCCAAGTAGAATTGTCGTTAATGTTATGCTCATAAGCCTTGTATTGGCCTACAAAAATATGCCACTATATTTGTGGTTCTGTTTTCGTCCTGTAAAAGATTTGAAAATTTCCTTTTAAACAACTCATATATGATATATTTCTGTAAACTAATCTAAAATAAATTTGTAAAAGTCAACATCTTTAATATATCAGATGTCTCACTTTTTGTCTATTTTCATGGGGGAATTTTTAAAATATTTGGTAAAATAGAAGGGTTAAAGTTGGATCAACAAGTCCGAGCTGGACAAATTATAATTATTTTGGTTTAATAAATGAACTATGAAACTAGACGTTCCACCAGTAATTAATAAAAAGCAGGAAAAAGTTTTGAAGCCTTTTGAACAAATAAAATCAAGCGAAAGAGAATTAAATAATTTTTTTCTCGTTGATTTCAAAGATAAACACTTAATATCTTCGTTAGATGATAATCAGGTTTTGGTGCTTAATAATGAAAAAGCAAAAGATTTAACTGAACAATACACTCTTGCCTCTCAGGGTATTTGGGAAAATGATCCTGAAAAAATAGAAGCATTTGAAAAAATTGAAAAACAATTATATTCTCTAGGCCGTCCACTTGGGCCAGAAGATTTTCAGCATGTTAAGGATTTAAAAGACGAAGATTTAGAATTATTTAATAAGGTTTTTGGTAGTCATAAATTTAATTTTGACGTAAAAACATGGGGGATCACTTTAGACGAGACCCTTATGTTTTTAAGGTATACGAAAGATTCTGATCAAAAAGATTTTGATAGGATTCTAAAGTTTAAAGAAAATTTCGGGGTTGAACCTTTTCTTTCTATAATTCATGGAGGCAAAGAAATGGGAGATAAAATAATGTCTTTGAGTGAAAAGTTACCCGAAGATACAGCTAAATTGATTTTCTCAAAATACAGGGAAGTTGTTGACTCGGTTCAAAAAATTGAAAATTTTCTTTCTTCCTTTTTTCGGGAGGGAGGATCAGAAAAAATTGATTCTGAAAAGATAAAAGAAACAGGTGAGCAGTTATTAAATCGGGGCAAAGATTTACTCGTCCGATTTTCTGAAAAAGCTGAAAAAAACACTGGAGCAGGAGAAATAATAAAAGATTTAGAAAGGGTGCAAATAGAAAATGAGCTTTTCCTTTCAACTTTTAAGGTTTTAAAAAAACGAGGAGGAATAGTGAATTTTGATGAGATTAAGAATACTTCTTTTGAAATTATTGATGCAGAAAGATTAACAGCTGAAGAGGCAAAAGTAATGATTGAAATATATAAAATGAACGCAGAAAAACAATATGATTCACAATATACGAATAAATTACTACTCAAATTTGAAGAGGCGACCAAAAATCCAAAATCAAAATTCTATATTTTTAAATATAAAAATAAAATTCAGGGATTTGTTCGTTTTGATAAATTAGACAAAAACAGACAATTTGCCGCTTCCTTTAACATTGCAATAGAAGCTCAGAATTCAAGGTTGGGCGAAATGATTATAGATCAAGCCATCAAAAAAGAAGCAGAGAACTCTGTTCTTGAGGCAAATTGTGTTCCGGATATTCCAAATAGTGCTAAGTATATTGAAAGTGGTTTTGTCGGGACAAAAAATTATACCGACAACAACCAAGATCTTCTATGGATAGAATGGAACAATAAATTTAATAATGAAAAATATAAAACAAAAAAACTTAATCAGCAGGAAATAATAGATTTAAGCAAAGAAAGTAAGAGACTCTTAAATATCAAAATAGTTTCGAGCCCTAAACAGGCGGGAATCCCCCTAAATAGTTTAAATGAGGGCTTTGTTTTAACACGATACTTTTTTAATGAAGAAGAAAAAAAAATGGTTTGCGGTTTTTGAGAAAGTCCAAGAAAATTACGGAATAAATTTAGCCGAAGCGGCATAAAGAGCTTCAAACATACTTTTTAACAGTTTATTTATTCTTTCGTCTTCAATAAGAATGCTTATCAGATTTTCTTTAGCAATGGTAATAATGCCAATTTTGTTTTCATAAATTTGAATAGCCCCCTCTACTTCATTGATTGGAGTTTTTACCATTCTTAAGTCAGTCAATTTGAAAAAATCCGGATTTTCTTTTTGCCATTGAGTAAATAAATTTTTAGTAAATTCATTTTCCAAAGTCAGTAATCTTTTTTGGATTCCTGCTTTTTCTCTTTTGGTTATATAGCGATCATTAATCTCTTTAAAATATTTTTCCACAATGGTCATATCCACATAAGTAAGGATTTCATTTTTTGTGTTCAAAGTGTCGGCCAAAACTCTTTCTACTCCTTCTTTCCCTTCAAAAAATTGCACATTTGGTTTGCCGGTGATGAGGTTGAATTTGGAAGAAAGGGAGCCCAAGGAGCTGGAAAGCATTTCTCGGGTGAGGGCGATTTCTTTTTCTTTTTTTTCAATATTAGAAAGAAGTAGAGAAGGGTGAGAAGGAGAAAAAACCGCCACTGTGCCCGGTCCGCCTTGTTTGGAGACCAAAGACATAACTTCCAACTGCTCCAGCACTTTATAAATCAATCCGCGCTTAATGCCGGTCCATTTGGTCAAGTCGCTAGCCCTTTGTGGGCCTTTTTCAAGCAGAGCTTGATAGACTTGCGCCTGCTCTTCCGAAAGTCCAGCTTGAATTAAAATGTTTTCTTCTTGCATGCAAAAAGCATAACATGTTCACTTTTGTCATGCAACTATGACACTGTGGATAACTCAAATAGTCTTATTTTATAAGGTTTTTTTATTAATATTTTGTATTTATTTTTATTAAATTGACAAAACAATTTCATTATGCTATACTATCACCAGAGTTGAGAGAGGTTCTTTAAGGAGATTCCAATAGATTGATGCCCACCTCTGAACCTTTGGTTCAGGAAATGACTAAAGGGATGGCACCTAGGCCTGTAAGCTAGGAAAGAGGAGAGAGTGAGCTGAGACAATCTTTTGAAATCTGTTTGCACCGTGGATTGTGATCAAAAGTGGAAGCCGCAAATCGAAACTTGAGACACAAAAAATTCACAACGGCTGTCGTAGAGATATCCGCTGGAAATAAAAGCTTAACCCACTTTTGTTTTCAGAAATATCTTTATGAAATCTTTAGAGGAGAGAGTAATGAAGGTAGGAAGGAATGTGGAGGAGAGACCCAAAAATAGAGCGAAGCTCACTACTGGTCACAGAAAAAACGAAGGGCACTTATGTTGATTCGCCTCCACGCTCCTTCTTGCGAAGGAATTGATTAATTTAATTTCATTTCTGACGGAAACAGAAAGACAAGATTAATCAGAGCTCGTAGTTTAGTTGCGAGGCAAGAAGTTGAACTTTGAAAATGAAATATTTTGCATTTAAGACTTGCTGAATAAAACTAGCTTGTTTTGAATGCAGATAATCCCAATAATTAATTTTGTTGGGAAAATGTTTTTCATTTTTGTTTTGGTTAGTACTTTTTTAGATATTTGAAAAAGTATTTAGAAAAGTATTAACCAAAAAAGTCCCGTGAGTAAAGTAGCGGGCATTAAAAAAATGATAGTTTTATTATCTGTAAATTGTTTATCAGTGTTACTTACATTGGTAAGCAATATCATGTGCGACTATAAGTTGCGCATGATAGAAAAAAATAAAAAGGTGGCAACCTTTGAAGAGCCACCAATTTATTTTATTGTTGGAAAAACAGCTAGCATCATTATTGCTGCTGTTATTCCAATAAGTGGCTATGTTTTTTTTATAAAAAACATAGAAGCTTATTGCTCAATAAAGAGTGCGTAAGCTTCTGTCATTCTCACTGACGTTAAAAAGGAGACGCTGTCATTCCACAATGCGAGAGATTGGAAAAAGTAAATAATTTTTTTAACTATAAAAATGGCAAAAAAAATTATTGATCTGTCACTAAAAAATGGCGAGCTCTATAAGGGCTGTGCTGTTGAAGATGTGGCAGGGAGATTAAATTTAACCACTCCGGTAGGAGAAGCGGTTAATCATGTAGGTAAAAATATTGCCGAAATGGTTGAAGCTGATACCGAAAGAGATGAGTTGGTTCTCACTGGCCCAATGGCCGTGTGGAGTTATCTCGTGGTATTCCATGCTACGGTACATGCGTACCGTCGTATTTACTACGATGACGGCCGCACTGGCGAAGTGCTGGTAGCCGCTCACGGTTAGTTAAGTTTTCATGAGGAAGCAGGCATGCGTTAAAACCTCGTTAGAAAGTATCCTTGGTGTGGCGGATACAAAGATGCAAAACATTATCCTTCTGATATGTAGGGATTAAGGTGAAGTTCGTCAATATGACGGATAAACACAAAGCATATGACGTTTCGCAATATCGTTCGACATCGGAAATAATTGCAGGGGGTTGTTTACGGGTTTAAGCGGGTTAAATCCTGGCAACTGAATAAGTTGCCACCCTTTTTCGGTTAATTATTTTGATAGTTAATCGATTGGGGTATAATTAATTATTAGTAATATAAAAAAATATGAAACATGAGTTATTGCCAAAAAAAGAAATAACATATAGAAAATTTGAAAATAAAGAGGCGAAGAAAAAATTTTATCACGCTTCTCTTTTTCGATACAAAGTTGGAGATATAATAAACGGTCAAAGAGAAAGCTCTTGGGATAAAAAACTAAAAGGACCAACCTTATTTTTAACCAACTCTTCGAAACCACATTACAGTTTAGCAGATAGAGAAAACTTGAGGGATTATTTTATCTATCAGGTAAAACCGTTGGGAAAAATCAGAAAAGGGCTTGCCTGGGACGAGTATGGATGCCGTTCGGCGGAAATATTAAAAATAATCGGGAAAGCATCTGGTTTTGTCGAAAGAGGTGAATATAGTTTAATAGACAACACAAAAAAAGGAGCTTTTTGGAAACAACAAATTGATCAAAAACCCAACCCAAGAAACAAGCTTGACGAAGAAAAAATAAAAGAAACTAAATTATTGTTAGAAAAGATAATGGAAAGAAAAAAATAAAATATATTTTTTGATTTTAAGATCATTTTTTTAAAAAATGGCCACTCTTTTTCTCTTGCTGATTAAAAAATCGGCGGGAGATGGGGGTTTTCATTTTTGTTTTGGTTAGTACTTTTTTAGATATTTGAAAAAGTATTTAGAAAAGTATTAACCAAAAAAGTCCCGTGAGTAAAGTAGCGGGCATTAAAAAATGGAATACAAAATAGTTCTTCAGGATAGCTACCAGGCTACCTATGAAGAGTCTGAAAAAGCTTTTAATTTTATAAAAGCTTTTTCAGAAAAGGCAATAGAAAAAGTGGGAAAAATAATCGGCCAAACCACTTTAAAAATAGTAGCCGAAAGGATAGATGGTCCTTTTAGGGAGTACTCCTATCATTTTCAAAAAGATAGGGTGACTGTTTTCATTCTTACCACTCCGTGGTGGTACAGTAATGAAGGCCTCCCAATAAAATTGGAAGCAATTCTTCCAATTATGGCTGAAGAAGAAAGACAAAGGAAGGTTTTTCTTCTAGACCATGAAGGGTCTTTATTATTATCAGAAAACAATGTTATCTTGTATAACAATTTCGGAAAATATTCTCCGAATATATGTTTTCTGATAAAAAATCCAGAAACTTTTAACTGGATTAGCCTTTCAAGGGAAGATCTTCCAAAAGGGGATTATTCTTTTATAAGAGGAGAATATTTTGTTTCCAAAAAGGGAACAAAATGTTTTCGTATTAAAGATGGCCCCCATATTATTATAAAAGATTCTTGGGGAGGAGCTTTTAACAGCTATCGTGGTGGACAGCTGGAAAAACTTCCTAACCAATTATTTTTCCGTTGCGCCTCCAGCAACGGTCATGGGATGGGGAATGATTATGTAATTGTTCCCTACAAAACATATCATCTTCTAAATGAAGATGATATATAAGCCCCAAGCTGGGGATACGAGCAGGAAACACGGCTTTTAGTTTTCTGCTCAATGGAGTATTGAGTTTAATTTAATTTTGGAAAGGTTTGATACGTCAAGCCTTTCTATTTTTATTCAGTTCATTTTGAAAAAAGTTGATTGATAGAAATAAAAATTGACTTCGGTGAACTGTTTGGGTTGAAAGCGCTAGATAGGAGAGAGCGAATCTCTCTCCTCTGTTCCGACATCTGTCGGAATTTTGCTCTCTTTTTACTTAGCTCAACCTGAGCAGTTCACTGAAGTTGTCCATATCACAAATTTGTTATTTTTTATGGTATTTGATTCTCTAAATCTAGATAGTAAACTATTTAAATTAGGAAATATCAATTATATATACACGGAGGAAACTCCTCCGTGGTCGTGGTACTTTTTGTCTATTTTGAAAAATTTATTTAGTTGCAGGAGTTTTTGATTTTGTTACTATTTCGTCGATAATGCCGTATTTTTTAGCTTCATCTGCGTCCATAAAGAAGTCTCTTTCTACATCTTTCTCAATTTGAGTGATAGATTTACTAGTATTTTTTGCAAGCAGTTTATTTAAATTATCACGTGTTTTAAGTATATGTTTTGCTGTTATTGCTATGTCTGTGGCTTGTCCTTCTACTCCACCGAGTGGTTGATGGATCATAACTTCTGCATTTGGGAGGATAAATCTTTTTCCTTTTTTACCGGCAGAAAGGACAATTGCTGCACCAGACGCTGCTATTCCTACACAGAAAGTAGAAATGTCAGGGCGAATATGATTCATTGTGTCCACTATTGCTAGAGTTGAAGTTACAGATCCTCCAGGGGAATTGATATAAAGATAGATATCTTTTTTAGTATCTTCTGATTCAAGGAATAAAAGTTGAGCAATGACAATATTTGCTACGTTGTCATCAATTGGTCCTGCTAAAAAAACTATTCTTTCACGTAAAAGTCGTGAATAAATGTCGTAAGCTCGTTCACCAAACTGAGACTTCTCTATTACAGTAGGTATTAACATAAAAATTTAAAGTTATTACTAATAATTGTGATTTTCTTGCCTCGTAGCGAGCTTTGCTCTGCTTTGGGGTCTATAACTGTTGGTATTAACATATTTTTTAAAAATTAATTATCTTATATGAAGATATTATATCATGAATATTTTTAACTTATGATATTTTATAATATCTTGACTTTTGTTGTTATAAATTGTAGATTTTAGAAAAAGTAATTTGAAAATATAAACCCTTTAAAATTGAAAATTATGGAAAAAGAATTATTTAATATGGTTATTATCATATTTATTATTTCATTTATTTTTTGTTTATTTAGTTATTTGTTCATTTTTCGTTCTTTTTTTAATATTCAAAGAATAATTAATGAAATAGATAAACATCTTATGAATAAAGATGAATTTTGTTTATTTATTGATAAGTATAAGAAAATTCCTTTAAGTAAATTTTCTTTATTATCTGAATTATCTCAATATACTATGGAATGGTATTTTAATGTTAAGATTAAAAATCTTGATTCTTTAAGTATGTTTTTGAGTTGCATTGAGTATTCTTCTCTTGATTCTAAGAGAAAAAATTTACTTAATACAATTTTTAGAGAAATTTTTACAAGAACAAAAAAACCAGATTTTTTGTCTCAACTTTATTTTGATTTTTTATTTAAAAGAACTGGAGGTGAAAAATTTGAGTTGGTAGGACCATTTGTTTTAGCTATTGTTAACTATCATTATAGTGTTAATGATAAAGAAATATTTAATAAAGAAGTTGTTGATCGACTTGAATCTTTAATAAATTCAGGAGAATTAGAACTTTACGGAGAAAGATCGATTTTATTAAAAGCAGAGTTGATTGGGTTTAAAAGAATATTTACTTAAAAAATTTACAAAAAATATTTAAAAACCACTGAGTTTATCAGTGGTTTTTTATTTTTACTGTGCTTCTAGGAATTGGAAGATTTTTTCATTTGTTAATACGTTTTGAGCATGAAGACGAGCACGTTCTGGGTCAGCATCTTTGTAATGATTTAAAATAAGTTCTACCTCTTTATTTACTTGATCTTCGTCAGCAATTATCTTTTCTAAAGTAGATATTTCATTTAACACAAGACTAAGTTTTGCTTTTTTCTCAGCATCTTTTCTGAATTCTTTTCTGATATCTTCTATTGTTTTATTTAAATGTTTAAGATATTCATCAAATTTTAATCCCATTTGGGCGATATCGGATTCCATTCTGTATAAAATTTTATCTAATTCTATTTCTATTAAAATTTCAGGGACATCAATCTTTGAATCTTCTATAACTTTTTCTATGATTTCTAGTCTTGTTTTTTCTTTTAATTGATTTTCTTTTTCTAATTTTATATTTGCGCGTAATTTTGTTTTAAAATCTTCTATTCCTTCGAATGGTCCAAGTGATCGGACATATTCATCATTGAATTCTGGCAATTCAGGTTCTTTTGCCCCGTCGCTCGCGAGCGACTGGGGTTGTTCATGTTTGCAATCTTCTCCTTCGCAAGTATGTTCCGCCATGTGCTTTTTAGGAGCACGAGATTTTCTTATATCTTCGATTGTTTTTTCTACATCTTCATCTGTTACGATTATATTTTTATCTTTTTCAGTTATTTTAGAATTGATTTTCTTTGCAATTTCTTTATATTCAGGAAGTTTTATTTCAGGCATTGTCGCAGTTTTAATTTTAAATTCTAGTGGGTTGTTGCGTGCTAATTTTGTAATAGTGATTTCTGGACGACTTATAGCATCAATTTTTTCATCTTCAAGAATTTTTGGATAATGTTCGCTTATAGCCATTTCTGCCATTTGTTCCAAAATTTTAATTTCTGGAATATTTTTTAACAATATATTTTCTGGGACTTTACCTTTTCTAAAACCGTCTATTTCTACGTTTTCACCTATTTTTTTAAGTGCTTTATTAAAATAAGCCTCGAAAGTTTCTATGTCTAATATTCCTTCAATTTCTACTTCACTTTTTGGTAATTTTTTAACTTTTGTATTAACTTTTGTCATTTCAACATACTACATTAAAAATAAAATATTTTCAAATAAAAACCCCGTCGCTTGTAAGCGACGGGGTAAAAAATAAGATTATTTTTATTGGATAGAATTTAGATCAACGTCAACATTTGAATCTATTGAATTAAGGTCTTGTTCTAGTGTATTTAATTCACCTTCAGTTGTTTCTATTGGAGTAGGAGTTTCTGGAGGAAGTTGGTTTGTATTTGTATTAGTTTTTACTTTTGATTGGAATATATATAATCCTCCGATTATAAGAATTATTATTATTATAATTGATCCTATTAATGCACCATGTGATTTTTTTTCTGGTTCCATATTTTATTTTTAACCGCACTTTGCCCAAGATTTTGTCTTGGGCAAAGGTCAGCAATTAGTTATTAATAATTTTGTTAATTAATTATTAGAGTCGTTGTCGTTTGTGTTGCTGTTTTTATCTCCATCATTATCATTTTCTGTTTTATTAGTTTCCTTCTTTGCTTTGATAGCATCTTTTAATGCCTTATGTGCATCTTTTAATGCTTTATGAGCTTCTTTGATAAGTGTTTGAGTTTCTTGTGCTAATGTTTTTAGTTTTGTTTTATCTTCTTTTGAAAGTTGATTTGTTGATCCAGCAAGCAAGGTTGTTGCTTCTGTTATTTTTGTTTTTGCACTAGCTAATTTTGTTTCAGCTGTTGCGACGGAAGATTTTGCTGTAGTTGCATCTATTCCATTTGCTTCAATTTTAACAATTTGTGCATTAACTTTATCTTTTAATTCAGTCATTCGGTCGATAGCATTATTGAATCTTTCTAATGCTTTTTCTCTACCTTCTACTCTTGCTTCTTTTATCTTTGCTTTAACTGCATCTTTTTCAGTTTTAACACTTTCTCTTAAAGCTTCCATTTTTTGTTTTGCTTCTTCTCTAGCAGCTTCTATTTTATCTTTTAAAGATTCTCTTTCTAATTCCATTTGCTTTCTAATTTCTTTTACTCCAGTTCTTATATCTGGACGTTCTGGGATTTCACGAGAATCATTTGGTTGAACTACTTCACT
>Ga0172375_10001707_pt1 | contig 35127 bp, 21 predicted proteins | sample LakKiv1m_FD_114537 | JGI IMG/M metagenome (GOLD analysis project Ga0172375, IMG submission 114537) | Freshwater microbial communities from Kabuno Bay, South-Kivu, Congo - kab_092012_11.1m | ecosystem: Environmental > Aquatic > Freshwater > Lake | place: Democratic Republic of the Congo... | reverse complement strand
AGAGTCGGGCGTTTTTTGACAATATAAATTTGTTACCTCAATACAAAACGGATCCACTTTGTTCATACCAGCCCCCCAGGTGAAGCTGTCTGGACTAACGCAAAACCATTTTGGGCAAGCTATATTATTTGGACCAACTTTTCCGCGCAATTCATCAAGTTTGCCAATTCTATCGGTTATATAGCTTGAATTGGCTTTTAAATTTTCCAACACATCCAAATCCATTCCAGTTAATATCTTACATTGATTTTTCAACGCGCTATATCCGTCTTCAGTGTTTGCTCCTCCGGCTTTTGGAGGCAACAAACTAATGTTGTCTGGATTTTTATCCCTTCCTTGGCACTGGCTTTGAATGCTTGCTGGGTCGTTGGTTAAAATTTGCTCTGTGATATTGCAAGCTGGTAAAAGCTCTTGGGAAACATCTTCGTTTCCCCAAATTAAATCCCACCACAAATATCTCGCCTGAGTTAAAACTGCCTCTGACAAATCTTTATAGCTTTTCTTTCCATCAGCGCCCTTGGTGCTGGCTTTGGCTTCTTTTGATATATCATTACTGCGTGTTTTGATAAGCCCGTCTATTTTTTGTGTGGAGTCGCCGAAAGCGTTTACCATTCCCGCTTTTTCATCCATTAACAAATCCACAGAAGCAGAAACCGCCTTAAATCTATCCTCTAACGTGCTCAACGGATTTGCCAATAAATTGGCCTTAAAAAATTCGTAATTTGACTCTCCTTGCCTTTGGCCAACATAAAGCGATGTTTTTTCGCTGCATTTTGCTTTTGTCCACGCAGAGCAAGAAGGGTTTGGGCTGTCTTTTTGCGTATCACCATTTTTATTAATCACAGAATAATGCACATAGGCGCAACTATTTCCCGAATTAGTTGGGCAGCCCTCCCGACAACATTGCCCTCTTTGGTCAACCTCGTCAACTAAGTTCGGCTTTATAGTTACTGGATTCATATCCATTGATGGTTCAATAGCTTTTATATTCTCGCCCGCTTGGGTTAAGCCAAAAGCCGCATTTTCAACATCATATAAGATATCTGTATAAGTTGTGAGTTGGTCAAAAGTTCTTCCAATAGTTGTTTCAAAACATTTTAATTTGCACAAAAACGTATTCTTGCCCGAATCGGTCGCGCATTTATTTCTGTTGCATTGATACAAATTACCAAGCCCTTCTGGCCCAACTTTTGCGTAAGCAAAGTTTATAACGTCATCATTAAGAAGATTTGTGGCTTGAGTGAACCCGTCAACAATCTTCTTTAGATTGGGGTCTCCAACTTTAACAACTAATTCGTTTAGCGAAGTTATGTTATCTAAAACACGATTGATTGCTTCTTTAGCTTCGGGAATTTTGTCATTTACAATATCTTCAGAATTTGTTTTTAAGTTTAAAATTTTAACTATTTGCGCTTTGGCGGTTGCTGATTCTTGGTGTTCTGCTGAAAATGGCTCTATTGGGGCATTCCAGTCGTTTTGCAATTTCCCAAACGAATCGCTTAAAGATTTCATTGTGTCTTGTAATTCAGCGGCAATGGCAATAATAGCATCTTTCAAACTTCCTCTTTGGTCCTCAAGATTTTTTATTTCTTCCACGCCAGCGTTGTAATCCACACAGCCATCTCTATAAATTGGTTCGTATTTTTCAAAACATTTATATTTGTCATAAATACCTTGTTTTAAAACGCAGTAATAATTGCTGGTATTGCAAAAATTATCAAAATCATTGTCGCACCCCGCCTGCGTATTAAAACAAGTCCCTCCGCCACAGCCCGGATAACAATATTGTTTTACTGTTTGAGCAAAAACTTTTGGAATTGCGATTAAGCTTTTAGCAAGACCTTTCAATCTTTTCTGTAGATTATCAAAAATATTTTGAGCAAACGGCGAAGCGCTTTTTCCAGACACCGAGCACCGCGAATCAAGATAACAATCCCCTCTGTTTATACAGCTCATATCGGATTCATAGGTTGGACCTGTTTGGCACATACAATATGGCTTGGGGCCATTTATGTCCACCAACCGACAACTATAGGTTGGGGTTGAGGCGTTACATCTATTATCGCAGTTTGATGTTGTGTAAATTCCGTTTTCGTCATCTCTTAAACAATTTGCTCCAGAACATCTGTAACGTTTTATATTTGAATCAGGAGGCGCGGGCGGATTGCCCACAAGTTCATTGTCTTTACAGGTTGATTTAAGGGGATAACAACCCCTTAAAAAAGCGCATTGAGAATCAGTGTCGCGAGGGTTTTCTTGGCAGTTGCACCACGGCGTTAGGGGATTGATATCAAAAAGATAACGGCATAAAGTGCTGTTTGGATTTGGATTTGGTTTTTTGCACGAGTTTCGGCAATCAGCAAGCGAAGTAAAAGCGCCAGAGGAGTTTTCTGAACAAATATAATCTGGTGAACCAGAACATTTATACTTTGGAGGGGTAATATCGGGAGAGCCAACGTTGTCTATGCAATTTTGTTCGGTGGAATAACAATCCTTTTTCTGGGGGACATCATTGAGCATTCTATTGGCGCAACTTGCGTCGCTTTCTTTTGTGGGATATTCAACGCACTTGCACCAATAATTAGCGCCCGCTCCCAATTGGTTGCTTATATTTCGGCATTTGTAATTTCCAGAATCTGGCGGCGCAACAACGCATTTATTCTCACAGCTTGAATCAGCGTAGACACCCTTTCCATTTCCCATATCAATGCATACTCCTTCGCTGCATTTGTAATTTTCGTATTGACAATCAGAGGAACATCCGTCATGGCTTATTGTGTTTCCATCATCGCACTGCTCGCCTGTTTCAACATTTCTGTTTCCGCACACAGGGTTTCCTGGAGGATTGGACGAACAATTTTCACAACTTTGGTCCAAACAATCGTTGCATAAATCCTTATATCCCCTATCTTGCCTGTCAGTGCCTCCCAGATACATTTCTTTGTATGTCTCCAATCCAACATCGCACTTTGTGCCGATATCACAACAACTATTAGCCCCGTCGCTATTACCCTTGTCAGCGCAACAGTTTAAATAATTTTTGCAAGATGTCTCGTTGTCCCCAAAAATTTTTGTTTGGAAAATTCCGTCCTCGCAGTAATCGCGCAAAACCATATTATTGTTTTTTGCATAGCAATCCCGACAATTTCCCTGATTATCTCTTAAACAATTGGCAACATTGCCGCTATTGTTTATTGGGCAGGACTCAACCGAACAAACGCCATTAAAGCCCTCTTTTGGATTTCCATAAATAATTGAATCAATTATTTTATCAACCACAGCTTGCCATTTTACATTATCGTCATCGTTTAATGTTTTGGCGGTTGCTTTAACTTTTTCAAGAATATCGTTGGCCTGGGCGATTTTATAAACCACAATGGGCTGTTCTGGAGACACGCCCAACTCAAGCGCTTGCTCAATCATGTCAAAATTTGATTTGTTGGCTTCAATAACTTTTATTTTCTCATCCCAATCCTCATAAGCCGCGTCTCCCTCGTATGCTGTATTGATTTCGGCTTTAATTGCGTCATCGCTTGGTAAAACCGGAGTTGGCCACCACAGGTCTTCCCAAAATTTATTATCTAATTTGTCGTTTCCCGAACTATCTTTATTGTCTTCATCTAAAACGCCAACGCATGTCGTAAGAGAGTTTACATTATCCTTAACTGCTTGAAGCTGATTCTCTAAAAAGAAAACATTGGTTATGCTCTTTTGACGAACCAAATTAAAAAACGCGGGCACTCTGGTGTTTATTAAACCCCTTGTCCAAATCCAACCACGATCTAAGCTATTAATAATATCGTTGGCCATTAAAGAAAGAGGGTTGTTTTTTGGGCCCAATCCAAGAGCGCTGTTCACATAGGCCTGGGTTTTTAGAAATCTATCTTCTTGATTCAATCCATCGCTTTTCATTTTATTAAAAATCTGGTCCCATTTTTCTTGGCCATAAAGAGCAGAAGCTAATTTTTCCCACCACTTTCGCCAGCTTGCCTGCTCTGACGTTAGCTTGCAATTACCTTTTTTACCGTAACATTCCATTTGGCAATTTTGAGAAGTTGGTCCATTTGGACACCCGCCTGGCCCAAAACAAGTTAAATCATAGCATCCCACTATTGCTCTTTTTATATTGTCTGGGTCAATTAGTTCAAAAAAATTTTTTAAATCTTTTTGCGCCAGCATATCAGAAAGGTTCTGCGCTGAATTAAACCAATGGCATTGGTTAGATCCCTCCTTTGGCCTCACCATATCTGGCACATAACAATTAAATCCGCCGCTCTCGCTTGGTGGCAAACCACCACCCAAAGGAAGTTGCAAGGCATCCCTGCTACAAACAAATCTCGCGCCCCAAAGTTGATTAGCAGATGGCCTGCTTTGCCACTCATCCAAACCACCCCCCAACGCTAAATCGCTTATTGGCCGGCCGTCTTTTAAAGAAACTGCTCCTTTAATATCCCCCAAGAAATCGTCCACAGAGCGAAAGAAAAGTTGAAAATCACCCAATATGCCGTTTAACTCTTTTTTGTTTGCGTTTTCGGTTTCCGTTTGAAAGAAAAATAAAAATTCCGGTTCGGCTTTAAAGCTCGTTCTTATTGCGTCCACGCTTGATTTTAATTTTTCGTTGGCGGCTATGGCAGCTGATTTAGCGGTTGAAAACTTTAAATTATTTTGAGCAAAATTGCCAAGCATATCCTGCATTCCATTTTTTGCCTGATTAACTCTGTCTGCATTTAAAATGGCGCTGGCAGCCACCCCACCCAAAAGCCCGTCCCCGGCTGTTAAAGCGCCACCGGCTTTTTTCTTAAGCCAGCCAATATTTCCTCCATTGCCCACCCCGATTTCTTGAAGCCGCTCACCCGCGTATTTAGACGCCAAAGAACCTCCTCCATAAATAAGCACATCGCTCCACTTCAATCCCAAATTAGCAAAGCTGGCATACATTGAAGACAACTGCCCCATTACGTTAAACAAATCATTTAAAAATGTAACTCCAGAGCTTAAGGCGTCTTTAATGGCTGTGTAAATTTTAAACGCCTGGTTTATCATTTTGGCAATGTTTAAAATTTTCTGAACAACCGTTAGCCAGCCCCCGGGAATAAACAAAGCCGCCACGTCAAGCAATGAAACGCTAAAAGCCACTTCTCCAATTCTTAAAGAGCAATTTGTGCGACAGTTCCTCACAAACGAACAATCTGTAAAAGGGTCGGTGGCGTTGAAAATTTTAAAAGCCGAATAAACCTCCTGGGCCGCTGAATCCTGCAAACGGTTTAAATAAACGCACGCTTTATTTTTTGCCAGTATTTTTGTTTCGCATTTTTCCCCAGCTCCAGAGCAATTATTATCCCCGGGTAGCGGAATAGACAACTCGCAAATTTCTGGCAAAGATGTTTTGGGAATTGTTAGCTCGCCCTTTTTGGAATTAATACATTCTTGGGGTATTTCGCTTGGCATATCGCTTAGCAACTTCATTATCTGGGCCGCGCACACAACCCTATCAGCCACATTCTTGTCATCGCAGGACTCATTAATGTATTTATCCAAACACCCAGGCACAAGAGCTGGCTCAATCAAGGCAATTTGGCTTTTAACTTCTTGTCCATCAATACTTAATCTAAACTGAGAAAAAGGGTTAACATCCTGATTCGCGCCAGTACCAAGCTTGTCAAGCAATTGAAAAGAACCGACATTTAAGGTGCCTTTTTCGGTTAAAGTAATGTTTGGCAAAGCGATTTTAGTGGTTAATTTTGTTAGCCATTCTCCAGCTCTCTCAATAATGGTTTTTGCTTGCGCTGGCTGACGCGCTGGGACGAATTGTAAAAACAACGATAAAATCGTTAAAACGCAGACAAACTTATTGAGTTTTATTAAATAATGCTTACGCATAAAATAAATTCAAAAGGCAAAATGCAAAAGTCAAAAGTTTAAGTTAAAATTCAAAAGTAAGGTCAAAATTTTTGGGCTTTTAATTTCAAAACGCCGCTGGCAAGCATATTGGAAATTTCTTTGATTTCAACCACCAATGGAGCTACTTTAACGCTTTCTATTAAGCGGGCATCTTCTAAAAGACATAGCCAATACTCTGTTTCGTTGGCGCTTTTTAGGGAAATTTCGTAAAACTTTTTAAATTCTAATCTACTGCTTGACGCTCTCGCTTCTACTAAATTAGCGCCAATTGAAGTTGACAATCTTATTAGTTGGTCAGCAATAACCCAAGCGCTTCTCTTTTGGGGCAATAAATCAGTTGACTTGATAACGTTTAAGCTAAACTGATAACAACGGTTTCTTAAATCACTTTTGAATTTTGGATTACAATTTTGCATTTTGCCTTTTGAATTTTGACTTATTTTTTAAGCGAGTCAATTGGTATGTTTCCATCGGCCATCATATCCGCAATGTTTTCCAAATGCGAAGAAAACCTATTGGCAATGCACTGGCTAACCGTGGAGCAACAATACCCTTGGTCTTCAATGGTTGGGGTTTTGTTTCCTGGATTAGCGGGAAGAGTCCGCCTGTATGTTTCGTAAAAAAAGCAAGTTCCGTTTGCCCCGCTTCCTTCTGGAGTTTCGTAGAGATTTCCGCTTTCGTTTGTTGTTCGGCATTTACCGCCAGCCGAAAAATCAACAGCCCGGGATTTTTTACAAAATTGTATCGTTGAACTATAGCATTTGCCGTCCTCCTCAACTTCGTTTATATCGCATCCTTCTGCTGGCTTATTTCTAAACGCTGTTGGCTCTGTTGTTTGAAAACCAACAGGATGCGCGCCGCCATTTACATTATCTTCAACACCAGCAAAACAACATACAAAATGAACCTTGCCATCAATCATCTGTTTTTCCACCTGCGGCCTTTCACCCGACAAAACATCGCATTGCAAAACTTTATCGTCAACTTCTCGACACCTTGGCTGGCACGACTCGCCTTTGGCTAAAATACAACACTGGGCGTTATCTGTATCAATGTTTTTTGGAACTTCTCCTTCTTTGTTGCAAACAGCGCCTTTTGCCACAGAACGACAACTCCCGGCAACATCATTGGCTGTGTTTTTGCCCACATTAAATCCATAAAATTCCGCCAACAATTCCGGAGCTATTTCTTTTAGCCAATCAACCAAAGCGGTTTGCAAGCCATTTTGAATCGCTTTTACTCCGCTTTTTGCCCCAGCATCCACCCATGCGATTTTTTTAGCAAAAGGATCGCCGATGGAATCTTTTATAAACGCGTCAAGCCCGGTTAAAGCGCCCAAAGTGTCAACTATGGGCTGTCCCAAAGCAGTATTGGCTGATATCATGTCCATTAAACTTTGGCCCGGCTTAATAACCAGCGGTTTATTTAAATATTTTTCCACTAAGTCAAGCGGGGTTGACTGCAAGATTCCCATTACTTTCGCGCTGTTATTTCTCCACGCCACATCAATTTTTGCGTCGCACAATGTGATGGCTGTGGGGTTTTCGGGGTCTGCTGGGAATACTTGGTTGCAAATATAATCAGCTATTGTTTGATTGCCAAACATTTTGTTTACTATGTCTCCAATTGGCGTTATCATAAAATCAAGCGTGTCCCTAAAAGCCACTTTTGCTGGGTTTGGTTCTCTATACGCTAAAATTAAATTTTCCTCGCCCAATGGCTTAACAAAATAATATCTCACAGCTACAGTTCCACCCCCAACCGCCATTCCCAAAACACTTTCTTTGGCAATATGGATTTCATCTTCAAAAATTATGTTTATGTCTTGGTCAGCTGGAAGAACTGTTGCGTTTGGAGGCAAACCGTTTGCCTCTAAATCAGCGATTGACACGGGAGAACATTGAGATTGAATTGTTTTTCCGGGACTTAAACAGTTTGGATAATTTTTTAAATCAGAAATCATTGTAATAAAAGGAAACACTCCGCTAAAACCTTGGTCGTTTTCGGGCATTGTTTGCTGAAGGCCTCTTAAAGCTTCCACCGGATCCTTTCTTTCCATAAAATCCAAAAGCTGGCTCAAGGCGGCTGGCTTTTCACCCACCTTATAGCAAAGGTCAAGATTGTCATCGCAGCACAACCCCTGGTTGCTTCTTTCAATAAACTGCTCGCCTTTTTGGCAGTCAGAAGGACTTCCGTCTTTTAAGTCGTTTTGCAACATATCAAATAAAATTTGAAATTCTTCAGGCCTGATATATTCTTTTAACGGCTTGTCAAGACCTGCTGCTTTTTGGGGCGTTTGATTTAACGCATCGCAAAAAGCGCGTTCATCAGTCCCTTCTTTAAATTTCGGACAAACTTGGGTTGTTAAAACCTCGTAAGGAGTTAGCCCCAAAATTTCGTCTTGTTTTAATATGTTTCTAAGAGTTGGTTCTTGAATAGATGAAGTTTTTTCCAAAAACCCCACTAAATCCGAAAATCCAAAATTCGCTTTTGCGTTTGTTGCTAAAACATCTGCCCAGCTAATGCCTCTTTGCGTGGCAGCCCCTTTAATATCCGCTTGTGATGACGGAAATTCGTTGAGCATATCAGAATAAAATTGCGTTTCGTTTTTTCTGTCCCCGTTTTTTGGCTCATTTTGAACTGCCAAAGAAATTAAAGAGTAAAAAATTGAATTCTTAGACAAAGAACTGCAAGTTTGGCAAACATTTTTATCGGCAAAACAAGAGCTATTGGTTATTTTTGGGCAATACCACTTACAATAACATTGGCTTGAACAATTGGCTTGGTTATCGTAGGCAACGCAACTGCTTGTTATTGTGTTTTTAACAAGCTTGCCAAGTGTTGTTTGCCCGGGAACTACATTGGGCGAACAAGCGGCATAAACAAAAGCGCACCAGGGCTTTAAATCTATTTGCTCTTGTGTTAGTTCTGAATCTTTTTTAAACACTGGAATAACGCCAAATTGATTGGAGATTATGTCTTTGCACAAAACCACTGGGTTTATAAAGTGGTTGTTTTGTTTTAAAACCGGCAAATTTCCGCAGATTAAATTTTTTGGCGTGCCCTCTGGCCCAACAAGCTTTTTGATAACTTCTAACGGAGCATTGGGGAGAAATATGCTTAACAATGGCCTGTTAAACCAACTTTCTATATCAAAACATTCGTTTTCGCTAATGCAAATTTCGCTTAAAACTTTAATAAGCTTTTCGTTTAGAGTGTCAACTCCTTTGCAAAGATTTGTTTCAATGGCCTCCCTGTCCTTGGGGTCGGTATTTTTGTTTCTCTCGCACATTATTGTTATTTCCTGCCAAGGGGTGGTATTAAGGGCCTTGTCAATTTTGCACATTGCGTCGCCTGTTTCCTGAGAAATATCAATTTCTTGGCTCACATATGTCTGCGATACGCCATTATCATCTTTCCATAAAATGCCCTCTGGCAAACTAACCTTAAAATTAAATACAACATTGTCGTTGTCGTTTGAAGGATTACTGTCGTTTTGCAACGCCTTTTTGCTTGGTGTGTAATATTGCTTGCAAAAACTATCAAGTTGCGTGGCTATATTGCTTTGCAAAAATCCGGAAATTTGAGCAGGCAAAATTCCTCTAACCGAAGTTGTTAAAAAGTCGCTCATACCTTGCTGAAATCCAGAAATGGAGTTCCAGTAAGCCATCAACGGGTTTATAAAATTATCCTCCACAAAAACCCGCGCGTAAGCCAAAGCAAACTGCAAAGCGGTTTCCGTGAAAGCGGTTGCCATTTTTTCCGCGTAATTAACCATACCCCCAGCAATATATGTTTTTGTTTTATCTAAATCAGAAACAGTGTCTTTGGCGGCTTTTATATCTTTAGCCAAGTCGTCTTTTTTCCAGCACCCAGAACCCCCGTCTCCCCCTTCCCAGGCAAAACCGGAATTTTCGCAAATTGTTCTGGCCATTGAAACTGGAAGAGAAAAATAATTTACCCCTTGAATTGTTGCGGTATCGGAACTATCAGTTCCAAAATCAAAACTTTTCGGAACTGTGGTGTTCAGGCCAAATTGGTTTATTTCTTCTGGGGTTATCTTAACGCAAGTTCCGGAATCTGCCTCGGTTTTTCTCACAAAATTCGCCTCGCCTTTTGCGTATTTCCCATTGTTATCTTTGTAAACATACCCTTTCTCCAAATTTTCAAAACAAGCGCTAATTGTAAGGTGTTCTGTGCCAATGCCAAGTTTGTCAAATTGATTTTGCGCCCATTCGTGCATTGGGTCTGAAACATATTCTTTTACCAAAGCGTCTGCCATTTTGTTTGAAGCGCTTTTGGCACACGACTTTGTTGAGCTTACCGTTTTTTCAAACCAAGTATTAAGATTTGTTATTTGGTTAACAATAAAATCCGGCAAAACGTCTTTCATTTGCTTGTCAAGCAAAGTATTAAGCCCGGGAATCTGGTCTTGAAATGGCGTAGTTAAAGCGCCCTTAAAAATCGTGTCGTAAACATTGAGCATTGGCGTGTTTAAAAACTTGCCAATTTTTTGGTCTGGAGGAAACAAATCAGCAACCTTGGTATTTAAAATAATATTGATATTGGGCAATTCGTTTGCCAAGCTCACGTCAAAAAGATTGGAAAATGTTTTGGAAAGATAATTTGGAGGCACGCCATTGGACATTAAATTTTTAACGCAATAACAACAGGAGTTTGTTAAAATTTGGCAATTTCCGCTGGCAATATCATTGGCTATATCTTGGCTGGTTTTGCCCGAACAACCCTTAACCCCTTGGCATTTAGCTAAAAATTGGCCGACAAGCCGAGTATTAACATCATTGGAAATCGCTTGCTTTGCGCCATCAACCGCGGCTTGAGCTATTTTGTCAACCATATTTTGGATAACCGCTTTCAAGTGGTCTGCCGCTCCGCTATCCATAACCGCTTTTACCACATCCTCAATTTGGCCTTGGTCTAATTTGTAGTTTGCTTGGCCAAAGGCCGAAGTTAAGCAATCCCTAAAAATTTGTTCAATGCCCTCTAACGGCAAGTCGGTTAGCAAAGAAAACAAATTGTATCTCCGAGCGTCTCTGGCAATAGCTGAATTTTTATCGCTAATGTCTTGGGGCTGCGCGCCTGCTGGGGCATGGGTTATATAGTAAAAAGTGGCAGCATGTTCGCTGACGTATTGATTTTGCGCCATTGCAAAACCAGTTATAAACGGAGAAAAAAACGATTTTATCCGAGCTAAAAACCCATTGCTTTTTGGCGCGTTAAAACCAGCGCCCGACGAACCGCCGCTCACCGCCGGGGAATTAGCGCCCCCGGCATTATTTGCGTCTTGAATAACCAAATTGTATCCAGCGCTTTGTATTTCTTTGGCTTTGTTGGCAAAATCAAATCCCCAATAGCCGGTTGCTTGGCTGGTGGAAAATTCTATGCCATTGGCATTTGAAGCCCGAGCAATTAAAGTGGCGCTATCCAAAAACCGAGCGTCAATTTTTGCTCTGGCTTGCATTTTTGCTTGCTGTTCTTGGATTTTTAAAATTTTAAATTTAATTAAATTACTTACTTTTATTTTTGTGGGAACCAATACGCCACTGGGAACAGCGCCGTTGTTTGTTTGGCAATTATCTTTATTTCGCGTAATGGGAAGGAGGCCATCAATATTTGCGTCTGTTATCAAGCTCCAGCAAGAATCTGACTTGATTGTATCGCCTATTAATTTATCGGGCTTGCATATTCCACCATATCTTGTGCAAACTTGAATCGCCCCACTTTTTGTTTGCCTTACGTCATGCAAATCACAAAGCAAACACCCATTATAATCTTTTGCTGTTCCGCAGTCGTCTGACTGGTTCAAACAGGACAAACCATAGATAATATTCTTTTGATACTCGCCAATTTTTGATTCCAATCCGGGCTTGCATCCAGGATTTCCCATTGACCAATCAGGATATCCAAGCGATGTTCCGCACTGGCATTTTGCTAATAATTTTTGCAAGTCCGAAACCAAAGGCGCCACTATTTTTAACGCGTCAGCTGTTTCCCGCAAGGGTATTTCCGCTCTGTAAATTACTTCATCTTGAACTTGAGTGGGAGCGGCATTAGCCCCTGTAAGCAAAAACGCAAAAGCCCTTCCCCAAAAACCGCGATTGTTTTGAATGGTAGAAACAGCGACAATGTTTTTTGTTGGAGCCACGCAGCCATTCTTTTTATCCTGATTTTTTTCATCGGTTATATCTCTTAAATAAATTCCTCCCTTATTTATTGTTCCCCCATAACCATCAGTGATACAATCTTTCCCGTTAACTGTTTCGTAATATTGGCCGTTTTTGTCTATATGAATTTCCTCTTCCAAGTTGTCCAACGAGCTGTTTAAGTCCTCAGCAAAAGAAACCTTTTGAACCACAACCGTATTTGGGTCGTACTGATTGGCAGTTGTTGATGTGATTTGTTCAAGTTTTGGTTTTTCTAACGTTAAAGAAAGGAGTTGGGGGTTTATAAAATAAAGAAACAAATAAGCGCAAAGTAAAATAAAAAGGCCCAGCATCGCGTTGCTTGCCATTTGTCTGGATAAAATAATCCACTTGGGTTTTGATAAAGAAACAATATACAAAACCCCAGAAACAAGCAAGGCAATCAAGCCAGCCCCAATAGATATAAAAAACACCAGCTTAAAAATGTAATTTACAATAAACCCTATCTGCAACGATGGGTCTAAATTTTGGTAATCGCTAAATCTACCCAATCCCGGAATGTTGGGATATGAAAGCTCTAATGGGGAAAATGCTTGCTGTGATTTATCCGCTCCCAAAGCAAAACTTGTAGCTAAAATAAAAATAGTAATAAAAAAACCAAACAAAGCTATTTTAAAAGCCCTATGTTTCAGGTTGCAAATTTTAAGTTTCATGTTTTAACTTTCCAGCTGTTTTTTAGCTTCTTTTATTTTTATCAATTCTTCTGGAGAACTTGTGATAATTTGGTCTTCTGTGTAAGAGGCAACTCCCTTTAAAGCCACTCTTTTTTGTCCGGCAATAAATATGCCCTCTCCAACATCGCACTGTAAAAGCATATTTTTTTCCTCCTCGGTTAAAGCAAACGTTTCTTTTACAACATCAATGGCAGCTGAGCTTTGTTTTAATAAAAACTGCAAAGAAGAGTTGCTAACAATTGGTTTTCCATAGTCCGACCTCATAAAATCGGAAACATCCTGAGTTATGGTGGTTACTCCCAGCCAATATTTTCTGGCTCTTTTGCAAATGCCGTATAAAAAAGAGGCGCCGTCTTCAGATTGCATAATCCACCACGCCTCATCCACCAGTAAAATTCTTTTTTTGAGCGACTCCCTAATGGAATTCCAAATAAAACGCAAAATGATAAACATTGCCATTGGCCTTAATTCATCTTCCATGTCTCGCAGGCCAAAAACCGTAAACCCCTTGTCCATCGAAACGTTGGTGGGAGAGTTAAAAAAATTAGCGTAGCTTCCTCTTGTATATTTAGCCAGCCGCTCCACCAACGAATCAGTTCCCTCCATTGATGACAAAACTTCTTCAAAATCAGAAAGCAAGGGAATTTTTTCTTTCCATAAAGCAGGGTCGGAGTTTGGCACAATATCTCTGGCTGCGTATGTTTCTGTAATGGCCCTGTCAATAATAGCGTCTTCTTGGGCTGTGAGCCCGCCCAGCATCAAACGGAAAAGCCCAACCATATTAATTATGTTGCTCCTTAAAACATCGTCTGGGTCTTCGTCTTCTCTGGGAATGGGCAAGTCAAAGAGATTTAAATGGTTTTCTGAATTTAAAGAAACTCTAAAAAACGAACCCCCAACCGACTCAGTTAAATAAGCATATTCGTTTTCTGGATCAAGCACCATAATATCCACCCCCTGAATTAAATAGCGCAAAACTTCCAGCTTTACAAAATACGAATTATGCACAAACATTCCGCCTCTACCCGCTAAAAATACGCTGTTTTCACAAGTTAAATCATAAACATATTTATCGGTTTTATTCTCTATCTTTTCCACCTCAACAATTGGGTCCCAAAAAAGATCGCTGTTTGCTAAAACTCTTAGTGTTTGCAATTTTTCTTCAACTTTTGGGAGCTTGTTTACTAAAATATCTTGATAGTTTTGCCAAACATACTTGGCTGATTCCTGAATCATGTCGTATCGAGTATTGCTCATGGGGCGAACCACTAAAGCGCTCTGCATTGCTGGACAATAGTTTTTAACCCCTAAGTCCATCTCTTGAAATCCAGAATAAAGTAATTGTTTGATATTAGATAGCTCGTACTGCTCACCTGAAATTATTTTAATCATCTTTAATGCGTTGACAAATCTTGGCTTTACTTCTCCACGCTTAACCACATTCCAGCTATACCCTAATGTCTTCCGCAGTTCCTTGTTCAAATTCTTATTATTTTTACCAAAGTCAATAATTTCACTTAACAGCGGTAAGTCAGATAAAACTTTATAAGTAGAGGCCATGTCTTTAAACTGCTGAATTCTTTCTTCGATAATACTAATCATTTCTTTTGCTTTTTCTGGCGATGGATTATAACGCCCTCTCCTTATATTAGAAATATCTTGAACGCGGCGCAGTCCACAACTAAACAAATCATAAATTTCTTTAAAAATCGAAGCTGTGTCTGGGATAAAGTCAACATTTGTATTGCCTATTTTCTGAATAATGCCACTAATTGCCCCCCTCTTTCTTTGTGAAATAAAGTTAATATTTTCAGCGAATTTTCTAAGATTATCTTGCCCTGAAATGGAAAGTTTCCAATATGCTTTTTTTTCTTTCCAATTACTATTTGTTGCCTCTTTTTTTATTTTGTGAATCCTTGAAATGATACCGAAAAAATATAAAAGATAACTAATATCGGAAATTAATTTTTCAGATTTTGAAGTTGCGGTAACTCCACTATTATTTTCTATTCCCCCATCACCTTCAAAATAAGCTGATAGATACTGAGCAATTTTTTCTTTTGATTGGTTAAAAATAAATGGACAAACTTTTTTATTGGCTGAACTTCCCGAAGCTCCTAATATTTTAACAATTTCCACAAAAACACGCGAAGCAATATTAATGCCCTCGTTTTGAACTTTAAAATGCAAAACCCCCAATTTAGTTAAGCAATTTTCCAAGTCAGTTAAAAATTCACTATCTGTATTGGAAATAGTAATAAACTTTTCTGTAATAGTTCCCTCGCTAACGATATATCCCAAAACCCTTAATAATTCTGCGCTAATTGGCATTAAGGCGGGAACACTGCCATTCGCTTGACAAGAAACAAGGGTTAAATCATCAATCTCGTTTTTTAAATCCAAGCCAATTTTTTCTTTAATTTTCCAAAAATAATTCACAGGTATAACCCTATAAGTTCGGTACTTATAAAGATATTTATCAAACCGCTCGTCTATTTTTAATTGTTTTAATAGTTTATAGTTTTTCGCGATAATTTTTTCCGCTCCTTTCACGTAAATAAATTGATTGTCTTTTAAAAGCGATAAAACATCAATAAAACAACCTTCTGATTTGTTTTCAATGGAAATAGTTTTTGGCAGTGGCACAAAATCGCCTTTTTTCGTTTCACAACCCCTAACAAGCTGAACCTTTCCATCTTGTAAAATTACCAAATTGTGATCGCCAGTTGTTGTGATCTCTCTGCCGCTTCTAGTTTTAAATTTATAAAATATTTTTGGCGCATCTTTGCGCGCTGCAATGCTAACCTCGCCCCACTTACACTTCATATTTTCGTCAAAAGTCCAAACTTTAAGTCCCGGAAATGTCTTGCCCTCTAATTCTTCATCTTTAAAATCAATGCCTTGTTCTTGAATTATTTTATCAATTAAAAGTCCTATTTTTGTGAGCTGAACTTTATTTGTTTTGTCTTTGCATAATACGTCTGCATTTTTATCAAGGGACTTTCCCGAACCGCTCTTGGCGAATATAACAAAATTTGAATTTTCCAAAGTAAATCTATCAAACAATACCAAAGAATTATTATGCAAATTTATACCATAAAGTATGCCTTCATTAGCTGAAAGGTCTGGGGATACAAAAGGGAAAATACTTGAAAGAGGCGCGGTATTGAGGGGCGTATTTACCATTAACTCATCAATGCCATAGGGCATACAAGAAATAAATCCTTGTTTTTCTCTCATCAAGGCGGGCTTAACGTAAATTAGTCGGGATTCAAAAATTGAGCGCAAAAATGTTTCGGTTTCTCTTAATTCTTGCTCTGAATCGCCATAAACCGTAATGTAAAGGCCCAGCCGAAAAACTCTTTCTCTGGCGGTTTGCAACTCATCTCTTAAGTTTTCAATGTCTTCGTAAGCGGTTTGCAAAGAAGGATCGCGAATCAAGCCCTTTTCTTCTCTTTCTTCAATTTCCGCTTGAACTTCGGTGACTTTTTTCCGTAATTTTTTTAAAATCAAGCCCGACTCAACGGGGTGAATATGCATTGAGATATCCATTGGAAAATTAACATTGATAATCGGCGCCAACCATCCAGTTGTTAAATATCTTGGATAAGAAAAAATAAAAAAGGATTTGCAAAAACGCTCCCCCAAAATTAAATAATTTTGCTTTATTTCAACAAGGGAGGGGGCGATAATATCGGCAACGTCAATGTCTTCGGCTTTTACTTCAAGCTGTTCTTCTGATTTTTCTTTAAAAAATGGCAATTGAAATTTCATAATTATTTAATAAGTTCCGGGATAATTTCTGGATAATAGCCAAACTCAGCCTCTTTGGGATGGTGCAATCCCCAAAAAAGCTCTATTATTTCCGGACTGGTTAATGGTACAATGTTCAGCCCGCATCTTCGCAAGCCAATTGCCACAAATTCCATTCTTTGCATTAGCTGTTCTTTACAGCGCTTAATAGTTTCTTGAGTGAACGAAGGCACTTTTGAATTTATTTTTAAAGCCCCCCCGTTATTTAACCCCTCCCCCAAAGAATATGGCACAACAACAAAAAACTGCTTTGTCATAATTGTTCCTCCAGAAACCATTCCTTCAATAAATTTTCTATATTCTGTTGTTTGAATTTTTAAAAGTTCGTTTTCTTGTTTCTCTTCAAATTCCCTTAATTTGTCAAAATATCCTGTAATGTTCAACCGCCGGGATTGAACAATGATTTGGCAGGAAAAATCCAAAGAATTTAAAAAGCTTTGGAACTGATAAATAATGGCGTTTTGCTCTTCCTCCGACTTCAAGTCAAAATTAACCGAAGAAATCATTAAAATCCCCCTAAAAGATTTATTTTTTAGCATTATTACGCCTTCTTTTATTTGGCTAAATTGCAAAAAATTTTGGGTTGACGAGAAGTTCATATTTCTTAATACTCCCAAGACCCAATCTCCCTAAAACTGGAGCTCAATATTTTTGGAGGTCGGGTCTTGGGAAACTTATTCTATTTCTTTTTGAGAAGAAAAATCCAATCTTGCCCCCAAAGAAGACAGGCGGCTTTGGGGAGAAATTTTTAAGGGCGCTTCTCTTTTTTCAATTTTTTTAACTTTTTTTTCAACCAGCGCAATTGGAGAACTTGCCCTTTTTTTGTTCCAAACATAAATTCTTCCCCCAAACAAAAAACCAAAAGAGTGGAAAATAATTTGAGGCAATGTTTGTCCGCCTATTTTGATAAAAGTGGCGGCTAAAAAACTTCCCCCAACAATAATTGCCAATAAAACAAAAACAACTTTTGGCAAAATGTAATACAAAACGAACAAAATAAATCCCAGCCCGGCCATAATGGCCAAGTTTTTAAAAGTTAAACCAAAAGCCACCACCGACTCTCTTTCCAAAAATTTTGGCACCGTAAATTGCAAAATGCGATGCAAATATGCTAATGCATGCTAATTATACGAATAAAACCCGCCTAATAAGCATCTTTAACATAAATGCGAATATCAACAATTAAATTGTTTATTATAACACGCTAAAAAGAAAACAACATTGTGGATATTTTCTATAAATAAAAACAGCCCATTTGGCTGTCTTTCTGCAAATAAAAATAGAAGATTAGGCGGGTTTTATCACCACCCTTCTTTCTTCCCCCTCGCCAATGCTCTCGGTTTTAACGTCGCTTCTTTTGGCAAGCTCGGTATGGATTAGGCGCCTTTCAAAGGCGTTCATTGGAAAAAGAATTTTCTCATGGCCAGTGGCAACGGCCTCATCTGCTGCGTCCTGAGCCAAATCGCAAAACCTTTGTTCTTTTTCGCTTTTGTAGCCGTTAACATCAATATCCAAAAAAAATTCTTCGCCAAGCTTTTTTCTTATAATTTTAGATAAAACAGATTGAATATCTCCCAAGTTCTTGCCCTGATAACCAATTAAGGCCTGGGCCTCTTGAGAGTGGACTTCCATTTTTAAAACATTCTCTTTTGCGCTTTTCTCTTCAATAACAACCGGCAAAGTCATTTTATTGAAAAACTCCAAAACAACTTCCTGGGCTTGTTTTATTTTATTTTCTTCAATCATCATGTTTTTGTTTTTTATTTATAATCATTTGTTCAATAATTGAAACAATTGAATTGAAAACCCAATAAAGACCGACAACCGCCCCAAACTGCCACACAACAATAGCTCCCAAAACAGGAAAAAAATACAACATTTGTTTTTGCATTAAATTGGAAAAATCTTTTTGCCCGCCAGCAACATTGCTTTTTGGCTGAATGGTTGAAGAAATTTTTGTTTGCCAATACTGGACAAGCCCAGCTAAAATAGCTAAAACGCCAATAAAAATTTTGTTGTCCATTCCAATAATCCAAAAAAATGTGGTGTTGATTTGCCCGGGATTTTTTACAAAGCTATATAAAATCCCATCTAAAGAGCCCTTGTTTAAAACTTTTAAAAAAACTTGATACAAAGCAATTAAAATTGGCAGCTGTAAAAGCAACAACAAACAACCAGAAAACGGATTTACTTTTTCGGTTTTATAAAGCTCCATCATTGCCTGGTTTTGCTTTTGAGGGTCTGTTTTGTATTTTGCTTGAAGTTCTTTTATTTTTGGCTGTAAATCAGCCATTGCTTTTTGGGACTTTAACCCTTTTATTGTTAAAGGATGCAAAATAATTTTTATTATCAAAGTAAGCAGAACAACCGCTATACCTAAATCGTGCCAAGAAAAATAATTATAAAGCAAAATTAGCCCATTAAAAAGCGGCTGGTAAAGAATGGTATAAAAAAATTGGATAATAAAATTCATAGTTGTAAAATGTATAACATTGAATGTATAACGTAAAAATTTAAGGCATATCTACTCCTCCGCGACTTAATGGATTGCATCTTAAAATCCTCCACATTCCAATAATTATTCCCCAAACAACGCCTCTCTTTTCAATTGCTTGAACGCAATATTCTGAACAAGACGGATAAAATCTGCAATGTTTTGATAAGCGCGGAGAAATCGCTATCTGATAAAAGCGAATTGTTTTAATAAAAAACTTTTTAAGCATAAGTGTTTTGTGTTTTATGTTCTGTGTTTTTATTTTTAACAGCTATTTTTTTAAACAACTCCTCTAAAACATCTTTTATTTGCCAAAAGTCGCTCTGGACTATTTCGGGTTTGGTAAAAATAACTATATCCAAGCCCCCCCTCATTGTTTCAACAACGTCCCTTGCTATCTCTCTTAACCGACGCTTAACTTTGTTGCGAACAACAGCTTTTTTGGAAATTTTTTTGCTAACAACAAAGCCAATCCTGCTATACGCCAACCCGTTGCATACAAACCGAGCGCCTAAAAAAGAAACAGCCGCGCTTTTGCTGGCCTTATCTTTCATAACCCTTTCAAAATCTTTTTTTTTACGCAATCTGTTTTTGGAAAATAGCATGTTAGAAATTCTTAATTGAGCGGCGAACTTATAAGCGGTAAAATTTAGAAATTCTTGCGCCCCGCTAAATAAAATTTGAGTACAAATTTTAATTTTAAATTTATTAAAATTTAAAATTATTTAACAGGTAAGTTCTTCGTAAATTTCAAGCTTCTCCCTACTGCTCGCTTTCAACAACGGATTGCTTATGCTGACAATTTTTTTCTACCTTTCGCTCTTCTGCTTGCAATCACCTTTTTCCCTCCAACGGTTGACATTCGTTTTAAAAAACCGTGCGTTTTTCTTCTTTTTTGTTTTTTTGGCTGATACGTTACGCTCATAAGAATAATTCAAAATTCAAAAAGCAAAATTCAAAAGTGTTATAAAATTAACATTTGAATCTTGTTTTGGATTTTTGATTTTTAACTTGCCTTTATGATATTATTTATTAAGCGATTAGTCAACTAAAAAATCAAAAAGTATTTTCTTTTCACAAGTTATTAACAGGTTATCAACAAGAGATAGAGCCACTCTGTTATTTGCTATATTTACTTTATTCAATAATAATAAAATATCTTAAAAAATCGCCTATGAATAACGAAGAATTATGGCAAGCCGTGTTAGCCCAAGCGCAATTTGATATTTCAAGGGCAAACTTTGCAACTTGGTTTGGCAACACAAAAATCCTCTCCAATAAAAACGGCGAGGTTACTGTTTCTGTTCCCAATAACTTTTCAAAAGAATGGCTATCTAGCAAATACCAATCGCTTATCCTTAAAATTTTAAGGTCATGCGATAACAATATCCGGCTTATTGGCTTTTCGGTTGAATCCCCGTCTTTTTGCGCGCCAAAAAACAGGCCTCAAATTCAAGTAGACGATATGCCAGACGCTCAATTGCAATTTTTAGAACTAAAAGTTGACCAAAAAACCAACTTAAACCCCCACTACACTTTTGATAATTTTGTGGTTGGCTCGTTTAATGAACTCTCTCACGCCGCATCTTGGGCGGTCTCAGAAAAACCCGGGCAGGTCTACAATCCTCTGTTTATTTATGGAGGCGTTGGAATTGGAAAAACCCACTTACTCCAAGCCACTGGAAACAAGCTTGCCAAATTATCCTCTGCTTTAAAAATCGCCTACACTCCAGCCGAAAGATTAATTTCAAAAATAATTGAAAGCATTAGAAGCCGCGAAATAGAAACGCTAAAAAAGAAGCTCAGCGATCTTGATGTTTTAATAGTTGACGATATCCAATTTCTTGCTGGCAAAGAAAAAACCCAAGAAGAGTTTTTCCATATTTATAACACGCTTTACCAAAACCAAAAGCAAATTATTCTTTCCTCTGACCGCCAACCATCAGCTATTCCAGCTATTACTGAACGTTTGAGGTCTCGGTTTGAAGGAGGAATGATTGCTGACATAGGATGTCCAGACATTGAAACAAAAATCGCTATTTTAAAAAACAAGTGCGACGAACGCCAAATTAACCTTGCTGACGATGTTTTGGAATTTATTGCAACAAACATCCAAAAAAACATCAGAGAATTAGAGGGCGCTTTGAATAGGTTGGTTATGTACCAAAGAATAAATCAAAAAATTCCAGATATTATCATAACGAAAAAACTTTTAAAAAACATTGTTGCAACCCCCCAAAAAGCCACAAATTTTAAAAAAATTATACAAGCGGTTTCTTCTTTTTACGAAATTAATCAAGACGATATTTTACTGCCAACCAGAAGAAAAGAAATAGTCAAACCAAGGCAGGTAGCAATGTTTTTATTAAGAAGCGAACTTAAAGAATCATATCCCTCAATCGGCCGAAGATTCCAGGGCAAAGACCACACAACAGCTATGTATGCTTTTGAAAAAATTTCCCAAAAAATAGAAGAAGACCAAAATGTTTTCAATGAAATAAACACAATAAAACAAAAAATCTATAGTGATGTTTAACAATCTGTCCCGTTAAAAAAATGGGGATAAGTAGGTAAATATCTGTTAAAAAAATAACCAAAAAAGCAATAAATATTTTTTCTAAATATTTTATCCTCTACTTTTCCACATTTAATTGGTTTTTAAAAAAATAAAAAAACCAATCCCCAAAAGACCAAAAGCGCTTATCCCTCAAAATATCCCTTTCAATAATAATAAAAATTAATTATATTAATTAATAGTTATTACAAAAAAAATGAAATTTGAAATATTAAAAGAAAATATAAAAAAAGCGGTGGCTATTTGCGAAAGAATAACCAGAAAAACCGCGGCTCTTCCGGTTTTGCAGAACATTTTAATTAAAACAAATGGAAATTTTTTGGAATTGACCACCACAAATTTGGAGTTAAGCGTTCAATGGAAAATATTGGCAAAAATAACCAAACAAGGCGCCTTATTGTTGCCAGCCACATTTTTGTCAAACGTTTTAGGTTTTATAAATTCTGATAAAATACAAGCCCAAGAAGAGAATAAAAATTTAGTTTTAATTTCCGATAATCAAGAAATGCAAATTCAAGGCCAAGACCCAGAAGAGTTTCCGCTTATTCCCAAAATGGAAAAAGAGTTTGTTTGGCAGGTAAGCGGAGTTAAGTTGATGGAAGGGCTTTCTCAGGTGGTTGAGCAGGCGGCTTTTTCTTCCATTAGACCGGAAATTTCAGGAGTGTTTTTTGTTTTTCAAAAAAATAAACTAAAAATAGTGGCCACTGACAGTTTTAGATTGTCAGAAAAAACTATTTTTTTAGAAAAAGCGGGCGAAAAAGATTTTTCTTTTATTTGTCCCCAACAGACCTGCCGAGAATTAATCGCTATTTTATCCCAAGAAAAAAGCAGTTTAGAAATTTCAGCTAACAATAATCAAATTTGTTTTGAAATTTCAGGAGCGCAACCAGAACAGGCGAAGTGCTTAATGCAAAGCCGGTTAATTGCGGGAGAATATCCAAAATATCAAGATATTATTCCAAAGCAATATATAGTAAAAATCCAAGCCAATAAAGAAGATTTAATAAGCCAATTAAAAAAAGCCGGCCTTTTTGCGGGCAAGTCGCTTGATGTTAGTTTAAATGTTTTTGTTAAAGAGGGGCGAATTAAGTTTTTTTCTCAAAGCGCCGACATTGGCAAAAATGAGTCATATTTGGCCTGCAAAGCCGAAGGAGAAGACCAAGAATCAGTTTTTAATTATAAGTTTTTGTTGGACGGGTTAAATAATGCAAGGGGCTCTGAGGTTTCTTTGGAGATGAATAGCTCTGATGGCCCGGCTTGTTTAAGGCCAATTGGAGACGATTCTTACTTTTATATCTTAATGCCCATTAAACAATAAAATAAAATTAAAACAAAAAACCTCGCTTATTTAAGCGAGGTTTTTTGTTATGGTTTTATGAAATTTTCTTTGGGAAATAAGGGCAGAGCTTTTTGCATAAAAGCGTTCCACACGGGAGCGGCCACATTTAAGGCGGATTGGGACATTGGCCTATTATCATTATTGCCCACCCAAACACCAGCTACTAAATTTGGAGTGTAGCCAATACACCAGCCGTCCACATTGTTTTGAGTTGTTCCGGTTTTCACGGCAGTTTCAAAGTCCGGCATATAAAGGGTGGAGTTTAAGCCAAATACTGGAGCCCTTGCTTCGTTATCAGACAGAACGTTATTCATTTCTCTTGTTAATTCCGACTCTATAACTCTATAGGCCCCTGTTTGTTTTTCTTGGACAATATTTCCGTTTTTGTCTTCAATTTTTTTAATAAAATTGACGGGCATTTTTAGGCCATCATCAGCAAAAATTCCAAAAGCATAAGCCATTTCCAAAAGCTTTACTTCCCCACCCCCCAAAACCAAACTTAGGCCGTATCTATTTCTGTCAGTTAGGGTTGTTATGCCCATTTTTTCCGCTTGGTTAATTGCGTTGTCAATTCCCACAAATTTTAATGTTTTAACGGCAGGCACATTTCTAGATTGAGCCAAAGCCGACCTTAAGGTAATCGGTCCTTTGAATATTCCATCATAATTGTGGGGGTGGTAGCAATCTTGACCATAAATATCTTTTGTGGCCAAGGCATTGTCTGGGCAATTGGGATTAAATTCTGTTAGAGTGTCTTGTAAGATAGTGTCAGGGCTATAACCCATTTCAAAAGCTCTAATGTAAACAATGGGTTTGAAAGAGGATCCTGGCTGTCTGGGGCTTGTTGTTACGTTTACTTCGGGGTCAAATACGCAAGTTTTTCCAGAAACACAGCCAGCAGGTTCTGACTGGCCGAAAAAATCTTTTGAACCAACCATTACCAGCAATTCTCCGGTTGTTGGGTCAACCACGATTAGTCCGCCATTGCCAACTTTCATATAGCTCATTTTATCCACTTGTTCTTTAACGGTTTGCTCGCCAATTTGCTGTAAATTATAATCAAGCGTGGTTATTACTTTTAAACCGGCTTGAGACAGGTATCCTTGGCCATATTTTTCTTCTAAATAGTTTTTAATAAACATTACAAAATGCGGAGCTTTTATTGTGGTTAGGGGTCTGTAAGAGAATTCAATTTTTTCCGCTTTTGCTCTTTCTGCTTCTTCTTTGTTTATAAAGTTTTGCCCAACCATATTGTCCAGCACCAAGTCCTTTCTAGCCAAAAGCAAGGCCTTGCCGTCTCCATAGGGCCAATATAAAGATGGCGCTCTAATTAAAGCAACCAAGGTGGCTGATTGAGCCAAAGAGAGATCGCTCACATCTTTATTAAAAAGCGACTGGCTTGCTGATTGAACGCCATAGATATTTGAGCCAAACGGGATTATGTTAAAATACCATTCCAATATTTGGTTTTTTGAGTAGCGCCTTTCAAGCTCCAACGTTAAGATGATTTCTCGGGTTTTTCTTTGAATTGTTTTTTGGTTATTTAAAAAATAGCTCCTTATTAGTTGTTGGGAAATAGTAGAGGCGCCCTGTGAGCTTTTGCCAAGCTTTAAATCAACAAGAATAGCTCTGGTAATTCCCCTTAAGTCAATTCCGTGATGTTGGTAAAAGTTCCTGTCTTCTGTGGCAATAGCTGCTTCTATTAACTGGGATGGTATTTTATCCAATGAGACAACCGTTCTTTTTTCGTCTCCGGAAATTTCATACAAAAGGACCTGGCCAGTTCGGTCATAAATTTTTGTTGACTGGGCCACAATGCCCTCTGAAAATTTTTCGGGCCTTGGAAAATCTTTTGTGATAACCACAAAGGCCGTAAACCCAGCGAAAGCCAAAACAGCGAAACACGTTAATATTGCTTCAATAATAAAAATTAAAAAATTATGCGGTTTTTTGTAAACTATTCGGCTGTCTTTGCGTTTCATAAATATGGCGATTATTTATAATAAACTAACTTAAAGGTAAATTCAAAACCCCCGCCTCTTTTGCGTTTTTCTTGTAGCGCAAAAGAGGCAGGGGTTTATTTGGCAATTAACAAAAGCTAAACATCGTCACCTTCAATTTCATCGTCTTCCTCTTCCTCATCGTCCTCGCCCAAACTCCAATCATCATCTTCTTTTTCTTCATCTTCTTTTTCCTCTTCAATATCCTCTTGAGCGTAAACATTTAACAATGTTTCTTTAAACTCCATTTTTTTGTTTTTCTGCTAAAAGCAGAATAAAATTTTAGGTTTGCGACCTTTTCTTGGAGAATTTTGACTAAAAAATAGCAAAGTATTTTTGTTATTTTTAGCAAGATTCTTTTAATTATTTTCTAAAATAACTTATCGCTCCCTGTGTTATTTTTTGAAGTAAAAGTCAAAATTTACAACATGGCATAAAGCCATTATATTTATTAAGTTAATTCTGTCAACCCCTAGCGCCAACCTTGCCTGTGAACATCTTTTCTTCGCGCTAAAAACGATTGGCGTGGAGACCAACCCCAATATTAGTTTTTTGCGGACAGCTTTTTTCGCCGAAAATGATTAACGTTTTTACTTTTTGCATTAGCTGTGTCTTGATTTTAGGAATCCGCAAATCGCCAAAGCCAAAGCGTCGGCAACGTCATCGGGTTTGGGAATTTTTTCCAGTTTCAAGATTTCCTTTACCATTTTTTGGACCTGTTGTTTTTCCGCTCGGCCATAACCGCATATTCCCATTTTAACCTCAAGGGGAGTTAGTTCAATTACTTTTAGTTTTTTTTGCTGGATAGCCAATAAAGCCACGCCTCGGGCTTCGGCCACGGGCATAGCGGTTTTTAAGTTTTTAAAAAAATAGAGTTTTTCAATTACAACCAAATCGGGTTTTGTTTTTTTTAAAATAAGGGATATGTCTTGGAATATTTTTTGCAATCTTTTGCTTGCTGAATCTTTTGGATTTGTTTTAATAACGCCAGAATCAAGCATTGTAAAACTTCCTCTGTTGTTTTTTTCAACTATGCCAAAACCCGTGGTGGCGGTTCCTGGGTCTATGCCGATGATTGTCAAGAATTTTTAATTTTTGTTTTTTAATTTAGAACGTTTTGCGTTCGGTTATCGGTTAAATGAAAGATTGTTTTATTGCAACCATAAACAATTTTTCATTTTTAAAAACAAAAATTAAAATTAATTTTAGGGTCTTAAGTTTGAATAGATATTTTGCACCGAATCGCTTTCGTTTAAGTCGTCAAAAAGATTTTCCGCTATTTTTCTATCGGATTCTGCTGGTTCAACTTCTTCTTTGGCCACCCAGCCAAGAGTGGCTGATTCAATTTTCACACCCCTTTCTTCTATCGCCTTCTTTACAATGTTTAGTTCTTCTGGTTTGGTTATAATTTCCAGGTATTTTTGACCTTCATCGGTTTGCCATATTAAATCTAATGCCCCTGCCTCAATGGCTATCATTTCTATCTCTTCTTTGCGGTTCTCCGCCATAAAAGCAGCGTTTATAATGCCCGATTGTTCAAATTGCCACTTTAAAGAACCCTCATTTGCCAACTTACAGCCCCGTTTCTGGGCTATTTGTTTTATTTCCCCAAAAGATCGGTTTTTGTTGTCAGTAATTCCCTCCACAATTATGTTTATTCCCCCAGGCCCTAAAATTTCCACAACAATCGTTTCCAAATTTTCACCCTCTAATTCGCCGGTTCCTTTTTTTATGGCCCGCTCAATGTTATCTTTGGGCATATTAAACTTTTTGGCGGTTTCAATGGCGCTTTTAAGTTTGGCGTTGAATTCCGGGTTTCCTCCTTCTTTGGCAGCCAAAGAGACTAGCCGGGCCATTTTGGAAAATATTTTTCCCTTAACAGCCGCGTTGGCGTCTTTTGTGGCTTTAACTGTTTTTGCGTGGGAATGTCCTGACATAAAAAAATAATGCAAATCTACAAATTTTATGCGAATTTACGAATATGCGAATAAAACTTAACTCCACTTTGCCCTATAAAATAAAAAAAATCAACTCTTGCGTATAACAAAATTAGGTTTTTTGCGTTAAAAAGAAATGGTCTTATATTTCTGTGGATTTTTTCTTAATGCGCCAGGCGATAAATGACGCAGACAAGGCGATAACTGTGGCTGCGCCAACTGCCAAAAGGTTCTTTTTTTGAGGCGAGTAGTTTTGAATATTGGCGGTTAAATTGTCTGTTTTTTGCGAAGTATTTTGCGCTGAGGTTGTCTGCGCGGAATTGGTTGAGATGTTGGTTTGAGTTGTCACCACAATATTAGCTTGGCTGGGAGTTGGTTTGGCTGTCCACTGCCATCCTGATTCGGTTTTACTCCACGATTGACCTGGTTGGGACTTGCCAAAATCAGTTGAATCAATAATTTTTCCGTTTGGATTTAAAAGCTCCACTCCATCCCCAGCATTATTTAAAGAGATTTTGGTTTGGCTGCTTTTAAAAATTAAAAACCCATTGGCTTTAATTTCTATACCTTGGGGCAGGGTATAGGTTTTTACTGCGCCAACCTTGTCTTTTATTTTAAATCCGGAAATATCAGCTGCAAAATTATTGGGGTTGAAGATTTCTATAAATTCATTTTCGGTATCCGGTCCCTCCGGGGAGGGTAAAATTTCATTAATAAGAATATACGGCAACCCGGCTGCCGTAATTCCTACGATTGGTAAGGGGTTGGGTTTTACCGCTTGTTCGGGTATTGGATTTGTTGAGAATGTTTCGTTGTCAGTTATTTGTTTTGTGTTATTCGCTGTTTCTGCGTCTTCTGTTGATGTGTTCGTTGACATTTCTTGGCAATTAACGCAAGCTATGCCTTGCTGTTTTATTTTTTCTAAATTTTTCGGGCCAATTCCCTGCACTTTTAATAAATCATCTACAGAAGTATACGGTCGGCTGTCAATAATCTTTTGCCCCAATGCTGGCCCAATGCCCATTAGGTCATCCAGCTGAGTTAATGGGGCAGTGTTAATGTCCACCAATTCAGCTCCGCAAGCAAAAAATAAGAATGGGGAAAAAAGCAAGCAAAATGCAAGAAAAAATTTTTTCATGTCTAAAACAAAATTTTGGGCAGTTCCGATGAGGAAATTCCAAGATATTCAAAAGCCATTTTGGTGGCCACTCGGCCTTGGGGGGTTCTGGCAATCAAGCCAATGCGCATTAAATATGGTTCGTAAATATCCAAAATCGTGGCTTCCTCTTCGGCTGTGGCAGCGGCCAATGTTTGTATGCCAACCGGGCCTCCATTGAATTTAATAACCAAGGCCTCTAAAAATCGTTTGTCGTTTTGGGTTAAGCCAAGTCGGTCAATTTCAAGATTTAAAAATGCGTCTTCAACAACTTCTTTTGTTATTAGATTTTTATTTTTAACCTGGGCAAAATCTCTAACTCTTTTTAAAAGATGGTTGGCAATTCTTGGTGTAAATCTGGAATGTTCAGCGATTATTTTTAAAGCGTTTTTTTCAACTGAAACATTTAAGACGCAACAAGATCGCTCTAATACCTGTTCAATGTCCTCATTGCTGTAAAAATTTAAGCCAAAAATTGCTCCAAACCGAGACCTTAAAGGTCCGGAAATTGAAGCCAACTTTGTGGTGGCTCCAATCAAGGTAAACTTTGGCAGGTTCAATTCCATTACTCGAGCCATTGGCCCCTTGCCCAAAATTAAATTAAGCTTAAAGTCCTCCATGGCTGGGTAAAGGTATTCTTCAACTGTTCTTGAAAGCCGATGGATTTCATCACAAAATAAAACACTGCCTTCTTCCAAGTTGGTTAAAATAGCAGCTAAGTCCCCGGCCCTTTCAATGGCAGGGCCTGAAGTTATTTTAATGTCAGCGCCAATTTCTTGGGCCACCAAATAAGCCATTGTGGTTTTGCCAAGGCCTGGATTGCCATAAAAAAGCAGATGTTCAACTTGGTCTTTTCTTTTTTTGGCGGCTTCTATTATAATTTTAACATTGTTTTTTGTTTTATCTTGGCCAACATAAGAATCCCAGGTTTTTGGCCTTAGGGTTAAATCCAAAACATCCTCAGAGCTATTTTGAGTAAAATTACTTGACATATTTAACGAGATATGTTAATATATCGCTATTCAAACATTAGCCCAAAGTTTAGGAGTTTTTTTCCGAATGGGCAAGTTGGTTTCGGCTAACTTGTTTCCGAAAAAAACTCTGGGTTTCAATGCATTTTGAGACGACTTCGGGCTAATGTTTGCGCCTCTCTGCTCCGCCAGCTGGCGGATTGTGGAGGGGCGGCATTGTCCCGCCATAGCCCAACAGGGCGAAGGCGGGTTTTTATTTTCCTGTCGCTCTTTCTATTTCTTCCAAGCTGGTTATTCCCTGTAAAACTTTTATAATTCCATCTTGCTTCATAGAGGCCATGCCTTTGCTTTTAGCTTTATCTCTTAATTGGGCAACATTTGGGGACTGGGTGATAAATATCTCCAACTCATCATCAACCACAAAAAACTCAAATATGCCAATCCTTCCCCTATATCCAGTATTGTCGCATTGGGAGCATCCTTTCGGCTTAAATAATTTTAAGCCCTCTTTTATTTCGGGCAAATCATTTTCTTTTTTTATAACAAGGGGCAAGTCCTTTATTTCTTTTTCCATAAAAGATAACTCCGCTACGGAGGCCTTTTCTTGTTGTTTGCAAGCAGGACACAATCTTCTAACCAATCTTTGGCCAATTGTCAAATTAATAGCTGGAGCTATATTAACGGGTTTTTCTCCTAAAGCCATTAAGCGAACAATCGTTCCAGCTGCGTCATTTGTGTGTAAGGTGGTTAAAACCAAGTGTCCGGTTAAAGAGGCCTGAAGAGCAATAGTGGCGGTTTGAGAGTCCCTGATTTCGCCAACCAAAATAACATCCGGGTCTTGCCTTACAATTGCCTCCAAGCCCGTTGAAAAGTCGTAGCCCTTTTTGGGATTGACCTGGCTTTGGGAAATTCCGTTTAAATGATATTCAATAGGGTCTTCAATGGTGATGATTTTAATTTCTGGGGATTGAATTTTTTTTAAAATGGCGTAAAGAGTCGTTGTTTTTCCAGAACCAGTGGGGCCTGTTACAATAATCATTCCATTGGGCTGGCGAATTTCTTTTTCAAATATATCCATCATATCTTTTCTTATGCCAAGCATTTTGATTTCAACCAAGCTTTTTGGGTCCAAAAGCCTCATTACCAATGTTTCTCCATATTCTGATGGTAAAGAAGAAACCCTTGTTTCTATTTTGTCGTTGTCCATTTCAATGGAAAATCTGCCGTCTTGGGCCTTATCAGCCACATTTAACTTTATGCCAGAAAGCAATTTTATTCTTGATAAAATTGTTTTGTAGTTTTGCTTTTCAAAAAGAAAAACATCATGAAGGTTTCCGTCTATTCTTAGCCTAAATTTTACCGCGGTTTCTTCTGGCTCAAAGTGAATATCAGAAGCGTTTAAAAGGTTACTGCTAACCAAAATATCCTCTAAAAGAGTTGTGGTGTCTTTTGAAACGCTTTGGTTTAAAAGTTTTTTTAGGCCCTCAATATTTTTTACTTCCGATTGGATATTTAAAATTTTCTCTTTTGAAATAATTGTTTCTTTGGCGATTTCCATTAGCTTAATATGTTAATTATTTGAAGCTCTGTTTTTTGCAAACCTGGGTTTTGCGTTTTAAAAATTAAACTATTGCTTTTTTTCTCTGAGGGGAAAACGTTAGCAATTTTTTCAATGTTTTCTTGGTTTTGTTTTGAATAAAAAACCCCTTTCACAGCAAGCGGTGAAGAGTTTTGTTCCCACAACAAAAGAAAACTCTCGAAAGAAAAAAATCCAGAAGTTAGCTTCTCTAAAATAAATTTTATGTCTGCTATTTGAGCTTTTGATTCAATAAAATCAAAATGGCTTAATTTGGCAATGAGAATATCAAGTTTTTTGTTAAAGTTTAGGCCAGAGAGCGCTTTCTTAAAAAGCGACATAACCGCTGGGGAAGGAAAATTAAGTTGGACCTCTTTTTCAAAAAACATTTCTCCTAAAACTTTGGTAATTTCAAAAGAAATTTCGTCCAATGATTTATCGTATTCAATTAAGTTAATATCGCCAAACCATTGGTTGCTCGTTTTGTTGTCTACATTTAAAATAAAGTTGGATTTTTCTTTTAAACTAAAAGGAACTTTCTCATAACAATCAATTCCAACGGTTATTAAAAGCTGTTCTTGTTTTAAGGGCTTTAATATAATGTCCTCTTTTTTTAATTCCTTGCCGTCGGTTTTTAAAAATAAATTTAAACCAGCGCTGGTTTTTTCGTAAAAAAGCTGGGAAAGTTTAGAGCCACCCTCCTTTATAGAGATTAAAAAATCGGCTTGAGGAGGTTTGTCAGTTGTTTTTAAGGCCTTTTCTATAGACAAGCAATCTTCCGCTTCTAAAAGAGTTGCGTTTTTATTTAATTTTCTTAAACTTAATAAAAGCGCTTTGCCCGCTTCCAGATTTTCCGAGCTGGTTTTTGAGGTTAAAATAACAACATCGGAATAGCAATTTATCCACTCTTTGATTTTTATTGTTTCTTCCATAAGATTATTTTTAGATTAGAATAAATTGGCTCTTATGTCAAACAAAATTTTTAAGACATTCTCAGCGAAAGAAACCCAAAAACTGGCTGGGGAAATTTTGGCTGGCTTAATTAAAAAATTTCCCCAAAACAGAGCGTTGGTTGTTGCTTTATGGGGCGATTTAGGTTCTGGAAAAACCACATTCACTCAGGGAATTGCCAAGGCGCTGGGTGTGAAAAAGCGAGTTGCAAGTCCCACATTTGTTTTAATGCATAAATTTAAAATTTCATCTAAAAAGTTTCAAGTTTCAAGTTTCAAGTTTCAGAATTTGTATCATTTTGATTGCTATAGATTAAATAAACCAGAAGAAATTTTAGAACTGGGTTGGGGAGAAATTCTTGATAATCCCAAAAACATCGTGATTGTTGAATGGCCCGAAAAAATTAAAAAGTTTTTGCCCAAAGAAACTCATTTTTTAAAATTTAAGTTTATAAAGGAAAATCAAAGAGAGATAAAAATACCCGCTTAAAAAAGCAAGCTTTTTGTTTTTGGGGCGAAATGTTAAAATTGAAAAATGCCAACAAAAGGAAAGAAATTATTAATTATTGACGCAAACGCTATTATTCACAGGGCGTTTCACGCGTTGCCGCCTTTGCAAACAAAAAAGGGGGAAATTGTGAACGCGGTTTATGGTTTTTGCTTGATGTTTTTAAAGGCCATAAATGAAATTAAGCCCGATTACGTGGTGGCTTGTTTTGATATGAAAGGACCCACTTTTCGCCATACTCAATTTAAAGAATATAAAGCCAAAAGATTAAAAGCGCCTGACGAGCTTTACAGCCAAATTGACATTGTTAAAAGGGTTTTGACAGCTTTTTCAGTGCCGTTTTTTGAAAGACAGGGCTATGAGGCAGATGATCTAATTGCAACAATCGATTCTTTAATGAAAAAAAAGCAAATATCCCCAAAACCGGAAATTGTTATTTTAAGCGGGGATATGGACAATTTGCAGTTAGTTTCCGATAATACAAAGGTCTATACAATGCGCAAAGGATTAAAAGACACGATTTTATACGGCATTGACGAGGTGAAAGAAAAATACGACGGATTAGTTCCGTCGCAAGTGGTTGATTATAAGGCCTTGAGGGGAGACCCTTCAGACAATATTCCTGGTATAACCGGAATTGGGGAAAAAACCGCAATTCAAATTTTAAAAGATTTCGGCTCTTTGGAGAATTTGTATAAAGAAATTGAAAAGAATAGCGAAAAAGCTATAACCTTTTTAAAACCAAACCTTTTGCAAAAAATTATTGACTATAAAGACCAGGCCATTATCTCTCAAAAGTTGGCTCAAATGGACAATAATGCCCCAGTTGATTTTTCTTTAAAAGAAATTGAATTTAAGGGCTTTGACAAAGAAAAAGCCCAAAAAGCTTTAGAGGGCTTAGAATTTTTTACTTTAATTGATAAATTTTTGGGCCTAAATTCCCAAAAGAAAAGTTTTGTCAACAAAGAGAAAAAAACAAGAGACAGCCAAAACAATCTTTTTTCTGGCTCGTCGGCAAAAAATGAAAATAATCTTGAAGAAGAAATAAAAACCTTGGGAAAAGAGGGGGTTTTATCAAGAGAATTGGTGAAGCTTGAGCTTGATTTATTGCCCGTTGTGGAACAAATGCAAAAAAACGGCATTAAGGTTGATTTTAAGGGGTTAAATAAACTTTCTTTGGATTTTGAAAAAGAGATAGAGAATTTGCAAAAGGAAATTTTTAAATTAGCCAAAAAAGAATTTAATTTAAACTCGCCAAGCCAACTTTCTGAAGTTTTGTTTTTTAATATGGGTATTTCTGCTTTGGGGGTCAAAAAAACTCCGGGCGGGGCTATTTCAACAAACGCTGACGAATTAAAAAAAATAGCAACAGAAAATCCGATCATTCCTTTAATCATTGAATACCGGGAAGTTTTTAAACTGAAAACAGGATTTGTTGATAGTTTGCCAAAAATGATAAATTCAAAAGACGGCAGGATTCATCCGCATTTTCACCAGCTTGGCACAGAAACAGGCCGAATGAGCTGCTCTGACCCAAATTTGCAAAATATTCCCATTAAAACAAAACTTGGCAAAAAAATAAGGGAGTGTTTTGTGCCAGAAGACGGGTTTATTTTCCTGTCTGGGGATTATTCGCAGATGGATTTTCGCTCGGCGGCCAGCTTGTCTGGAGACGAAAAAATGACCAGATTTCTCCAGCAAGGCAAAGACATTCATCTAATGACAGCCAGCTTGATCTTTAAAGTAAAAGAAACAGAAATAACCGAAAAGCAAAGATATTTAGCTAAAACTTTAAACTACGGGGTTTTGTATGGATTGGGGCCCTATGGGTTTGCTGGACGCACAGGAATTAGCTTTAAGGAAGCCAGGGAATTTATCGCTCAGTATTTTGAAACATTTGAAGGCATTAAAAAATTTGTTGCAGAAACAATTATTCAGACAAAAAAAGAGGGATTTAGCCAAACAATGTTTGGTCGCAAAAGGTTTTTATCAGAAATACATTCCAGAGATCCTCGTATAAGAGCGCAGGCAGAGCGGATTGCCAGAAATTTTCCAGTGCAGGGAACATCTGCCGATATTATGAAAATGGCCATGGCCAAACTTGACAAAGAAAATATTTTTAATAAAGAAAGCAAATTAGTTTTACAGCTTCACGACGAACTTGTCCTTGAGGTGAAAAAAGAAAGGGTAAAAGAAACTGAAAAGAGGTTGAAAGAAATAATGGAAAAAGCAGCAGTTTTAAAAGTTCCCTTAAAGGTTGAAACAAAGATTGGTGAAAATTGGGGAGAGGTTTAATATGCGAATATTTAAAACAAAAAAAATAGAAGAAATGGAAAAGAATTTGCTTGAGGCGGGCGAAAAGATTAAAAAACTCCAAGAAGAAAAAAAAGATTTGGAAAAAAGAAGCCATGCGGGCAGAATGGAAAAAATGAATAGCGAGAAAATTTTAGATTTTTTGCCGTTTTCGGTTTGTTTGACGTCTAATGATTTTTCTATATTAAACGCGAATAAAAAGTTTTTAGAACTATGCGGCTACGAAATTACAGAGATGCTGGGTGAAAATATCAGTTTTGTGTTTGTTGATAAGTCCGCTCCAGACAGTTTGTTTGCTAATCTAAAATTAAAAAAAATAGCAAACGAGGAGGGGGTGGTAATTAAAAATAAAAAGGGGCAAACAATATTAACTGGCATGATGGCCTATCCCATTTTCAAGGAAGCGGAAAATGTAGATAGTTATTTGTTTGTTTTTTTGCGCCCAGATTATTTAAAGAGTTTTGGCTTTAGTGTTCAGGACAAACTGCATGAATTGGAACAGGATACAGAAAATTTAGCTCAAGCTAAAATGGCCTTGACCAATATTTTAGAAGACGCAGACGAAGAAAGGCGTAAAGCGGAATTGGAAAGGGATAAAACATTGTCAATAATTAATAATTTAGCAGATGGCTTGATTATTTTGGAGAATAACCTTGTTGTTCTTGCCAATCCCGCAGCCAAAAAATTTTTCCAAGT
>Ga0172375_10001705_pt1 | contig 35150 bp, 38 predicted proteins | sample LakKiv1m_FD_114537 | JGI IMG/M metagenome (GOLD analysis project Ga0172375, IMG submission 114537) | Freshwater microbial communities from Kabuno Bay, South-Kivu, Congo - kab_092012_11.1m | ecosystem: Environmental > Aquatic > Freshwater > Lake | place: Democratic Republic of the Congo... | reverse complement strand
TGGCAAAGGGGATGGGCAAGAGAGAGATGGGTGCATGGAAGAGTAAGTTTGAGGAGATGGGAAGTAAGGGGTATAGATTAGTTGGTTTTGGACAGAAGGTGGTCTCTGGTAAGTCGAAGATCAAGCGAGAGGACACTGGAGATATTGATTGGATAGGTATTTTGGTGTACGAGGATCCGGTTCGTAAGGGGGTGAGATCTGTTTTGAATAAGGTTAGACGGGCGGGGATTGGAGTTAAGGTGATTACTGGAGATTATCGAGAAACGGCGGTAGCAATCTTGAAACAGCTTGAGTTGTTAGGTGATGAGGTGGACGGCTTGGTGATGGAGGGAGATGAGTTAGAGGAGATTTCAGATACGAGGTTAGATGAGGTTATTGATCGAGTGATATTATTTGCTAGAACGAATCCTGAGCAAAAACTTCGGATAGTTGAGGCGTTAAAAAGGCGTGGTAATGTGGTGGCGATGACTGGGGATGGGGTTAATGATGCTCCAGCATTGAAGCGAGCGGATATTGGAATTGTAGTTAATGAGGCGAGTGAGGTGAGTAAAGAGACGGCGGATGTGGTGTTGCTTGATAGTAATTTTAAGACGATTGTGATGGCAATTGAGGAGGGGCGGGGAGTATATGATAACTTGAAGAAAATTATTGTGTATTTGTTAGCTGATGCGTTTGCGGAAATTGTGGTGGTAGTGGGGGGAATGTTATTGGGCTGGCCTTTGCCGATTTTGGCGACTCAGATATTATGGATAAACTTGATTAGTGATGGTTTCCCAAGTATGGCCTTGACGGTTGAGCCTCGAGAGGGTGATGTCTTGAAAGACCCTCCTAGGGGTAGATCGGATGGTTTGATTGATGGTGAGGTGGTAACACTGATTGTGATGATATCTTTTGTTGCGGCAGTAATGACTTTGGCGGCTTTTGGTTATGTTTACAGTGTTTTGAATTATAGCTTGGAGCATGCTCGGACGGTGGCATTTGTAATGTTGGGAGTAAATAGCTTGTTTTATGTGTTTTCTTCGCGGTCTTTGTCGGAACCGATTTGGAGGGTGGGATGGAAGCGGAACCCGTGGTTGCTGTTGGGTGTTGGCATGGGTTTCGTTCTTCAAGTGGTAGTGGTTTATGTGCCTTTTTTACAGGGAATTTTTCAAACTGTAGAGCTTGATGTCTTGGATTGGTTGATTGTAGTAATGGCTTCGGTGGTGTTGGTGGCAATGGTTGAGGGAGTTAAGTTTGCTTATTCAAGGAGCTCATGATTGAATGGGAGCATGTTGGCATCTAGCATGGCATGGCAGGTGGTGGTGATGTTGTTGGCGGTTGGGGTGTTAGTCAAAGCAACTGATGCTGTGGTAAGGGGATTGGATGAATTGATCAGAGTGACTAAGTGGGGTAGGTTTGGAGTAGCAGTTGGTTTAATGGCGGTAACTACGAGTTTGCCGGAGCTGTTTGTGGGTATAAGCTCTGCATTGGAAGGAGCTTCATCGTTATCTTTGGGAAATGTGATAGGGAGTAATATTGCTAATTTGTCACTGGTGATTGGTGGCGCGGTGTTAGTGGGGGGATCAGTGGCTGTTGTAGGTAATTATGCACGAGAGGACTTGGTCTATACATTTTTGATTGGTTCACTGCCTTTGTTGTTATTAATGGATAAAAATTTGGGGCGATTTGAGGGTTTGTTGTTGTTGGTGGTTTATGGGGTTTATTTGTGGTTGGTAAGTAAGGGTAAGCCAAGAAAGATGCTTGAGTGGGATGTAAGAGAGATGACTCGGTCGGCTTTGCGAAGGATGGGTAATCGGGAAACGACAAGGCCACTGGCTTGGGTACTGGTGGGGATGGTGGTAGTGGTAGTAGCGTCTGAGGTGGTGGTAGATATGGGTTTGGTTTTGGCTCAAGGCTTTGGGATACCGATCTTACTGGTAGGTATTTTTGGTTTAGCAGTAGGTTCAAGTTTACCCGAGTTGGTATTGTGGTTGAAAGCAGCTATGAAGGGGGATGCGGTGTTGATTTTTGGAAGTTTATTGGGGAGTGTGGTGACGAACTCAACTTTGGTAATAGGAGTGACTGCTTTAGTTTCACCTATTAAAGTTCAGGCAATAGATTCGTATTTAGTGGCCACGCTGGCATATATTATTGTTTTCTGGTTGTTCTGGTTGCTGACAAAAACTAAAAGGAGGTTGGATCGGTGGGAGGGAGTGATGTTGATTTTAGTTTATCTCGTGTTAGTACTAGTGGAGTTGGTAAAGAGTGGTTACGGGATTGAGGTCTGGAGGGGGATGATGAGTCGGGTTATTGGTTAGGATCTTCGAGTTCTTGGAAGGTGATGAGATCTTTGAGGGCTTGTTTGAGTTTTGGTCGTTTGGCGAATTGGCGAATGACGTTATCGAGTCGAGTGAAGGCTGTTTTACCAGCGGTGTTGTCTCTGAAAACATGGCCTCCCATGGCGTAGTCTCGAGGTTTTAGGATTTGGTGTGATTTGGAGGTAATAATTGAGAGTCTTTTAGTGGCGATTTGTTGAAGAGTTGTAAGACTGCCCTCGTGGCGGAAGCGACGTAAGTCCATAATTAGTCTGGGGTGGCGGTAAATGGCGAAGGAAAGGTTGAGTTTGTGTCCGGTTCTAATGAAGTCTTCATCCTCGGCGAATTTGACGTCCTCTCGAAAACCGCCAATTTTTTTAAAAGCTTTGGGTGAAGCACCGATGATGGTACCTAGAGCAAAAGGAGCATCAAGGGAATTGGAGATGTCAAGACTTAGATTAATAGAAGTGACGATAGCTTTGTCAGCGGTTCGATTGCTGTCGGCCTTAAGCCAGGTGGTAAACAGGTCAACTGGTTGGCGGTGGATTTGATAGGAGATACCTTCGAGAAAATAGGGAGGGATTTGACTATCAGCGTCGAGGAAAAGGAGATAGGTGCCAGTGGCGACTTTGGCTCCTAAGTTTCTTTGATGGCTGACGTGGCGAACGGGGGAGATAATCTGTTTGAATGAAGGTAGTTTTGAGGTAAATTTTTGGGCAAGTTTGCAGGTATTGTCTTCTGACTGTCCATCGACGTGAATAACTTCAAACTTTTGATTAGTTTGTTGGGTTAAATCTTCGAGAAGACGAGGAAGGGCTGTTTCTTCGTTGAGCGAGGGAATGATAATTGAAAAAAACGGATGTTGATTGGATTTTGGTTTTATCATTGAGAGTTTGGAGTAGTGAGTGGGTAAAGCTATAATCAGAGTATTACTAGTGAGTATTATATCAATGAGATTGGTGGTTGGGTTGGGTAATCCGGGAGAAAAGTATTTTATGACACGACATAACGTTGGTTATATGGTGGTGGATAAAATGGTGGGTGGTGAGTTTAAGCGAGAAGAGAAGATGAAGGCTATGGTTTGTCGAGAGGATGAAGTGGTATGGATTAAGCCGGAAACATATATGAATAGATCGGGTGAGTCGGTGCAAAGGGTTGCAAGTTTTTATAAGATTGAGAGTGAAGATATTTATGTGATTCATGATGATTTAGACATTCGATTGGGAGGGTACAAGATTCAAAAAGGACGAGGACCTAAAGATCACAACGGCTTGAATAACATAACTTTGATGTTGGGTAGTGATGAGTATTGGCGAGTTAGAGTTGGCGTTGATAACCGGGAGGATAGGAGGATTTCTGGTGAGGAGTATGTTTTAAACAGGTTTATGAAGAATGAAGTAGTCATAATTGAGGAGGTGATTGGTAAAGTAATTAATGAGCTGGTTGAGAGGCTAGAGTTAACAAGGTAAAGTGGATGGATATGATCAGAGGATGGTGGTGGAGGAGGAAGAATAGGAGTGAATCTAACTTACAGGCGAGTTATTGGAACACTTTTTTTAGAGCAATGTCGATTGGTTTGTTGGGGATTTTTGTGCCAATTTATGTGTATCTGATTGGAGTGGAGTGGGGAGGAAGTTGGAAAGAGGGTGTGATTATGTTGATGGCTTTTTTGGTGTTAACAAGATTTACTGCGGTAATTGCTGTTTGGGTGATGGCCAGGCAAATTGAGGTAAGGGGGTTTCGCTGGAGTATAACGGTGGCTGGTTTTTTGGGTGTTGTCTATTACGGGTTGCTAGTGATGGCTGAGAGGTCAGTTTGGTGGTTGGTACCTGCTGCTGTGGTTTTGGGGTTTGAGATAGTGTTGTATTGGATCCCTAGGTTATCGATGAATGTTGATTTTGGTCATAAGGAGAGGATGGGGAAGGAGATAGGAGTCCGGAATATGATAAACCGAGGTAGCTCGGTTTTAGGTCCGTTTGTGGGAGGAATAATCGCTGGTATGTGGGGATTTGATATTTTGTTTGGGGTGGGTGTGAGTGTGTTGGTAATGTCGTTGATACCAATCTATTTTATGGAAAAGCATAAACACGAGGATGGAGTGGGTTTTGGCGATCTGGCTTCGTTTTGGAAAGACGAGAAACAAAGTTTGGTGTCGTTTTGGGGTCAGGGGATCATGGATGGTGTGTCTGCCTGGATATGGCCATTGTTTGTTTTTATCGTGATTGGGAGCTTGGAAGAGTTGGGGGCGGTGACGAGTGCGGCGTTGGGTGTATCAATGTTGGGAGTGTTTTTAGCAAGCAAGAGTTTTGATTGGTTGAGGTCTTTTGGTGGAGATGAAGATGAGAGGTTGTTTGTGGTGGGTAATGTGATAACGGCGGTAACGATGGTGGTGAGAGGTTTGGCTAGAGGTGTCTGGTCGGTGTTTGGGTTGGACTTACTGTATCAGGCAGCACTGCCTTGGATGTCGGTGCCTCTGTATGGTTATATATATACTTTAGCGGAACGTAAAGGGGTGGTTAGGGTGATAAGTTATCGAGAAATATTTTACTCGTTAGGGGTAGTTTTGGTAGCTGTTGTGGGAATGGTGGTGCTAATGTGGCCGGGGGGGTGGCAGATTGTATTTGGAATAGGAGCTTTGGGAGGGCTGATGGCCTTACCGATGAGAAAAGAGAGTAATCAATAATTTTTTTTGAGTATGCAAAGTTTAAAAAGGATACTAAAGAGTTATCAGATTGATGAGGATAAGCAGCGGAGAATAAGTCGGGAGTGGCAGGATTATGCTTATCGATTGGCCTTAGAGCTTGAGGATTTGGAGCATAAAGCAATCTATATGAGATTGGCAAAGAATGAAGATAGGTCTTTACTTGAAGAGGTGAGAATATTTGTGAGAGGTGCTAATGCAAAAAATAAGGGAGGTTTGTTTATGTGGAAATTGAAACAGCTGAGGGAGGAGAGGAAGGATGGTGGAGTTAAGAAGTGGTAAACTAGGTGAACATGGCACAAAAAGTGCGTAAAGCAGTGATACCAGCAGCCGGTTTTGGGACTAGGTTTTTGCCACAAACAAAGGCAATGCCTAAGGAAATGTTGCCGATTGTGGATAGGCCGGTGATTCAGATTGTGGTTGAGAGTTTGGTTGAGGCGGGGATTAAGGATATTATTATTGTGACTGGTTTTCATAAGCGAAGTATTGAGGACCATTTTGACGCCCCGAGTAGTGATTTGGTTAAGAACTTGAAGATGGGTGGGGAGAGTAAGAAACACTTGTTAGATGAGGTGAGAGCGATTGGGAATTTAGCAAATTTTGCATACGTTAGACAAAAGGGGCCATATGGAAACGGAACACCATTGCTTAATGTTCGGCACTTAGTTGGAGATGAGCCATTTATATACACATGGAGTGATGATTTTATTGAGGCTACCCCAAGCGATTTTAGACAGTTGATTTCGGCATATGAAAAGTATGGAGTGAGTTGTTTGGCGGCGGTGCGAGCGACTAAAGACGAAGAATACGAGCGATGGGGTTTTGCAGGAGGAAGAGAAATTGAGGACGGAGTAATTGATGCTGAGGTGATTATTGAGAAGCCGGGAAAGGAGAAGTCGCCTTCTGATTTGGGTAATGTAAGTAGTTTTCTGTTTACACCTGACATATTTAATTACTTGGACGAGGCGTTGGCGCAGATGGATGAGGGTGGAGAGTTGTATTACAACGACGCATTACGTTTAATGTTGGAAGATGGAAAAAGAGTGTTGGCGGTGGAGATAAAGGGAGGGAGGTTTCATGATACTGGGAATAAGCTGCAGTATTTAAAGACAGTAGTGGAGTTTGGACTGAAGCATCCAGATATTAATGGTGAGTTTCGGGAGTTCTTGCGGAAGTTGGAGTTGTAGAATTCAAGTCTGGCGGTTAATTTAGCGGAGATGTGATAGATTGGTATTAATGGATAGGTTAAGGCAAGGCAAGTTGTTATTGCATCAAGTAGTGTTATTTGGAGTACTGCTAATACTGACTGGGGCAAGATTATTGGTGGGTAGGTGGGAGATAGATTTGTATTTGTTGTGGTGGTGGCTAGGGGCATTATTGGGGTTTTCTTTTATTTTCTTGGATCGGCTATATTATGCCTTCTGGCAACATCCAGAGGAGACTCTGTCGATCAAGATGAAAGATTTGGTTGCTAGGGGTGAGTTGGTCAGAGGGTTGGTGAGTGTCTTGGAAGAAAGGACTGATCAGACTAAATTGGCGATGAGAAGCGTGTTATTTTTAGGCGCTTGGGTAGTGTTGGGGATATTTGCTTTAACCAGTGTGGGAGCACCATTTGGTAGGGGATTTATGTTGGGAATGGGGCTTCACTTAGTTTTTGATTTGTTGGCAGATTATTTTGATCGTGGTCGGGATGTGAGGTTGTGGTTTTGGCAGATTAGGAGAGAGCTTAGCGAGCCTGAGGTGAGAACGGTGGTTTGGGGTTTTGTAATTTTGTTTGTGTTGATTGGTTGGGGTTTGTAGAAACAGAGTTGTGTTATCTTGATTGAGTGATATGATGGGGCGGTTATGAAGAGACCGTTTGTGGCAGTAGGTGGTTTGTGTGAACGAGATGAGAAGTTATTGATGGTTTGTGAGGGTCATTCGAGCGGGGAGCCTGATGAAGTGGGAAGCGAGTCTGAGTGGATGTTGCCTTTTGGTAAGTTGGAGTGTGGTGAGGATTTACGCGAGGCTTGTAGAAGAGAGATGTTGGAGGAGACTGGTTGTGAGGTGGAGGTGGGGAGAATGAGGGGGGTGGTTCAGGGGATGTATAAAGGTGATTTGGCAATTTTGGTTTTTTTGTTTGAGGTAGAGATCGTCGAGGAGAATGTATCCGAGAGAGTGGATGAGATAGTGGCGATGGAGTGGGTAGATAAAAAGATGGTTGGGAGAATGGAGGAAGAGGGAGTGATTAGAGATGGTTTTCCCTTAGTGGAAGTTTTAAGGGAAGTTGAGGAGAGAGGGTTTGTGGATCTTAAGTTTGAGATTGGAGGGAGAATCGCGGCGGCGTTTGAGAGGTATGTGAGTGAGTCTTAGGCAACTTTGTCTTTAAGATGAGTATATGAAGTTTCAAGAGCTTGGAGAGTTTTGGACCACCAGTAATCTTCTTGTTTAGCGGGAATATTGGGTTTTTCAGCTAGATCGTGGTAGGTAAAGGCAAGAGTTTTGTAGTAGGCGGCTTGTTGAGCTTGGAAGCGATTAATACGGAAGATTTCGGCAATGAGTTCGGTGAAGTGGTTGGTGAGTTGAGACTTGTCTGGTTCGTTTTCGAGTTGGTCGTGGAGGATGTAGCCGTCAATATCAAGACGGGCCACCCAGTTTGGGTCGAAACTAAAACCAGTGTCGTGTTGAATGATGGAGTAGACCTTTTTCATTCCTTGAAGATAGAGTTTTTTATTTCTAGTGTCATGACCTTTGATGGCTTTAAGAAAAGGCTTGATCAGTTGTTTAGCGGATGCTGATTTAAGCTGATAGAGTTCGGTGTTTAGTTTTATAAAAGACTTGACCATTTGTTCAGTTTGGTGGCGGTGGTGAGATTGATAGAACTCAAGTTCGGCGCGAGCTACTTTTTTGGGATTAAACTTAAGATGAAGTTCTTTGTCGTTACCCCCAAAACGGCGACGGCGACGGGAGTAGTCGATTAGGGCGAAGGCGAGTTGGTCTGGAGTGAAGTCGGGGAAGTGGTTGTTAAGCCAGTACATCTCTGCCTGTTCTGCTTGCCAGCAGAGAATACCGGAGGTGCGTTGTTCGCCACTAGTTCTGATAATGAGATCTGGTTGAGGATGGGGCTGGTCTCTGGTGTCAAGAAGATTGGTGATGGATCTTTCGGTGAATTGGGAGGGCGGGTTGGCGTTTAAATTTCTGATAATATCGTCATGGCCACCATGGTCGAGGGCGATGTTAAGGATATTGTTGGTAAAGTCTTTGGTTTTCTCTTCTGCGTCAGTAATTTTTTTGAGTAAGTATTTGGGAATACGATCCTTGCGACCAAGATGGATAATGCGGACTTTGTCTTTAATAGCTTCTTTGAGGTTGGTGTCAATAAGGGAGGCGTAGAGACGCATGAGATAGTTAATTTCGGTTTTTGAGCGGTCCCAGTTACCAGTTGAAAAGGCCCAGATGGTCATAGTGTGGACACCCATTTGGCGACCAGCTCTTAGGACTTGGGTGGCCACGTCGAAACCTTTTTGGTGTCCGAAGAAGGTGGGTTTGCCTTGGGATCTAGCCCAGCGACGGTTGCCGTCGGGAATGATGACAACGTGCTTAGGTAAACGGATGTTTTTGGGAAGTGGGTATTTTTGAACCATAGCAGTATGCAAAATTATATCAGTTGAGGGGTTATTTGGTCACTTTTTTAAGTTAGAATGGAGAGATGGAAGGCTGTAATGCATTAGGGTGTTATCTTGAAAGTCAGGGGGGTTTGGTAAGTTTGCCGTTGGTAACAGTGGCTGGTTTAGTGGATGGGATTAATCCGTGCGCGATTGGAATGATGGTGACGTTGCTTGGTTATTTGATTGTGTTTAGTGGTAAGAAAACTAAGCAATCGGGTAAGGGTGTCGAGTCTGAGCAACGGAAGAAGAATCGGTGGATGATTAGGGTTGGATTAAGTTATATCGTCAGCGTGTTTGTGACTTATTTGGTAATTGGATTGATGTTTTACAATTTGGCGTATCAGTTACAGCAAAGTATTTGGGCCGATTTATTTACCTGGTTGGTCGGTGGCGTATTGGTTTTGGCAGGTTTGATCCAGATTAAGGAGGTGGTGTGGCCAGAATTACCCATACATTTGCGAATACCATCGGCAAGTAAGGAAAGATTGAATGGATTAGTTGAGAAGGCAAGTATACCGACGACGGTGTTGTTGGGAGTACTGGTGACGATGTTGGAGACGCCCTGTAGTTTGCCTTTGTATGTAGGAACGGCAATGGTGCTGGCGGCTTCTGGGTTGGGATTAGTTAAGGTGATGTTGTATTTTTTGTACTACAACTTTTTGTTTGTGCTGCCGTTGATTGTGGTGCTTGTAGTGATGATTAAAGGAAGGGAAGTGGTGATGATGAGGGAGTGGGAGCATAGATACAAAAGTATGATGCATTTGGCTTTAGGGGTAGCCTTGATGTTACTGGGTGGTTGGTTGTTTGTGTCTTGAGATGGGAGTTGACAAGAGTTGAAATATACTATACCCTAGGGGGTATGAAAGAAGAAGAGGTTAAGTTCATGCAGCAAATGTTAAGAAGAATTCAAGGTCAGGTAGGGGGTATAGAGCGAATGTTGGATGAGGGTAGAGGTAATGAGGATGTGTTAACTCAGCTTTCGGCAGCAATGAGTAGTTTAAAAACGGTAGCTCGAAAGATTCTGGCAGCTGAAGCAACTAGGTGTAGTGAGTCATCCAAAGCAAGTGAGAGATATGCTACGCTGTTGAAGCGTTTCTTTTAATTAGAGTTTTACCAAAAGATTATTAATAAATTATTAAAATAATATTATGAGCACTATTTATTTTTCTGACAGTGATTTTGAGGAAAAAGTGTTAAAGGCTGATAAGCCTGTGTTGGTTGATTTTTACGCAGACTGGTGTGGTCCCTGCAAGATGGCAGCGCCAATTATTGAGGAGTTGGCGGGTGAGTATGATGGCAAGGTAGCGATAGGTAAACTAGACGTCGATGTTAATCAGCAAACGGCAATGAGGTTTGGAGTGATGAGCATTCCGACGGTGATAATGTTTAAGGATGGTAAAGAAGTTGATCGACAAGTTGGATTTGGAGGTAGGGTAATGTATGAGAATATGATTAAGAAGGTTATATGAGAGAGGTAATTGTAATTGGATCGGGTCCAGCTGGTTATGCAGCAGCCATATACTTAGCAAGGGCTAGGCTTAACCCGTTGGTTTTGGCAGGAGAGAAGGCTGGGGGTCAGTTGATGTTGACGACTGAGGTAGAGAACTATCCGGGTTTTGCAAAAGGTATTCAGGGGCCTGAGTTGATGATGCAGATGAGAGCTCAGGCAGAAAAGTTTGGAGCGGAGATACGAAATGAGAATGTAACCAAGGTTGAGTTGGGGGGGGAGTTTAAAAAAGTTTGGGTAGGTGACCAGCTAGAGGAGGCTAGAGTAGTGATAGTGACCACAGGGGCGAGAGCGAGAATGCTTAATGTAGGTGAGGAGAGATTGTTAGGGAGAGGAGTGAGTACTTGTGCGACTTGTGACGCAGCTTTTTTTAAAGATAAGATCACCTATTTAGTTGGAGGTGGAGATGTAGCGATGGAGGATGCTTTGGCTTTAGCTAAGTTCGCCAAAAGAGTGGAGATAGTCCACAGGAGGGATGAGTTTCGAGCCAGTAAGGTGATGCAGGAGAGGGTCTTGGGTGAAGACAAGGTTGGAGTGAGGTGGAGCAGTGAGGTGGTGGGAGTTAAGGGTGAAAGTATGCTGGAAGGTATTAAGATAAAAGATGTAAAGACAGGTAAGGAGGAGGAGTTAGAGGCTGATGGTTTGTTTTTAGCGATTGGACATATTCCTGATACTGATTTTTTTGGTGATGCGATTGAGGTTGATAGTCATGGGTATGTGGTGACAAGAATGGTGAAGAATGGTGTGGAGGAAAGAAAAGAATGGTTAGAGGGTTATCCAACAATGAGTTCGGTTGAGGGAGTGTTCGCGGCTGGAGATGTGGTTGATTTTCGATATCGTCAGGCAATTACAGCAGCGGGAATGGGAGTGCAGGCGGCTTTGGATGTGGAGAAATATCTAACTGGAAGACTACCAAGTTGGTAAGTAGATGAGTGGCGTGTGGGTTGGCTTTGGGGTAAAATTCAGCCATGGCCGGGAGATTGTCAGGAATTAGAGAACAGAGAATTGAAAAAATTAAGCAGCTTAAGGAGCTGGGAGTAGATCCGTATATTGGAAAGACAGAAAGGATGGATGTTGTTGCTGAAGCAAGGGAAAAAGAGGGTGAGAAGGTGAAAGTGGTTGGTAGGGTAATGGCAATAAGGGGGCATGGAGGCTTGATTTTTATGGATTTGAGAGATGAGTCAGGTCAAATGCAGTTGGTGATAAAGAAGGATAACGTGAGTGAGAGAGAATGGTTGATACAGGAGTTAGTAGATATTGGTGATTTTGTGCAAGCGGGTGGTGGTGTGTTTAAGACTAAGGCGGGAGAGATAAGTGTGGAGGTAAAGGTGTTTGGATTGTTGAGTAAGGCGGTAAGACCACTGCCTTCGAGTTGGCATGGATTTAAGGATGTGGAGGAGAGATATCGGCAGAGGTATGTAGATTTGATACTTAACCCAGAGGTAAGGAAGGTGTTTGATGCAAGAACAAGGATGGTGAGATTTTTGCGTCAGTTTATGGATAAAAAGGGGTTTATGGAGGTGGAAACTCCAGTGTTACAGCCGATTTATGGAGGAGCGACGGCGAGACCCTTCAAGACTTTTCATAACGCGTTGAAGAGTGAGTTTTATTTACGAATTGCTGATGAGTTGTATCTAAAGAGATTGATTGTAGGGGGATATGAAAAGGTATATGAGATTGCTAAGGATTTTCGAAATGAAGGAATCGATCGGCAACATAATCCAGAGTTTACAATGATGGAGTTTTACTGGGCATATGCTAACTATGAGGATTTAATGAAGTTATCAGAGGAGATGTTGGGTGGAGCGGTAAAGGAGGTAACAGGGAGGTATGAAATTGAGTATCAGGGTAAGAAAATTGATTTTGGTCCAGGTTGGGAGAGGATTACTTTTAGAGATTTAGTGTTTCGGGATACGAAGATTGATATTGATGAAGTGAAAGATGAAAAAGGATTGCGAGAGATGATTAAGAGTAGGGGGTTGAAAGTAGAGTTAGGGGGGGTGGAGGGGTATGCCAATGTATTGGATGAGTTGTATAAGGAGTATTGCAGGCCCAAAATGACGGGGCCGGTTTTTTTGATCGATCATCCGTATGAAATGAAGCCGTTGGCAAAAAGAAAGAGTGGTGATCCAAGTAAGGTGGCAAGTGTGGCTTTGGTGGTAGCCGGTTTTGAGATTTTTAATGCATATAATGAGCTTAATGATCCACAAGATCAGCGAGAGAGATGGGAGGAGGAGAAAAAGCTGTTGGAGGCAGGTTTTAAGGAAGCACAGATGTTAGATGAGGATTATATTCGAGCGCTTGAGTATGGTATGCCACCAATGGCAGGATGGGGAATGGGGATTGATCGATTTACAGCGATTGTGACAAATCAGCCTAATTTGAAGGACACAATTATTTTTCCGACTTTGCGACCTGAGAGGTAAGGGGTACTTAATAGAGAGATGAGGGATAGTTGCGGATTTGATTAATAAAGTGGAAGGCGGTTTGTACACATGCGAATCATTCTGAGGATGTTGGGGAGATAGAGAAGTTTTTGCGGGCAAAAGGATGTTTGCTTGCTAGTGACGGAATGGTAGTGACGTTAAGGTAATTATTTACTGGATGATAGAATGATGACAATGATTGATAAAAATTTTTGGAAAGATCTTGAGTGGCGGGGTTTGGTTTATGATGCAACACCCGGATTGGATAAGGATTTGAGCAAGGGGGTGACGGTGTATATAGGGATTGATCCGACGGGAGACAGTTTGCATATCGGTCATTTGATGGGGGTGACCATGGCTAAAAGATTTGTAGACGCTGGACACAAGGCGATTATCATCATGGGTGGAGGAACATCTTTGATTGGAGACCCGTCTGGAAAGGATGCGGAGAGGCCAATGGTGGATTACAAAGTGATTGAGGCAAATAAGAGGAAGTTGAAGAAGCAACTATCTAGATTTTTGGATTTTGATGGTAAGAGAGTGCAGATGATTGACAATGTTGATTGGTTAGGGAAAGTTAAGTTGATTGAGTTTTTGCGGGAAGTGGGTAAGTATATGCCAGTTAGTTCAATGATGGACAAGGAGTCAGTGAAAGCAAGGTTGGAACGAGAACAGGGATTATCTTACGCAGAGTTTTCGTATCAGTTATTGCAGGCATATGATTTTGCGGTATTGTTTGAGAAACATGGATGTAATGTGCAGATGGGTGGGTCTGACCAGTGGGGCAATATCTTGCAAGGAGTTGATTTGATTAGAAGGAAGTATGAAAAAACGGCTCATGGTTTATCTTTTCCGCTGATTGTTGATCCAAAGACCGGGAGGAAGTTTGGTAAAACAGAATCTGGATCAGCGATCTGGCTTGATCCTGAGAAGACTCACCCCTTTGGCCTGTATCAGTTTTTGATTAATGTAAGTGATGAATTGGCACCAACTTTATTAAAGTTTTATTCATTTAAAGACATAAAAGTGATTAAGAAGGTATTGAGAGATTGGGATAAAGATCGTCAGGGTAGATTGGTGCAAAGGGTTTTAGCGGAGGAGTTGGTGGCAACGGTACATGGTGAGAAAAAGGCAAAGCAGTCACGTAAAGTGGCTCAAGTTTTGTTTGATCGAGGTAAGGAGAAGATGAGTAGGAGTGACTTTGAGTTTGTTAAGTTGGCAATTCCTCATATGGAGATTAAGAGTAAATCAGAGATAGTGATTGAGGAAGTGTTGGTGGAGCTAGGTCTAGTTAGCTCCAAAAGTGAGGCTCGAAGAGTAGTTGAACAAAAGGGTGTAAGTTACGAGTTGTTTCATGATAAGTACTTTTTGGTAAGGAAAGGAAAGAAAGATTTTGGGGTGGTAGAGATGGTATAGCCGGTTTACGACGGAAATGGTAAAGGAGGGTTGTGTCCTGTAGTATTTGATTTATGGGTGGTTTTTTTGTATGATCTGGGAGTAAGATGCCAGGATTGGAGAGAGATATACATGGAGTTGATTTTGAGTTAAGAAAGGGATGGGGATTTGCGTTGAGAACAGAGGAGTATCAATCTGGTAGTGAGCTTGAAAGACAGGCGTATGATTTTGTGTTGGAGAAACATGCAGGTCAGAAACGAAGAGATGGCTCTGATTATACCGATCATTTGGTGGCGGTAGCTAGTTTGGTTAGGGAGGTGATGGGTATAGATGATGAGCAGGTTTTGGCAGCTGCGTTGCTTCATGATGTTGTCGAAGATGCCGGAGTAAGTTTAGAGGAGTTGGAAGCTAAGTTTGGGCGTGAGGTGGCAAAGTTGGTTGGCTGTGTAACTGAGTTAAAGGGAACGGGGAGAACAAAGAGACAGGAGGATATTGAGACGACAAAAAGAGTGGTAAGAGAGAGTGGTTTGGATCCACGGGTGGCATTGATTAAGTTGGCAGACAGGACGCATAATATGATGACGTTGGAGCCGATGCCTCAGGAAAAGAGGATTGCTAAAGCGAGAGAAACGTTTGAGGTATATGTGCCACTAGCTGAGTCTTTGGGGGTGTGGGAGGTAAAACGAAAACTGGAGGATTTGTCGGTGTTTTATCTATATCCAGAGAAGATGGAGGAGGCTAAGAGAAGGATAGATAGTGACTTGAGGTTAAGAAGAGAGTTTTTGTATCATTGGCAGACAAGATTAGAGAGAATGTTGGTTGAGATGGGAGTTGAGGGTAGAGTTGAGTGGCAGGTAATGGGATATTGGGAGGCAGTTAAGAAAAGGGAAAGTATGCGGGCTAGAGATTTTTCACAGGTTCAGTTAGTTAGTTTTAGGGTGGTGTTACCTGGTGAACTTGATTGCCGGATGGCTAGTCAGTTTATAAGGGTAAGTGAGAATGGATTAGTTGATCCACAAAGGGCGGATGATTACATAACAGAAAGAACATATAACGGGTATCGGGCGATGCATGAGGGATTGAGGTTAAAAGAAGGATCAACAGAAGTAGCATTCGTGACTGAGGAAATGGAGGAGTTTAATGCTTGGGGGGTGGTGAGAGGTTTGAGGAGAGGTGAGGATGTGAGTAGGTACAGCCTAAAGCTATTCTTTGATACTGAGGGGAGGGTGATTAAGTTTTTACCTGAGGAGGCAACTGGAGTGGATTTGGTGGTGAGTATTGATCCGCAGTTATTGCATAGTGTGGGATCAATATTGGTTGATGATAGAGAGTTTCCTTTGAGTATTAATATTCCAAATGCAGCGGTGGTGAGACTGGTAATGAAGGAAGGAAATGGAGTGGATATTGGATTGTTTGAGTATGCGATGCTGCCTAAAACAAAAGAGAAGTTGGAGGAGATGGCAAGAGAGATAGGGGTGGAGGCTGATCGTGAGCATGGAAGAAGAATGTTGGCACCCTGGATGAAGACGAGGGGATTTGATGATTTGAATGATTTGGTGTGGGGCGAGAGTGAGCGGAAGAAGATGCGTTTGGTATTGATGGAGCTTGGAGTTAGGGATATTGAGGAGCTGTATTTAGAGATGGGATTGGGAAATAGGGCGGTTGAGGAGGTAGTCAGGGTATTTGAGCGAAGTGAGTTGGAGGGGGTGAGGTCGGGATTGATGAAGATAAGGCTGGCAGGTCGGGATGAGAGGGGGATAATGGCTGAGGTGAGCGGATTGATTAGTGAATTTGGGGGGGTGATCAGATTGGGTAAAACCGAGGGTGATGGTCAACTTTATACTTTTGAGTTGGTGGTGGCAGGGGTGGGTGGTGAGGCCAAGCTGGAGATTGAACGGAGATTAAGTGATGATGGACATCGGTATAGTGATGTAACTGTTGTTTGACACTCAGGCACGGGCGTTTGGTAGAATTCGCTTTAGAGTTAGAATTTAGGTTGAGGCAGAGGCGAGAAATGATGAAAAAAGGGATATTACTATTGGTGGTGTTGGGATTATTGGTGGTAACTGGTGAGGTGAGGGCTCAAGTGGGAGAAGATACGTTGGTGGCAACGATGTCTAGTGAGCCAGGTGAGGCAAGCATGTCGGCTGAGGAGGCAACAGCTGCAGCAGTGCAAGAAGTTAAACCACCTAAAGATGACTTGACTGAGCCTAAAGAAGCGAAGACGAGATTAGAGAGAGTGCTTGATTCGAAGGAGGTGGGCCAGCTTGGAGTGGCCAATTTTTTGCAGGTGGCGATTAGGAGAGCGGTAAGTAATGGAGTACCGGCGAATACGATAGTGTTGATGATGCTGTTTCCGTTGGTAGCGGCGCTGATCGCAGCGGCCAGGCATGTGGTGGGTCTGCATGGGTTTGGAATTTTTACTCCAGCGGTGATCGCGGTGGCATTTTTGGCAACTGGAGTGACGGTGGGGGTAATTTTGTTTGGTGGTATTTTGTTGATGGCGACGTTGGCTAGAATGGTGATGAGGAAGCTAAAGTTGCCGTCTTTACCACGTATGGCTTTGTTGATCTGGTTCGTGTCGATGGGGGTGTTGGGCTTGATGTTAGCATCTCCATGGTTGAGGCTAGAGGGTTTGGTGAAGATTAGTATCTTCCCGATTTTGTTACTGATTCTCTTGGTAGAGACTTTTATTGAGGTTCAGATTACAACGACCTTAAAAACAGCCTTGGTAATGACAGGTCAGACATTGTTGCTGGCTTTGTTGAGTTTCTTGGTTATGAGTACTCAGGGTTTGCAGGAGTGGGTACTGCTTAATCCTGAGATTGCGGTGGTAGCGATTGTGGTTTTGGACGTTTTAATTGGGAGATATGATGGTTTGCGGTTGTTGGAGAGGTGGCGGTTTCGTAAATTGTTGGAGAGATAAAAATGGCTAATGCGAAGGATATCTTAGGGATTAATGCCCGGAGCAAATATTACTTGGGCTTGAACAAGAAGCAGTCTAGAAAGACGGCTGATTCAAAGATGCTGACCAAGCAGTTTTTGCGGAAGTACAAGATACCGCATCCAGAGATCTTGGGATTGCTTGGTTCGTCTCAAGAGGTAGAGGAGTTTGACTGGAATTCTTTGGATGATGGTTTTGTAATCAAGCCAGTAGATGGATTGGGTGGATCGGGGATCATGGTGGTAAAAAAGCCGGCTAAGTATGCGGGTGAGTGGCTGTTGATGGATGGAGGCAAGGTCGGAGTGGGTGACTTGAAACTTCATGCTAACGATATTATTGAAGGAAGGTATAGTAGAAATAACTTGCCGGATAGAGCTCTAATTGAGAGGCGGGTCAAGATTCACCCGAAGTTTGTTAAGGTGGCAGTGGGGGGAACTCCGGATGTAAGGGTAATTGTGTTTAATAAAGTGCCGGTGATGGCAATGCTGAGAGTACCAACGGAGGAGAGTAAGGGGAAGAGCAACTTGCATCAGGGAGCCATTGGTTTGGGGGTGGATTTGGCAACTGGAATCACAACTCATGCGGTACACCATGATAGGAGAATTAAGTATTTTCCGGGAACTAAGAAAAAAGTGAATGGGATCGCGATACCTTTTTGGAACAAAGTTCTGGAGACGGCGAGCAGGATCCAGTTTAAACGACCAGGCTTGGGTTACTTTGGAGTAGATATTTTGCTTGATAAGGAAAAGGGTCCAATGGTGATTGAGATCAATGATCAGCCCGGGTTGTCGATCCAGCTGGCGAATATGACTGGATTGAAGCGAAGGTTGGAGCGGGTTGAGGGGATAGAGATTGAGGACGTGGAAAAAGCAGTTAGAGTGGCTAAGGCATTGTTTGCTTCAAAGTTTTCTCATCGAGTGAGAGGAGTACCGGGTGAGAAACAGGTGGTGGGAGTGTTTGAAACGGTGAGATTAAAGCCACATAAGGGTAAGCGGGTTGAGGTGAGGGCGAAGCTTGACACGGGAGCTTTTCGCTCGAGTATTGACGAAGAACTGGCGACTGAGTTGGGGTTATTGAGCCAGGAGCATGTGTTATGGGAGAGAACTTTTAGGTCAGCTTTAGGTAAGGAAAGACGGAAGATCATTGAGGTGGACATGAAGCTTAAAGGAGTGAGATTTAGGGCGCAGGCAAGTGTGACTAATAGGCATGGATTACGAACAAAGATGATTTTAGGGAGAAAAGACTTGAAGGAATTTCTGATTGATCCTCGGTTAGTTAGAGTAAGATAGGAGTATGAAAATTGCATATTTTTATAGACTGGATAAGTTTGAGACTCATAAGCGGTTTGTGGAGGAGGGGTTGAAGCTGGGGATTGAGATAGTGCCGATTAAGTATCGGCAGCTTAGTTTGCAGGACACCGAGATATATTTTGGAGATATGAAGTTAAGTGATTTTGATTTGTTTTACTTTCGGGCAGTGGGATCGGAGCTGGAGTGGAGTAAGCTGCTTGATTTGTATGCGCGAAAACATAAGATTCCGGTGGTCGATGAGTATTTGGGAACGGAGGGTCCGTTGCGACGATTTAAGGCGGTGATGGGATGGCAGTTGATTGAGAAAGGGGTAAATTATCCTAAAACAGTTTTGGTAGAGAAGTTGGCTGATTTAGTGAGCGAGTTAGATAATTGGGAGCTGCCTGTAGTGATTAAGTTAAGCAAGGGAGGCAGACATGGGATGGGGACCTTTTGGATTAGGAAAAGAGAGGATTTGGATGAGTTGGCAGAGAAGTTGGAGGAAAGAAAAAGAGTTGCAGTTGAGGAAGGTAGGGAGGTACCAGTCTTTAGAGGGTTTTTGATTCAACCATACATACCTAATGACGGGGATTATCGAGTTTTTGTGGTGGGATACAAAGTGGTGGCGGGTTTTAAGAGACAGGCTAAGGAAGAAAAGTTGGTGATGAATAAGTCGGTGGGAAGATCGGAGGGACTTAAGGAGGTGCCAAGTGAGGTGGTAGAGGTGGCAGAGGCGGCGGCTCGAGCAGTGGAGGTGGAGGTGGCGGGAATTGATTTAGTGAGAGATAGTCGGGATGGAAAGGTGTATGTGGTTGAGGTAAACGAAGCACCGGAGTTTAGAGTAATGGAGAAAAGGACAGGTAAAAATATTGTAAAGATGATTGTGGAGTACTTGGTGGGTAAGGCTGAGAGGTAAAGGATTCTTAAAAACAGGTAGGGGTGATAAGATGGGAACATGAAAAAAATGTTGATATTAACTCGGTTTGTGAAGGAGTATGAACCTGTCAGGTTGGCAGAGGAAGGAAGAAAGATGGGGTATGAGGTTGATTTGGTTAAGTATGGGCAGATTAGTTTAGGAGTAAGTGGAGGTAAGGTAGAGATAGATTTGCGGAAGAAGAGAAGGTTGGATGATTATGAAGTTGTAGTGATGCGTGCTTCCAGTAAAAAGGGGAGTTCGATGGTGGGAACAAAGACAGCGGTGCTGGAGATGTTAAAGAGAGATGGTAGGGCAAAAGTGTTGAATGGAGAGAGTTTTGAGAAGTTTCCATTGATGGGTAAGTTGGAACAGGGCTTGGTGTTGGCAAAGTATGGAGTATCAACGGTTGATTTTGTGAGTTTTGGGAGTAAATCAGGTTGGGAGGATTTTGAGAAAGAGCCGTGGTTTAATTTTCCAATGGTGGTTAAGGGGCGGTTTGGTAGCCATGGTAGGGCAGTTAAGTTGGTTCGAGACTGGGATGGATTTGAGGAGGTGATGAAAGGATACAAGACGGGAGAGGTGTTGGTGCAGCCAAAGTTGAAGATAAAACAATGGTATCGCTGTATTGTGGTGGGAGGTAAGTATTTAGGTGAGATGAGACATAGACAGAAGAGTAAATATGAGGGTGAGGAAGGTAAGTTGGTTAAATTAAGTGAGAAAAAGATGAGGAGGCTTAGAGAGTTGTGTTTGAAAGCATGTGAGCTGTTTGCGATTGATTATGCAGGTTTGGATGTAGCTTGGGACGAGGAGAAGCAGGATTGGATAGTATTGGAGATAAACAGAACGGCTCAGTTTAAGTATTTTGAGAAGAGAACGGGTGTGAATGTGGCGGCAGAGATGATAAAAGTGGTGGCTAAGTGAGGCCAGGAGTAGTATAATTGTGCCCATGAGTCGCGAAAAAGTAGCTGTCGGATTAAGTGGTGGGGTGGATAGTGCGGTGAGTGCTTATCTGCTTAAACGTGAGGGATATGATGTAGTTGGTGTGCACCTGGTGTGTTGGGATGAAGGACCGGGGTGTAAAGCGTCGAGAGACCGTCAGGATGCTTTAAGGGTGGCAATGGCATTAGAGATACCCTTTGAGGTGTTAGACTTTCAAAAGGAGTACAAGGAGAGGGTGATTGATCGGTTTTATGATGATTATGCTAAGGGTTTGACACCAAACCCGGATGTTTGGTGTAACAGTGAGATAAAGTTTGGTATGTTTTTGGAGTGGGCGATAAGCGAGGGTTTTGACAAGATAGCGACTGGTCATTATGCAGAGGTCAGGAAGATTGAGGAAGAGGATCAGACAAGATGGGGTTTGTTTATGCCTAAGGATAAATGGAAGGACCAGACCTATTTTCTGTACCGATTGGGTCAGGAAGAGTTGAGTCGGGCAATGTTTCCCTTGGGGAGTTATGAGAAAAAAGAGGTGAGAAAAATTGCGAGTGAGGTTGGTTTGCCAGTGGCGGATAAGAAAGATAGTCAGGGGATATGTTTTGTGGGGGATGTAGATATAAGTGAGTTTTTGCATAGGAGATTGCAGGATAATGAAGGTGAGGTAGTGGATACAAACGGAAGAGTGGTGGGTAAGCACAGGGGTGTTTGGTTTTACACAATTGGCCAGAGAGGTGGTTGGCAGGTGGGTGCTGATTTCCAAAAGAAGTTTGGAGGAGAGATCCCAGTGTTTTATGTAGTGGACAAGGATGTAAAGAATAATAGATTGGTGGTTGGGTTTGGGGCTGAGACATATAAGGAGAGTTTGATGGTTAGTGATTTAAGCTGGGTGGGGAGTAAGAGAGTGAATGAGGATGGTTTTAGAACAAGGATTCGGCATGGAGGTTGTTTGATTGGAGCAAGAGGAGAGTGGAGTGGTGAGAAAATGAGAGTTGAACTTGATGAACCACAGAGAGGAGTGGCGGCAGGTCAGGCAGCGGTGTTTTATGAAGGTGATGAACTATTGGGTGGTGGGGTGATTGGATAGAGGTGATTGTGCTTGAGCCTAGAGGTGTGATAAAATGACGGCTATTGTTATCAAGTAATTTACACGACCTGTCTGTTTAAAGATAGGTTAATAATTAGAGTTGGCTACTAAGCGAAAGAGTTCTGCCTTAAAAAAAGGAAAGAAAGAGGTGGTAAAAAAGAACTCTAAAAAAATCACCAAGAAGGAGAAGGTTGTTTCTAAATCGAGTTTCAAGTCGATGGATGAGTTGTTGGCTAAAACTGGGTATCAGCTAAATGTACCCAAGAGAGGTGATGTGATTAAGGGAATGGTGACTGAGGTAAGGAAAAGATTGGTGTTGGTTGATATTGGGGCAAAAACTGAAGGGCTAGTAATCGATAAAGAAGCAGAGGCAGCAGCAGCGTTGATTCAGACTTTAAGTGTCGGGGATGAGATTGAGGTGTTTGTGAAAAACCCAGAGAATGATCAAGGTCAGATCTTGCTAAGTTTGCGCCAGGCAGCTGATGACAAGAGGTGGGAGTTGTTCAGTGAGTGGTTGGAGACAGGTAAACCGATTGAGGTTAAGGGTCTTGAGACAAACAAGGGGGGACTGATTGTGTTGGTAGATGGGATGAGAGGGTTTGTGCCAGCGTCGCAGTTTAGCCAGGAATACCTGGGCAAGATGGATAAGTTGGTTGATAAGACATTTAAGGCTCAAGTAATTGAGGTAGATAGAGAGCAGAATAGGTTGATTTTTAGCGAGAAGATTGTGTCTGAGGCAGGTGAGATTGCTAAGAAGGGTGAGGCCTTAAAGAAGATTAAGAAGGGTGATGTGTTAGAAGGTGTGGTGAGTGGAATCATGCCGTTTGGAGTGTTTGTGACTATTAAGGTAGAGATTAGTGATGATAAGGATGAGGATCAGGGTAAGCTGGAAGGCTTGATTCATATCAGTGAGATTAGTTGGGAGAAGGTTGATGATCCAAACAAATACTACAAAGTAGGGGATAAGGTGAAGGTTCAGGTGATTGGAATTGAGGAAGATACGAGTAAGCTTAACTTGTCAGTCAAGAGATTAGCTAATGATCCATGGCAATCAATTGAGAAAAACTATGCTGAAGGAACTCAGCACAAGGGTACGGTGGTAAGACTAGCGCCTTTTGGAGTATTTGTGAATTTTGAGGCTGGGATTGATGGTTTGATTCATATAAGTAAGATGCCCGCAGGAAGAGAGTTTAAGGTTGGTGAGGAAGTAGATGTGTATGTAGAGATGTTGGATAAGGAGAATAGAAGGATGAGTTTGGGAGTGGTGTTGACTGAGGTACCAGTTGGATACAAATAGAGCTAATAATTAGTGAAAATAATATGGCCAAAACAAAGTTAATCATCAAGGATGACCAGGTGTTAGTAGATGCAGAGTTGATTTTTGAAGAGATTAAGAAGGCGAAGGGTGACTGGAAGAGAATCGAGAAGGAGATCAAGCAGATGCTTGAGGCTTTTGGGGCTTAGTTGATGAGGAGAACAGAGTGGCGCTTAGTTTTTTTAGATTGTTGATTTTGGGATCAAGAGGTTGGTAGCCTAAATTTTTGGCCTCTTTAAGGCGTTTGTCAAGGTAGGCAATGGGGCGGATTTCGCCAAGAAGGCCTAGTTCACCAAGGGCAAGAGAGTTTATAGGGAGGCTTAAATTTTTGTAGCTGCTGATAATGGCGAGAGCTAAACTCAGGTCGGCGGCAGGATCGGTGAGGCGGAGCCCGCCGGTGACGTTGACGAAGACATCGTAGGAGTTGAGTTTTAGATTCAAGTGTTTGGTGAGAACAGCGCAGATGAGCTGGAGTTTGGGAACAGGAATACCCTGGGCGACGCGTCGAGGGATGGCTAGCTCAGTGGGTACGGTAAGGGCTTGAATCTCGACAAGTAGGGGTCTGGTACCTTCCATAACTAAGGTTTTGGCTGATCCAGGAGCAGTGGCTGATTGGTCGGAGAGAAAAAGAGAGCCTGGGTTCTTGACCTCAATTAGTCCAGAGCTAGTCATCTGAAAGAGGCCGGTTTCATCGGTGGGGCCGAAGCGGTTTTTGACGCCTCGTAAAAGTCTTAAGTCATGGTGACGATCGCCCTCCAGTTGGAGAACAACATCAACCATGTGTTCGAGTAGCTTGGGTCCAGCTAGTTGGCCTGATTTAGTAACGTGGCCGACTAGAATGGTGGGTGTACCAGTTGATTTGGCAAAGTGAATAAGGAGATTACTAGCAGATCTAATTTGAGACATGGAGCCGGCGGTGGTAGAAAGAGTGTCGCTGGCTACTGATTGAATGGAGTCGACGATGAGGGTGGTAGACGGATGAGTGTTTAGGTGCTTTAGAATAGCTTCAACATTGCTGGTTTCTAGAAGCGAGATGCGATCGGGGTGATGAGATGCTTTTTGAAGTCGGTTGATGCGAGTGGCTACTTGGGCGGCGTTTTCTTCCGAGCAGACGTAGGTGATGGTGTTTTGAGTAGCAGAGGTAAGAGCGAGGGTGAGTTGAGTTAAGAGAGTGGATTTACCGATGCCAGGCTCTCCGGCGAGAAGATAGACACCGCCTTGAGTTAGACCGGGTCCTAAGACACGGTCAAGTTCGCCGATTTGGCTTGGAAGAGTAGATTTGGCGGTGGTTTTAAGGGCGGAGGAAGGAGTGGTTGATTTAAGTGAGGTAGTGGAGGTGGGGGAAGAGGTATTCTGAAGTTTGAGCTCAGAGAGAGTGTTCCAGTTTTTGCATGCAGGACACTGTCCAGACCACTTGGGAAACTCGTTGCCACAGGAAGAGCAGAGAAAGATAGAGGAAGGTTTGGACATGAGTTAACTATACACCAAGATAGAGTAGGAATGAGTTTTCCACAAGAGATTTATTAGGATGATAAGAGGTCATTTTCGTGGCTATTTTATGAAAAAATATTGATATAGGATATGGGGATTTTACTGTAATAATTTACTACAGGTTGACGATTCGGAGACTGTAGTGCTATACTGCGGTGTATCAGTAAAAGACGCTGAAATTAACAAAATTTTGTTCTTTGGAATTTGGAAAGTAGAGACGAGAAAGGCATTACTACCGCAGCCTAACTCGAATAGTAATGCCTTTCCATTTTAAGATTGTGCCAGGACAGGTGGCACGAATCTGTGTGAAGGTTAGCACTCCAAAAAAACGCTGTCAAGGAAGGTAAAGGCCTTAGAAGGGGTTTGGTGACAGGTTGGGCAGGCATGTCACCAGCCCGCTTCTGAGGCTTTTTGTTTTGATATACTAGGGTATATGGCGTTGACAATGGATGATAAGAGGTGGATTGCGGGGATGGTTGGAGAGGCAATAGGTAGATCGGTTGGTCCAGCGGTGGATAAAGCGGTAAACAAGGCAATAGGTAGATCGGTTGGTCCAGCGGTGGATAAAGCGGTAAACAAGGCGGTTGGCCCGGCGGTAGAGCGAGAAATGAAGCTTGTTGCAGAGGTTGTGCGGGAAAATAGGGAGTTGATAATGGCTAATGCAGAGTCGATTAGGGAAGTTGGCGATAGAGTTGATGGGTTAGAGAGTAAGATTGATGGAATTGATAGGAAGTTAACGGTGATTACTGATCATCAGGGGAGGATGCTTGATAGGCATGAGAAGCGGATAAGGAGGCTGGAGGCAGCTGTTGTTTAATCTTGTTTGTTGGGATGAAGGAATGTGAGCAAGGGGAGAAAGAGAAGGAGTGAGAAGCCAAAAAATTGAAGGAGTTGAGGTCGGTAGACAATAATCAGGTGTGAGTCGTCCTGGGGAAGTAGCCAGCCGTTGGCCCAGTCGTTGGCGATGATGTGCTGGTCTTCAGGGATGGGAACAAGTAGAAGCGAGTTAAGGTAAAGTAGCCAGTTGGGAAGTTTTTGAGAGAAAAAGTTGGCTTGATAGGCTTTCCAGCCCTCGTCATAGGCTTGGTTTAGGACAAGTAAGGAGTTGGCTTGAGATGAGGAGGCAGAGGCGGTGTAGAGGGAGTAGGCGCGCTTCTGAGTGGTATTTAGTTGTGTATATGGATGGGTTGAGGAGTTTGGAGTGAGATCGAAGGTGGTGGGATTAAGAGGTTGAATCTCGATTTGGCGCCAGGCGTTTTCGGTTTTGAGACGACCGATGGAGTAGTTGTAGAGATGGAGAGTGTAACCATAGTCTTGAGGATTCATGGGGGGAATGATGAGGGTGGAGGTGGTAAAGGGGTGGCTGGAGTCGGTATCAAGATATTGGTAAATCAGGCAGGTGCCACTAGCGTATGATTCAAGACAAACAAGAAGCGGTTGGCCGGAGATGTTTTGATGATCAATGGTGATTTTGTAGCCATAAGCATGGGGAAGTTGGGGATAGGTGAAATGGTCGCAGAGATTGGCGTTAATGGAGGTATAGGTAATTTTGTCGGGGGCAATGGTTTTGGTGTAGGAGGTGGAGTTGTAGGGGTCGCAGTTAGTGGCTTCGTTTTTGGTGGTGGAGCGATTGACTGAGGGGGTTTCAAGAAGATTAAATTGGGTGGTATCAAGCTCGGGATCGGCAAAGATGATGGGTTGAGGATTAAAGGCCTTGGTGGAGAAAAAGTTTTGTGGTTGAGTAGAAGGGTTGGTCTGATAGACGGAGATGAAGTCAAAATCAGAGATATGATCAATTTTGTCGCTTTGGCTTAAGATTTTTTCAATTTGAGGAATGAAAAGGGCCTTTTGAGAGGTAGAGGCGGGGATAATAAGAGAGCGGTCGAGGACAAACCAGTTGATCTGGTATTGATCGATGAGATTTTCCAGTTGAGTGAGGTTTTGAGAGTAGATAGCTTGGGAGATTTGGTGGTAGTAGTTTTCTGAAGCAGATGACCAGGTGTCAAAGGCACGATCTAGGATCGGCTGCTCAATCCCATACCAGAGAAAACCTGAACCTCGATAGCCCCAGTTATAGAACTGCCAACCCCAGAGAGTGTGCTGGGGTAGATTAGCGATTCTGGTGTTTTTGTCTTGATGGTCAAAGAAGTCAAAGAGCTGGAAGTAGGCATCAGGGATGGGTTGCCTCATGGCAGGATAGATTAAGTGACCTTGAAACATGGGACCAGAGAAGATAAGGAGTGTAAGGATGAGAGTGAAGGAGGTTATAAAAGTAGTGAGGTGAGAGTGGAGGAAAGAAAAAAGATCAAGTAAGAAAATAACACCGATGCTGAAGAAGAGAGAAAAACTTAAGGCGGCAGGGGTGGACCATTTGGTGTAAACAGAGCGGAATGATTGGCCAAGCAAGGGGATCTGGTCAGTAAGAAAATCGAAAAGAAAACCGGTGGGAGGATTGGAGTTGGTAAGGAAGAAAAGGGAAAGGAATAGAGTAAAAGCAAGAGGAGCGGAGTGAGGGAGGTGTTTTTTTAGTGAGTAGAAGAGGCCGATGAGAACAAGGGCAAAGAATGAGTAGCCGATGATGAGAACGACTGGTTGATTTAGATGATCGGTCCAGGGACCCATCATGATTTCGAACTTATCAGTGGCAGGATTAAGTGAGACAAAGTCAAACCAGAAGCCTTTAAGTAGGGTGACATTTTCGAGGTTACCAAACTCCTGATTTCTTAAGGCTACATCCTGGGTGCCGAGATGATTTTGGGCAGAGGTGAGGGTAACTGAGGCGTTGTTTAGAGTAAAGTGGGCAACGGGGAAAAGCCAGAAAGCATGGGTGATAAGGGTGATTAGGCTTAAGAAGAAGAGAGTGGATATTTTTTGAAGTAGGGCTTCTTTTTTGAGTAAATGAGTAATGATTATGGGTAGGAGGGTGAGGAGATAAACAAGGAAGAGGGTTTGGATATAGAAGGAAGGTGTGGAGAGTAGATTGACGAGAATGAGGAAAAGAAGGTGGCGACGGGTAGGTGAGTCTAGATAAACAAAAACGCTTAAGAGTAGCCAGGGTAGGGAGGCGTAAAAGGCAATGAAGGTTTCGAAAGGAGCGTAAAAAGTTTGGAGGGTGTCTAGATTGAGGAGGTAGAAAAGTCCGGCAAAAAAGGCGGCGATGATCTTAGTGTTGATGGAGAAGCGGGGAAAGTTGGTAAGGGTGTGGCGAGTGAGAAAATAAGTGCCGATGGGTCCTAGGGTGAGGGTAATAAAGGCGAAGAGATAGCGGATAAGAGAGGGGTGAAGGAAGGAGTAGAAGGGTATTAAGAAGAGTTGGCGTAAAAGATCAGCGGCATGGCCCATACCGCCGACTAGTCCTAGAGATTGGTATTCCTGCCAAGTGGTATCAAGAGCTCTTTTTAGATTTATGTCGGGATTGAATTCAGGGTGAAGGTTGTCCCAACCAGTAAACCAGGTGTTGGGTTCGTAGTTTAGGAAAATAAGTAGGGAGGTAAGAAGGAGATAGATGAAGGGAGGAAGAACGGACTTGAGGTTGATTTTGGTTTTGGCTGAGAGCTTGAACTTCATGGTTACTTCATGCCGCGTAATTTGGAGTGAAGGGGGTAGATAAGAGAGCTGGGGAGGAGAGTAATAGCGATTAATTGGGCGAGAAAAACGGTCAAGGAGTGGAGGCTAGGGATATAGTGATGGTGAAGGACGGCGTTTATTTTAGCTCTAGTAATCTTCCAGAAGGTAAATTTGGGTTTAACTAAGGAAATATTGGTGTCGTGTTCACGATAGAAGTGAAGTAGTTGAGGAAGATTGGCGAGCTTGCCGTAAGGAAGGAGGCGGAAAAAGAGGTCATAGTCTTCGGCAGGGGAGAAGCGACTGTCACCAAAGACAAAATCTTTGGGAAGAAGTGAGCGGTTGATCATGATGGAAGGCTGTTGCATGGGAACGGTACGAAATAACATGTCCTTGATCTGCTGGTGAGAAGTAGGAAAGAGTTTTTGGCCGGTAGGGTGACCGTGTTTGTCGATGAGTTGGCATTGGGTACCGACAGCAACTACGTCAGGATGGGTGAGGAGAAAGTCTAGTTGTTTTTTAATCCGATCTTTGTGCATGAGATCGTCTGCATCCATGCGGGCGATGTAGGTGGATTTGGCTTTGATGATACCTTTGTTAAAGGTGGGTGAGACGCCAAGGTTTTTTGGGTTGGTTAGGATTTTGACCCAGGACTTACCTTTGGCAAATTTTTTTAAGATATCCAGGGAGTTGTCGGTAGAGTGGTCGTCTATGGCTATAAGCTCAAGGGGACGGTAGGATTGGCTGGCGATACTATCAAGGCAGGCTTGAAGATAGGGGGCGGCGTTGTAAACAGGGAGAACGACGCTGACTAGTGGTTTGGTCATACTTATTTGAGTATACCCAGAGGAGAGAAGTTTTGGTTAGTGGAGTAGGTGCCAGAGATGGAGTTTAATCTTATGGTGAGCAGCTCCAGAAGAGAGTTAATGGAGTCTTTAAGAAGATTGACTTTGGTACCTTTTTGATCAGCCCATTTAACAGGAACCTCTTGAATAGACAGATTGAATTTGCTGCCTAAAAAGATGATTTCTGAGTCATAGCCCCAGCGATTGATTTGGGAAAGGGGAAAGATTTTATCAACAGCTTCACGAGAGAAGGCTTTGAAGCCACAGGTGAAGTCGGTGACGTTAACACCGAGGATGAGTTGGGTTAGCTTGGTAAAGACTTTACCCATGTTTTCACGAATCCAAGGTTGATGGATGGTGACAGTGGAATGACCATTTTTGCGAGTACCGATGATTAGGCCAGTCTGGTTATGCATGAAGGGAAGGAGTTTTTTAAGCTCGTTTAAGGGAGTGGCAATATCGGCATCCATAAGGAGGGTGTAAGAGGAGGTGGAGGCAAGCATGCCACGACGGACAGCGTAGCCTTTGCCTTGGTTCTGACGGTAGGAGATGACCTTTTTGGAGAACTTTAAGGGAGTGTTTTTAAGAATTTTTAGGGAAGTATCGGTGGAGCCGTCATTAACAAAGATGACTTGGCTGATTTTAAGATCGACAGGAACTCGCCACTGGTTAAGACTGGTGAAGGTCCGATCCAGACGAGAGGCTTCGTTGTAGACGGGGATGACGATGGTAAGATGTATTTTTTTAGTCATATTTTTTTATTTGTCTTTTAGATTAACTTTCCAGAACTTAAAAACAAATTAAGTGCTAAAAAGTTAAGGCCATCTTTGTCAGGGGTGCACGCGGTTGCGTGTTCTGAAAAGATGGCCTTTGTAGCCAATGTCGGTGGACATGGCTGGGAGGATAGACTAGGGCAAGTTGATGTTGACCCAGTCTCCGACCGGTTCGGGCAGGTTTTTTGCGTCGAGGACGCGCATCTGCCCGTGATGGGGTTGATCGCCGGTGTCGTTGCACCAAAAGGTGGCGGCGCCAACGCGGATGCGGCCAGGGCCACGTACTTCAAGAGTAAGCCCAGTCGCGGGGATGAAAACCTGTCCGTAGACGCCGGTGGGGACTTCGATTGCCCACAGGTTTCCAGCGGCGACCTCGGCCTCGTTCTTGTCCAGAAACATCCAGGCGTTGGGAACCGGTTGTCCGGTTTCGACCAACTGGGTCACCTGTTCTTCTGGTTCTGACGTGCAGGCGTTGAGCCAGGTCATTTGACCGCCGGTCTGTCCGGGGTTTCCGTTGCCGGGGTTGGTTGGTTCGCCGGCCAGACTGGGATTGGTGAAGTTCAGGTCCAAGCCGCCGATGATGGGGATGAGCACCAGCCAGGCGCAGGCAAATACCGCGACGACGATCAGGGTACCGATCACGATTTTCTTCATTTGGCATTTCCTCCATAGAATGTGCTATCAACAGGTTTCCCTGAAGCTACCAAGTGGTAGGAGGTTTTTACCCCTGAGAAATGTTTATGAAAACAGCTCTCAGGGAGAAAAACTTTGGGTCGCCGATGGCGGTGTGCCGATAACGGCGACCCATGGTGCGGAGACGGGGGAATGGAACTACAGGATGGCGATGAGGAGGGCCAGAATGGCGATGATGTAGCTGCCGAGGACTCCCCAGGTCAAGTTTTGATACCACTCCGGTTTTTCCAGGTATTCGTCCAGGGGGACGTTAAACAGGTTGGCCGGGAAGGGTACCTGAGGCTGGCGACGGCGTTGCTGCCGCTGACGAGCCGTGCTGGGTGTGCCGCGCACCTCATTCGACCAGTGCTCCTGCGGATCTTCGGTCTCGACGCGGCGAGGCCGGATGGGAGGTGGGGTGGGCCGGCGCGGGATGTCCACTTCAGGGACGTCGAAGAAAGCGTCGAGATCGTCCTCAGGGATGTCGTCGTGGTGGAACGGGCGATCGTCCGACGGATGCGGGTGCTGGCGACGTGCGTCAAAACCTTTGTCTTCTGACATGATCTGTCTCCTATTGAATGTACAAGCGATTCCTGGATTGCCAGGGATCGGGGGAGAGAACAAGAGTTTATTCTCTTTCCCGATCCCTAATCGGGATTAACCGATTAAGGGAACGAGTTTGTCAGCTTTTTTGGCTAACACAAAGCTAGTCAGTCCAGTGGTGTACAAGACACCGGAAAGAGCGTAAAGCAGTTCGGCTTCACCAGCGGTGTCAACGATTTCGGGAGTGGATGAACCACAAACCTGTCCACCGTAGACAATTTGGCACTCGCCGTTGTCTTCAGCTTTTGCAGGACTGATAAAAAGTGCAAGACTCAAAAAAGCAGTAGCCAAAGAAAGAGATAGTTTATTCTTTCTGGTCATATTTGCCTTTCATCGGCTAATTAATAATTGTCCTATATTATATCAGATATAGGCAAGAAAAGAGCGATTCTGCCTCAATTTTTCAAAGTTTCTTTGAAAAACTGAGGGGAATCGGCTAGGGAAAAAGGAAGGGGCGCAGTGGCTGCGGAATGCGCTGTTGCGCCCTCTGTCCTGTAATGGGTAGCCGATTTGGTTTATCGGTCAACGATCCCGAATGGGTCGTTGTTTTCTGTGGCTATCCACAGGAGGAAGGAGGTCTGGCCCTCTGGCAATTCGACGGTGACGATGTCGCCGTTAATATCGGTGGTCAGGGGATCGAAGAAGTAGCCATCTTTGTTCACGCCAGCATAGGCTTGAGCCTGGGTGACATTGTGAACTTCGATGGTTGCAGTATTGGTGGCTTCGCCGAGGCGAATCCATTCTGCGAAGTTTCTGTTGCCACACGCTTCGTTGCAGAAGTTGTAGACGCCAACAGGGAGATCTTCGACGGCATTGTGCCAGTCGAGAGAATAATCGCTGACGATGACGGTTGGTGTGGTGACTGAAGTGTCCTGATTGGTGAAGGCGACCAGGAGGCCGACAATCACCAGAACGAGGAGGGCGATAAGACCACGAACCATGGTTTTCTTCATTAGAGTGTCTCCTTATATATTTCCCTAGCCGTAAGGTACCGTGAAATGGTTGAAAGCCGGTTGGCTAGGAGAGGGTAGAAGTGATCCACCATTTCATGAGTACCTTGACGGATGTAAAAGAGCAGTGAGCAAGTAACTGGTCGAGATTACCTTTGTGACTTAAGACAGACGCTGCTTTAAGTCAGAGGGTAAAGTTTCTCGACCAGATACTTACTGTTAAACCAACAAGGGCGTCCTTGTGAGACGCCCTTGTGTATGGTTTAACTTAAAGAAAGTTAATAATTTAAGTCTCGTATCAGTAGGGTTGCTACTGGCGTCTGTAACGAAACTTATCTGATTTTTAAAGTAGGTTATAGTATATCCTATATATTTCTATTTGTCAAGTATATAAGATGATGCTAGGGGATGGGGTTGGTGACAAAAATGGGAGATATTTTAGGTATTTGTTAGTGGATATATCTATCCTATATTCTCGTTAGGAATAGAGTGTTGATTTGAATAGTATTAGGTATTTGAGAGTGAGATATGTACGATACTGGAGTATGGTGAGGGATAGAGCGGGAGTTACTATGTGTCTTATAATAGTATATGTTTTAGGTGGAGTGTTGAAATAATTACCGCAGATGCGGTTATCGAGGCCTATATAGTGTGAAAATAGGGTGTGAAAACTAGATTTCAGGTTTGATGAAGATGTAGAGGTGAGAATTATTTTTTGTATGCGTCTTTGCGGTGGGCGATAGCGCGAACGGAAACCTCTTTTTTGTGAGCGTCGATGACGTAGAGAATACGATAATCACCTGCTCGGAGGCGGTATTCATTGGGGTAGTTAGTCAGTTTTTTGGAGTCGTGAGGCCTGGGTTGTTTGGCTAGACTCTTGATTTTGGAAATGACGATTAGTTTGATTCTGAGTGGTAATCTCTTGAGCTCTTTTTCAGCTGATCTAGAGATGATGACGATCATGGTTTTATGGTGTCTTTTTTAAGATATTCTTCAAGAGTGATAGTGGGTTCGTCACGTCGATTTTTGATTACTTGGTGGTCTAGATAGTCTTCGTAGGCTTCCTGCAGGGTCGTTAAATAGTCGCTGTCGACAACGGCTACTTTGGCTTTGGAGTTTTGGATAATGTGGACGTAGCCCTTTTCAAGGGCGGCTTTGATAATGGCACTGGTTTTTTGACGTAGTTCTGTTACGGAGTATGTATTCATATTTGTATATATTAATGAATACATAGATGACTGTCAATCGAGATGCTTGGCGTAGACGAAGATGCGGATGGGTGAGTTCCAGAGCTGACAAGTGTAGAGAATAAGATCGGCGCTGAAGTCGGTAATAGCTTGAGATGATTCTTTTAGATAGACTTGATAGTTGTATTGGCGTTGATTCCAGATGATGGAGATGGTGTCACCTGATTCTAGTTTGGGCAGATTGTAGAAAGAGTTGAGTCTTCTGAAAGTATTGGTCCAGTCAAGATAGCCCCAGCGATGGGAAGCTAGGACGATAGGGCGGTCGCTTGACTCAGGGGTGCCCCAGTCGGGAGTGCGCCAGATACCGTTTTTAAGGATCTCTTCCCAGTTGTCACCTTCATGAATCTGACCATTGACCCCGATTTTGTCGATGATGAGCGTGTTTTGCTGGGGTAGGCTTGGGTTTTTGGGAGGGAGTGAGGTGGCGTCTTGGTAGGAGAGGGGGTCGTTGTTACTGGGTACAGTATTGCTAATGGTGGCGGCTAGGGTGTTGGGAGTATTGGGTGAGAGACGATAGAGTAGGTGGGGAAGAGAGGGAGCAAAGGCAGTGATGGAGGCACCTAACCAGAGGATGATGCCAAGGGTGATGAAGAAGTAACGAAGGCGTTTGGTGGTTTGGTAGTGGAAGGGAGTGAAGATGGTTTGGTACATAAATACAGTTTAGCGGAATTGGAGGGATGATGAAACTTGACACTATGGGGTGTTTTCTGGTAGAATTTGAAGCTAGTTGAGAGTTGGAAAGATGAAATGGGTTGAGGCGGGTGAGGACAGGACACTTTGCCTTATCTTCCGAGACGCGTTTCATCTTTTCAGGTTTTTACATTTTTTCAAAAGTTGACAAAAGGTGAGTGAGATTTCATAATGAGGGCATTCACGCCTGCGTGAGTGTGGTTTTCAAAAATATTAAGGATGAGTTTTTTCCGACGAAATCGATTTTTAGGTAAAGGTAATTATTAATGAAATTATTGCGTATATGAATCCAGCAAGTAAAAATAGTGAGGTTGTTGAGGGAGCTAAAGTAGAGGAAATTAAGGGTATTCTGGATATTGAAGGAGCAGATAATCATGGAGTGGTGAGACCGTTTTTTAAACCATCTGACAGGGATGCATATATTTCTGGTAATCAGGTTAGAACATTGGGATTGAGAGAAGGTGATGAGATTTCCGGATTGGCAAGAGAGCCTAAGAATGGAGGAGAACGATACTGGATGTTGACCAAGATCACTGAGGTAAACGGATCCAAGAGTTTGCGTGAGTTATCGAGAAGACCTAAGTTTGATTATTTAACTCCGGTATATCCTAATGAGAAACTGAAGCTGGAGACTGATAAGGAGCCTTTAAGCACTAGATTGATTGACTTGGTGGCACCAATTGGTAAGGGTCAGAGAGGCATGATTGTGTCCCCACCTAAGGCTGGAAAAACGACTGTGATTAAAGAGATGTCGACTGGTATTGCGCTTAACTATCCAGATGTTCACTTAATGGCGGTGTTGATCGGAGAGAGGCCTGAGGAGGTGACGGATATTAGTCGGCATATTGAGGCCGTGACTAAGAAAAGTAAGAGATTGGGTGAGACAGCAGCAAGTAACTTTGATGAAAAACCAGAGGATCAGGTATTGGTGGCTGAGATGGCGTTAGACAGGGCTCGAAGATTGGTGGAGATGGGTGGAGATGTGGTGATTTTGCTTGATTCAGTTACGAGATTGGCTAGAGCATATAACCTGGCGATGCCGACTTCAGGACGGACGTTGTCTGGTGGTTTTGATCCAGCAGCTTTACACCCGCCAAAGAGATTCTTTGGAGCAGCCAGAAATATGGAGAAGGGTGGGTCGCTGACTATTATTGGTACGGCCTTGGTGGATACTGGTTCGAGAATGGATGATTTGATTTACGAGGAGTTTAAGGGAACGGGTAACATGGAGTTGGTGTTGGATCGCAAGCTGGCGGAGAGGAGAATTTATCCGGCAGTTGATGTAATGGCCTCAGGAACGAGAAGAGAAGACTTGTTGTTTAACAATGGTGAGTATCAGAGTATTATTTTGATGAGAAGGATGCTTGATATGCTTAACTCCGATGAAAGAGCTGAGGTGATGGTGGAGAGACTCAAGAAAACTAAGAGTAACAAGGAGTTCTTGGCATCATTGAAGGAGGGTTAGAATAGAGATGGATTGCATAGATCAGGTAAAATAGAGGGACGATGAGACCGTTTTTGGTGCGTAGGCAGAATAGACTAGGATGGAGAGGGAAAGAAAATAATCTTTGGATCAGGGAATGGATAATTGATTTTGGAGTGTTTTTGAGGGTGTTGGGACGGTATTGGAGAAGTCATTTTCTACACTGGTTTGGAGGATTTGAAGGCATCAAGGATGTGTTAGTAGGATCGATGTATTCGCAGCGAGGTAAGTATGCAGGAGTGTTTGTACACATGGGGATGGTGGTGTTGTTGTTTGCGGCTATAACAGTGGGACCAACCTTGTTGGCAGGAGTAGATAATCAGGAAATGGCTACACAACGTTCGTTTGCAGCTAGAATAGGGTCGGTAGTTGAGG
>Ga0172375_10001704_pt1 | contig 35152 bp, 39 predicted proteins | sample LakKiv1m_FD_114537 | JGI IMG/M metagenome (GOLD analysis project Ga0172375, IMG submission 114537) | Freshwater microbial communities from Kabuno Bay, South-Kivu, Congo - kab_092012_11.1m | ecosystem: Environmental > Aquatic > Freshwater > Lake | place: Democratic Republic of the Congo... | reverse complement strand
CTTTCTTCAGTGGCTTATCATCCGGAAATTAAAATTTTATCTTCCAATATCATCCCCCATAAACGAATTGAAGTAAAAGATTTTGTAACTCATTTTAAAAATCGATATAATTTTTTTAAGGAAATCTTGCGAACAAGAAAAGAACTTGAGAATCTTATTTCAGTTAATAAGGTGGGAAATAACCGGACTTTTTCCATAATTGGGCTTGTTTCTAATAAAAGAGTTACTAAAAATAAAAATATTATCTTAGAAATAGAAGACTTAACTGGCAAAATCAATGTTTTAATCGGAGCAGACAAGGAAAATGTTGTTAAAAAAGCCAAAGAAGTTGTTCTTGATGATGTTATTGGCATTAAATGTTCTGGCGGGAGAGAATTAATTTATGCTAGTGATATAATTTTTCCAGAAAGTTTTTCTATAGAAAAAAGAAAAACTGAAGAGGAAGTATATGCGGTTTTTATTTCAGATATTCATATTGGCTCTAAATTATTTTTAGAAGAAAAGTTTGCAAGATTCATAAAATGGCTACGCGGTGAAGAAGTTGACGAATCGATGAGAGAAAAAATAAAAAAAATAAAATATCTTTTTGTCTGCGGAGATAATGTGGATGGGATTGGAGTTTATCCTTCGCAAGAATCTTTACTGACTATTAAAGATGTTAGAGAACAGTATGCAAAACTTGCAGATTATTTTAAGATGATTCCAAGTTATATCAATATTATTGTTTGTCCTGGACAGCACGACGCGGTTAGAGTTCCAGAGCCCCAACCCGCAGTAGATGAAACCTTTGCTAAGGCACTTATTGAAATGAAAAATGTTTTTTTGGTTAGTAATCCTGCATTAATTGAAATTGAGTCTAAGGGCTTAAAAAAAGGAGTAAAAGTTATGATGTATCACGGTGCTAGTATGCATAGTTGGATAGATGAAATTGAAGAGTTAAGAACAGGGCAAGCAAATTTGAATCCTTCTAAAGTTGTAAAATTTATGCTAAGACATAGACATTTATCTCCAATGCACTCTTCGAATGTTTACGTGCCCTCCGAAAAAGAAGATATGCTTATTGTAAAAGAAATTCCCGACATTATGGTTACAGGAGATATGCATAGAACTGATGTTGATATTTACAATAATATTCTGATTATTTGCTGTTCTTGCTGGCAGTCAATTACGCCCTTTGAAGAAAAAGTTGGAAATCAACCAGATCCGGCTAAAGTTCCTTTTTTAAATTTAAAAACCAGGGAGATAAAAATATTGGATTTTAACTAAATTAGAAAACTAAAAAACTAAAAACATGGAAGAAAATAAACCGATTATAGAAAAAGTAAGAGAATTTGTAGAATCAGAATGCAAAAAACCAACGAGTCATTATGGTGAAGAGATTTATCCTTGCCATTTTATTCCAGTTGTTCACTATTCTAAACTCCTAGCAAAAAAAATTGGTGCTGATGAAGAAATAGTTGAACTTGCTTCTTGGCTTCATGATATTGGTTCTGTTATGAGGGGGAGAAAAGATCATCATATAACTGGTTCAGAAATTGCTGAAGCAAAATTAAGAGAGCTCGGTTATCCTGAAGAAAGAATTGAGAAAGTTAAAAAATGTATCCTTTCTCATCGTGGCTCGCAGAATGTTCAGAGATTAACAAAAGAAGAGCAAGTATTAGCCGATGCCGACGCGCTTTCAGCTTTTGATAATATAAGCGGCTTGTTCAAGGCAGCAATTTTTCATGAGGGTTTTAATCAAGTTCAAGCAAGGAGTGAAGTTAGAAGAAAACTTTTAAATTCCTGGCAAAAGATTTCACCAGAAGCAAAAAGATTAATTGAACATAAATATCTAGCAGCAATGATTCTTTTAGGAGATGAATTAACATGAACACAGAAGAATATTTTAGGGAGATGGAGGATAAGGTTAAAGTTTGCTATAGCGTTGCTGAAGAAGCGCGGGCAAAGGGGCTTGACCCCCTGAATAAAGTTGAAATTCCTTTAGCCCGTTCTCTTGCGGAAAAAGTTGTTGGTTTAATAAGCGTAATTTATCCGCAGATAAATGATGAAAGAATTGTTAAGAGAATACTAGAGCTTGAAAAAGAATATGGGCCCCTGGATCAAGCAGTTTCATTTAGGATTGCTGAAGAAATTGCAAAAGAAAAATTCTGCAAGTTTGAAAGTTTGAAGCAGGCAATGGAAGCAGGAATAAGATTAGGTTTTGCTTACAATACTCTCGGGGTTGTTAGCTCACCTATCGAAGGATTTACAGAATTAAAAATTGGAAAAACCCGCGATAATAAAGAATATTTTATTCCTTATTTTTCTGGACCAATTAGAAGCGCAGGAACAACTGCTTCGTGCATGGCGCTTATATTAATTGATTACATACGAGAAATATTTGGTTATGCTAAATATGACCCCGATGAAAAAGAAGTTAAGAGGTATTTAACAGAAATTGTTGACTATCATGAAAGAGTTACAAATCTTCAATATTATCCTACTGAAGAAGAAATTATTTTTCTCGCTAAAAATTTGCCTATTCAGATTGCAGGAGAGCCAACAGAACAAAAAGAGGTTTTGAATTTTAAAGATATTCCGCGAGTTGATACTAATAATATCAGGGGCGGAATGTGTTTAATCTTTGCAGAAGGGCTGGCGCAAAAAGCACAAAAAGCGCAAAAGCTTTTGAAAGGACTGCAGGCAAAGGGATTTAAAATTTCTGATTGGAAATTTTTGGAAGAATATTTAGTTATTCACAAAAAAAGAGAAAAAGGAGCAGCCGATACTTCTCCTACATACATAAAGGATTTAGTTGCAGGTAGACCTGTTTTTGGTCATCCTTCACGTTCGGGGGGTTTGAGATTTAGATACGGCCGGTCGAGAGTTGGTGGATTTTCTGCTACATCTGTATCGCCTGCTACAATGGGAATTTCAAACGGATTTTTATCAACAGGAACCCAATTGAAAGTAGAAAAACCAACCAAGGGGTGTATTATCACTTCTTGTGATAGATTAGATGGGCCTATTGTGAAATTAATAAATGGCGGAGTGAGAAAGATTAAAACTTTGGAAGAAGCTAGAAAGATTTATTCGGAAATAAGCGAGATAATTTATTTTGGAGATATTTTATTTTCATTTGGCGATTTATCCAACAGAAACTATGAATTAATTAAACCCGGATATGTTGAAGAGTGGTGGAAATTAGAATTCGCTAAGATTTTAGAATCTTATCCGGATAAAACTCTTGCGGGTTCAATAAATCTGCCTGAAATTGACGAGTACAATATAGATTTTGAAAAAGCTAAAGAATTTTCAGATAAATTTGAAGTTTCTTTGCATCCGAGTTTTATTTTTTATTGGAGCCAAATAAGCCGAGAAGAATTTTTAGAATCTCTTTATTATCTTTCTAATGGGATGATAATTGATGGAAGAATAATTCTGCCTTATTCAGAATCTTCGCGGCAAAAATTTGCCAAAGCTAAAAGAAGTTTAGAAATTCTTGGAATAGAACACGAAGTAACCCTTGAAAATATTGTTATTAATGAAACTATAAGCAAAAGTCTTTTTGCAAATTTGGGAATAAAATTGGATATACTGAAAAATAATAATTATAAGATTTTTGAAGAAATAGGTTTTTTGCTTACTCATATAAATTCTGAAGAATTGAAGGATAAAAATACCTTAGAGATCATTAAGAGCATCTCTAAATATAAAATTAAGGATAAGGCAGGAACTTTTATTGGATGCAGAATGGGCAGACCCGAAAAAGCAAAGTTGAGAAAACTTATTGGCAATCCAAGTGTTTTATTTCCAGTAGGCGCTGAAGGCGGAAGATTCAGAAGTGTTAATGAATCAGTTAATGTTGGAAATGTTAAATCAGATTTTCCCCTTTATCTTTGCAAAAAATGCAATAAAGAAACAATTTATTATATCTGTGAAGATTGCGGAAGTCAAACAGTTGCGCTTCATTATTGCAGAGAGTGTCGTTCTAAATTTGAATCAAAAATTTGTCCAGAGCATAAACAAGGGCAAAGATATTGTTCTCAAAAAGTTGATATGAAACATTATTTTGCTAAGGCACTTGAGTTTTTGCAGATGCAAAAAGGAGAAGAACCTGCATTAATTAAGGGTGTAAAGGGAACGAGCAATGAAAATCATATTCCTGAAAATCTTGCAAAGGGATTATTAAGAGCTAAGTATAAACTTTCAGTCAATAAAGATGGGACTATAAGATATGATGGAACAGAGGCACCAATAACGCATTTTAAAGCGAAAGAAATTGCAACAACAGTGGAAAGATTAAAAGAATTAGGTTATGAAAAAGATGTTTATGGTAAAATTTTAGAAAATGATAATCAGGTTTTAGAACTTAAACCCCATGATATACTTATCCCTTCGTGTCCAGATACACTTGATGAAAAAGGCGACGATGTTTTTATAAGAATCTGCAAATTTATTGATGAAATGCTGATAAGATTTTATAAAATCCAACCATTTTATAATGTTAAAAAACGCGAAGATTTAATTGGGCACTTGGCTGTTTGTATTTCTCCGCATAATTGCGCGTGCGTTGCTGCAAGAATAATCGGTTTTTCAAAAACTCAAACTATTTTGGCTTCTCCGTATATTCACGCTGCATGTCGCCGCGACTGTGACGGAGATGAACTAGCGATTATGATGCTTTTAGATACCCTGATTGATTTCTCAAGGCAATTTTTGCCTTCGCATAGAGGGGGTACGCAGGATGCTCCGCTTGTTCTTAATGCAAGAATAAGAGCAGGAGAAGTTGATGACCAAATTTTGGATTTAGAGAATGTTTTTAATTATCCGCTTGAAATGTATGAATTGGCTGAACAAGGCGGACATCATTCCTCTGAAATAAAAATGGACAATGTAAAATATAGGCTGGCTAAGGGCATAGACCCTTTTGAGGGCACGGGATTTACGCATGATACTGATAATTTTAACAATAGCATAACTAATTCGTCTTACAAAACTATTCCGAATATGGCTGAAAAAGTTCGCGCGCAAATGGATTTAGTCGATAAATTAAGAGCAGTAGACTCAACAGATGTTGCAAGACTGATTATTGATAGGCATTTTATGAGAGATTTAAGAGGCAATTTAAGAAAATTTTTTGAGCAGGAATTTAGATGCGTCAGTTGCAATACGAAATTCAGGCGTCCGCCATTAACTGGAAAATGCACTAATTGCGATGGAAAAATTATATTTACTATTGCTTATGGAAGCATTGTAAAATACTTGGAGCAGGCATTATATCTTGCAGAAAAATATAAGGTTCCAAGCTATGTTCATCAAAATTTGCTTTTAACGAAACTATACATTGAAAGTGTTTTCGGAAAAGATACAGAAAAACAAGAAGCATTAGGCAAATATTTCAGTTAATCTGAAGTATATTTTAGATAGTGATTAATATTAAAAAGCATTCCAGCATTTTTTTTCTTATGGGAGAGATAATTCAGGATAAATGCGGATTATGCGTGGCGCATACTCTTCATGATGCTTATTCTTTTATTAAAAATCTGCAACATCGCGGAAGAGAAGCATGTGGAATTGCGGCAGTAGGTGATAGATTAGATGTTATGAAATGGAGGGGCGGAGTTAAAAGCGTTGATTTAGAAGATTTGCACAATATTTTTCCTGCAGAAAATTATCATACGTTTATGGCGCATGTTAGATATGCTACAAGAGGCAGAGAAGATAAGATTTTAGAAGATGCACATCCACATCATGTTGGCGGCAGGATAATTGCATATGATAATCATATTATTCTCCGAAATTGTGATGCTGTAGCCGTTCATAATGGGCAGATAGATTTTACAGGAGTTTTTCCTGCCGAAAAAGTTAAAGAGGTTTGCGATACTAAACTAGCGTTAGAATATTATTTACAAAAAGGCGAGCATGAGCTCATGCGAGCAATACCCGGCTCATATGTTCTTGCTGTTGCAGATAGAAAACGAAGCGAAGTTTTAGTTATGAGAGATAGGTTTGGAGTAAAGCCCGGTTGTCTTGGAGAAAAGGATGGCAAATTTTGCATTGCTTCTGAAAATATTGCCTTTGCAGATAATGGTGCTAGAATAGTTGAAGATTTAGAACAAGGTGCAATTTATTATTTATCTGAACGCGGAAGTTTTAGAAAAGTGAATGTTTTATCTCCTGAAAATAGGCACTGTTTTTTTGAATGGAATTATATTGGCAATGCAAATTCTACTATTAATGAAATAGAAGTAAGAAAAATAAGAACTGAATTAGGAAGAATGCTTGCTAACGAGTTTAATCTGGAGGATATAGATGTTATTACTTATTTGCCTAGATGTCCAAAAATTGCTGCGAGAAGTTTTGCAAGACAAACTGGAAAAGATGATAAATTTTTAGAAGTTTTTTATAAATTAAATAGCGAAAGAGCTTTTTTGGGAGCTACTAAAGCAGATAGAAATAGTTCTATAAGGAAGAATCTTTATCTTCATCCAAGAATGGAAGATATTTTGAGAGACAAAACAGTTTTAGTTATTGATGATAGCATAGTTCGTGGAAATAATTCAAAATATGGCTGTGAATTGTTGAAAAAATGCAATATTAAAAAAATTTATTATGCAAGTTATACCCCAAAAATTGGAATTATCGGCAAGGATAATATTTTAAGAGGATGCATGTTTGGCGTGGACATGCCACCCGAAGACGATTTTATAGTACGAACCGAAAATGGCATTAGAAATCGGACTGATGAAGAAATTGACTCTGCTCTTGAGGTTAAAACGCATTTTATGAGCTTGGAAGGAATGTTCAGAGCTTTTGAAAGAGCAGGCATGAGAAGAGAAAATCTTTGCAGTTTCTGTATTGGTGGGGAACATCCGTTTAAGTAAACGGATGTTTTGATTTTGCGCTTCGCGTTACTTTAATCAAAGGGTTTTACAACAAAAATAATAAAATTGCAGGAATAATTAAAGAGCCAAGCATATGCGTTCTTCTGACGCCGGAATAAATGCAAGTTAAACCAAGAATTGTTGAAACTAAAAGAACTGCTAATCCCAAAAATCCCGAAAAGTAAAAGTTAACTATTAAAAGAAAAATAATTACAATTATTGAGAGATATTGATAATTTATTTTTGAAATAATCTTTGAAAATACTCTTGCAGTATAGAGTGTTACAAAAAAAGCTAAACTTCCTGCTAAAACCATTGCAATAGTTATTGTAATTAAATCTGGAATTGTTAGAGTGATTATATTATCAACTGCTGCAGCCACCCCTGTTCTGGCTTTTCCTATTGAATAAAGAGTTATGAAAGATAAACCTGTGACTATGGTATTGATGGCACCCAATAGAACTAAAAATTCTTTTCTGTTTAAATCATCAACTAATTGACTGCCAATTACTGCTGCTTGACCTGAACCCATACCTGGAAGAAAACTGCAGAGTGGGCTTGCAAGAAACGCTGCTGCGATTGACTTGAAGAAAGATTTAAGTTTTATTTTAATGTTTTTAAGTTTAGATATTTTTTGAGCAGGAATTTTTTGTTTTTTAGTTACAGAAGTTATTAATGAGGAAATTCCAAATAAACCCGTGAATAATGGAAGAAGAGATTCTTTTATTGGAAGATTAAAAGTTGCTAAACCAAGAATTCCTGAAAGCAGAAATATAAGCATTGCCCAAACGCGATTATTCTTTTCAAAATAGAGAAGGAAACCTGAAGCAGTAAGGAGAATAAAGGGCATAATTCTTTCCGCATAGGGGTAGATTATTGGAAGAAAATAAAAAAATATTGGAGAAAATAAAAGAATAATTGGCAGAGCAGTAATGCTTCCGTAAAGAGTGTAAACTACAGCATCATAAGCTTTTCCTTGGTTTAGCATTTCGTGTCCGGGAAGAATAGAAAGAACATTGTCTTCATCTGGCGCGCCAAGAAAAATACTTGGAATATAATCCACAAAAGTATGGGTAATTGCCATTGAAACTAAAAAAACAACAAGAGCTATGGCTGGAATATGCAAAAGCAAAGTTGCAGAAAAAGAGACTAAAAGCGCAGAAACAAGATTAATATGAATTCCGGGGGCTATTCCTGAAATTGTGCCTGCGAGCACTCCGGCAAGGAGTGCGAGAGTTAGAGAGAGGACGAGAATCATGGGAAATAATTACTAAATTTATTAATGCAATATCCCGAAGCGAAGGGGGTTTGAGGAATTGGGAGTTGATTTAAGTTTTTAGTAGAGTGAGGCAGTAATTGATTTTCCATTTTTATTATTAAACAGTATAAATCTTGTTTGCTGAAATCTGAAGTGTGTGATTATATTCTGTAACTGTTCCAGTAACCGCATAAGATTTAGAATAATTTAGTTCGAGTTTAGTTTTTGCATTGGATGTTACCTCGATAGTTTTACTTTCGTTCTTTAAAATTAAAACCTGAAAGTCTTTCCCTTCGTAATTTTTTTGAGAAGTTATTTTTCCCATAATTTTTACTAATTGATTTAGATTTTCATCAGTGATATCTGAAATTGTGAGTGCTTTTGGCTGAATAATTGTTGATAAAAATAATAAGAAGAAAATTGCGATTAAAGAAGCTGCAAGAAAGAATTTTTGTTGTTTGTTCATGAGATAGTATTAGTTTTCTATAAAACGAACAAAGTAACATTTATTAAGGATTATTGTTATTTAGTAAATAATGGTAAAGAAGACGGAAAAAGCTGAATTGGGCAAGGAATTGAAAAAACTTGAAAAGAGTATAGAGAAACCCATTAAAGAAACTGTGAAAATTGAAAAGAAAAGTGCCAAGAGCAATGACGGAAGCATTGAGAAAAAATTGGCTTTGATTAAGAGGAATACTGTTGAAATTGTAACTGAGCAAGAATTGAATAATTTATTGGAAACTAAAAAACAGCCTGTTGTTTATTGCGGATATGAGCCAAATGGGCCCATGCATCTTGGACATTTTGTAACTATAACTAAACTTATGGATATGGAAAAAGCAGGATTTAAGGTTAAGGTTTTATTAGCGGATGTTCACGCTTTTTTAAACAGAAAAGGTACAGAAGAAGATATTAAGAGGGAAGTTGAAAATTGGAGAAAAACCGTAAAGGCTATTGGGTTGAATGCTGAAGTAGTTCTTGGAAGCAGTTTTCAGTTTGATAAAGAATACGAATTAGATGTTATGAGGATGGCTCAGGATTCTACTATTAATCGAGGATTGAGAAGTATGCAGGAAATAGCGAGAGATGTTGAGAATGCTACTGTTTCTCAGTTATGGTATCCTTTAATGCAAATTGCAGACATAAAATATTTGGGGGCAGATGTGGCACAAGGAGGATTAGAACAAAGAAAGATTCATATGATGGGCAGGGAGATGTCTAAAATATTAAAACATAATTTTGTTTGCGTTCATACTCCCCTAATAACTTCATTGAAGGGGCCTGGACAGAAAATGAGCAAGAGCATTCCTGGAAGTGGAATTAGTGTTACAGATTCTTATGATGAAATAAAGAAAACAATTAACGGCGCATATTGTTTAGAGGGGGATATCTCAGACAATCCTATTTTGCAAATAGTTAAATTAATTATCTTTCCAAGAGTATCAAGTTTAGATATTAAACGTCCTGCAAAATTTGGCGGAGATGTTAGTTATAAAGGTTATGAAAAGCTCGAAAGCGATTTTGCATCAAAAAAATTACATCCAATGGATTTGAAAACCGCAGTTACAGAGTCTTTAGAAAAGATTATCAAGCCGATTAGAGAAAACTGGAAGTAAGACTATTTTGTTAAAAATTCAAGTATATCCTTATCCTTTAAGACATGCTTTATTCCAACTTCTTGGCCACCGAATTTGCTGGAGGGACCCCAAATTCGCGTTCGTTTGATTACATCAGTTCTGCCCTTAAAAATTATTTTTGCAATCTTTTCGACTGTTGAATTCGGGGGCATTATCACGGGCTCGTTATCATGCTCTGCCTTACCTGGCTGTTTTGTATAAACGCGGATTTTATTGAAACTTTTAAAGATTTTTTCTTTTAACTCTTCTTCGCCTTCTCCAGTTCTTGTGGAAAGCATAACAAAATTATATTTTTTAGTTTTAAGAGTTTCGTAAGTTTTTCTTTTCGTGTTATGGTCTAATTTATCAATTTTATTAAAAACAATTATTCTTTTGCCCTTGAATTTAGTCAGAGATTTTTCGACTTCAGGGATATCTGAAATCTTCTCTATGATTTCAAGAACCGTATCGCTGGTGTTTATAATTCCTGTATCAAAGGTATCTGCACCTATTGCTGGAAGGTCTATTATTTGTATTTGGCAGTTTTCATAATATAGGATTCCTACTTCAGGAATTTGGGTTGTAAATGGATAAGGCGCTATGTGCGGATTTGCATTTGTTAATAGTTTTAATACGGAGGATTTTCCAGAATTTGTTAAGCCGACAAGAGTTACTTGCATTTCTCCTTTTTTAACTGAAAATTTAACTCCCCCTCCGCCTTTTTTTTGGGCCTTGGCTTTGTCAATTTTTTCTTGAATTTTTTTATATCTTGTACGGAGGTTTGCAAGAATATTTTCAGAACCCTTGTGTTTTGGCACGGTTCGAATCATTTCCTCTAAACCTTCAAGTTTTTCTTCATCAGTTTGCGCGGCTAAAAATTTCTTTTCAGCGATTGCAAATTCGTAAGATGCGTTTACTGGCATAATTAGAGACGTGTAATGTAATTTAAAAGACTATTGATTATAATTTGCGCTTCGCTTCATAATTAACAATTTTATAAAATTGGCTAGGAAGTTTGGACTTAAATAAGTGAGAAAGTTGAATAATTATGAATGAAGTTATGTAGCATTAATAATTTATATTAGGATAATTGCGAAGCAGAAATTAAGAACTTGCTTTTTGTTCAAGCAGCTTTTCGACTGCAGGAGTAAATCTTGCACCAATTAACATATTTTCTCTTCTTGGCTCTGCTGATAGAATTACTGCATTTTTTCTATAAGGAATTTGTTTTCCACTTATTTTTTCATATAAGTTTGCGAGATTTGGAAATAATTGTGCTAAATATGCAGGGAAGTATCCTTTTATCATAGTAAGATATGAAATAATAGTTTTATAAAGATTTATTTTGTGGATTAGATATGAGAGTAGGCGTTTTATTTAGCGGCGGAAAAGATTCGACATATGCAGCTTGGCTTACAAAAAAAGAAGGGCATAAAATTGAATGTTTGGTAACATTATATTCTAAAAATAAAGATAGTTTTATGTTTCATACACCTGCGATTGAACTTACTGAGAAACAGGCATTGCTTATGGGAATTCCACTTGTTAAACAAGAAACAGAGGGCATTGAAGAAGAAGAATTGAAAGATTTGGAGCATGCAATAAAAAAAGCAGTTAAGAAACATGCGATTGAAGGAATTGTTACGGGTGCATTAGCAAGCGATTATCAGGCATCAAGAATTGCAGAAATTTGTGAGAAATTTAAATTAAAATGTTTTAATCCTCTTTGGCAGAAAAGTCAAATTGATTTGCTTGAAGAAATAGTAAAGAACAAGTTTGAGGTTATAATCAGCGGAGTTGCAGCTTATCCTCTTGATAAAAAATGGATTGGAAGAAAAATTGATGTGAAGTTTATTGAAGATGTAAAAAAATTGACTGAAAAATATAAAATTAATCCTGCTGGCGAGGGCGGAGAATTTGAAAGTCTTGTTTTGAACTGCCCACTATTCAAAAAACCCCTGAAAGTGAAATTAGTGGATATTTCTGGAGAAGGAAATGCCTGGAGAGGCATTTTTGAGAGCTAATACTAATAAAAAATATCGCGGACTTTAATTTAAAAAAATAAAAACAAATTAAAAAAAGAAGATTTACTTCTTGTAATTTCTTACAAGCTTGCCGATACCAATTGCGGTTACAGCTAGAGCGATTATCCAGCCTTGCCATGCAAGTAATGATGCTGGTAACCAGCCAAGTTCAGCTAATAATAACCATACTCCAATGATGGTTACAAGCCAAGCAGTTAATTTTGCCATTTTAAACCTCCTTTTATTTCTGTTTTATTCAAGCTAAAGTTATTTAAATATCTTTGTTTTTAGGATGTTGAGAAAAAGAGGAAAATAAAACTCAAAAATGGATAAAGTTAAATTTTTTAAAAAAATCCTTAAAAATGGGATGACTGTGCTTTTTGAACAGCGAAAAAATTCGGGCGTTGTTAGTGTTGCTTTTGCAGTTCGTCATGGTGGAATTCACGAGGATGAAAGCGAGAAAGGAATTTCACATTTTATTGAGCATATGCTCTACAAGGGGACTAAAAACAGAACAGCAAAACAAATTTCAGAAGATATAGAAAAAAATGGCGGAATACTTAATGGTTTTACCGAAGAAGAAATAACTGCTTTTTGGTGCAAGATGCCTTCCCGTCATTTAGACATTGCCTTAGATGTTTTAAGTGATATGATTCTTAATCCGGTTTTTGATGAAAATGAAATGAATAAAGAAAGATTAGTTATTTTTGAAGAGATGAAGATGCGACACGATGTTCCAAGTATTTATGTAACTGACAAAATTCAAGGTTTGCTTTATTCTGGAAATCTCGGATATGATTTAATTGGAACAGAGAAGTCAATGAATTCTATCAATCGAGAGAAAATGCAAACGAAATTTAAAAAAGTTTATGGCTCGCAAAATCTGCTTCTCTGCGTTGTTGGAGATTGCGAATTTAAACCATTATGTGAATTTTGCGAGAAAAATTTCAAAAGATCGGGATTTAAAATTCCAGAATCAAAAATAATTTTAAGAAATGAGCAGAAAATAGAAAGAAGAAATGGAATTGACCAAGCAAATTTAATTTTTGCTTATCATGCGCCTCAGGCATTGACTAAGCAATCTTATGTTGCACAGGTTTTATCTTGTTTAATGGTGGGTGGAATGAGTTCAAGATTATTCCAAGAGATAAGAGAGAAAAGAAATTTAGCTTATGCAGTTAAGGGCGGATATAATGGCGCTAAAAGATATGGATATAATTCTATTTTTGTTGGAACTACTGCGGATAAAATAGAAATTGTAAAAAGATTAATTACAGAAGAATTCGCAAAATTAAAAAATTTAGATGAAAATGAGTTGAATCAGGTTAAAGAACAGCTTATTGGCAATAGCAAAATTTCCCGCGAAGATTCTCAAGGACAGATGTTAGACCTGCTTTATAATGAAATTTGGGGAGATGCAAAAAAAAGTTATGAATATGAGAAAAATATTGAAAAAGTTAAACTTTTGAACGTTAAAAATTTGGCTAAGTTCAATAAATATTCTTTTATAGCTTTAATTCCTGAAATAAATAAGAAAAAAGAAGAAGAATAACATGAATTTTAAATTAAATAAAATTGTAAAATATTTAGTTTTGTCTGATTTGGTTTTTTATAGCGGTTGGGGATTAATTTCTCCTATATTCGCTATTTTTTTATTAGAGTCTATAGTTGGAGGTTCAGCTTTTGTTGTGGGTATGGCCGCAGGAATAAACTTAATTGTGCGTTCTTTGCTTAGAGTGCCTTTTGGAATGCTTGGAGATAAAGGGCAGAAAATTGCTTTTCATCTTATGTTCTGGGGATTATTGATTGCTGCTTTTGTTCCCTTAGGATATATTTATGCTAATTCGCCCATGGATATTTATTTGCTTCAGATAACTTTAGGAGCTTCGCTTGCAATGTCTTCTGGGGGATGGACTACTTTATTTGCGCGACATATGGATAAAGGAAAGGAATCTACTGAATGGGGGGTTGATGCTGTTGCCGTAGGTTTAGGTCCGGGCATAGCCGGAATTTTGGGTGGAATTTTTGTGACATGGTTTGGATTTACTAATGTTTTTATAGGAGTTACTATTATGGGAATAGTGGGAGTCATGCTGTTGCTATTAATTAAAAAATCAATTTTAAGAGGCTCTGGACTTATTTTAAACACAAATCAGGATAATCACGCAGAACTTTATGAGATTAGAAGAATGAAAAAAGCAAGAGTTGCTTAATCAGAGTTAAAACTTTCAATATTCTCGTATACAGGGCCTTCTGGTTTTAGTTCTGATTTTTTAAGAATAAATTGATTAATCGAGAATTTAATTTTTTTCACTTTAATATTTTTAACATAATCTAAAAATTCTGTTTTATTGTTTATTTTTTTCATTCTTGCGATAGTAATGTGGCTCATGAATCTTTCTTCAATTGAAAGAATATTCTTAAGCTTATTATCAATTTCTTTTTGTAGATTCCAAATCTCCTGTCCATTAAGCTTCAACCAAAGAATAGAGTTATACTTATTGATAAAAACACCAACTTCACCCAGTTTTACTTCAAATTGTTTGAATTTAATTTTAGCCAGCGCTTTTTTTACTTCTTCAATTTTATTTTCTTCAATTTCGCCCAGGAATTTAAGAGTTAGGTGCAGATTTTCTGGTTCTGTGAACTTTCCGTAAAAAAGATTTTTCTTTTTTATAAGCTTTTGAATTTCTTCGATATTGTTTATGGCTTCTCGCGAAATTTCTAGAGCAATAAAACAGCGGATTAGTTTTTTATTTGAATTTTCCATTTTAGTCTCTTATCTTGATAATTGATTCTGCTTTTTTGCCAATTTCTTTTTCGAGTTCTTCCGAAGGTGCGTTTATTATATTTTTAACCGAGCCGAATTTTTTTAGAAGGGTTTTTGCATTTTTAGGTCCGATGTTTGGAAAACCTTCAATAATATATTGTTTTTGCTCTTTTATTGTAGAAGGCTTTTTGAAGTGAAGAGTAAACTCGGTTTTTGTTTTTAATTGGCGTTTAGCTATAAGGATAAGATATTTTGCAGTTTCTTCGCTATCTTTTGTAAAAATTATAGGAGTTTGAAATTCTAAGGATATGGCAAGAATCATTCCGCGTATTGCATTTGGATTTAGTTTTGTTTGTCTTTCTTCAAACATTTCAAAATCCTTACCTTCTAAAATAAGAAGACGCTTTTCATATTTTTGCATTTGCTTTAATTGTTCGATTAATCGCTTATTTAGCATGCTGGAAATGAAATCTTGAAATGTTTTTCGTTCAATTATAGTATTTCCAATTAAATAATCCCCAATTTCCAGCTGTTGGAATATTATTTCTGTTTCATTTTTATGAATCAACTCTGAAATGACTAAAGAATTTTTTTCTCTTGTGTCTACAACTAATCGAGGAGCCTGCTTAGAAATATTGTTACTACTCTTTTTTAGAGTTAGTGTGTCACTTTTATTTTTAAAAATGTTGTATATCATTTTTTTGTTTTCTCAGCCTATAAACTCTCATCATTTTTTTATAGTGCTTACAGAAAAGCCAGCAAAAAGGAACATGATGACACATTCTCCATTTGTGATTATGATAATGGCAGGATTCGTTTGTTACGGGTTTTTGAAAAGGTAATTTATGAGGCAGTCTATGCGACGGACATTTTGCATTAGGAATCTCTACTTTATCCCGAATATATAGTCTCCAGCCAGTTTCTGTTTTTTTCATTTTATAAGGTTCTTTGTGTTTTATTTTCATTTAAAGAATTATTTATGTCCAAATTGTCTTTAACACTTTTAATTGCCGAATACATCTTTTTTTCTTTGCTCAATGAAGCATAATAATAAGCTTCATCCCGAGTATCGCGGGTTATGAGGATTATGAGGCTGCCTTCCATAAGACGAGCAGTTCTTCCTGCACGCTGAATTTTTCTTATTGCTGAAGGAATTGGCTCATAAAAAATGACTGAATTAACTTCAGGGATATCCAAGCCTTCTTCACCAATACTTGTTGCGACTAATGCATTTATTTTTCCTTCTTTGAATTCATTTAACATTGCATGCTGCTCTTTTTGAGATAAACCAACTTCTTCTCCAGATTTCATTTTTTTTATGGTTTGTCCTACGAAAACTGCTGCTTTAATATTTGGAATATTATTTATTTCATTTGAGATTTTTATTGCAGTAGCACGAAATTGAGTGAAGATTATTGTTTTATTATTTGAATTATTTTTAATATTCTCCGCAAGAAGTTGTTTTATTTTCAGAAGTTTTGGATGCTCTGTTTTTTTCGCGATTAATTCATTAAGCAAGATAAAAGCATTATTAAATTCCGGCTGTTTGATTAAATTAACAACAGCTTTTGATTTATTTTCCTTGGCTTGCTGAAATAAACTGTGAAAATATTCATAAACTGAATAAAGGGTTTGGGTTTCTATTAGTTCTATTGCATGCTCTATTTTTATTGCTTGAGAACCTATTGATGCCCCAACTAACAAATTGAAATGATGATTTCCCGAAGAAATTGCTTTCATAATTCTTCCTTGAGCTTCTAAAAGAGTTCTCTTCATTGGGGGTCCGAATAGAAGTTTGCGATTTTTCAGCTCCTCAATCTTTTTATTATAAATAATTTTTAATAAATTGCGAAGCTTGTCAAATTCTTCTGGAAAATCTACGCGAATTACTTCAAAATTTAATTCTTGAAGATATTCTTTAACATCAGGAGAATCACGCGTTCTTAATTCAATAGTTTCTATATTCAAATTTTTTGCTATTTGTTCTATAGTTTTTTTATCGCTGCCTGGAGAGGCAGTTAGGCCGAGAATTCTCGGATTTTTGGATTGTTCTCGATATTGCTCTGCTACATAAGTATAAGCATAGTTTTTCAGACATCTGTGGCATTCATCTTCAATTAGCAAACTTACTTCGGTTAAATCATATAATCGTTTCTTTAGATCATTTCCTATACATTGAGGTGTAGAAAAAATAATATCTGCAGTTTGCCATATTTTTCTTCTATCTTTTGCGTTTATTTTTCCTGTGAACAATTGCAGGTCTGCGAATAATTCGGGAAGATGTTTTTTAAAATAATCTAAATGTTGCTGCGCTAGAGGTCTTGTAGGCGCGAGAAAAAGACATTTACTTCCGGGAAAACTTTTCTGCCTATTTATTGCGAGCATTAACGCAATTAATGTTTTTCCTATTCCGGTTGGAAGAACAACTAAACAATTTTTATTTTTACAAGACTCATAAATTTCACTCTGATATTTTCTCGGCTTAATTGTTGTAAGAGTTTCGTGGGGCATACTCTAAAACTTGGATGATAGTTTAATTAGTTTATTATCTTAGAGTTTAGGTTTTTAGAAGAAAACAATTAGCCCAGTTAGTATTAATAATCCGAGCGAGAGAACATAAAGTGGACGAGAACCCATAAGGATTTTCATTCCGTCAAGAGTGCTAAAGGGAACTATATTGTAAATTGCAAAATAGAGCACATATTTAGAAAACTCAAAAAATGGAAAAGCTTGAACTGAAATAAAGAATTTCGCAAGAATTGCCAGAGCCATAACTGCCAACAAACCATAGAAAGCTATTCTTGCATCATCCCACTCCAACATTGTAGAAAATCTTTTTATTCCAAATCTTTTTGTGGCTTTTCCTGGAAGTTCTTTTGAATTAAATTCTAAAAATGTTAAAAATTTGATAAATCCGCCTGAAATCACTGCGAGAATTGCAGGAAGAAAAAAACCAGCTAAAATTGGATATTTAAGATGAGAGCCCTTGCCGATGCCATATCTTTGAAATTCCCAAATTTTATGCTCAATCTCAACATTGATTTTTTTAGCAGTTATTTTTTTCGCGATTATTGAAGTAAAAATAATTATAACAGAAATTAAAAAATAAACTGGAATTTTCTCAAAAGAAAAAATTGATTTGCTATAGGTTAACAAAAGAGTGAATAATGCAATCGAGACAATTATCGGAATATACTCTTTTTTCGTAATCATAATCTTTTTAGGAATTTGCTGTATAAAAATGTTATCCAAAGCTTATTCGCGAATATATCCTATTTACCATAGAAAACTATATAAATACCTCCTAGTACTTTATGATTATGTTAAGAATTAAAAAGATAAGTGCGATGCTTGGAAAAAGAGTTTTCACCGATATTGGAGACTTCTTTGGTGAAATAGAAGAGGTTATACTTGCAGAGAACAAAATAGATAGTTGGAGAATAAGAGTTTCTCGAGACATGGCAAGAAATCTTAATGGGGCAAGAGGCGTAATTATTCCTCATCCTTTTGTTAAGGCTATCGGCGATGTATTCGTAGTTAACGGCGCAAATCTTCCAGTAGCTGAAAAAGAAAGCTTGTCTGAAGATGAGACAATGGATTTATCTAATCAAAGCGCTTAATCGGCTCTAAAAAAGAGGAAACTGCTTGTAAAAAACAAACATGGCAATATTTTTATCTAATGCTATTTTTCAAGATGTAATTCTGCCCTTTTTATTAATTTTTACTTTGATTTTTGCAATTTTAGAAAAAACAAAACTTCTTGGGGATGGAAAGCACCAGATTAATGCTATAATTGGATTTGTATTTGCGGCCGTCTTTATTAGTTTTACTCGATATATTCCTTGGCTGCAAAATTTTGTTATCTTCTTTGTTGTCGCTCTTTTTGTTATTTTCATTGCATTACTTCTTTATGGATTCATTTGGGGAGAAACTGGTGGAGATATGTTGGCTAAGGCTGTAGGTTTAAAATGGACTTTGGGAATTGGAGCATTAATCGCAGTTGTTTGGGCTGCACTTTATATTACTGGCGGAATAAGCTATGTTCAGGCTCATCCAGAGGTATTAACAAATGTTTTATTTATCGCTTTAATTATCGGAGCAATAGTAACTGTTTTGAATACTTCTAAGGCCGAAAAGAAATAGTTTTTAGTGGTGACTTGATTTGAATAGGTGAGCTTATTAATAATGCATAAAATTGGGTTGTTTACCGAGCCTTTTTGTGATAAGCTCATTATTAATCGGAATTTTTATTAGTTCTTAGTTTTTTATTTAATAATTATGCGAAGCAGTCTCTTAAATATGCGAGCGAAGCGAGCAAAAGGTATTTAAATCATAAGAATGTAAAATAGATATGAAAAAAAGTGTGTTGATGAGCATTATTGCTTCTACTGGAATTTTGTTCAGTATGAATTTTGTTTCTGCTGCTTGGAGTTTTTCTGATATGCTAAATACTTGGGCAAATATGGATATCTTTACTTACGTTCTTCCTTTCTTGCTTGTTTTTGCGATGGTTTTTGGTATTCTTAATAAATCTAAAATATTTGGAGAAGAAGCAAAAGGCGTTAATGTAATAATTGCTTTAGCTCTTGGTTTGCTTTCACTTGTTGGTGGATATGTTCCAGATTTTTTCCAGATAATGATTCCAAATCTTGCAGTTGGATTAAGCGTTTTGCTTGCAGTAATAATCTTACTGGGATTATTTATGAAGGGCGATAATGAGAAATATATCAATTGGGGATTAATACTTGTAGGAATTTTAGTTTTTATATTTGTAATGTATGATTCTTTTTCAGGAAGCTATAATTCTGTTGGAAATCTTTGGAGTCAATATGGCTCTGCTTTAGTAACTTTGCTTGTATTAATAGGAATTGTTGCTTTAGTTGTTTTCTGGGGAAAAAAGTAGTTCGTAATTCTTTTGAGATGTTTGCACTTCGTGTAATTGACTAATAATTTAATAATGTCTAAAATTCAATCAGACTTTGCTGCTTAAAATTTCAAGCTAATTCTCCTCGAACAAATCTAATGACGAAGTTGTTGAATTATCAAAATTAGTTCTTTATTAATCGCCGAAAGAAATCCGCAACATTTATGTTGCGGTCGTTTTACTGCGTCTTTCTTTCGGGGAATCCAAAAACAAGGGCTTTACAAACCGCCCCTTTTAAGGGGCGGTGCCCCATTGTTTTTTGATTTATTTGCGGAGCACTAATAAAAATGGGCATTAAATCTTTTTTGCAGCATTAATTGCCCATTTTTGCCATTCAGGGAAAACTTTATCGCCCCAAGGCAACCCGATTTCTTCACGGACTTTATCGGAAATTTGATGGAACATTGCGTTGCTTAGAACCGTGAATTCTGCTTCAAGTAATTCTGGCTTGTTTAGTTTTTCAGCAAGATTTACAATTTCTTCTTTAGTTTTTGCGCGTAGTAAAATATTATCATAAACTGCATCCCAGTTTCCAGCCCAACCTTTAACTCCGCCAGCAATATCTTTTATTATTTCACTATCGCCATTAATCAAATCATCAGTAGGCTCAAGAATATCTTTTTCAACATTGTAAGTTAATAAATCTACAAAACCTTTTTCTTCCAGCGGGTCTTTTGTCCAATGTTTTCTAATTTCAGTTAAGCCAATCATTCTTTTAACAGAATGCATTCCATCTGCAGTTTTAACTGGATTTGCTACAATAATACAATCAGTTGCTTTGAAAGACGTTATTGGAACTCCTAAATCATTTACAACTCTGTCAAAAACTCCGTAAGGAGATGCGCCGTGAATTGTTCCTGCAACTACATTTGCTAAAGCGCCGACTCGCATTGCTTCATATAATGCTCGAGCTTCTTGGCTTCTAACTTCTCCAACAATTAAAGAAGAATCTCCAAGACGAAGAGAAGTTCTGATTCCTTCATCTGCTGCAACTTCTGTTGTTGTTTGTAATAATGCTGAACGAACTTTCATTCTCAAAATATCATATCTTAATTTTCGCATTGTGTCTACTGCAAGTTCAGGAGTATCCTCAACAGTTATTACCCTATATTTTGGCATAATTTCTAACATTAGCGCGCCAAGAAGTGAAGTTTTTCCTGAACTTCTTGTTCCTGCAACCAGCATTGTTCTGCTGCCATCAACTAAAAAACTTAACAAACCTGCTGCAAGAGGACTTATCATTTTATTTTTTATAAAAAGCGGCAAAGTCCAAGGTGATTCTCTGTGTCTTCTAATTGCATAAGCTAAACCTGAAGGGGATAATGGCTGCTGGACGACTGCAATTCTCGCCCTTAAATCTCCGATAGATAAATCTGTGTCAAGAACCGGATTTGCTTCATCTAACGGACGTCCAGAAATCATTCTGAATTTTGCTGCCCAAGAATCTGCGTCTTCCTGGCTTGGAAGGATATTTGTATAACATTCATCAAACTGAGAATGCCTTAAGAAAATAGGATTTTGAGTTATTGGCGCGTTTAAAACAACATCCTGCAATTCTTTATCCTGCAATAAAACTTCAATTAAACCAAAACCAATAGTATGACGAACTAAAATTGCGGCTAATTTGTTTAAATCAGAGTAGCTTAATTTTATATTTTGGCTATCACTCAATTCTTGAAGTAAATCTTTTGCGACATTAAAAAAAACCTGCCTTACTCTTTCAGGATCTGTGAATTCTTCTGCTTTTGGTTGATGCTCAATTAAAACATTTCTTGCAAGATTTAATAAAAGATGATGCTCCTCTTCTAAACTGTATTCAGGCGGCATTAAATGATAAAGAAATTTAACTTCCTCTGGTTTTTTTAGAATAGTAACAGTAGAAATATCATAGCCTGTTCCAATTTCATACTGATCAAAAATTTCTGCGCCCTTCGGAATTTGAGATGCTAATCTTGTAAATGTAAAGTTAGGAATTATATCCGGTCTAAAAATACTGCCATAGGGGGTTCTATTTGTTCGGGAATAACCCTCAAGATTTTTTTGCAAAACTTTTAATAATTTAGTATTTTCAAGAAGATTATAAAACTTTTCCAGGGTTTGGATATAAACTCTTAAATCATATTTTATTTGTTCAGGAACTTTTTCTAGGAGTGCTTTTTGAGAAATAATTTCATTCTTTAAATCAAAATAGCAGGTTAGAGGATCAGATTTTAAAAATGAGAGCATGTAGCTGACAAATTCATATCTCCTCGCAAGTTCATAAGGATTATTGAATGATAATTTATTTGGTGAAAGAATTTTTTCCTGTTTTGTAAGATAAATATCCAGATTTGCAATATCTCGCAAGAACATTACTTGACTGAAATCATAGCTATAGTTTCTTTGCTGAACAAAAACAATTCTAGTTATATTAGGGGTGTTTTCCAGATATTCAACAACTCGCGCCATAACTTCGGAAGAATCAGCAATACTTGGAACGGTTGCTGCGCCAAGATAGTTAATATACATTATATCCTGTTCGCCTTCTCTTTCAACTTCAAATGCATAAACTGGAGTGCCTGGTTTGAATAACATCTTTTTTCTTTGATTGATTTATTTAGAGGAAAAAATCCTTTTTTACCTTCTTTTTATTATTCAAAGTATCAAATAAGCTTAAAATAGCTTTCTGTGGTTGAGAAGATAAGTTGAAAAGGATTTTAAACCCAGTATGACTATAGAATTTATAAGAAAATGGTTGCACAAGAACAATATGCTAATTCTGCAGAATCATTTATTTCAGATATTACTGTAAAACTTAGAGATATAGAGGAAAAACAGAATATAATCAAAGATAGGGTTATTATGATTGGAGAGAATCTTGTTTCAGAAAAAGAAGAGACTCAGGCGGAAATTTCTAAACTGAAAAGCCAAATGAATTTAATTGTTGAGGAGATTAGGAAGATAAAAATGGCAATTGAAAGAATCGTTGAAGATTCAGATAATTATGTAAGGAAAAATGAATTTCAAGTTTTACAACATCAATTTCAAATGTTTCAGCCAATGGAAATAGCAAGAATATCCGATGTTGAAGAGATGATTAGAAAAGCCTTGAAGCATTAAATATTAAAACCCTAAATAACTTATACAAACAATAAAAAGGAGATAAAACAAAAAGTAAAAAACTTACCTGTCCCTTCGGGTTCGGGGTGAAGAGTTTTTTACATTCAGAAATTTAAGAAATTTCTGACTATTTGTTTTGTCTAAATAAATTAAAAACAAAACAAATATGGCCCTATTAGAAAAAATATCTGCAATGAAAAAAGCTGGCATGTCAGAGAACCAAGTTGCAAGCAGTTTGATGGAGGAAGGAAATTCACCAAGAGAGGTTAGCGAGGCTATTTCTCAATCAAAAATAAAAGCTGCCGTAGCTTCTGATGAGAATTCTGGATTGCAGCCAAGCATGATGACGGAAGAATCTTCTGGGCAACAGTATATGTCTGTTCCAAATTATAGCGGCCAACCCATGGTTCAGCAAGAAGTTTCTGCGCAATCAACTCTTGCCCAACAACAATACCAACAGCAGTATATGCCTCAACAGTATGCAGAAACTCAACAGCAAGGTTATGACTCTAACTATCAGCAACAATATCCAGAGCAACAACAGGAAGGATACTATCAACAAACTTTAGATTTAGAAACTGTTAGAGATATTGCTCGCCAGCAAGTAGAAGAAATAATGAAGAAAACTCGCGAGCAGGTTGATATGCTTGTTAAATCCAAATCAGAATTAAGTTTTCAGCTTCAAGATATTGATAATAGAATGAAAAGAATAGAGGCAGTTATTCAGGATATTCAGAGAGCAGTAATAAGAAAGATGGGTGAATATGGCGACGCAATTTCAAATATTTCTGGAGAAATAAGAGCAACACAGCAATCTTTTTCAAAAATTATTAATCCGCTTTTGGATAAACAAAGAGGAATAAACCGAAATCAAGAAAACCAAGAAGAAGAAAATTTCGAGCAGCCGATGCAACAACAGCAATCACAGCAAAATAGACAACAACAGCAGAAACAAAAAGGACAAAATCAACAACAAGCTCGTCCACGTCCTAATTCAAAAAATTCTGCAACCTTTGAAGATTATTTTAGATAAGCCGTCACTCTTTAGTTACAACACTGCCGAAAGCTTTAAAAATAGAATTTAGCATTCTTGATTATGATAGCAGATAATATGCGAGGATTTTTTCCAGGATTAGGAATTTGTGCTGCAACGATAATAGCAGGGTCAGCTATAGGTGCCTATTCTTTAGGTTATCACAATGCTCAAAAAAAAGCAGAAACAGAAAATAATGCGCTTCGTGAGGAAATTTCAATTTTAGAGTCAATGCCTGTTCAAACAAATATTTATTATGTAGTAGATGGTTTTGCCGATACAAATTCTATTCCAAATAGAAATGAAAAAATACAGAAAGCAATAGAATACGCTGAAAAATTAAATAAAAGACAGGCAAGACAATAAAATGATATCACTAAATTTCCTTGGAACATATACGCCGATATGGCTGATGATAGCTCTGATTATCTTGATTTATGCTGGATTGAAGAAAATTAAGCTACCTGGAAACAATTTTGTTCTTGCTTTACTTAGTTTTATGCTTACTTTTCTGGTTGTATCTTCTACGGGCTTAGTTGAATATATGGCCGGTACAATCTCCTTAATGTCTGTAGTTTTAATTTTATCTTTTATAGTTCTTTTAGTTTTAACTTTTATAGCAAAAGATGGTCAATTTGCTAAACCTCTTTCAATTGTGGGTTTTGTTATTTGTATGTGGATTATTGTTCTTGGAGCAGTTCATTATTTTCCTGCCTTATTTCATATTTTACCTAATACCTCAAATGCCGGACTTGGCTCAGGTCTTTCTGAATTAAAGAACTATATTTATTCTGATACAATAAAGAATAGCTTAATGTTTATAATTTCTTTAGTTGTTGTTGGAATTTTATTGCTGAAGAAATAAGTTTTTAGTTAGACTTTGTTTATTTACAACTAGTTATTAATAATACTCCAAGCCCAAACTTACAGCTTCTTGAAACTTTCTCTTCCGAATTTAGTGAATTATTATAAAATTACTCGTGCTCGCATTTTTGAGAAAATAGTTGAAGTTGCTAAAAATGCAAACATTCGGCGAAGCCCCTCTAAAAAAAGCTGAATAGGATAACCTTTAAAACTTAAAGAAATCTATATTCTCATAATAAAAAGAGGCAATATGGTTGATAAAAGAACTGAAGATATTCTTAGAAAATATGGCGGAAGACTGGATAGTTCTTCACGTGTTAGTTCTATGTCAAATACTTCAAATGTAAATGTATCTTCAGAGTTCCAGAAATTTAAAAGTGATATGCTGCCGCAATTTTCTAGATATGAAAAATGGTGCAATAATATAGGTGGCTCGCTAAAACTTAAACTTTCTGAAAAAGACAGAAAAATAATACAAAAAGAAATTGATTCTGCGCACCTCGAGACTAAGCCCGAAAATGTTGTTTCACTTGCCATGCTTTCATTTATACTTACTCTTTTTGCAGGGATTCTTCTTTCTGCAGCGATTTATCTTTTAACATTTGGCGAAGCACAAAAATTATCACCTATATTGCTAATTTTTTTCCTTTGTTTTTTAGCTGCAGGATTTTTATTTTATTATTTTTATACTATGCCTTCAAGATTGGCGAATCAATGGAGATTAAGAGCAGGCTCACAGATGGTTCCGTGCATACTCTATACTGTTGTTTATATGAAACATACTTCTAATTTGGAGAGGGCAATAAACTTCGCTTCACAGCATTTAGAACCGCCACTTGCGCTTGATTTGAAAAAAGTATTTTGGGATGTTGAAACTGGAAAATATTCTACAATAAAAGAAAGTTTAGATGTTTATCTTGATGGTTGGAGGGCAACAAATTCTGAATTTGTTGAAAGTTTTAATTTAATTGAATCTTCGCTTTTTGAGCCGAGTGAATCCAGAAGATTGCAGATTCTTGAAAGGTCGCTTCAAGTAATTCTTGATGGGGTTTATGATAAGATGATGAAATATTCTCATTCTGTAAAAGCTCCCTTGACTAATCTTTATATGTTGGGCATTGTATTGCCTACACTTGCTCTTGCGCTTATTCCACTTGCCTCTGCATTAATGAATGGCGCGATAAAATGGTATCATATTTTTATTATCTTTAATCTTCTTGTTCCTTTCCTTGTTTTTTATATGACTAATAATATCATGCAGAAAAGGCCGGGTGGTTATGGCGAGTCTTCTATTTTAGAGCTGAATCCCCTTTATGCTAAATATAAATCTCATAAACCTTATTGGAAAGCTGCTGCAATAGCTGTTCCTCTTTTGATTTTAGGATTGCTGCCATTTATTTTTCAGTATACTCCTATTCCTAGCTGGATTGGACTTAAAAGTGATTATGCATTCTATGAAATTGGATTAACATTTTTAGGTGATGCCAAAATTTTTGATTTTATTAATGTTAATGGAACCACTGTTGGGCCTATGGGATTATTTGCATTAATATTAAGCATGTTTATTCCGCTTTCTGTTGTCTTGTTTTACTCTATCTCTTACAAACTTAAAACACAGGAGATTATAAAATCGCGAGATTATTCAAAAATGCTTGAGAGCGAGTTTAATAATTCACTTTTTCAATTAGGCAATAGAATTGGCGATGGAACTCCTGCTGAACTTGCATTTGCACGAGTTGCAGAGAGTTCACAGGGATTAGTTACTGCAGATTTTTTTAGAGCGGTTAATTCAAATATACAATCTTTAGGAATGCCCTTAGACAAGGCAATATTTGATACAAAAAGAGGCGCGATAATAAATTATCCTTCAAATTTAATCTCTACAAGTATGCATATTCTTATTGAGAGCGTAAGAAAAGGATTGCAAGTTGCGGCTGCTTCTCTTATGAGCATTGCAGATTATATAAGAAATATAAACAAGATTAATGATAGACTTAGAGATTTATTGGCAGAAGTAACCTCTGATATGAAAAGCAATATGACTTTCCTTGCGCCAATACTGGCAGGTTTTGTTGTAGGTTTATCTTCTATGATAACCCTTATACTTACTAAACTTAAATCGCTTACAGATGTTACTGGAGCAAGTGGTTCAAATTTAGGAATTGCTGATAAAATTACTGGTTTGTTCGGAGTGGAAAATTTAATACCGCCTTATTTCTTGCAGATTTGCGTTGGAATTTATATTATTGAAATAATATTTATTTTAACAAAAACTCTTGTCACAGTTGATTCTGGGCCTGATGAATTGAAATCAACTTATGAAACAGGCAAGAATCTTCTTTCAGGAGGATTGTTATATTTTATTGTAGCGCTTGTGGCTTTAATCGCGCTTTCTGCAATCGCTGCAGTTGCTTTGCCTAATTTGGTTTAAAAGTTTTAAGAGGGATTTCATTTATAAAAACCAAATTAGTAATTCTTTATTCTTTGGAATAGAAGTTGGGACTAAAATTGGAAGTTTAGGGCAGGTTGTATTTGGTTGAGGCTTCTTAAATTTGGGGTTGGGCTTTAGGTTGAGCAATAAGGCCGAATTGATAAGGTTTATATAATTCTTTTTATTCTTAGTTTTGAGGTAAATAAAAAGAGAGATGAAGAATAAAAAAGGAGATATAGAGATTAATGCTTTAGTTATAGGGCTTCTTGTAGTTGCGGCTGCTGTAATTATTTTTTTGGCTATTTTTATTTTTAAAGATAAGACATTAAGTGCCATTAATTATTTGAAAAATTTATTCAGTTTCAAATAACTCACATAAATAAAATGAAATTTCAATCTAAAAGCGCAGACTTAACAATTGATAAAATAATTGTTATAATTCTTGCTGCAGTATTTGTTATAGGATTTTTTAGCTGGCTTTTTGCATTTAATGGGCTTACTGTTCTCAAAAATGTTCTTCCAACATTTGGAACAGGAACTACAGCAATGGCTTTCGGAGATGCATCGAGCCAGCCATTGGAATTACGAGGGGATGATCCTTGTATAAATTTTGATTTTTATTGGGCAGATGCGAAAGGAGCTAATATTAATGGGCAGAAAGTCAGTTCAGGTTTAGTTTATATTGCTATTAGCTTTAAAAATGATATTGGCAACTTAAATGACCCAAAAAATCCTAAATATTTTTGCGGAACTTATTCCTTAGTTGAAACTGATATTACTAAAAGTTTATCTATTGCTTCACTATTTCAATCTATTCAAAAGAAATATACTCCTAAAAATATAGGCGAAAAAATATATTATTTTGTTCCAGTGATAGCAGAAAGTGGCAGCTTCTTCAAAAATAGAGAGTATACTTTTGACATTTTAAAAAAATATCCAGATAAAACAACAATTGTTAGAAGAGGTTTTCCTCTTCATGTAAAATAATAAAAATGAAGAATAAAAAAGCATTTGAACTTTTAGGAGAGCATACGGTTAATCTTATTATTGCAGTGCTTTGCATTATTGTGCTGCTTCTTGTCGGCAGCAGTGTTTATAATCTTTTATCCGCGGACAAGCAGGAAACTGCAAAAGCGCAGGGAGAGCTGAATAAACTTTCTGGAGTAATATCCAATATAGAAGAGCGGAATGGGGGAAGTGTTAATTACCCGCTTATTGGGCCCGCGGGCTGGGCTCTTGTCGGCTGGCCTCTTGATAATGGATTTAATACTAACTACTGCATTTCTCAGGGCTGGACTAACTGTTTATGCTTTTGTGATTTAAGTTTTTCGGGATTAGGCGCGGCTAATTGGGCTAAAGCAACAAAAACAAATGTTCGCGAAGCATGTGACGCAAAACCTATCTGCAATGAAATAAAAGCTAAAGATTTTTCTGTTAATCCCCTGGATAAAACCTTTTTGCTCTTTTTTAGTCTTCATTCACGGCACACGCCGATAATTATTCAGGGCTGGACAGAAGCGGATATTAAAAATTTAAAGATAACTTATGATAAAACTTCAGATAAACTGACAATTATACCTGTGGCGATAAAATGAAAACTCTGAAAAATGCCAATAAAAAATCTGAGCTGGATACGCTTGCAAAAATAATATTATGGATAGTTTTTTTATTAGGAGCAGTAATAGCAACTTATTTTGTAGTAAATTATTTAAAAAGTTTAATTTAATAATATGAAAATAAAAAATAACAAATCCCAAGAATTGAGCATGAACACCCTGATTATGATAATCGTTCTTGTTGTTAGTTTTGCAATTATCCTGTTTTTATTGCTTGAATTGAATTTTAGCGGTCAAATAAATCAGCAAACATGCTATAATAGTGTTACATTAAAGAAAACTATTGGCGATAAACCTATAGGGGGAAAGTGGGTTGATGTGCCTTTAAAATGCAAAACTGAAGATATTTGCCTTACCACTGGAAGCGGCGATAACACTAACTGCGATACTCTTTTAGGAAAAGATTATACCAAAATTTCTGTATCTTCTGAAAATGATATATATCAATTTGCAGCAGGTTCTCTTGCTAAATGCTGGAGCACAATGGGCGAGTCAAAAGGGGGGATGGTTTTTTCAAGAGAGTTTGCGCTTTTTTCCCAAACTTCTAATGGAGTTATATGTTCAATTATTGGTTTCAGCGACAATCTAAAAAAGAAATATCCTGAGCTAAGCACTCTAAAATTTTACAATTATATGAACACTGAAAAAGTTCCCGAAAAGACGATTACTTACAGCCAGTATTTATCGAATATAAATAATCCTACAGTTATTCCTCTTAGCGTGGCTTCTCAAGATGTTTTAGATGACAAGAAAATACCTACGAGCCAGCCATACACTATTGTTTTTGTTGAATATGAAAGAACTTTATTGGGCGTTAGAAGCAGCGCGGTAGCAGGAACTGCAGCTGGAACTATACTGGGCGCGGGGGCTGCAGGAGCAATTTATGGTAGCATTGTGCCTGTTGCAGGAAATATTGTTGGAGCTGCAGTAGGAGCAACAGTCGGCGCCGTAATTGCTGTTGGCAGTGGCATAATTGCCGCAAAAGCAGATGATAAATTAGTAGATTACTACACTAAAAATCCAGAGAGGTATTATTCATCAACATATCTAAAACCCTATAATGCTGCAGAATTAACTTCTTTACATATAACAAATTTTCAAAGCATAAGCTAAAATATTTAAAAATAAGATGATAACTCAAAACAGAAAAGCGCAAAATCTTCTGGCAGGAACCACAATTTTTATTATACTTAACGTACTATTTTTTAGCTTAATGCTTCTTTTTATATCCCAAGTTGGAAGCAGCGATAATTCTCTTGAGAAAAAAGAGGTTAGAAGAATAGCTTTGGTTATTGATCAGATGAAGTCCGATACTGAATTAGTAATGGATATAAGCGAGCTTTGCAAGACTGCCCAAAAAAATAATTTCGGCGGAAATATTGCCATAGCAGATTATAATTCAGGCATCCTCACTGTAAAAACCTCTAATAATGATGGTAATAGCTTCAAGTTTTTTACTAAATTAGAAAGGGGGTCGATATTATATGATTCAAATAAATGCACACTGACTATTAAAACTGGATAAGGATATGACTAATAATATAATAAAAAATAAAAAAGCTGATGAAAGATATCTTTCTATTTGGATGTTCTTAAACTGGATTGTTGTCGGAGCATGCATTGTTGTCGGAGCATTAATTTTTTTAAATGTTTTAACTGATGTAAGATTAGCTGAAGCACAAGTATTATCTGACAGATTAAGCAATTGCTTAAGCGAGAATTTTTCTCTTGAAGAATTTAATTCTGCGGGTTTTGATATTTATGCCAAATGCGGATTGAATAAAGCTCCGCTTGAAAATTACGATTTGTATTATCTTAATATAACTCTGCAGGAACAAGGCTCTGGAAAAGCAATTAAGCAAATTCTGAAAGGTAAAGGAACATTCGAAGTAATGTGCGAATATCAGCTGAATAATAGAAAAACCGAGCAAAATTTTGCTCAGTGTGCTAATAATAAGCTGACTATAATAGATGAAAAAACAGGCGATGAATATGGCTTAGTTATAATTGCCGCATCAAACCAAATATAAAATGACAACTAAAAACAAAAAAGGTGCTCGTATTTGTGCCCAATCAGGATGCCAATTACTTTCGTCCAAACAATCGAGTGAAGCATCAACACTTGTTTGGATAGTCGCGACTTTTATTATAGTTGCGATTATGGCTGTTTTTTTTATTTTTATGAGCATGATTTATATTAATAATGGCAAAAGTGAAACTTCAGTTTCAGTAACATATGAAAATTCAGAGCTTTCTGCAACAAGGGCATTAATTGGATTCCTGGAGTCAGATGCAGGAAATGGGGGGAAAATTTATGATTTGACTTTTAATGCGGGTATCGGGGATGGAAAGGAAAACGAGAGGAAGAAAATATTTGAAGATAAAGCACGCGCCTTTTTGCAGAAAAATTACGCTTCTGAAGATAGTGGCCTGATATTAATTAGCGGAAAAAATCAAATTTATTCAGTAAGCAATAATCCTATTAGCGATAGTTCTGGAGAAGCAGGACCTACCTTTAGTGGTTCTACTAAAATTGATTTTCCAATACCCTCAGATAGACAATTAAAACTAGAGGTTTACTTCGGATGATATTAGAAAATAAAAAAGGAGTAATGCATATTTCTATCGTAATCTTTGTTATTGCTGTTCTTTTATTAACAATGACTTCGCTTGTTGTTTTTAATGTTAAAAAGAGCAATGCGGACACTAAAATATATTCTGGAATAGAATTACAAAAGGTCTATACTGAAGCAGAAATAGTTGGTTTTTATTTAAAAGAAATTGCATCAAAAGCCGATTCTGCCGAGAGCTTTAAAATACTTTTTAATGAGCTTAAAGACAGCGGGGGGAATTATATTCTGCCAGAATTTTCGCGAATAGCCGGAATAATTGATTCAAGCCATATAACTGTTGCAGGAAATGAATTAAAGGTAAATTTGGATGTCCCCATTCTTGAATCTTCTGATTTATATCAGGTTAGTTATTTGTATAAATTTAGATATAATCGGTTTTTAAGCTGAAACAGAATATTTATAAATAGGATATTCATTATAAAAATAGCAAAAAGAGAAAATGGAAATGAGAAAAATTCAGAGCAAAAAAGCACAAGAAGGTCTTCCTGTCAGTTTAGTTATTGTAATTATTATTGCTGTTGTATTTTTAATAGGTTATATTCTAGTACAAATGGGCTTATGGGGCAAAGTTATGAGCGGATTTGGAAATTTACCTGATGATTTTACTGTTGCGGCTGCATTCTGCACTCAATATGCTGGAGTTCCTTCAGTTATTGCTGGTTATTGCGGTTATGCGACTTTTCAAGATGTAACTATTGCCGGAGAAAAGCAAAAGGTTAATTGTGATTATTTATCTGTTAAAGCTAAATTTGATACTAAAGGCTCTAGTTGCGATAGTAATCTTGTTAATGCTACTGCAAAAGCTACTTGTTTGAATACTGCTCTTAAATTGAAAGATACCTATAAGATTAATGGGCAACCTTGCAGTTATTGGAAAACATGGATGCCAACTGGCACAACCGCAACAACTGCTAAATGCACAGAACAAGCAGGTAATGTAAATGCTAAATCAGTAGTTTGCGCAATTGGAAAATGCGGCGCTACTAATGTAGTTTCTGGAGAATATTCAGATGTTTCGAATACTCAAGTTTGCTGTAACATTGCTTGCAAGGCCTGATGTGCTCCCACTAGACATTTGTCGTAGGCTAAAATAGCCTACTCCAACTGAAATAAACCTCCGCAGGGCTTAAGTTCTCTAAACTTGTATGCGGTCTGAAGTGATTATATCGCATACGGAATAACTCTGAATCTTCCTTACAAATTTTGTATTCTTTATCCAAAGTCTGAAAGAACCTCTCAATCTTTCCTGAAGTAGTTGGAGAATGAACTGCAGTTCTAATGTGCTTAATTCCTCTTCTTCTGCACCACCTATCAAACTTGCTATGCTTACTTCTCAAACCAAAAACATTTCCATTATCAGTTAATATTTCCCTTGGCACTCCATGTTTTTTAATAAGCCCATCTAAAAGATGAGTAATTGCCAAGGTAGAATATTGATTCAAGGCAAATAATCCCAAGCAGTATCTTGAACAATCATCAATTACTGCAAAACAATACTTATCTTGAATCTTCTGGTCTGATAAGTCCATTTGCCAAAGAGAATTCGTATGCTTTCTCTGCCAGCGAATATACTTTAGCCTTTTTCTTCTGTTTGGATTGGGATTAGTTAAACCATGTTTATTTAGAATTTTGTTGATTATTTTATGCGAAATGTTTGGGAAATAATTTATAAGTTTATTCTCTCCAAACATTGTTTTCTTTCTCAAATTAATTACTTGCGCTTCTAATTCAGAAGTTATTTTAGAACAGATTTTATTAGGTTTTGTTGAGCTATCTTTTAAATTCCATTCAGTTTTATTCAGTCTTTCGCTCCATCTTTGTAAGGTTCTGCTTGTGGTTTCATAGCCGAATTGAGCAAGAAGTAGCTTTCTACATTGCGAATAAGAATGCCCTTTGATTCTTAACTTGAAAAATTCTTTTCTTATCTCTTCTTTTTTCATACGAAAATTAAGAATTCATCACAGAACTAATTTTCGGTTAGCCACATACGACATATGTCATGTGGCTACACACATGGCCTGATTTAATTAACTTTTTAAACTCCTGAAACCTAATAAAAACAGAAAAAGAGGAAAAAATGAAACTTAAAAAAAATCAATATATCGCAATCGGAGTTGCGATTATTCTATTAGCTGCAATTATTATTCTTGCAATAAGGGTTAAAACTACTTGTGACGAGAGTAAAATTGTAGCAGGGGCATGTTTAGATTCTAATAATCAGGTTGTGACTGGAGTAAGCAGTCAGGCAGATTGCAATGGCGCAACTGACGGCACATGGCTCAGCGGAGAGCATTGTTATAACTTTGGAACTGGCGGAAAAATACAAGGCGAAGTAAGTTTGAAAACTGGCGGAATGACTGGAGCTATTTGCGCTAAATATCCTAAATCTTATGTTTATTTTGCGGATGGGGTTTGCTTGGGCGCAGATGGCGATCCTATAGCTGGAATTACTCAAAGTGCAGATTGTGGCAGTAAGGGCACATGGGATGCTAATTATAAAGTAATGCCTGCTGGTTGCTGATATTTTTTCTGTTTGTGTCTATAAATTATAAACCCCCCTTCTTAATAAATCAAATACTGAAATGCAAATTCTCGATTTACTTATTTAATAGGCATTTTTAATTAATAAAATCAATAACCGAACTTGTGCAGGTTATTAATAGATGGGAGAAGTTTAAGTTAGAGCTTTACTGAACATAAGAAGCAAATTTTTAAACTACTATAGCCTCTTGTAAATATGAGTGACGATTATTCAGGTGGAAGCGAGAGAAGAAATAAGGGAAAAGATAAACGGAAGAATAGAAAACTTTTTCCCTATAGAAAAGGCGGAAAGTGGCGGGCTGAAGACGCTGGGAAGAAATAGGTTTTTTAGTAAGTGCTTCGCATCATAACCTAATATTAATAATTCTATAGAATCTGAAGGATAAGAAGCTTCTCAAAAATACCCATAAGCCCATTCGAATTACAATTGACTACACTCGTGAACTTATTAGGGCTGAACAAGTCTCATAAGCGGAGCTATTGGAATTAATAAAAAGTTGTGGAATAATTGCGAAGCAGAAATTTAAAACCTCATTAACAAGGTTTTAAAATAACCTAAACTTAAGATAAATAACTTAAAAGAGGATAAAGATAAATGCTAAACCTGTTAAATTTTTTGCCTATTCCAATTGATGTCGCAGAGATATTTTCAGGATATAATATTTTTTTAATTGCGATTGCTGTTTTTTGGCTGGTGATTGCGTCTATTCAAGATTTTCGCAAAAGAGAGGTTGAAAACTGGTGGACATTTTCACTTATTGCCTTTGTTTTGGCATTTAGAATGTTTGTTTCTGTTTCAGAGATGAATATAACTTATTTCATTTGGGGTTTGATTGGACTTGGCATAGGATTTATTCTTATGAATGTTTTTTATTATGGAAGAATGTTCGGCGGTGGTGATGCTAAGATGTTAATGGCTCTTGGAACAATCATTCCGCTTAGTCTTAATTGGGTGATTAATTTAGAACTAATTATTTTATTTGTTTTAATTTTTATGTTTGCTGGAGCAATATATGGCGTTTTTTATAGCTTAATTGTTATGCTCATAAATTTTAAAAGATTTAAGCAGGAATTTCATAGTGTTTTAAAGAAATATAAAAAATGGGCTTATATCATAGAAATTTTAAGTTTGCTTTTATTTAGCTTGTCTATTGGATTCAACTTTTATATTGGAAAACTTCTTGGAATACTAATTTTTATTTCTCCACTTTTAATGATATGGGCTAAAGCTATTGAAAATAGTTGTATGATTAAATTTGTGAATGTAAAAGATTTAACAATTGGGGATTTATTGATTAATAATCTAAAAGTTGGAAATAAAACAATAAAACCTAATTGGGAAGGATTAAGCGAGGATGAATTAAATTTAATTCAAAAAAAATACAAGAAAAAAGTTTTAATAAGATATGGCGTTCCTTTTATTCCTGCGTTTTTGATTGCGCTGTTAATTTTAATCGGAATAATTTTATTTTAATCT
>Ga0172375_10001700_pt1 | contig 35162 bp, 29 predicted proteins | sample LakKiv1m_FD_114537 | JGI IMG/M metagenome (GOLD analysis project Ga0172375, IMG submission 114537) | Freshwater microbial communities from Kabuno Bay, South-Kivu, Congo - kab_092012_11.1m | ecosystem: Environmental > Aquatic > Freshwater > Lake | place: Democratic Republic of the Congo... | reverse complement strand
TTTCTTTGCGCCGCCTTCATAAAACAGATCGTCGGGACGTGCGCCCACGCGGATAATGCCCAGTTTCGGGGTCGTGCCCTTGGCTTTGAGTGCCTCAACCCGCTGGATCATGTCTGCCTTCATTGCATCCGCAACCGGTTTTGCTTTTAGAACTTCTGCCATTGTGACTCTTCCCCCTTATTTTGAAAGTTTGGAAATAACCAGATTCAAGGTTTCATCCGCAATCTTGCATCCGTCATTGACCAGACGATCCATTTCTTCTCGCGCGGATTTGACAAAACTCTGATCCTTGATGGTGTTGAGGTTGATAATGACATTGAGTTTTCCGGAAATCAGAGCGGCTTTCATGAACACCACACCGCATCCCACATCGGAAATGGCAAGCATGGTTCCGATCTGACCCATTCGCTGATGAATTTTGATGCCTTCATAGGCCTTGCGCATAATCTCCATGGGTACTGAGCATGCGGTCTTGGAGCACTGCTCCATGGTTTCTTCCTTGAATTTGATTTCTTCCGGAGTGTTTTTCGGAAGACCATAGGCCTTGGACAAAGGCTCAAAAACCTCTGCGTCCTTGTCCACCAGCGTTTCCAGTTCGGAAATGACCTTAGTGCCTTTTTCAATCAGGTCTTTGACCTCAGGCTCTACATCTGCATATTTTTTCTTGCCGACGGTGAGATTGCCCACCATGTTGGAAAGCGCCATGCCGATGGCACCGCCCATGGCTGCCGCGCCGCCTCCGCCCGGGACCGGGGCCTTGGATGCCAGTACCTCGATAAACTCTTTGCAGGATTTGTCTACCATTGATGCCATGTTTCAGTCCTCCACCTTAATGGGTTCTTATTTTTGTCACCAGGCCAGGAACAACGCCCTGTTTTTCCTTGACCTTGACTTCTGCTGGGATTTCCTTGAGGATTTGGTCGCGAATGTCAGTTCCTTCAGTCAGTTTTGCCGCGTCGGTCTCTTTTGGTGAAAAATCTATGCTGTTTCCGTAACTTCAGGGGCTTTGGGAAAAAAGTTACAAAGTCCGCGTGGCCTGTGCATATCATACTGTCCGGTTTATATCAAATATTTTATAACGCCGGGAACACATTTAAGCATTTCCGCGCCAACAGGCCAGAAATCGGCCTGCAAATGGCGGCTCACCCGAATCCAAAGGAGGGCATAAATGAAGGCCAACTTTGTTTACATCACCGCAGGGAGCATGGATGAGGCCCGGACAATCGCGAGAGAGGCGGTCTCGAACCGATTGGCTGCCTGCGCCAACATCATCGACCATATGAGCTCCATTTATTGGTGGAATGGGGAGATTCAGGACGATCACGAGGTGATCCTTATCCTCAAGACCAAGGAATCTCTGATCCCTGAGCTGGTGGAAAAGGTCAAATCGATGCACAGCTATGAATGCCCGTGCATTGTCAGCCTTCCCATCACGTCCGGGAATCCGGCCTTTCTGGACTGGATTGCCAGAGAAACCCGCTAAGCAAGCCCGAAACGGGTCGCTTAATCCTTCTGGGAACGCCTTTTTGCGAGGATCCTCAGCAGGAAAATAAGGGCGACGATGCCCAACATCACCAGGACGGCCATGTTATAGTTCAACATGATCCGCGTCATGTTTTCTTTGACGGTCTGCCAGTTGGTCCCGATGGAGTAGCCGAGCGATATCCAGATCAGATTCCATGTGGCAGCGCTGATGAGGGCCAGCAGGCCGACCCTGAGGAAATTGAGTTGAGACATCCCGCCGGCAATGGATATAACCGAGCGGATCCCTGGAAAGAAACGATTCAGTAATATGATGAAGTACCCGTATTTCTTGAACCAGTCCTCGGCCCGGCGGATGTCGTGGGCCCGGAAAAGGCGGTAGTCCCGTTCCATGAAGAACCGCCGGCCCAGGAGCCTTCCCACCCAAAAGAGGGACATGAAACCGGCCAGGCTCCCTGCCAACGTCGCCACGTAGACTCCGCCGAAAGAGAGCCTTTGAGCGCCGACCAGAAAGGCCCCAAAGGCGGTAATGGTATCTCCGGGAATGGGCGGGAAGACATTTTCCACAAATGCGCTCAAGCCTAACATGATATAGAGAAGGGAAGGTGGGAGCGAATCAAGAAATTGAAGAAAACCGTCTATCCAGGGCAATGGACCTCCATAGATGCAGGGCACAGGGTGTTCATGCGTACCGTGTGGCCGGGTGAGTGTTACATAACCATTTGAACCTCAGGCCTCCCCATCCCGTCACTTCAAACTTTCGAAAACGAAAAACGTTGGCTGCGTGAAAGATTCCCTACAGGTCAGTCTGTTGCATATCTTCTATCAAGACGCCAGGTAGATACCCGAAAACCAGGACTCGATGTAATGTATTATCCCGCTTACCGGGCCAAAAGACAACTCCTCTTTTTGCCTTGACGGGGCTCGTATCTTCTGTTATGTCAACCTCCCTGAACAGGAGGATCCACACCGTGGCAAATAAAAAAATCACCAGAAAAGAACTCTTGAAGACGCCGGATGAATTCATGACCCTGTCCAGCAGGGCCGCCGCCTATTTCACCGCACACATGCGTGAATTGAAGATTGCAGGCATCGCCATCGCCGTCGTCCTTGTGGGATACCTATCCGTTTACGGCTACTTGCGTTACGCTAACCAGAAAGGCCAGGAGGCCTACGATCTCGCCTCTGATGCCCTCATAAGTGCCTCTGCTCCTCGCGAACAACCCGAAGGGGCTGCAGCACCTCCTGACAGTCCTGATTTCAAAAAGGCTGCTGACCTCTTTCAGGAGGTGATCGACGACTATGGGAGCTCGAGGGCGGCTCGACTCGCTCTGCCCCAGGTAGGGCATATCAAATTCTCTCAGAAGGCATACGATGAGGCTATCCCCTATTATGAGCGATTTGCCAAGGAGATGTCAGGCCTTCACGAATATGAGGACCTCGCATCCCTGGCCCAGGCCTCATGTTACGAGGCCAAGGGTGACTTCAAAAAGACCATCTCAATCCTGACGTCGCTCGTGGAAGCCCCAAACAATCCGTTCAAGGAGATGGCCATGTTGAGTCTGGAGCGTGTGTACCGGCTGGATAATCAGCCTGAAAAGGCGCACGACATCCTAAAGCGATTCGTCCAGGAATATCAGACATCACCCTTTTTGCGGATGGCCAAGGCCCGCCTCTGAACCTCCAACCCCATACCATCTAATGACGGTCCCTTCCCCGGCCTGGCGCTTCTGGGCATTATGGCATTTCGGCCGGCAGGCGCTCTGTTGAATCGGCCCATGCCATGGCGGATGCGGCGTGTGAATCTGGTTCATTTTCAGGGAATCGGTGCGGGCTTTTTTCTTGACAGCCCGGGTGGGCTCTCCTATAGTCATTTCGTAGCTAAGATGTAGCTTCCTGGGAGGAACCGTATGATTATCAACGAGATTTTGGCCAGAAACGCGCGGATGTACAGAGACGAGGTGGCGCTTATCGAGAGGGAGCCCGCCAAGCAGAGACGGGCGGCCATGACCTGGCGGGAATTCGATGAGACGGCCAACCGGGTTGCCAATGGGCTCATTCGAAAAGGCATTCGAAAAGGCGACAAGGTCATTCACCTGATGATGAACTGTCTGGAATGGCTTCCCGCCTATTTTGGGATACTCAGGACCGGCGCCTGGGCGGTTCCCCTTAATTTTCGTTTTTCCGCCAGCGACATTCAATACTGCGCGGATATTGCGGAGGCAAAGGCCCTGATCTTCGGGGAAGAGTTTGTGGAGCGAATCGATGCCATCAGGGAACCACTGGGGGCCATTCAGCATATGGTCTTTGTTGGGCCTGAATCGATGCGGCCGGCCTATGCCGAACCGTGGGAGGCGTTTCTTCAGACCGGCACCAAGGACAACCCCAATATCCCCATCGATCTGTTGGACCATGCAGCCCTTTATTTCACATCCGGCACCACCGGAACTCCCAAGCCGATCCTCCTGACCCATCGAAACCTCGAAGCTGCCTGCATCATCGAGAACCGTCACCACAACCAGACCCATCGCGACAATTTCCTCTGCATCCCTCCCCTGTATCACACGGGGGCCAAGATGCACTGGTTTGGGAACTTCATTGTGGGGGCCAAGGGGGTGATTCTCAAGGGCGTCAAACCGGAATGGGTCCTGGAGGCGGTGAGCGAGGAGCAGGCGACCATTGTTTGGCTTCTGGTGCCCTGGGCCCAGGATATCCTGATCGCCATTGAGAACGGGGAGGTGCGTCTGGAAGACTACAAGCTGGATCAGTGGCGACTGATGCATATCGGGGCCCAGCCCGTGCCCCCGAGTCTCGTCAAGAACTGGAAAAAGATCTTTCCCCATCATGCGTACGACACCAATTACGGCCTGAGCGAGACGACCGGTCCCGGATGTGTCCATCTGGGCGTGGAAAATCTCCACAAGGTCGGCGCGATCGGGGTTCCTGGTTTCGATTGGGAGTACAAGATCGTGTGCCTTGACGGTAGCGAGGTGATCAGAGGCGAGCCGGGCGAACTGGCCGTCAAAGGACCCGGCGTCATGAAGGAGTACTACAGAAACCCGGAGGCGACGAAAAAAACGCTAATAGACGGCTGGCTCTTCACGGGAGACATGGCGCGGGTGGATGAGGACGGCTTCATCTGGCTGGTAGACCGGAAAAAGGATATCATCATTACGGGCGGCGAAAACATTTTCCCTGTGGAGATTGAGGATTTCCTCATGGAAAACCCACGGGTTCAGGACGCAGCCGTCATCGGGATTCCGGATGAACGCCTCGGGGAGATCGTGGCTGCGGTCATCAAAGTGAAGCCGGGGGCAATACTTACCGAACAGGACGTGGTGACGTTTTGCGAGGGATTGCCCCGCTACAAACGGCCACGAAAGATTATTTTTGGAGATGTCCCCAGAAATCCCACGGGAAAGATTGAAAAGCCAAAGCTGCGAAAGCAATATGCGGGCATGAAGGAAAGTTTTAAGATTTAAGGACTGAGAAATGTTGGCATTGCGAGTTTGGAATTGAGGAATATCGGCAGGTCGTAGGGTCTTGACGCCGATGACGATGAGACATGGGATTGTCGCATTCTGTAACCATCAACCGTTGGGAGGCAAGATATGCACAAATTGTTGACAGACAGGCCGGGAGAAGAAATGCTCCTGCTGGGCAACGAGGCCATTGCCCGGGGCGCCCTGGAGGCAGGGGTGTCCTTTGCCACCTGTTATCCCGGGACGCCTTCGTCCGAGATCCCGGAGAATTTTTTCAACATCAGCCAGGAAACCGACCTTTATTTCGAATACTCAACCAATGAAAAGGTGGCGCTCGAGGTGGCTGCCGGGGCAGCGGTCTCAGGGCTCAGGACCATTGTGACGATGAAGCACGTGGGGTTGAATGTGGCATCCGATCCCCTCATGACCCTGGCCTATACGGGCGTCAACGGGGGCATGGTGATCATCAATGCGGACGATCCCTCCCTCTTTTCCAGCCAAAATGAGCAGGACAATCGATACTATGCCCGCCTCTCCGGCCTACCTATGCTGGAACCTACCAACCCCCAGGAGATGAAGGACATGACCGTGGCGGCCTTTGATTTGTCCGAGGAGCTGAGACTCCCGGTTATCATCAGGACGACCACGCGCCTGGCCCATATCAGGGGATCGGTTCGCCTTGGAGAGCTGAGACCGATCCAGAAAAAGGCCCATTTCGAAAAGAACCCGTTCCATTTTGTCACGGTCCCGGCGGTTTCTCGCAACCTTCACAAAATCCTGTTGGACAAGTACAATCAGGCCGCCCAGAAATCGGACAACGGTCCGTACAATCAGATCATTGGGGACGGAAAATGGGGCATCGTAGCCAACGGTGTCAGCTTCAACTACGTGAGCGACGCGGTCTCGGATTTGGGGATTCAAGACAAGGTCAGCATCCTGAAGCTGGGTTTCTCCTGGCCCTTGCCTGAGGCGCTCGCGCTTCGCTTTCTGAAAAGCGTGGACAAGGTGTTGGTGGTTGAGGAACTGGAGCCCCTCAACGAAACCGAACTAAAGGCCCTGGCCCACGAAAACGGCATCTCCGTACCGATTCAGGGCAAAGGTGTGGGGGCACTCTCCCGCCTGTACGAGTACGACCCGGGGATGGTGCGCCAGGCGGTGGCCCGGTACTTCGGCATCGATTATACACCGCAGCAGATGCTGGACACGTCGGATGTCCCGCCCCTCCCGGGAAGGCCGCCAAATCTCTGTGCCGGATGTCCCCATCGGGCCACCTATTATGCCGTCAAGCAGGTGTACGGCAAAGATGCGATTTACCCGACGGACATCGGCTGCTACACCCTCGGGCTGCTGCCCCCGATTTCCATGGCTGATTTTGTCATCTGCATGGGGTCGTCCGTCAGCTCCGGGTGTGGTTTCTCCAAGGCCACGGACCAGAAGGTGGTTTCCTTCATCGGGGATTCCACCTTTTTTCATTCAGGCATCACCGGCTTGGTGAACGCGGTGCACAATCAGCACAACTTCACGCTGGTGATCCTGGACAATGGGACTACGGCCATGACCGGCCATCAGATCCATCCGGGCGTGGATACGGCCCCACTGGGCGTGGAGCGGACCCGCATCTCCATCGAGGACGTGGTGAGGGGACTCGGTGTCAAGGACGTTCACGTGGTCAAACCGTTCAAGCTGAAGAAAACCATCGAGGCGGTCAAGGCCGCCAAGGAGTACAACGGGATATCGGTCATCATTTCACAGGAGATGTGTCCCCTCTTTGCAAAGGCCACCAAGCAGTTCAAGAAGGCCCATGCGTTCACCATCAATCACGATAAATGCAAGAACCACCGGGACTGCATCAACCTCCTGGCCTGCCCGGCCATGTACCTCGACGGGGATCGCGTCGAAATCGACAAGAACCTCTGCATCGGATGCTCGGTCTGTGCCCAGGTCTGTCCTGAAAATGCTATCGTGCCGCTCAAGGCGTAAAAGGGAGGCTTCTTATGGAGACAAAAAGATTAGTATTCATCGGCGTAGGAGGTCAGGGCAACCTGCTGGCATCCCGTCTGCTGGGAGAGGCCGCCCTCTCCATGGGGATACCCACCGTGGTGAGTGAAATTCACGGCATGGCGCAACGGGGCGGCATCGTGGAATCGGCGGTCCTGCTGGGGGATGTAACCAGCCCCATCGTTTCCAGTGCCGAGGCCGATGTGCTCATCGGATTCGAGCCCCTGGAGACCCTGCGGGCCTTGAATAAATGCAACCAGGATACGGTGGTGATCACCAATACGCATCCCCTTCCCCCTTTCACCGTGGCCATCGGCCAGGGATCCTATCCGCCGGTGGAGGAGAGCCTGAGACTCATTCGCCAGAAGGCCCGTCGGGTCATTGCACTGGACGGTAATGCGATCGCCGAATCGGTCGGGAATCCCCTTTCCCTCAATATGGTCATGCTGGGTGCCCTCATCGGATCGGGAACCATCCCGATCGGAGCGGAGGCCATGAAAAAGATCCTCTCCATATCCACCAAAAAAGCCTTTCTGGAGTCCAATCTGAAGGCCTTTGATCTGGGGATGGAAGCGGCGAGTTGATATAAATCCCTCTGCAACGCGGGATCGAGCGCCAGAATAGGCCTAAAGCCTGCTGCATTCAACATCAGGTCCTGATCATGCAGCAGGCTTTTTTTGCTGAGCTCATGGCGGTCAAATGAACAGTCTCGACATTGATGAACAAGACCTCAAACCCTTTGACAATCCAGGATGCTTGATCGGTGAGGGAGCACGCTGGAGGCCGTTGGCCTGAGATGATTTTTTTCACCGTCCGGTAGGGTTCATTCCAGAACACATGAAAAGCAATCTCTGAAGTAAGGGAGCGACATGGATAAAGCACAACTGGCAGAGATCATTCGAAAGAGACTCCATCTTGAAGACCAGGACTGGTCCATCATTGAAAAAAATCCCAAATTTCAGAAGCTTTTTCAAAACGCCTTGGGAGCCTCCAAATACCGGCTGGTGGCCGAGGTGATCGAGTCTAAAGGGTGTCACTCCGGACACGTTGTCGGCCAGCGGCTCATTTTCGACAATTCCGGCAATCTGCTTACGAGGGAGAGCCCGGATCGGATCTGTGCTTTCCTGATGCCCAACCTGACAGTGCTTATCAATGCCTTTTTTGAAAACCTGATGAACGGCCGCAATCCCAACGAGGTCATGTTCAATACCACGGGATGTTTTGATACAGGCCCTTCCTGCGGTGGTTGGGGCCATGTGGTGGTCCGGATGACAGCAGAATTGATTTCAAAATAGGCGAAGTTGCCTTCATCCACGTTGGCATCTCCACGGTCTCAATTCCGGGAATCGGGTAGCCAATTCGATCCCTCACCTGCAGAAATCTCTTGACCCACATCCCGAAGAATTGCTGTAATGGATCGCCCCGGGGAGGTTTGCGGGGACTACCCCCAAACGGAATCAACAGACATGTGTCAAGGCTGAAGACAACGGCATCTGATGTTTTGGATTAGGCAAACATAAAGGAAGACTAGCCATGAATACTCCCGAATCTGCACCTTCAATGGATTTTATTCGGATCATTATTGCGGAAGACATCAAGACCAACAAGAACGGCGGCAGGGTCCATACCCGGTTCCCGCCCGAGCCCAACGGCTATCTTCATATCGGACACGCCAAATCGATCTGCCTCAATTTCGGAGTTGCCAAAGAATTTGGCGGTCTCTGCAACCTTCGTTTCGACGATACGAATCCTACCAAAGAAGAGGAGGAGTATGTTGAGTCGATCCAGGAAGACGTTCGATGGCTCGGGTTTGACTGGGAGGACCGCCTGTATTATGCCTCGGATTATTTTGATCAGCTTTATGAATATGCCCTGCGGCTCATTCGAGACGGCAAGGCCTATGTGTGCCATCTGAGCCCTGAAAAGATCCGCGACTACCGGGGCACCCTCACAGAGCCGGGCAAGGACAGCCCCTATCGCAACCGATCCGTTGAGGAAAACCTGGAACTCTTCGAACGAATGCGGGCCGGGGAATTCGAAGATGGAGCCTGCGTGCTCAGGGCAAAGATCGATATGACCTCGCCCAACCTGAACCTGAGGGATCCGGTATTGTACCGGGTGCTCCACACCCCCCACCAGCGGACGGGGACCCGATGGTGCATCTATCCCACGTATGACTTCACCCATGGTCAATCGGACTCCATCGAAGGGATCACCCACTCCCTGTGCACCCTCGAATTTGAAGATCACCGACCCTTGTATGACTGGTTCATTCAACAGCTCAAGATCTTTGCGCCACGGCAGATCGAATTCGCACGGCTCAACCTCTCCTACACGATGATGAGTAAGCGAAGACTCCTGGAGCTGGTTCGAGGGGGGCATGTCACCGGCTGGAGCGATCCCCGCATGCCCACCCTGTCAGGCATGCGGCGACGTGGGTATACGCCCGAGGCCATTCGAACCTTCTGCGAACGGATCGGGGTGGCCAAAAAGGAAAGTACGGTGGACATCGGACTCCTGGAGCACTGCCTTCGCGAGGATCTCAATCGGCGGGCCATTCGGGTTATGGCGGTTCTGCATCCGCTGCGGATGGTAATTGATAACTATCCGGAAGGAGAGGTGGAATATCTCGATGCCGAGAACAACCCCGAGGATCCTGCCATGGGGTCGAGAAAGATCCCATTTTCCCGCGTCCTCTATATCGAACGGGATGATTTCCGCGAAGACCCGCCCAAAAAGTATTTCCGTCTGGCCCCGGGTCGAGAGGTTCGTCTAAAGCATGCCTACTACATTCGATGCGACCGCGTGGTGAAGGATGACCGGACCGGAGAGGTTCTTGAACTTCATTGCACCTATGATCCGGAAACCCGTGGCGGCTGGTCCAAAGACGGTCGTCTGGTCAAGGGCACCCTGCACTGGGTGTCGGCAGACCACGCTGTGGAGGCAGAGGTCCGCCTGTACGATCACCTGTTTTCGGTTCCCAACCCGGCCGATCCAAAAGAAGGCGCTGATTTTGTCTCTCTCCTAAACCCGGCATCGCTCGAAACCCTGCATGCGTGCCAGATGGAACCCAGTCTCGCCACGGCAGCCCCGGGAACCCATTTCCAATTCCTGAGGCTCGGCTATTTCTGCATGGACGCCGGAGACTCCGGTCCGGACAGGTTGGTCTTCAACCGAACGGTGACCCTGCGCGACACCTGGGCCAAAATCGAAAAAGCCCGGCCTGGCGGTGAAATGGGCGAGAAGCCTTCAGCGGCTGAATCCCAAGCCGGAGGCGCTGCGAGTGATAAGAAGGACAAAGACACGGCGCCGATCAGCGAAACGATCGCCATCGACGATTTTGCCAGGATCGATCTGCGTGTCGGCGTCGTCCAGGAGGCAGGCCCTGTGAAAGGGGCCAAAAAACTGATCCGGCTCATGGTGGACGTGGGGGAGGGACGGGCCCGGCAGATCTTCAGCGGGATTCGTTCTGCCTATGCGGATCCGGAGGTCCTCGTGGGGAAGAAGGTCATCGTGGTAGCCAACCTGAAGCCGAGGCAGATGAGCTTCGGGCTGTCGGAGGGAATGGTATTAGCCGGCGTCGGCGAAGGCAGACTTGGCATCGCTACGATCGAGGGGGATCTGCAGGCTGGCGACAAGGTGATGTAAGAACGGTCACCGGACGTCAGGAATCAGAGGTCATGGGCCAGGAAGGGGAACTGCCTGGGGTTCAGGAAACAAACACGTGTTTTCGGTAATAAAGGAGTTCGCCGATGGATTCCCGGATATCGTTCAGGGCCAGATGTGATTTCTTTTTCTCGAACCGCGGAAGGTTGGGATACCATCGCTTGACCAGTTCCTTGACTGAGCTGACGTCGATGCTGCGGTAGTGAAAAAAGGCCTCCAGGCCGGGCATGTGCTTCATGAGAAAACGGCGGTCCTGGCCGATGGAATTACCGCACAGGGGGGACGTCCCCTGTTCGCAGTATCGGGACAGGAATCGAAGGGTTGCCTCCTCCGCCTCACGACACGTGACGGAAGAGGCACGAACACGCTCCAGCAGACCCGAGGCCTGATGATGCTCGAGGCTCCAGGGATCGATACCGGCGAGGACATCCTCGGGATGCGAGACGGCCAGGTCCGGCCCTTCGGCGACCACATGAAGTTCGTTATCCGTCACGATAGATGCGATCTCCACGATCACATGACGGTCCGGATCCAGGCCCGTCATTTCAAGATCGATCCAGATGAGATGGTTGATCAAAACGGCCTCCTCAGGGGATTGAAAGGGGTTATGGGTCGTTTCGCTGTCGGCCGCGCGGCAAGGCGCCCGGGGGATCATGTCCCCGGAAATCTTTTATCAAGATGTTGGGTCGATTTTCAAATGAAAAGGAACCCGCACCGGCTATTTCCTCTTTTCCAAATTCCAAAGAAAGCCTTCGCGACTTACCCGATCCCCTTGGAGATCATGAGATGCCCCGACTCCAGAGCTTCATAGGCTTCCTGGCCCTCGCCTTCCTGGCATGGCTTTTTTCTGAGAACCGGAAACGGGTGGACGTGCGAACGCTTGCAACGGGGATGGGGCTTCAGATCCTCCTAGCCTTCTTGATGCTGAAATTCCCGGGGAGCCAGGAGGTCTTTCTCTGGCTGAACAGGGCCGTCGGCGCCATCGAGTCGGCCACACAGGCCGGGACCGGATTCGTCTTTGGGTACTTAGGGGGAGCACCCCTTCCATTTGTTGAGAAAGCGCCGGGATTGAGCTATGTCTTCGCCTTCCGCGCCATCCCCCTCCTTTTGGTGATCAGTGCCCTGTCGTCCCTTCTTTTTTACTGGAGGATCATCCCCTGGGTGGTCAGGGGATTTTCATGGGTGTTGAGACGCGTCATGGGGATCGGCGGGGTGGAAGGCCTGGGCGCTGCCGTCAATGTGTTCGTAGGCATGGTGGAGTCGCCCCTCATTGTCAGACCCTATCTCCAAAAGATATCCAGGAGCGAGCTTTTCACCATCATGGTCTGCGGCATGGCCACTATTGCAGGCACCGTCATGGTGCTCTATGCCTCCATTCTGCGGGATGTCGTGCCCGGCATCATGGGGCACCTCCTGGTGGCCTCCATCATCAGCGCCCCGGCAGCCATCACCGTGGCCAAGCTCATGATCCCGGAGACCTCCACGCTTTCCGATGAAGCGGTCGCACTGCCCACGGAGGCGCGCAGTTCCATGGACGCTATTACCCGCGGGACGATCACCGGCATCAGCCTCCTTCTCAACATCGTCGCTATGCTGATTGTTTTCGTGGCCCTGGTGAACCTGGTGAATCTAATGCTCACACTGTTTCCGGATCTATGGGGTCGACCCGTGACCTTTCAACGACTGGTGGGATATGTCATGGCCCCCATCGTCTGGCTGATCGGCATTCCCTGGTCCGAGTCGATCACTGCGGGTTCCCTCATGGGCACCAAGACCGTCCTGAATGAACTGATCGCTTACCTCGATCTGGCTGCCCTCCCAAAGGACGCGCTCACGGAAAGAAGCCGGTTGATCTTGATTTATGCCATGTGCGGCTTTGCCAACTTCGGCTCCCTCGGCATCATGATCGGCGGCATGGGGGCCATGGTCAAGGAGAGGAGGGACGAGATCGTGGCTCTGGGGTTGCGATCGATCGTGGCGGGGACCCTTGCCACCTGCATGACCGGAGCCCTGGTGGGGATGATTTATCCATGAACATCGCAGATGTCAACAGGGTGTCGCCCTGGCGCCGGGTGTTGGGGTTTTCATCGTCATACGCTTCTTTATATCAATCCACCCCATCCATCATTAAGGAATTTGCTTGACACCCTGGGTGAATTCTCATAACGTGCTTTTCCGAATAGAAAAGTTTCATCATCACCCATTAACCCACCCAATCATTTCAAGGAGGATCCCATGAGAAGTAAAAAATCAATGGTCATGTTGGGTATCGTTGCGATCTTCGGACTTCTCTTTGCGACAGGAGCCTTCGGGGCTTCCAAGATTGTGATCGGCAACCCTGAATGTCTCTCCGGCAAGTTCTCCAAGGCAGGAGAGCAGGCGGTGGGAGGGATTAAGGCCTGCATCAAGTGGGTCAACGAGGTGTATGGCGGCGTGAAGGTGGGAGGGACGAAGATCCCTCTCGAGTACAAGCTCTACGACTGCGAATCCAAGAAAGAAGTCGTGACTAGCCTGATCGAGCGGCTCATCACCGTCGACAAGGTGGATTTTCTGTTTGCTCCCTACAGTTCTCCGCTGACCCTGGCGGGGGCCCCTGTTGCCGAGAAGTATCAGAAGCTTTTCATGGACCACGGAGGGGCCAGCGATCGGATTTTCGAGCAGGGCTTCAAATATGTGGTGCAAACCATCGGGCCGGGCTCGAGCTATCATGTGGGCACCTTGGAGATGATCCGCAAAATCGATCCAAAGGCCAACAAGCTGGGAATGGTTTACAAGGATGCCGAGTTTTCCAGGGACGTCATGAAGGGGGCTGAAAAATACGCCCAGAAGGCAGGGTTCGAGATTGTCTTCAAACGTACCTATCCTGAAGGCGCTGCGGACCTTACGCCCATCCTTTCCGACCTGAAGGGGACCAATCCAGACATCGTGATCGGCGGGGGTCATGAACCTGACGGCATGCTCCTGGCGAGGCAGATGGCCGATCTGGATATCAACGCCAAGGCCATTTCCATCCTGGTTTCCGTGACCCTTCCCTCCTTTTACGAGGGACTCAAAAACATTGCCGATGGCATTTTGGGGCCGTCCCATTGGGAATATGGCGTGACCTATTCCCAGGAGGGCGCCAAGAAGCTGGGACTTCCGTGGATCGGTCCCAGCCAGGATGAGTTTGTCAAGCTGTTTAAAGAGGCTGTGGGCAAGAATTTGACCCCCGAATATCATTCGGCTGAGGCAGGCGCAGCCGTATTGGCACTGGTCATGGCGGTGGAGATGGCCGACTCCCTGGATAACGCCAAGGTGAGAGAGGCCCTCGGAAAGCTGCACTTCATGTCCTTCTACGGCGGCTGGAAGATCGATGATACCGGACTCCAGGTTGGTCACTCCATGGTGGACATGCAGTGGCAAGGCGACAACCGGGTGATTGTGTGGCCCCAAGAGGCTGCCACCGGAAAGCTTTGTTACCCTATCCCCTCTTTTTCCGACAAGGCAAAAGGGGCCACGTGCAAACCTAAGTAGACGGAAAAGGTCTGCATTGATCTTCTGAGGGGGAACGGAAAGCCATGTTCGGAATGCAACTGGCGGGAAATCTCCTGCAGGGCCTGGTCCTGGGCGCCGTGTATGGCATGGCGACCATGGGCCTGAGCCTCATCTTCGGCGTCCTCAAAGTGGTCAATGTCGGGCACGGCGCCTTCATGATGGTCGGGGCCTTTGTCGCACTCTGGTTCTTCAACGGCCTCGGCCTTTCTCCTATCTTAGCCGTCCCAGCGGCATTTATCCTCGGCATGTCGCTGGGGGTCCTCTTCTTTTACACATCCATCAAACGATTGATCAAAGCCCCTGAACTGGCCTCCCTTCTTGCCACCTTTGCCATGGGAATACTTCTCGAAGAGACGGTCAAGCTGATCTATGGCGCTGATTTTCATGCCTACAACTGGACCGTGGGCAAGATCTACATGGGCGTCACGGTGATGCCCATGAGCAAGATCTACGCCTTTTTGGGCAGCATCATTATCGCCCTGATTCTCTATTTCTGGTTTACCAAGACGAGGGGGGGGACAGCACTCACCTGTGTGGTAGAAGACAGCGAGGGTGCGAGGGTCTGCGGGATCAACGTGGGCCGGGCCTATGCGCTTAGCTTTTCCCTGGGCATCGGCCTGACGGTTGCCAGCGGGGTGTTGTTGACCATGTTTATTCCCGTGGGAATCAACCCCTACATGGGAGGCGTCTACACGCTAAAGGGCTTCGTCATCGCCGTCCTGGGAGGGCTTGGCTCTCCCTACGGCGCCTTTTTTGGGGGACTCATTTTTGGCCTTTTAGAGAACGGCTCCTATTCGCTCTTTGCCCTTGTCCCAGGGCTCGAGCCTTTTGCCATGACACGGTTTTTTTCCTTCTTGATGCTGCTGCTCATCCTTCTCTTAAAACCGACAGGTCTTCTGGGGACTAAATGAAAGAGAAAAAAATCGTCAAATACTATCCCCTCATTCCTGTATTTGCCGCTTACCTCATCTTGTTCCTTGTTGGCCACGCGGTCCCGGGGATGTGGCAGCTCGTGGCCATGCTCGCCTTTTATTGCGCGATCGGGCAGGCCTTTAATATCTTCTTGGGAATGACGGGGTATGTGGACTTCGGGTACGTGGCTTTTATGGGCGTTGGCGCCTATGGCATGGCCTTGTCGGTGCATCGTCTCCACGATGTGGAAGGGATCGGAATGGGCGTGGTCGTTCTGGGGCTACTTCTGGCCATTGTTCTCGCAACCCTCCTCTCCCTGGCCGTAGGGGCGGTCGCACTGAGACTGAGAGGGGCGTATTTTGCCATTGCGACGATCGGCGTGAACGAGGGATTCCGGTACCTGATCGAAGGAGCCAAGATATGGGGCGGTTCGGAGGGAATCGTTTTTTACGGCCACCTGGCCAAGGCCCTTGGAAATGAAAGGGCTAGCCAAGTCTCCACCTACTGGGCGGATGTCTATATCTTTCTCATTGCGATCCTGGCAGCCTGTATCACCCTGGGATACATGCGATCCAAGATCGGCTATGCGCTCACTGCGCTCAGGGAAGATGAAGACGCCGCCAAGGTTATGGGCATCAACGTTACCAAGTACAAAATCATCGCCTTTATCACCAGTTCCAGCATCGCAGGACTCATTGGGGCGACGGGGTGGGCATTGAAACTCACCAATGTGTTTCCCCCCGAGGTCTTCGAAATCCATTACACCGTGGAATGCATTATCATCGTGCTCCTGGGCGGCGCCGGGACCCTTCTCGGTCCCCCGATCGGCGCGCTGGTATATGGCCTTGCCAAGTACTGGCTTTCCATCATTATCCCCGGATTCCAGCTTTTCATTTTTGCGCCGATTATCCTTGTGGTAATCGTGGTCTTCCCCGAGGGGATCATGGGCCTGCTCAGAAGAAGGTTGAGGGAGACGGCCCTGGACAAATTCATCGAGTAGGGAAACGCCATGTTGAAGCTTGAAAACGTGACGAAACGCTTTGGTGGCCTGGTCGCGGTAAACGGGGTCAGCCTGGAGATCAAGCAAGGTGAATTTGTGGGGATCGTCGGACCCAACGGGAGTGGAAAGACCACCCTTTTTAATGTGATCAGCGGGGTCTTCTATCCAGAAGAAGGCCACCTCTATTTTGAGGGCAAGGACATCACCCGTTTTCCCCCTTACAAAAGGGCGCCCCTGGGCATCGGTCGAACCTTTCAGATCCCCAGGCCATTCGGGTCAGCCACCGTGAGAGAGAATGTGGCCGTGGGGGCCATGTTCGGCACCATGAAGGACAAGGTCGGTGTCGATGAGTCCCTTGAGATCGCTGATCAGATCATTGCGCGGGTAGGATTGAACGAACATCGAAACAAGCAAGCGGGGGGGCTCACCCCGGTGGAGAAAAAACTCACGGAGATTGGCAGGGCCCTGGCCATGAAACCCAAGCTTCTGCTCATGGATGAGGCCATGGCCGGCATGCATCCCAATGACATTGACCAAATGGTTTCTTTGATTAAAACGATTGCCCAGGAAGAAGACATAGCCGTTGTGGCCATGGTTGAGCACATTATGCGGGCGGTGGTCGGCATGGCGGAGAAACTCATTGTCCTTCACCAAGGCGCCAAGATCGTGGACGCGCCCACCCAGGAAGCCCTGCGGGACCCCAAGGTCATTGAAGTGTACCTGGGCCGTCCAACGGAGAAATAGACGATGCTGAAGACGGTGGATCTCGAGTCCGGGTATGGACCCATGCAGGTGTTGTGGAAACCGAGTCTTGAGGCGAAAAAGGGCGCGATCACTTCTCTGTTAGGTCCGAACGGCGTGGGAAAAAGCACATTCCTGGGGACGGTCTTCGGGTCAATCCAGCCCTGGGGGGGCAAGGTGTTCTATGACGGCCGGGAGGTCACTTCATTCCCCACCCATCGAAAGGTCGAGCTGGGGATGGCGCTGGTGCCGGAGGGGAAACACCTTTTCCCCAATATGAGCGTCTATAAGAATCTTGCCATGGGCGCCTATGTGAAACGGGCCATGGCAGCCAGAGACAAGACCATGGATCTGGTCTATACCCTCTTTCCTCGGCTCAAAGAGAGGAGCCAGCAGAGGGCAGGGTCCCTGAGCGGCGGCGAGCAGCAGATGGTCACGATTGGCCGTGCCCTCATGACCCAGCCCCAATTTATCATGCTCGATGAACCCAGTCAGGGCCTCGCGCCGCTGCTGGTCTTGGAGGTCTTTCACACCATCGAGAAGATGAAAAGAGAAATGGGTTTGACGATTCTCCTGGTCGAACAAAACGCGGATGCCTCCCTCGACAGCGCCGATTATGTCTATATCATGCACGAGGGGAGGATCAAGGCTGAAGGAATCCCCGAGGACATCAAACGATCATCGGATATTCGGGAGGCCTATTTGGGCATATGATCTGGGGCCGTGTCTCCCCTTCTTCTTGCAACCCGTAATCCCCACCTTTTGCTGCAAAAAGCAACTCCCCGGTCAGTCGAGGCCTTCCCCGAACCTCCCTAAACGCGCGTAAGCTCGTCAGCGTTGCCCCGGAAGTCATCCCCCCACCGTTTGAAGAGGTGGTGCTCAATGTGGAGATAATCGAAGATCTTGCCGATGGTCTGATGAATAATGTCTTCGATGGTCTTGGGCTGATGGTAAAAGGAAGGTACCGGAGGAAGGAGGTGGGCGCCCATGTCCGCGGCCATGGTCATGAGCCTCAGATGGCCTTTGTGGAGGGGGGTCTCCCGCACCATCAGCACCAGTTTCCGCTTTTCCTTCAATGTCACGTCTGCAGCCCTGACCAGGAGATTGTCCGTATAGGAATTGGCGATCCCGGAAAGGGTCTTGATGGTGCAGGGGGCCACCACCATACCGTCGGTCAGGAACGAGCCGCTCGCCAGCGCGGCGCCTACATCGCGATTGCTGTAGCAGTAATCGGCCATTTCTCTGACCTGGGCCGGGGTGTAGGGAGTCTCGATCTCGATATTCCGGTCCCCCGCCTCGGAGATGATGAGGTGGGTTTCGGTCTCTTTCTGCTCTTTCAGGAGGCGGAGGAGCGTTACCCCGTAGATGACGCCGCTGGCGCCAGATATCCCAACAATGATCCGTTTTTTCATAGGCTGTCAATGATGACGAAGGGTTTCGCCCCTACTCACAGGAGCCTCAGGGATGTCTGGACCACCGCCTCGGCGAATTCAGGGTCTTCCATGTTGGCGTTCACTTCCAGGATCTCAATCCTCGGGTCCAAACCCTTTCGGAGTTCCTCGACGAACCCCCTGTCTTCTTGAGGATCGTAGGTGGCATTGCCAGGGGCATCCACTGAAGACCATCCCTTGAGGGGGATGAGAACCTTCACAGGCCCTTTTGCCCCGTTCAATTTCTCCCTGAAGGCAGCGGCGACCTGTCTCAGCTCGTTCGGAGAGAGGCGTATCCAGGTGCGGTATTTATCCAGGTCGTATTTTCGTCGCTCATGATAGTCCGGCTTGTATCGGGACTTGGCGGGGGTCATGTGGTTGACGCTGCACGTGGAAATGATCTGGGGAATCCCGGCCCTGCCGGCAGATTCCATTCGGTTGGGACCGGCATCCCGCATGAACCCGAAAACGTGTTCCCCCACTCCGCCCGGTGCCAGATCAATGACCCCCTGGAACAGTCCCTGGGTGATCATCTCTTCCATGGCCCGGTCCCCGATGCCTGCCGCGGAAAAGCCGATGGCCTGATGGCCTGCCTGCTCCAGGGCCGTCCTCACAAAACTGGCACACTGTTCACAGGGCCCCAGCATGGTGATCGCAATCGCCTTGCCCGTCCCCGCCCTGGGCAAGGTGACGGTCCCCTGAACCATTCCGGCCATGGCATGGGCGGCCCGGTCGATCACGTTTTTTAAGAGGTCCGAGAGGCCGGATATCTCGATGACCGAATGAAACAGCGCAATGTCGCCGGTGCCGATATAACGGGTCGATAGACCGGGGAGCGCTGCCGTTGACGAGATCATCAGTTTGGGGATGCCAAAGGGGAGGGCACGCATGACCTCGGTGGCCATGAGCGAGCCGGTCGAACCGCCCATGCCGATCACGCCGTCCAGGCCTCCCTGGGCCAATCGCTCCACGGCAATGCGCGAGGCCCCGGCGATGGTGATGTTGGTAATCCGGGAGCGCTCGGCTGATGCGCGGATCGCCTCGATGGAACTCCCTCCGGCCGCTGCCACCTGATTCGGCGTGATGTCGGCTCGCGTCGGCCCTTCCCCCCTCATGGAGATGTCCATTAGCAGGGGCTTCAGGCCGAGCGATTCCAGCTTGTCCCTGAGATAATAGGTCTCCACCCCCTTGGTATCGAGGGTGGAGATAATGAGTACCGTTTTTTCCGCCATAACCTGATCCACAGATCTCGCAGATGATGGAAATGGCTCACCTGCCAGCCATTCCGCCATCATCCGCGGTCCATCATTCTTCAATCCCCATTCTTCAATCCCTATCTCTGTTCCGCCTCGATCCTGGCCTTGATATCCTTTTTGAGGGCCTCCTTGTTGACCTTTCCCGAGTCTCCCACGGCCGGAAATTCATCGACAATAATCAGCCGCTCCGGAACCTTGAACATGGCGATCTGCTTTCCCTTGAGAAACTGCACCATCTCCTCGAGGGTGAAGGTCTGACCGGCCTTGGGGATGACATAGGCGCAGCATCGCTCGCCCATCTCCCGGTCCGGATATCCCACAATGGCCACCGATGCCACCTTGGGATGATCGTTCAGGAGCCCCTCGACCTCGGCCGGATAGATGTTCTGGCCGCCGCGAATGATCATGTCCTTGGCGCGTCCCAGGATCCAGAGACATCCCTGATCGAACTTGACGATGTCGCCGGTGGTGGTCCACCCGTCCGGATCGAATACGGTGGCGGTCAGTTCCTCATCCCGGTAATATCCTGCCGGGGCGTGGGGCCCCCTGAAGAAAAGGATTCCGGGTTCACCTTCCGGGACCTCGGCTGTTTTGTCCTCATTCATGAGTCTCACCTTGTTGCCGGGAAGCATGCGGCCCACGGTCCGTCGGCGCAGGTCTTTGGAATCTTCCACACGGCAACCCGAGACGGATCCCATATCCTGGGTCCCCAAGTCGCTGGTGATGGCGGCGCCAAAGGTGTTTTCCGCCTCTTCCGCCACCTGTGGGGAAAGATAGCCACCGGCTGATCGAATAAAGCGGAGGGAACTCAGGTCATATTTGGAGGTATCCACCTCCAGCATGCGAACCAGATGGGTCGGCACCACGCCGATGGCCGTTGCCTTCTCTTTTTCGATGAGGGCCAGCGCCCCGTCCGGTGTAAATTCCTCGAGCATAACTGTCTTGGCGCCTACCAGGGGGGCGGCAAAGTAGGTGAGGGTCCCCGCAGACCCGCCCGCATGGGGGGCGATGGCCATGGTGATGTCGTTTTTGTTGAGGCCCCAAATGTCCACCCGACCCTTGGAGGTACAGACCCGGGGGGCGAGGGGCCATTCCACCAGCTTGGGAAGACCGGTGGTCCCGCTGGTGGTGGTGAGGAGCGCCACGTTCCAGATGGGGTCCAGCCGGCGTTCGGCAAGCACTGCCTCGTCCACCGGCCGCTTTGCCCGTTCCTCGACCATTCGGGTCAGAGAATAGGTCCCGTTTGGGGCAGAGGGAGGTACTTCGTCATCAAAGAGGAATATGTATTTGAGGTGCGGGAATCGCTGCTGCAATCCCTTGTACATATCGAGATAATCAAATTTTCGGTACACGTTGGGGATAATGACGGCCGTGGCCTCGGTTCGCTCCAGCATGTATTCCAGTTCCTTCTGGCGCAGGTAGGGATAAACCGTCAGGCTGATGAGCCCGGCCCTTTCACAGGCGATTCTGGAAAGAAACCCGTACACGCTGTTTGGGGACTGGATGATCACCCGTGCAAATTTGGGGATCCCCATCTCGACCCACGAACTGGCCATGGCATCCACCAGTCGCTTGGCCTCAGCCCAAGTGACCCTGTATTTCTCGTCTACCAGGGCCTCCCGGTCTCCGTACTCCCGGGCATTCCTGTCGTAAAAGTCGTAGAATGTCTCATTGGTCCAGTATCCATCCCGCACAAACTCATCCACCATCTCTTTCTTGTAACGAATCGGCCTCACGTGAAACCTCCATGTCGAAATTAAGAATTGAACGATGAAAAAGGATGTCCGCAAGAACGATGGGGTTCGCAACAGGCCCTAATGTCAATAAGGCTAAGGACCTGAGCCATCATTCTTGGGGGTCGTACGCCTTCACGCGGCGCCATGCACCCGTGATTCAGCTATTTGTTTTTTCTCTCCCGTATGCTGGTCCTGAATTTGTCCCAGAAATCCTTGCCCACATCCTGCCAGGCCGCCCCCCATCTCCTCTCGAAATAGGAAGTGGGCAGCCGTTCCTGCCACGGCCCCCAGGGGTTTTTCCCCTTTTCTCTGGCCTCCAGCACATCGTTCAGGAAGGCGGCGATATTGGATATCTCTTCTTTGGGCAGATATGAATCTGCGCCTTCCTTGATGGACCGCACCAGGTTCCCGGGAGTGAAGGCGTGGGCCGTCAGCATGATCGGAATGATGTGCTTCTGGTTGGCGATCTTTAGAAGACCATAGCCGTCCACCCCCATGATGTCCAGGATGGCGATGTCAAATGCCCGGGATTCCAGGAGCTGTTTGGCCTCTTCAAATGTGGAGGCCCTCGATACTTGGCACATTTCGAGCAGCTCTTCCAGGATATCCAAGATATCGGATTCATCATCCACGATGAGAACCCGTTTGCCCGTCAGGCGTGTCGTGTCCGACATAGCGAGAACTCCTTTAAAATCCCAATTCAGACCAGCGGGTCTTGACCTTCTCCACCATGGCTGGATCCAACTCGATGGGGATCGGCTTTTCCTTCCAGTCATAGGGGATGGTGGCGTCCAGAAGCAACCGGCCCGTGATATCCCTGGCATTGATCGGGAGCGAGGGGTCCAGCGGGGTGGATCGTCCGCGCCTGATCACCTGGCACCGGTTGGGCTGGAAGCGGAAGCTGAGGGCATACATCACCCTGGGAATGTCCCACGGATCGATGTCTTCGTCCACCACAATGACCGTCTTGAGCCCGTATGCCCCCATCTCGGTCGAGATGGCCGCAGTCAGGACCTGATCCGCATGGCCCGGGTACATCTGCTTCATGGAGATGATGGCCAGGAAGCGGCCGGACCCTTCGGGAGGGCAGTAGGCGGCCTTGAGACCTGGGATCTTCATGGCGAGCAACTGCTGCCACAGGGTGGCCCCGTAAGAGAGGGCCATGGTCATGTGGGTATCAGTGACAGCCCGACCCACCGTGGTCCCCCACAAAATGGGGTTGTTTCGGTGGGTGACGCACTTGACATCGATGAAATTCCTGGGATCGGTGCCCACTCCTGAGTAATATCCAGTGTATTCGCCGAAGGGACCTTCCTGCATAAACTTCTCTGCATCCACCTCGCCTTCGATCACGATTTCCGCGTGGGCCGGGATCGGCAGGTCCACAGTTTCTCCTTTGACGACCTCGACAGGTTCACCACGCAGCGCACCCGCCACATCGTACTCCGAGGTGAAGGCCGAGACTCGGGCCGCGCCCAGTATGAAGAGAAGGGGATCGCACCCGATGACCGATGCCACCGGCATCGGTTTCTTCATCGCCTGGTATTTCTTGAGCATGATATCCGCATGCTTTCCTTTGATGAACTGGGTCCCCATCTTGTCCTTGCCCAGAAGCTGACTTCGATACGTACCGAGGTTGACCCATCCTGTATCCGGGTCCTTGCTGATGATGAAGTGGGCCGTACCGATATAACGACCTCCATCCAGTGGATACCACTGGGGAACCGGGAACTTGTAGAGGTCGATGTCATCTCCCTTGAGGATATTTTCTTTGCAGGGGGCGGCCTTGGCATCCACCCACTTGGGGGGGGTCAGGTTCTCGCCCATCCTGGCCCATGCCTTGTACAGGTCCACCAGGGTTGAGTTGAGGGGCTGTCCCATGATCAGGGCCAGACGCTGGGTGGTGGTGCAAACGCTGGTAATGACCGGCGTCTTGTAGCCCTTCACATTTTCGAACAGAAGGGCCGGACCGGCCTGCTCCTCATTGAGCTTGGCAATGTGCGACAGTTCCAGGTTCCAGTCCACCTCTGCGGTAATCCGTTTACACAGCCCTTCCTTTTCGCCTGCGGCGATAAAGTCTCTCATGCTTTTCATAAGGTTATCATTCCTCCCTGCAGTTAAGTTTCTGTCTTGATTGTCTCCATCGAAGGTCGAGACCGGATCGGTCTAAAAACAATGAATTCTCACACGGAGGCGCAAAGGCACAAAGATTTCTTAACCATACACTTGAGTGCATTTTTTTGTGGGCTCTGTGACTTTGTGTGATATGCAAAATTTTAGTAGGTACTCCATGCTCTTTGCCTGAGCCTGCCTGCTACTGAAGCTTGATCCGCTTCATGGCCTGGTCCATCAGCAGTTGGAAACCGCTCTTCTGGCCGATCAGAGGCGCCTTTTGGCGCTGGCTCCAGACCGTCTCGGGGCGGGCCTGCACGATGAAGATATTTTCCGGAAAATAGAAGTCCTCATCAACAGCCCACTCAATGTCCATGGGTCGACCGTAGTGGGCCTCGATGCTCTTGGCAATGGTAACGAGTTCCTTTACCTCGCGATCCTCCAGGCAGCACCGGGTCTGCATGTCTGCTTCCACATCTACATCCACGGTGCCTTTGCCGTTCGGACTATAGATGCACTTGATATGCTTGGTGGATATGGTCTTTTCACTCGTCTCCAAGACCACCTTGTCCACAACAAATTTATCGGGGTTCACAGACCCGGACACCACGGTCTCCCCCAGTCCCCAACTTCCCTCGATGACCACCTTGGAGGGATCGCCGTTGGTCGGGTTGAGGGTGAACATGACCCCTGCGGCCCGCGACTTGACCATCTTCTGGACCCCCACGCTGATGAAAACCTTTTCGTGGAGGAATTGGTTCTTATTTCGGTAATCAATCGCGCGGGGTGTGAACAGACTGGCCCAGCACCGTCTCACGCTGGAAATGACACTTTCCACACCGGACTGGCAAAGATAGGTATCCTGCTGCCCGGCAAAACTTGCTGTCGGAAGATCTTCCGCCGTCGCGCTCGATCGCACCGCCACGCGAACATCTGGGACCCCGCAGACACCACACAGCCGCTTGTAGCCGTCTGCAATGGCCCTCTGGATCGCATCGGGCATGGCGGAGCTGTGGATGAGTCCCTGAATTTCCTCGCTGATTCGGTTCAAAGACTCGACGTCGTCTTTCCGAAGGTGGGAGAGGATGTTCTGAATGGTATCCTTGATGCCCGCTTGGGTAATGAAACTCAGATAGCTGTCAGTGGTCACGGCAAATCCGGGTGGGACCCGAATCCCTGCCTTGATCATCTCCCCCAGGCTGGCATTCTTGCCGCCCACGATGGGAAGGGACCCTTTGTTCAGATTTTCAAAATTAAGAATGTACTCCATCTTTGTCTCCGCAAAATCTTCCGCCCCCATCCAGGATCCGCTTCCTTTCGGAACGGACCTGGCGGTCTCCCCTTGAGGCCCCGACCTCAAGGGGAGCTGACGCCCGGATACCGTGAAAGATACAGATGTGCCAGGAAGAGGCTATTGGCCCTTTTGAACGATCGTGACAACGCCGGTATCGCCGTCCACCCTCAGGATGTCGCCGGTCTTGATCAACTGGGTGGCAATGCCGGTACCCGTGACGGACGGAATGCCATACTCCCTGCAGACGATGGCCGCATGGCTGGTCAGCCCGCCGATATCCGTGACGGCCGCCTTGATCTTGGTGAAGACGGGGGCCCATGACGGATTGGTGGTGGGGCAGACGAGCACTTCGCCAGGCTGAAGGTCTACGAGGTCCTTGAGCAGCTTGAGCACCCGGGCCGGTCCTTCGGTCACCCCTGCGGAAGAGGCGAATCCCTTGATTTCGGAGACACCTTCGGCGCTCACCTCGCCTACGCCCTTGAGCCATTCCTTGACCTTATCGGTGGTCACGCCCCAGAGCATGATGGTAAAGGGCTCCGCCACCTCGGCCGGGGGTACGCCCAAGGCCGGGGTTGGACTCCATCTGCCGGCAGCCTCCAGGATTTTTCTTCGCTTGGCTGCTTTGGCCTTGTAGTAATCGCCCCGCAGGGGGATATCCACACCAAGGGCCCACCCTGTAGAGAGTTCTGTCAGGAGTTCGGGGATCTCATATCGGGTGAACATAAAGATATCGTCCACCTGGTTGAGCATGCCGTTATTGACCAGGAGTTTGCCGAACTTCCTGATCTTGGCAAACCAGATGGTGTGAAGCCAGTGTTCCACCCAGAAGAGGTGATCTTCAGCGTAACGGTAAATGGTCCGAATGGTCTTGTAGGCCTCCTCGAAGGCCTTTCGGTCTTCATCGGTCTTGATCAGATCCCGATAGTTGGCAACGATTTCGTCCCGTTCCTTGTCCAGTTGATCCAGGGACCGCTCAATGGTCTCCCCTTTTTCCAGCCGTTCCACATAGCTCTTAATGTAACTGTAGGGGATCTCCAGGTTGGTCAGCCAGCTTCCCTCATGGTGGAACCATCCGCTTCCACAGGAGACATAAAACCACGGATCGCTCGCCTTCTCAAATTCATCGAGCCAATGTTTGCCGTCGGGGATTTTTTCCAGCTCTGCCTTTTTTTCGGCGACCGTCTTGTCGCTTTTCAGGATTTCAGCCACGCCCCTTGAGGATACAGCCAGCCGGGAGAGGCGGCAGAGTTCCTCCTCGGGCCGAAACATGGACACATAGGCCCCCGCCACCATCTTGCCGATAGCGCTTTCACTGATTCCCGGAAAGAGCTTTCTAGAGACATCGCCGAACATGAGGTAGGCCAAATAGGTCAGATTGAGCATCTCGAAGTGATACTGCCAGGCCTTGATCATCTTGAGGGCGACCTTATCGAACGCCTCCAGGATGTCATAGGATATATAGCTGCCGACTGGGGCCGGGAGAACCTGATCCTCAGGAACAAACTTGGGGAGCTGTTCCGGGACCTCGACAGCGTCCATCTCCCTGCCGATGACCCTGAACTTGGTGAGCCATTTGTCCCACAGTTCGTCATAATGTTCAAATACGTAAAAGACCCGCTTTCCAAACAATTCCGCCTTCTCTCCAATAACCGCATCAGGAGGAGGGGCGATGGCGCAGATGTACATGTAGCATCCGACCATTCTCTGGGCGATCCCTTGGGCCGGGGGGATGCAGAATACCCTTGTGGTATACTGCGACAGCGATATCTGCCATGCCTCCTGAAAGATCAGGTCCAGGGGCGGCATGGGCTCCGGGGCATGAATCTTGTCCTGGTACCAGAATTGCTGCTTTTCCCAGGCCTCCCTGTCCTTTGAAAACAGGTAATGGGACGGGTACATCTCTTCCCATCCTTCCAGTTCGGGTGGGACCTGGTACTCGTGCGGATCCGGAAACCTTCCTCCTATTTCATCTGCCATGTTTCTCCTCCCTTTCTATTGATCTTGGGTTAATGAAAAGGCGTTATGCCCGCTCATGAGACGCCATAGAAGACAAGAAGCGACAGACAAAAGGCCGCCATTTGGATGATAAAGATACCGTTTGGAACGGGCCCAGGAGGGGTTACATTCACAAATGAACCGTAAAACCGCTGGTTTTAGATGGTTCAAACCCATGCACGTTCGGGTCCCGGTAATCCATAGTCGTGCGCATCAAGATGCATTGATTTTTGTGTGAGACGCCGTCATTCTCATGAATAGAGTTAATCGTGTCAAATTCTTTTTTTTTATGATATACATAATCTGCAATTATAGGTTATTTTGGGATATAATTAATGGTTAAGTGAACGCCATTCACTCCTCTGGTTCGAACGAGCGTTTTCACGAATAAGCTGCTCAAACCGAGGTATGCCTTATGCTGAATCTCAACCAACTGCGGGTGTTCTGTTTGGCAGCAACCCATGAGAATTTTACAGTCGCTGCGAAAAAGCTTTTCATTACCCAGCCAGCCGTGACAGCCCAGATCCGGCAGCTCGAATCCACCTGCAACCTGCGGCTTTTCAAAAAGAGGGGGAGAAAGGTTTATTTAAGTGATGAGGGCCGGATCCTTTACCCCTACGTGCAGAAAATCTTCGACTGCGAGAAGGAACTGGAAAACGTGATCGAAGACATGCGGGAGTTGAAGCGGGGGATCCTGAGGCTCGGTACCACCAAGGCCTACGCACGCTATTTCATGCCATGGATCATCACCCGTTTTCGCGAGACCTACCCGGATATCAAAATCCACCTGGATGAGGGGAGTTCCAAGGACATGATCCTCAGCCTCCTTGACTTCCAGAACGAAATCGCCCTCATCGCCAAGGCTCAAGATCATCCCGACGTCTGCTTTCTACCCTTCAGCATGGAGGAACTCGTCCTGATCGCCGCGCCGAGTCATCCCCTGGCCGGAAAGAGCGGTATCCATTTCGAGCAGATCGCCAGGGAGCCGATTATCATGAAAGAGGTCGGATCAGGAACGCGGCGGCTCGTCAGTCAGTTGTTTGCCAGAAACGGGTGCGTGCCGGATATCCTGATGGAAACGAGCAACACGGAGTTCATCAAGCAATTGGTTCAGCGGGGAGATGGAGTCTCCTTTCTGGTGAGGCAGTCCGTTGCGTTGGAGCTGGAGGAGGGGAGATTGGCGACGATCACGCTGGATGGGGCGCGCATATTCCTGGATGTCAGCATCGCCTATCTCAAGAATCAGCATCTGTCGCCGCCTGCCCAGGCCTTCCTGGATACCTTAGGGAAGCTGACGCCCGAGGAGATGCTACCCCAGGGGATTGGCTCCCTCATGGCGAAAATGCTGGCCCAGCGGAGATAGCCCGGAAGCTTTCGTCGCCGTGGTGGGGTTTTCCTGGTGTAACTTGTCTTTTTCACAGGTAAATCACCGGTGTTCATGGCATTCCAATACGCCAGGGCGCGGATTTGCGTTGACAACACCGTGAACAGGAATTATTATCAGTAACCATTACCACTAATAACATTCGGGAGGAGACGTTTGCATTCCGAGGTCATGCAGCGAGCGACACGCCAACGACAGATCATACTTGAGGAAGTGAGACGCTCGAGGACCCATCCGACGGCAGACGAAATCTACGATCGGGTTCGTTCCCGTTTGCCCCGAATCAGCCTGGGAACTGTCTATCGCAATCTGGACGTTCTAGCCGCCAACGGCGACATCGTGAAACTGACCCCCGGTCGAGCCCAGATGCGCTTTGACGGCAATCTGGCCGACCATTATCATATGACATGTGTCCACTGTGGCCGAATCGAAGACCTCTCCTTGCCTGCCTCGGACAATCCGATGGATATCCTCGAAAAGATGACCACCCATCTGACCAAGTACGGGGTATTCGGCCACAAGCTGGAATTTGTGGGCGTCTGCGCTGATTGTGCAGCCAAGGGGCTCGTTTTTCCAGGGGTGGATGCTCCGGAGCCTGCCGAGGATTCGCATGAGAAGCGCGATCCCCCGGGATCGACGGAAGACGGACGCAGCGCATGATTTGCTGCTGCCGTCAGTTTTAGCAAGGAGGGAACCTATGGCATTTGAATATGATATCGCGGCGATTCCGGCACGGGCATTTGCGCAACTTGCATTTTTCTGTTCCGAGAAGGGGGCGTGCAGTCTGGAGGACGTGCCGGTGGATCAGGCGCAGAGACTAACCGAGATGCTCAATGAGAAGGGGGCCGATGGCTGGGAGTTGGTCCAGCTTTTCTTCCAGGAGAGCGGCGTGGTTGGAATTTGGAAACGGGAAAAAAATTTTACGTAATTTCCAGTAACAATTACCATTAAGAGGCAGGGAAGGAGATCACATGACTGAGAAAATCAAAAAGGCTGAGAAGGAGAAGACGCTCAACATCCAGGAGGCCACCATCTGCGAGGCCACCGCCCAGATGCTTCGAAAGGCGGAGAGGGACGGCGTCGAGACCGCATTCCACCGTGCGGCGGACATGAAGGCATGCCCCATCGGGGCCGAGTCGGCCTGTTGTAAAAATTGCACTATGGGTCCGTGCCGACTGAACCCCAGAGATCCCTATAGTAAGACAGGGGTCTGCGGCGCCACTGCGGATACGATTCAGGCCAGGAATTTCGCACGCATGGTCGCCTCGGGCGCGGCCGCCCATACCGATCACGGCATGTCCATGCTGGACCTGTTTCGGGAGGTGGTGAATGGCAGAATTAAAGAATATACCATCAAAGATCCGATCAAGCTTGCGGACCTGGCCGTTGAGCTGGGCATTGAGGTGGAAGGCCGGGACCTCAAGGATATCGCTCTGGATGTATATCACGAGCTGGAACGTACCTACGTCCAGGTGGAAGGGGAGATTCCCTTTATCAAAAGGGTTCCCGAAAAGACACTGGAGACCTGGCGCAAAAACGGCGTGGTCCCGAGGGGCGCCATGCGCGAGATAATGGAGATCATGCACCGGACCCACATCGGAGTGGACCAGGACTACAAGAACATCACGAAACAGTGCACGCGAACGGCCCTGGCAGACGGCTGGGGCGGTTCCATGATTGCCACAGAAGTCTCGGACATCCTTTTTGGAACGCCCACGCCGGTCAAGGCGGAGGTCAACATGGGATGCCTTAAGGAAAATGAGGTCAACATCATTATTCACGGGCACGAACCCAATCTCTTCGAGTCCATGCTGGCTTCTGTGGATGATCCCGGCCTGATCCAGGCGGCCAAGGATGCGGGTGCCCAGGGCATCAATCTGGTAGGCATGTGCTGTTCAGGGGCTGAGATGCTCTCCAGGCACGGGATCCCCCATGTTGGCAACTTCATGTCCACGGAGGCCGTTCTGATCACCGGGGCCGTAGATGCCATGGGCGTGGACGTCCAGTGCATCAAGCAGGGTCTGGCCAAGGTGGCCGAATGTTACGGGACCCGCCTCTTCACCACCAATCCCAGATGCCACATCGAAGGAGTGGCCCATATCGAATTCCATGAACACAGACCCAGAGAGTGCACGGATGCCATTGTGGAAGAGGCGATTGTCCGGTTCAAGAATCGGAAGCTTCCGGTGGAAATCCCCAACATTCGAAACGTCGGGATCCACGGCTTCTCACATGAATACATTAATTATATGCTGGGCGGGACCTTTCGTGGCTCTTACACCCCTCTCAACGATAACATCATCAACGGCCGGATTCGAGGGGTGGCCGGGGTGGTCGGATGCACCAATCCGAGGGTCAAGCAGGATTGGCTCCATGTTGAGTTGGTGAAAGAACTGATCAAAAACGATGTGTTGGTGGTTCAGACGGGGTGTTCCCAGATCTCCCTGGCCAAGGCCGGGCTTTATCGACCCGAGGCGGCCCATCTGGCCGGAGATGGCTTGCGGGAGGTGTGCGAGACCGTTGGCATGCCGCCGGTCCTTGGCCTTGGCTCCTGTGTGGACAACAGCCGTATCCTGACAGCCTGCGCTGAGATGGTGCGCACCGGCGGTTTGGGAGACAGCATCGCCGATCTGCCGGTGGCGGGGGCGGCACCCGAGTACATGAGCGAAAAGGCCATATCCATCGGGCACTATTTTGTGGGTTCAGGCGTATTCACCGTCTTCGGGGTCACCTTCCCGGTCATGGAAGGGACCCGGTTCAAGAAGCACATTTTCGAGGAACTGGAGGAACTGGGCTTCGGAAAGTGGGCCTTTGCCTCGGATCCCTATGAGATGGCCCGCCTCATGATCGCCCACATCGACAAGAAGCGGAAGGCCTTAGGCATCGACAAGGCCAGGGAAAGGGTCCTGATGGATATGGCCGACCGACAGAAGCTGGAGGCCGCGTGATGATGTAACCCGAGGTCGAAGGTCTCTTGACTTCCGGCCTTGAATGTTTACTTTTTTCTGCAAATGAATAACGTAAACCCGCCCTGAAAAAGGGGCCACGAGCCGGGTTTCACATACGTGAACCCGGCTTTTTTTGGAGGAATGATCATGGAAACAGCAGCAATGTGTTTTGACGAGCAGGTGTCTGAGATCAGCCCCATGTTTTCCGATGACGCATTTTCGAGGCTGGACGCGACGGACGATGCAACCTTTTATGCCAGGGACCGATTTGTGAGTCACCTGGATTCACTGGCCCTCTCCACTGTGAAGCATGTGATCGGCAGCCTCATTGCAGACGAACGACCTGCCATCCTGGATCTGATGGCCGGATGGGATTCCCATATTCCGGAAGCCATTGACCCTTCGGAAGTGGTGGGACTGGGGTTGAACGAAAACGAACTCAAAGAGAATAAGGCATTGACGGAATATGTACTCCACGATCTCAACCGGGAGCCCCGTCTTCCCTTTTCCGACAACCGGTTCGATGTCGTGATCAACACGGTCTCTGTGGACTACATGACCCGGCCTGTCGCGGTATTTGAAGAGGTGGCACGCGTCCTGAAGCCAGGGGGGCTCTTCCTGGTGATCTTTTCAGATCGGATGTTTCCGCAGAAGGCGGTGCGACTGTGGCGCGAGTCGAGCCACGACGAGCGGGTCATCCTGGTGGATGAATTCTTCAAGCAATCCGGTGGATTTGAAAAGACCTCCTTCTTTGTCTCCAGGGGAAAACCGAGACCCGCTGACGACAAATACGCGGATTCCGCGCCGCTCAGTGACCCTGTTTACGCAGTATATGCAGACAAGAAGGGTGGCCCGGCCAGCAGGAAACCGCGGCCCGTCCTTTCCATGGGCTATGGGGACCTCCGGTCAAAGGAGGAAGTGGAAAATAAAAACGTCTGCATCAAGGAGACCCTTTGCTGTCCATACTGTGACCAGAAATTGAGCAAGTGGGAAGTGCCGGACAATCCTTTCTGCCAGACGTGGGACAACGAGTTTATGTATATCTGCTTCAATGATCTATGCCCTTATTTTGTCAGGGGGTGGGACAAGATGTACCGGGATACCCTTCAGGGGATGTCCTACCGGTTGATGTACAACCCGGAAAAGGACCGGTGCTTTCCGATACCGGTGCCGTCCCATCACGCCCTCAAGGACGGGATTATCGAATAGGCCTGAGGCCGGGCTGGCTTATGTGGCGTCGTTCGGTGGGGTCAACTCCCGCCGGCAGGTCGGCGGTGTTGACCCCTTTTAGGTTGCCCTGGACGACCTGAAAGGGGAGGCGGGGGAAAGGGCATTCGAGTTTAAAGGCCGGTATACTCCTCAAGCTTCTTTTTCCAAAACTCTTTTTCTTCTTCTCTCCAGGCTGTTCCTCCGAATTTTGTATCGTAGAAACTGCCCAGCCTTTCAATCCATTTGACCCACACGTTCTTTTCTTTTTCCTTGGCCTCCAGCACATCTGCAACAAAAAGCCCAATCTTGTTGATCTCATCCTTTGGTGCATAATAGGAAGCGCCATTTTCTGCGGATTTCTTGAGGTTTTCCTTGGTCAATGCATGAGCTGTCAGCATCAGGGCAGGGATTCCTCTTTGGTTGGCGATTTTCAGCAGTTCAAACCCGTTCACCCCCATGATATCCAGGATGGCAATATGATATTCGGAGGTTTCCAGAAGTCGCTTTCCATCCTCAAAAGAGGTCGCCGCATCGATCTTGCACTGCGACAGGAGTTCCGTTAATACGTCCAGGATATCTTTCTCATCGTCTACAATGAGGACCTTTTTGCCCTTTAATATCTTCTCTCTATTCATCTTGACGTCTCCACCTTCTTGTTTTGTTGAAACAAGGGCATCCGTTGCCGGCAAAAGCGTGCGCCGAGGAAACCGACCTTTACTCATCTTCTCCTATATTCTTGAAAGAAGGTCAAGATAATATCCATTTATGTATCCATGGGGAATACCGCAGTTGCCGGAATCAGATGGATGACCTCGCTCATACTGGCAGTAAGGGAGGTACGAATTTGTCCTTTAAATTTTTGTCATTTTGTGGTATCCATCCTTTGGACGCATTGTTGCTATTTTATTTTGTGATTTCAATATATTAATTATTCCATAAAATCGAATCCGCCGCTTTTCAAACGCGACTTGGGATTCAATCCAAGAGCCTTCAGTCTCTGTTTTTCGGCTGCGAACTTGAGTTGTTTTTATGATCTGAAACAAGAAAATTCCCAGATCCGCCCAAACCGATCTTTGGATGTTGGGCATACTCTCACCCTCGCGCCTCCGTGAAAAGGGAAACTTTTGTCATCAAGCTTCCAAAAGTGAAGGGAAAACAAATGGGAATAGCCCACCCGCCTAAATTGAACCCAGAGGACATCGAGCGATCCATCCCCAATCTGATCGAGCAGCAGGCGAGGAGGAGGCCCGAAGAGATTGCCGTCAAGAGCCGGGACGTTTCAATCAACTATTGGGACCTGAACCAGATGGCTAACAGAATAGCGTGGGCAATTCTGGGTCAACTGGGCCAGAAAGAGGAGCCGATCGCAATTCTGATGGAAAACGATATACCCACTGTGGCGGCCCTGCTGGGAGTGCTCAAGGCTGGAAAATTCTATGTGCCTTTGGATCCTGCTTATCCTGTCCGCCGGCTTGCTACGGTGCTTTCTCATTCCCAGGCCAAGCTTGTAGTGACCAACAACAAAACCACGACCTTGGCACAGACACTCGGTTATACGGTGCTTAACCTGGACCACTTGGATCCCGGCTTGTCCCCAGAAGACCCCAAGATTCCGCTTACGCCGGATGACAGGTCCCTATTGCTTTTCACCTCGGGGTCAACAGGAGAACCCAAAGGGCTATTGACGAATCACAGAAACCTGCTGCACCAGGGGATGCGTTATTCTCGGGCATTAGGTATGGACGCAACGGATTCTCACAGCCAGATCCATTCGCTTACTCATGCGGCGTCCCTCAAAAACCTCTTCGGTACCTTCCTCATGGGTGGTGGCCTATTTATGTATGACCTAAAGGAGGAGGGGCTCATGAATTTGGGCCCATGGCTGATCCGAGAAGGAATAACAATATGTGGGATGGTGTCCACCACATTCCGCCATTTCGTGCAGCTCCTCACCGGTGCGGAATTCTTTCCACGGCTTCGAGTCGTGTGTGTACAGGCAGAACCCCTCCACAGACGGGACGTGGATTTGTTTGTGGCACATTTTCCCCCGTCCTGCCAACTGATTCATGAGATGGGAAGCAGCGAAACCGGCCCGCTCCTCTACTATCCAGTGGATCGGTCCACGTCCAGCAAGAGCGTCGTCGTGCCCGCCGGATTCCCATTTGATGGAATGAAAATACGACTCTTGGATGAGGCAGGGAATCAGGTCCAACCGACTCAGGCAGGTCAAATTGTGGTCCAGAGCAAGTACTTGGCGTTGGGCTACTGGAATAACCCCACCCTCTCTCAGAGTGCCTTTCATCCAGATCCTGAAGGCGGGGAGGAACGGCTCTACTACACCGGGGATCTGGGGCGGATGCTCCCGGATGGGGCCATCCAACATATGGGACGTAAAGACGACCAGGTGAAGATTAGAGGCCACCGGGTTGAAATAGCCGAAGTGGAAATGGCCCTGTTGACCCACCCAAATGTCAAAGAAGCTGCAGTAACGACGCGAGTCGGCCATCACGGAGACAAGCGCTTGGCAGCCTATGTTATCCCCAGGGGGCAAGCACCAGGGTCTGGTGAACTACGTCACTGGTTAAAAAAGAGCCTCCCCGACTTCATGATCCCCTCTCATTTTGCGGTTCTGGATAAGCTCCCACTGACTTCCACGGGCAAACTGGACCGGCGAGCCCTCCCGGATCTCGAGGAAACAATTGCAGGAACAGAAGATGCGTTTCCTAAACTCCCACCTTGTGATGCCATAGAACTCGAGTTGATAGACATCTGGAGGAAGGTGCTGGGAGTCGCTTCTGCGGGCGTCGAGGAGAATTTCTTTGATCTTGGTGGGGATTCTCTCCTGGCGCTCGTTCTGTTTGTGGAAATTGAAAGGAGGTTGGGTTTCTGGTTGCCTCCTGCCATTTTGCTTCAGACCCCCACGATTAAGGGGTTGGCTCAGATCATCCGTCAAAAAAGCCAGCTCGTCGAACCGTATCGCGTA
>Ga0172375_10001699_pt1 | contig 35176 bp, 33 predicted proteins | sample LakKiv1m_FD_114537 | JGI IMG/M metagenome (GOLD analysis project Ga0172375, IMG submission 114537) | Freshwater microbial communities from Kabuno Bay, South-Kivu, Congo - kab_092012_11.1m | ecosystem: Environmental > Aquatic > Freshwater > Lake | place: Democratic Republic of the Congo... | reverse complement strand
GCCTGATCGCACACCGAACGTGTCCGCTCCACGCGGCCGAGAACAGCCTCGCTGGAGTGCAGGCGGCGGTTGACTTCGGCGCCGATCTCGTCGAGGTAGACGTGCGCCGGACGCGCGACGGTGTTCCCGTGCTGATGCACGACCACTCCCCGGGGCGCACCGCAACGGGTCGCGGATCGAGTGCGCTTCTCCGGAGGCTGCCGTTGCGCGTTCTCCCGGCATCACTCGTGACGAACCTCCGTCTGAGTGGCACTCTCGCCGGGGCGGGCGATCCGGTCCCGACGCTCACCGCCGCGCTGGCCTCGGCGGCGCCCGGCCTCGGGTTCGCCCTCGACGTGAAGGACGCCGGCGCCGGACCCGCAGTGCTTGGTTCGGTGCGCGAAGCGGGGTTGCGAGGCCGGGTGCTGATCTGGTCGCAGAGCGAAGCAGTGGTGAGCCACTGCGCGGCGGCGGCTCCAGAGATCGAGGTGGCGCTGCTCCGGGACACCTTCGATGCTTCGGCCACCCGGCGCCTTCTCGACGAAGCCGTCGCCTGGGGCGCTCGCGGAGTCTCGGTGCACCAGGACGTGCTGGACGCAGCCCTGGTCGACGATGCGCACGGACGAGGACTGGCCGTCTACTGCTGGTTCCAGTCCCTCGCCGTGCAGGACGAGAAGCTGCCGGCAGCGGCTCGATTCGGCCTTGACGGGGTGGTCACCAACTGGGTGAGCGAAGCCCGCGCGACGCTGAACGTGCACGGGTAGGGCCGCGCCGGGGCAGCGGGCCCGGCACTGGTATCGCACAGGACATCAGCCAGTGCGAGCCTCTTCGCGATCGAGCGCGCGGTTGCCGACCTGCGCCAGCCCCCAGAAGACCAGTGCGAACAGCGCGACGGCGGCGGGCAGCACCACGAGCGGGGGCATCTGGTCGAGGTGGACCGCGGTGATCCACCACGGGCCTCCCCACGAGAGGTCCCATGGGTAGCCGTGGCGACGGACCCCGGCGATCACCGGCCTCGCAATCAGGTGGGCCCACGTGGTCCAGGCGACGAGGCGGCACACCCCGTAGAAGAACGTGCCCCTGTACAGGGCGAGCAGGCCCCGCTCGTCCAGGAACCTCCCCAGCCACGCCCAGACGCGCGGGTCGGCGGGCACGACCTGCGTGCGCCAGAACTCGCGTGTGAGCACCCGCCACGACAAGAGCACCACGACGAGCCAGAAGACGTCCATCACGAAGCCGAGGCTGGAGTAGTACGCACCGGCGTCGAGGTACTTGCCGCCCTTGATGGTTGCCGCGTACGCCCAAGTTCCGACGCTCCAGTTCGAAAGGTGGAACGGGAACACGAGCATCGTGCCGATGCTGTCGTTCACGTCGGTGATGACGTGCGCGGCGTAGCCCAGCACGTAGCCGATGAGCCAGATCGCATTTCGCTTCCACAACCAGATCGCCCCCGCCACGACCAGGCCGAAGAAGAGCGTGTGCGTGAAACCCATGCCCGGCCAGCCCCGGTGCCAGCGGTAGGGCTCCGACGATCCGTAGTGGTGGCCGTTGATCGTGATGCCGTACACCCAGAACTTCGCGAGGAAGTCAGGTGTGAAGTCGCCCAGGAAGATGGCGAAGAACGAGATCCGGCCGCGTAGCCGCTTCGGCAGGTGACCCTGCACGGCGTAGATCTCGAACTGGTGGGCCGCCCAGCTCATGCAGGGGGGCCGGTCGGTCGAGCCGAGCCTGCCGGCGGTACGGCGGGCCGCCGCAGGAGGCGGCGTCCGAGCGCCGGTACCACTTGCAGCCAGGCGACGAGCCACAGCGGCCCGATGATCCAGTCGAGGAGCCACCTGTTGTAGAGGCCGAGGACGACGTAGCTGACGGCCGCCGCCGAGTAGAGGTATAGGTCGACGGGAACGCTCCGGTGGGCGCCTCGACTCGCTTTCACAGAGGGAAGGTACACCGGCCGCCCGGCCGTCCGGCCGCCCGGATGTACCGAGGGTACGCGAGGGAAGTCGCCCATGGCGCCGCCGCGGGTGCAATGGCAGCTGCCTGTCGAACGTCGCGCCTCACCGATGGTCGCACGCTTTGCTACCGGCGAGGGCCGGTCGGATAGCCTCGGGACACAGCACGTCCGTCGGTCGAACGGGGCGCCGTGAACGACTACTTGCCGATCCTGATCATGGCCGTGCTCGTAGTCGCGTTCGTCATGGTGTCGTTGGTGCTCTCACGGGTGCTCGCACCGCACAGCCCCAACGTGGCGAAGCGGGCTCCCTATGAGTGCGGCATCGTTTCGGAGCAGGAACCGGCCGAGCGCTTCGCAGTGAAGTTCTATCTGGTTGCGATGGCGTTCATAGTCCTCGACGTCGAGATCGTGTTCCTCTACCCGTTCTCGTTGGTCTTCCGCGAGCTCGGCCTCTTCGGGATCCTCTCCATGGGATTCTTCGCGTTCGTGCTCCTCGTGCCGTTCGCCTACCTGCTCTCGGTCGGTGCTGTGTCGTGGGGATCTGTCCAGAAGCTCGACGAGCGGTCGGCGGCGCCCGTGCGCCGCACGGCAGTCGCGATGCGCGACCCCTCTGAGGTCGTCGGAGCACGCACTGCTCCCGTCGGTGAGGGCGAAGCAGCCTGATGGGCCTCGAATCGATTCCCCACAACTTCCTGACCGGTCGCCTAGAGGATGTAGTCCGGTGGGCGCGCCGCAACTCGGTCTTCCCGGCGACTTTCGGCCTCGCCTGCTGCGCGATCGAGATGATGGCCACCGGTGCCGCGCACTACGACCTCGCGCGCTTCGGCATGGAGGTGTTCCGGGCCAGTCCACGCCAGGCCGACTTGATGATCGTCGCCGGCCGTGTGAGCCAGAAGATGGCGCCCGTGCTTCGGCAGGTCTACGACCAGATGGTCGAGCCGAAGTGGGTGATCTCGATGGGGGTGTGTGCGAGCAGCGGAGGGATGTTCAACAACTACGCGATCGTCCAGGGTGTCGATCAGATCGTTCCGGTAGACGTGTACGTACCCGGTTGCCCGCCAGGTCCCGAGACTCTCCTGCACGGAATCATCACGCTCCACGAGCAGATCCGCACCGGCGACCTGATGCGGCGGCGGGCAACGAGTCCGAGCGGTGGTGCCGGCATCCACTTGGAGACGGCTCACTCGTGATCGAAGACGGCCCGGTGAGACGATGAGCGACGACGCCGGCGCGCCCGCAGCGCCTCCCGTCCCGTCGGATGAGGTAGCCGCTGCGGTGCTCGAACGGTTCCCCGAAGCCGTGTTCGCCGACTCTCACGGGCAGGCCGTCGTGTATGTCGCACGGTCGGCGTGGGCCGAGGTCGCCGGATTCCTCCGCGACGAGCAGGGGTTCTCGATGTGCGTAGACGTGACGGCCGTAGATCACCTGCTCGACGGCGTGCGCCACTCTCCGTCGGGAGTCTCACCGGAGCGCTTCGAGGTAGTCGCGAACTTCCTCGCTCCGGCGCGAAACAGGAGGATCCGCGCGATCTGCGAGGTGCCTGAAGGTGAAGCGTCGGCGTCGAGCCTCACCCCTGTCTACCCGGGAGCGAACTTCGCCGAGCGCGAGGTCTTCGACCTGCTCGGCATCGTCTTCGAAGGGCACCCCGACATGACGCGGATCCTCATGCCCGACGAGTGGGAGGGACATCCGCTGCGCAAGGACTACGCGCCGGCCCGCGTGCCGGTGACGTTCAAGGGAGATCCGGCGCCGCGATGATCCGCGATCTAGACCCTGCCGGCGTGGGGCGCCTCGAGCGCCAGACCGATGAAGGCGCGCAGGAGCTGCGCGCGCGTTCGCGTGAAGCAGTCCTGCCCGGCGGTCCGTGGCCCGAGGGCCTCGGCGACACCATGATCGTCAACATGGGTCCGCAGCACCCCTCGACGCACGGGGTGCTGCGGATCATGATGGAGCTCGACTCCGAGGAAGTGCTGCGGGCCAAGGCCGTAGTCGGCTACCTCCACACGGGTATGGAGAAGACGGCCGAGGAGCTCTCCTACGTCCAGGGCTGTACGAACGTCACGCGCATGGACTACGCGTCGCCTCTCTCGAACGAGCTGGTCTACTCGATGGCGGTGGAGCGGCTCCTCGACCTGGAGGTTCCGCAGCGGGCCGTGTGGATCCGCATGATGATGGCGGAGCTAAATCGCATGTCGTCGCACCTGCTCTTCCAAGCGAGCAACGGCATGGATCTCGGCGCAGTGTCGATGATGCTCTACGGATGGCGTGAGCGTGAAGAAGTGCTGCGCCTGCTCGAGATGATCACCGGGCTGCGCATGAACCACAACTACATACGCGTCGGCGGGGTCGCTGCCGATCTTCCCGACGGCTGGCAGGAAGCGACCCTCGCTGCGATGGACCTCGTCGAGAAGGGGGTAGCCGAATACGACGCCCTCCTCACCGAGAACCCCATCTGGCTGGAGCGCACGGTCGGAGTCGGTCTCATCACGGTCGAGGAGTGCCTGGCTCTCTCGATCACCGGTCCGGTGCTCCGTTCCACCGGCTTCGCGTGGGACCTCCGCAAGGCGCAGCCCTATCTCGCCTACGACGACGTCGACTTCGACGTCATCTACACCGAGAACGGCGACGTGTTCGATCGCTACCGGATCCGCCTCTACGAGATCCTCGAGTCGGCCAAGATCGTGCGCCAGTGCGTCGAGCGGATGCCGGCCGGCGACTACCGAACCCAGGATCACAAGGTCACCCCGCCGCCGCGGGAGCGCATCAACGAGTCGATGGAAGCGCTCATCCACCACTTCAAGCTCTTCACCGAGGGCTTCAGGGTTCCGGCCGGTGAGACGTATGTCGCGGTCGAGTCTCCGCGCGGCGAGATCGGCTGTCAGCTCTTCTCCGACGGATCGGCCCGTCCGGTGCGCATGCACATCCGTGGGCCGTCGTTCTACAACCTGCAGGCGATGGGGCCCATGGTGCGCGGGGGCCTGGTTGCCGACGCCGTGGCGATCGTGTCGAGCATCGACCCGATCATGGGGGAGGTAGACCGGTGACGTCCTACTTCTCCGATGCGAATCTGGCGCGGGCACAGGAGATCGTGGCCCGATATCCGCAGCCGAAGTCCGCGATCCTGCCGCTCGCCCACCTGGCGCAGGATCAAGACGGCGGGCTGTCACCCGAGGCGGTCGAGGAGATAGCCCTGCTAGTAGGGGTCACACCCGCCCAGGTGCAGGCAACGACCTCGTTCTACACGATGTTCAAGCGGGAGCCGTGCGGCCGACTTCTGGTCTCGGTGTGCACCAACGTGTCGTGTCTCGTCAACGGCGGACCCGAGGTTCTGGAGCACCTGCGGCGGCGCTACGCGGACGCCGACGACGTCACCGTCGAGGAAGTCGAGTGCATAGCCGCATGCGACGGCGCCCCGTCGATGCAGGTCAACTACGAGTACCACGAGCGTCTCACGCCGGCGACTGCCGAGGGGCTGGTCGAGGAGTACCGCTCAGGTCGGCGGGTCGCTCGGACGATCAGTGGCGGGCGGGTGGCGGGATGACCGGCGCGCCCATAACCGAGACGCGCATCGTCACGAAGCGCCTGCACGAACGCCCCGACGATTCGTGGACGATCGAAGGCGCGCTGGAGTCCGGCGCGTACGACGCTCTCCGACGGGTGCTCACCCGAGGAGACCCGGCCGCCGTTCAGGAGCAGGTGAAGCTCTCGGGCCTGCGCGGCCGCGGTGGGGCAGGGTTCCCTGCAGCCCAGAAGTGGTCGTTCCTTCCGGCGGACGTCTACCCGCGCTATCTGGTCGTCAACGGCGACGAAGGTGAGCCCTCGACGTTCAAGGACCGCATGCTCGTGGAGCGCGACCCGCACCAGATCATCGAGGGCATCGCCATCGCGTCGTACGCGATCGGCTGCAACAAGGCCTTCATCTACCTTCGCGGCGAGTTCGCGCTGGGCTACGAGCGCCTCTCCCAGGCGCTGGCCGATGCGAAGAGCCGCGGGTTTCTCGGCGAGAACATCCTTGGTTCCGGCTTCGCGCTCGACATCGTGCTGCATCGCGGGGCCGGCGCCTACATCTGTGGCGAGGAGACAGCGCTGCTGGAGAGCCTCGAAGGCTCGCGCGGCATGCCGCGCATCCGCCCGCCGTTCCCGGCGATCGCCGGCCTCTACGCGAAGCCGACCGTCATCAACAACGTCGAGACGCTTTCCACGCTGCCGCACATCATGGCGATGGGCGGCGACGAGTATGCGAAGCTCGGTGTCAACCGATCCACTGGTACGCGCATCTTCTCGGTGTCGGGCCACGTGAACAGGCCCGGAAACTACGAAGTCGAGCTCGGAGCCACGTTCCGCCAGCTGATCGACGACCTGTGCGGAGGTGTCCGTGGAGGGCGCAAGGTCAAGTTCTTCATCCCCGGTGGGGCGTCTTCACAGTGGCTCACCGGCAGCGACGAGCACCTCGACGCGCCGCTCGACATGGACTACGTGCAGCAGACGTTCGGGGTGATGCTGGGCTCAGGTGCCGTCATGGTCTTCGACGACACCACCGACCCACTGCTCGTCGGATGGCGCCTCACCAAGTTCTTCGCACACGAGTCGTGTGGCAAGTGCACGCCGTGTCGCGAAGGAAGCGCATGGATCGAGAAGATCTGCTACCGGATCTCGCACGGCTACGGGCGCCCCGACGACTTCGACCTCCTCCTCGACGTCGCCGACACGGTCTGTCCCGGCCTCAACGCCCCGTTCAGCCAGACGACGATCTGCCCACTCGGCCCGTCGCCGGTGTCCACCGTGGCCAGCTTGAACAAGTTCTTCAGAGACGAAGTGCTCGCGGCATGTGGCGCGGTACCGTCGACCGGAGCAGGGCAATGACCGCGCTGATCAAGCTCACGATCGACGACCTCGAGGTCGAGGCCCACGCCGGTGAGATGCTCATCAAGGTCGCGCAGGAGAACGGCGTCTACATCCCCCGTTTCTGTCACCACGACCGTCTGAAGCCCGTCGGGATGTGCCGGGCGTGCCTCGTCGAGATAGAAGGAGTCCGCGGCTTCCCGCCGTCGTGCACTACCCCCGTCGCCGACGGGATGGTCGTCCACACCCAGAGCGACGCGGTGAAGAAGATCCAGGAGGGCATACTCGAGCTCCTCCTCGTGAACCATCCGCTCGACTGCCCGGTATGCGACCGCGGCGGCGAGTGCCCTCTCCAGGATCAGACGGTTGCCTTCGGTCCCGGCGAGTCGCGCTTCGTCGAAGAGAAGCGACACTACGAGAAGCCGATCCCGCTGAGCGATCTGGTGCTCCTCGATCGGGAGCGCTGCATCCAGTGCGCGCGCTGCACCCGCTTCGCCGATGAGATAGCCGGCGACCCGCTCATAACGTTCGTGGAGCGCGGCGCCCGCACGCAGGTGCTCACGTTCCCGGGGCGCCCCTTCGCCTCGTACTTCTCGGGGAACACGGTGCAGATCTGCCCCGTCGGGGCGCTCACCTCCAAGGCATATCGATTCAAGGCCCGCCCATGGGACCTGGCCACCGTGGAGACGTCTTGCACGGCTTGCGCGATGCACTGCCGAGGAGCACTCCAGTCGTCTACCAACCGCATCGTGCGTTTCCTCGGCGTCGACTCCGAGCCCGTGAATCAGGGCTGGCTGTGCGATAAGGGGCGCTACGGGATCGCGTACCCGCACTCCTCCGACAGGGTCCTGTCGCCACGAGTCAGGAGCGGCGGCGAGCTCGAGGACGTCTCGTGGCCCGAAGCGCTCGACGCCGCAGCGGGCGAATTGCGCAAGGCGCTCGACCTTCACGGCCCCGGATCGGTTGCCGTGCTCGGCGGTGCCCGCGGCACAGATGAGGACGCCTACGTGTGGGCGCGCTTCGTCAAGGGAGTTCTGCGCACCGACAACGTCGACGCTCAGCTAGGCGACGGCCTACCCGCCGACGTCGTGCTCGGGCTTCCGCGCGCCGAGATCTCCGACTGCGACACGGCAGCGGCCGTGGTGCTTCTCGCTCCGGATCTCAGGGAAGAGCTCCCGGTGCTCTACCTGCGCGTGCGGCGCGCGGCGATCGAGCACCGTGTACCGATCATCGATCTCGCACCTGTAGACCACGGCTTGTCCGGATGCTCGACCGTCGCGCTGCGTCCGGTGCCCGGAGAGCAGGGGGCCGTCGCAGAGCGGTTGGTGGCCGCCGTGGCCTCAGGTGAGGCGACCGGCGACCGGGCACTCGATGACGCTGCGGCGCTGATCCGCGAGCGTGAAGGCAACATCGTGGTCGTGCTCGGCCGAGCGTCACTCGCGGAGCGCGCCGACGTTACGGTGCGCGGCGCGGCGTCGCTGGCGTCTCTGCCGAGGGCGCGGTTCCTCTCCGCACTGCGGCGTGGCAACGTCCACGGTGCCCTTGATCTCGGCCTCTGCCCGGGGTTCCTTCCGGGGCGTGTAACGCTCGAAGCCGGCGGCGAGAGGTTCGCCGATGCCTGGGGAGGCGTCCCCGACGAGCGCGGCCTCGACGCCGAAGGGATCCTGCGCGCCGCCGCCGCCGGGAAGGTCCGCGTGCTGCTACTCATCGGCGCGGACCCTCTCGCCGACTTCCCCGACCGCGCTCTCGCCGCCGCGGGTCTCGCCGGCGCGGGCACAGTGATTGCAGTCGATGCGTTCCTCTCCGAGTCTGCCCGGCGCGCAGAGGTCTTCCTACCCTGCACCCTGTGGGGCGAGAAGGCCGGCTCGGTGTCGAACATCGAGGGGCGCGTGCAACGGGTCGGTCGCAAGATCGCGCCCGAAGGCACCGCGATGGACGAGTGGCGCGTCGCCGTCGAGCTCGCTTCGAGGCTCGGCTCCGACTTCGGCCTCGAGCGGGTCGACGAAGTGACCGATGAGATCTCACGACTGGCGCCTGCTCGCCAAGGGGTAACAGCCGCCCTGTTGCGCCATGCGCGCGACGGCGCAGTTCTTCCTCTGGCAGACCATGTCGGTGAAGTCGTGTGGCGTCGCAGCGTCATGACCATCCAGGCCGAAGACGGATCCGGTGCGTCGTGGGAGCCGATCCGGGTCGCAGGGGAGTTCGCCGGTGTGGTCGACGTCGAGCATGCCGCCGCTGAGCTCGAAGACGGTGACGACGGTCAGGTCGAAGCGGGCGCACCACACGTGCCGTCACGCGATCAGGCCGACCCCCACATCGGTCTGCACGTATGGGACGGCGCGGCCGGCGTGGCCGAGGCCCCGGCGCGCGACGCCTACGCTCTGCGGCTCGTCACGGGCCGAACCCTCTACGACCACGGCCGAACCGTCGAGCGGTCGGCGGTGCTAACGGGTCTCACGCGCACGCCCGACCTACTGGTGAGCGAGACGGATCTCGCCCGGCTGGGCGTCGCTGACGGCGAGTCGGTGCGGGTTACGTCTTCGAAGGCCACGATCACCATTCCGGTGCGCAGCGCTGCGGGGGTTCCGCAGGGCGTCGCCCGCCTGGCCTTCGGCGCCGACGGCGCCCGTGCCCAGGAGCTGATCGATGCGTCGGCACTCGTGACCGACCTGCGCGTGGAGACGGTTCGGTGATGGGCGTGATCGCTCGGCTCACGAACGATCCGGCTCTCCTCGAGAAGCTCGACTGGGGAATCGTCGCGGTAGTAGCCGTAAAGGTCGTGATCGCGTTCGCGATCCTGCTCGTGGCCGTGATGCTCTACATCTGGGGCATGCGCAAGGTGATCGCCGACATGCAGAACAGGATCGGCCCTGCGAAGGCAGGACCCTTCGGTGTGCTGCAGACGCTTGCCGACGGCTTGAAGCTCTTCTTCAAGGAGGCGTCGATCCCGTCGAGCGCCGACCGCACCGTCTTCCGCCTGGCGCCGTACCTCTCGATCATGCCCGCGTTCCTGATGTTCTGCGTCATCCCCATTGGTGGCACCGTGTCGATGTTCGGCCACCGAACGTATCTACAAGTCGCCGAGCTGCCGGTCGGAGTGCTCTTCATCCTCGCGATGTCCGGCGTCGGCGTGTACGGCGTGATGCTCGCCGGATGGTCGTCGGGTTCGAAGTACCCACTGCTCGGCTCCATCCGGGCGTCGGCGCAGGTGCTCTCCTATGAAGCGGCGTTCGGTCTGGGCATCCTCGGGGTGCTCATCCAGGCCGGCACGCTGTCGACACGTGGGATCGCGGCGCAGCAGGCCTGGGCCGACTGGAAGTCGATGTTCACCGAGTGGTACTGGCTTCCGTGCCTCATCCCGTTCGCCATCTTCATCGTCGCCGCGATCGCCGAGACCAACCATCCGCCCTTCGATCTCGTCGAAGCCGAACAAGAGCTCGTGGGCGGTTTCCACACCGAGTACACGGGCATGCGCTTCGCCATGTTCTTCCTCGCGGAGTTCATGAACGTGATCACGATGTCGGCGGTGGCGGTCACGCTGTTCCTGGGGGGGCCGTCGGGTCCGGCGCTCGGGTTTCTTCCCGCCGGCGGCACGATCAACGTCTGGTTCGTCCCGGTGCTCTGGTTCCTCGTGAAGCTGCTCGCACTCCTGTTCTGCACGGTTTGGATACGGGCGTCGCTGCCCCGGATGCGCTACGACCAGCTCATGGCTCTCGGCTGGAAGTGGCTGATCGAGATCGCGATCCTCTGGGTCGTCGTGTCGGCATCGATGGTCGTCGCCCGCGACGAAGACTGGCCGCTCTGGGCCTACGCCATCGCAGTGGGAGGGGCGTTGCTCGCGTGGGTGATGCTGTACCTGGCGATCCCCAAGCCCGGCGAACGCGTCGAGGAGTTCCGCTGATGGGTAGCTTCTCGGGCTTCGCTGTCACCATCCGGCAGATGTTCAAGCCGCGCGTAACGGTGCAGTATCCGACGGCGAAGCGCGAGAAGCCCGTCCGCATGCACGGACGTCACGTTCTCAACCTCTACGAGGACGGAATGGAGAAGTGCATCGGTTGCGAGCTCTGCGCCGGGGTGTGCCCGGCGCGGTGCATCTACGTGCGCGGCGCCGACAACCCGCCCGACGATCCTGTCTCGCCGGGCGAGCGCTACGGCTTCGTGTACGAGATCAATTACCTGCGCTGCATTCACTGCGACATGTGTATAGAAGCGTGTCCCACCGGGGCGATCACCGAGACGAAGCTCTTCGAGTTCTCGTTTGCCAATCGTTCGGATGCGATCTACACCAAGCAGCAGCTGCGAGTTGACGGTGACGGCCGGGCGCGCCGCCAGCCGTGGGAGCACTGGATCGGCGGCGAAGACGATCACACGAGCGCGTGGATGCGTGCCACGTCGCCTTCGGGCAACGCCGCGTACGAGGGGCGCGTGGCGTGGTCGGAGGAGCTGGGTTTCGGTTCGCGTGATCCGGAGCGCGGTCAGAGCGCCGGGCAGCCGGGCGGCGCGCACGGTGAGACGTCGGAGACCGGCGGAGGTGGGTCGCGCTGATGGATGCCGTCCTCTTCTTCGCTCTCGCAGCGATGGTCCTTGTCGGTTCGCTCGGCGTCGTGCTCTCTCGGAATCCTGTGCACTCGGCGCTGTTCCTCGTGATGACGATGATCACGATCGCCGGGTTGTTCCTGATGCAGGACGCCGATCTCGTCGCGATCATCCAGATCGTCGTCTACGCCAGCGCGATCGTCGTCCTGTTCCTCTTCGTCATCTGGCTGCTGGGCGTCGATCGGCACGAGACGCTGGAAGACCCTCGGCGCTTCCAGCGTCCGGCGGCGGTCGGTCTCGGGGCACTGTTGATCATCGAGGTGCTCGCCCTGGCCGGACGCGAGTGGGTAACCGGCGAGCGATCGGTGCGCGGAGCGCTCGATGTCGAGCAGACGGGCAACGTCGAGCGGCTTGCTCGCAGCCTGTTCACCGACTTCTTCTGGGCCTTCGAGGTGACAGCCGCTCTCCTGGTCATAGCTGTGGTGGGTGGCGTCGTGCTGGCGAGGCGAGGCCGTCGCCCTCTCAGCTCCGAAGTGGGAGGAGGCGCCTGATGGACATCACGCCTTCGTACTACCTAACGCTTGCGGCCCTGCTCTTCACGATAGGCGCCGTCGGCCTGCTAGTGCGCCGGAACACCCTCGTCATGTTCATGTGCGTCGAGTTGATGCTCAACGCCGTGAACCTGACGTTCGTCAGCTTCGCCAAGGCGCTCGACGACATCGGCGGCCAGGTGATCGTGTTCTTCACCCTGGTGGTCGCCGCCGCCGAAGTTGCGATCGGCCTGGCGATCATCGTGGCCATCTTCCGGCGACGCCAAGGCGTGACCGCCGACGACATCGATCTGCTGAAGGGCTGAGGGCGCCGACGTGGACTCCCGAGATCTGCTCGACCTCATCTGGCTGGTTCCCGCGCTGCCGGCCCTCGGCGCCGTCGTCCTGCTCGTCTTCGGCAAACGGATCGGGGAGCCTGTAGCAGGTTGGATCGCGACTGCGCTCATGGGTGCTTCGTTCCTGGCGTCAGTGCTCTCCTTCGTCTCCCTGTCGAACCTTCCGGAAGCGGAGCGCGCTCACGTGCGCAACCTTTTCACCTGGCTTCGCTCGGGCGGACTCTCGGTGAAGCTGGGACTGCTCGTAGATCCGCTCTCGGTCACGATGATCCTCTTCGTGACCGGGGTCGGCACGCTGATCCACCTCTACTCGATCGGTTACATGCACGGCGATCCCCGCTTCTCCCGCTACTTCGGGTACCTCAACCTCTTCGCAGTCTCGATGCTGATGTTGGTGCTCGGCAGCAGCTTCCTCGTCACCTTCATGGGTTGGGAGGGGGTCGGGCTCTGCTCGTACCTCCTGATCTCGTTCTGGTTCGAGCGCAACTCGGCTGCGGTAGCGGGCAAGAAGGCGTTCGTGACGAACCGCGTCGGCGACTTCGGGTTCATGCTCGCGATGTTTCTCATCTTCCAGCGGTTCGGCACCCTCGACTACGCCGGAATGGGCGAGCGGGCAGGCACCCTGACGGGCGGAACCGTGACAGCGATCGCGTTGCTGCTCTTCGTCGGTGCAGTTGGAAAGAGCGCCCAGATGCCGCTTCACATCTGGCTCCCCGACGCGATGGAAGGTCCGACCCCGGTCTCGGCGCTGATTCACGCGGCGACGATGGTCACCGCCGGAGTCTTCCTCGTCTGCAGGGCCCATCCGTTCTTCGAGGCGTCTTCTTCGGCGACGATGGTGGTCGCGTGGGTCGGCGCAGTGACTGCGCTCTTCGCCGCCACGGTCGCTCTCGTCCAGAACGACATCAAGAAGGTTCTCGCCTACTCGACAGTCAGCCAGCTCGGCTACATGTTCCTGGCCGTCGGAGTAGGTGCCTACCAGGCCGCGATCTTCCATATGGTCACGCACGCGTTCTTCAAGGCGCTGCTCTTCCTCGCTTCCGGCTCGGTGATCCACGGCCTCGGCGGCGAGCAGGACATGCGACGCATGGGCGGATTGAAGAAGTACATGCCCATCACGGCCGGCACCTTCATCGTCGGCTGGCTCGCCATAGCGGGCATCATCCCATTCGCCGGATTCTGGTCGAAGGACGAGATCCTCGCGAAGGCGTGGTTCGCGGGCGACTACGCGTTGTGGGCGATCGGTGCGTTCGGAGCCCTCCTCACCGCCTTCTACATGACGCGCCAGGTGTGGCTCGTCTTCTACAGTCGCGAGCGATTCGGTGAGCCGGCACTCGTGGTGAGCGGCGGCAGCGACGACGGCGACCCGATCGATTCCGGCACGGTGATTGCCTCGCCCGGCGGAGATGCCGGAGGTGAGCAGGGGCACGGTCCGCACGAGTCGCCGTGGACGATGACGACGCCGCTCTTGGCGCTCGCCGTCCTGTCGGTGATCGGCGGTGCACTCAATCTACCGTTCACAGAGCCGTCGCTCGAGTTCCTCGCGGAGTGGCTGCACCCGGTGTTCCGTGGGGTCGAGGAGCTACCGGCCGAGTCGTTCTCCCTGGGATTCGCCCTGTCCACGGTCGCACTCCTGATCGGTGTGTCGGGGATCCTGCTCGGTAGGGCGGTGTACCGCAACGGGCTCACCACCTCGGGTACCGACCCGGGCGCCGACCGCATCGGGCCACTGGGCAAGGTTCTGGCGAACGCGTACTACCTCGACCTCGGTCTGGCCCGGTTCGTCAGTGGTCCCGTCACGGCGTTCGCGAGCTTCCTCGCCGACGGTGTCGATCGGCGCACGATCGACGGAGCGGTCAATGGCGTCGGTCGGATCGTCATGACTGGCGGTGGTGCCATTCGTCGCCTCCAGTCGGGCGTGATGCGCAACTACGCCGCTTGGATCCTCGCCGGAGCGGTGGCACTGCTCGTCTACTTCGCCACGAGGGTGGGACTGTGATGCTCGCGACGGCTGCCGGAGCAGCGGCTACGAACCAGTTCCCGATCCTCACCGTCTTGATCCTCACCCCGCTGGTCGGTGCGCTGATCGCGATGTGCATGCCTGCGCGCCGGCCGGAGATGGGTCGGATCACCGGCTACGTGTTCTCCACCGCGACCGGCGCCCTGGCTGCATATCTACTTGCCGACTTCGAGACCGGCCGCAGTGGCTACCAGTTCGTGGAGCGGCACCACTGGATGGGCGAGATCGGAACGCAGTGGCTCCTCGGCGTCGACGGCATCAGCCTCTTCATGGTGGTCCTCACGGGTCTCCTGTTCCCGATCGGCCTCCTGGCGTCGGCGCATCTCGACAGGCCCAAGGCGTTCAACGTGTGGATGCTCGTCCTCGAGTCGGCCGTCATAGGAGTGTTCCTCGCTCTCGACCTCGTGCTCTTCTTCGTGTTCTTCGAGGTCATGCTCGTGCCGATGTACTTCGTCATCGCCGGCTGGGGCCACGGTAACCGGGCATACGCGGCGACGAAGTTCTTCGTCTACACCATGGCCGGCTCCGCGTTCCTCTTCATTGGCATCCTCGCCCTCGCCTTCCTTCATCGCCACGACGTCGGCCAGCTCACGTTCGACCTGCGCGTCCTCGTCGAGTGGGCTCCGAAGAAGGGATCGTTGTCCACCGAGACGGCCCGGTGGCTCTTCCTGGCTTTCACGGTTGCCTTCGCAGTCAAGGTGCCGCTCTTCCCGTTCCACACCTGGCTTCCCGACGCACATACGGAGGCGCCCACGGCGGGTTCGGTCGTTCTTGCCGGCGTACTCCTCAAGATGGGCACCTACGGGTTCTTTCGCCTGGCGGTCCCCCTCTTCCCGAAGGCGGCCGTCGATCTCGCTCCGCTGCTTCTCGTGCTCGCCACGATCGGGATCGTCTACGGGGCGATCGTCGCCGCGATGCAGAGCGACCTGAAGCGCCTCGTCGCGTACTCCTCGGTCGCTCACCTCGGCTTCGTCGTGCTCGGCACATTCGTGTTCACCACCCAAGGCCTCGAAGGGGGCCTGTTCACGATGATCAGCCACGGCCTCACAACCGGTGCCCTCTTCTTGCTCGTCGGCATGCTCTACGACCGCCGCCACACGCACCTGATCTCGGAGTTCGGGGGTCTGTGGAAGTCGATTCCTGTGCTCAGCGGCCTCTTCGTTCTCACCGCGTTCGCGTCGATCGGGCTCCCGGGCTTCTCCGGCTTCGTCGGCGAGTTCCTGGTGCTGATAGGCGCCTTCCTCACGCGCGGTCCATACACGATCATCGCCGCGACCGGCGTGGTCCTGGCTGCTGTGTATCTGCTGTGGGCGGTGCAACGCACCTTCACCGGCGAGCCCGAGGGTGACAACGTCGGGCCGGCCGATATCTCGGTGCGCGAGCTTGTGACGGTCGTGCCCCTGATCGCACTCAGCCTCTTCCTCGGCTTCTACCCGAAGCCGGTGCTGGACCGGATCGAGCCCGACGTGCGCGTGCTCGTGCAGCACGTTGAGCAGTACGGCGACGGATTCGAGGAGCCTGACATCGCGCGGACCGGGCCTACCGCACCGCCTTCCACGACGCCGGCCGGGGAGGGGTCTGGATGACCGACTTGCAGATCCCCTCGATCGACTGGCTGGCGATCTCGCCGGAGATCTCGCTGTTCGCTGCCGCGGTGCTCATCGTGCTCATCCGCTCGATCGTGCGCCACTCGCCGCGCGTCTTCGAGGCTTCGATGCTCACTGCCACGGCCGGAATCGTTGCTGCGGGCTACTTCACAGCATCGCAGTGGGCGGCGGTGCGCGATGACGGGCCGTATCAGGCGATCAGGGGAATGGTCGCGGTCGACGGCTTCTCGGTGTTCGTGCGCGCCGTGGTCCTACTGTCGACCGCACTCGCCCTGATGATCTCCGCGGGCTACCTGCGTCGTGAGGGATTCGAGGGACCCGAGTACGTGGCTCTCATGCTGCTGTCGGCGACGGGGATGACGATCATGGCGTCGGCGAACGATCTGATCGTCGTCTTCCTTGCCCTGGAAGTGCTCTCGATCTCCCTCTACGTGCTCGCAGCGTTCGACCGGAATCGCATCGAGTCGCAGGAGGCCGGGCTCAAGTACTTCGTCCTCGGAGCGTTCTCCTCTTCCATCTTCCTCTATGGGGTCGCGCTCGTCTACGGAGCTACCGGAACGACGTCGCTCACCGGCATTGCGCAATTCCTCGCCCGCGCCGGACTTCTCGACGCCGGGACGCTGATGGTCGGGCTCGCCCTGCTGCTCGTCGGCCTGGGCTTCAAGACCGCCGCCGTGCCGTTCCACATGTGGGCACCCGACGTGTACCAGGGATCTCCCACGCCCGTCACGGGGTTCATGGCCTCGGCCACGAAGGTTGCCGCCTTCGCCGCTCTGTTGCGCGTGTTCGTGGGTTCCTTCGGCCTGTACCGGGTCGACTGGCGTCCGGCGATCTGGGTGCTCGCCGTGCTGTCGCTCGTCGTCGGAGCCGTCGCCGCTGCCGTGCAGACCGACGTGAAGCGGATGCTCGCCTACTCCTCGGTGAGCCACGCCGGTTACGTGCTGATCGGCGTGCAAGTCGCGACGTCACGCGGCACCTCGGCTTCACTCGTGTATCTCATGGTCTACGCGGTTATGGCTCTCGGCGCGTTCGGTGTGGTCACGATCGTCGGGGGTCGCGGTGATTCCCACCACGCACTTGACGATTACCGCGGCCTTGCCGCCCGCGAGCCGGTGATTGCGGGCTTCCTCGCGCTCTTCCTGCTCGCCCAGGCCGGTGTCCCTGCTACAGCCGGGTTCGTGGCCAAGCTCGGGGTGTTCGCCGCTGCGGTGGCGTCGGGCCAGTACGCGCTGGCAATCGTCGGGATGCTCGCAGCTGCGATAGCTGCCTTCGTCTACTTGCGCATCGTGCTGGCGATGTATGCAGGCGATGATCGTCAGCAAGGCATGGCGGCCGGCCCGGGTGAGCCGAGGCCGCGGCTGCGGGTAGACGCAGCCACGGCGACGGCGCTCATAGTGGCCGCAGTGCTGGTCATCGCCCTCGGCGTCGTGCCCGGGAGGCTCCTCGACTTCGCCCGCGACGCCACGCTCCTGCTCGTCGGCGCGCGGTAGAGCGGGGCCGTCGGCGGCGGCCGTCCGCCTGCCTGCTCCTACACCGCGCGCAGTAGCCCATCTCCGGAGCTGCCGTGGTTAGCCGGTTTCGACGAAGGCCCGCATATACTCCGACGCAGTCCCTTCCGGCCGGTCTGCGGAGCCGCGAGTGTCGGAATTCTACAGGCAGTATCTTGCCGTCGGCGTCTTCGTGTTTGCGGCGTTCGGCATGGTCGGAGCGATGCTCGGTGCGTCGCGCCTCGTCCGGCCCACCCGTGCGCAAGACGAGAAGTACGTCACGTACGAGTCGGGTTCGGACCCGCACGGCGGGTTCGGGCAGGCGAACGTCCGCTACTACCTCTACGCCCTCCTGTTCGTCATCTTCGACGTCGAGACCGTGTTCATCTTTCCCTGGGCGATCGACGCGGACGGCCTCGGCTGGTACGGCCTCGTGGAGATGACGGCGTTCGTCGGCGTGCTAGTAGCCGGTCTCGCATACCTGTGGCGCAAGGGGCTGCTGCGATGGGCATAGCCACCTCGGGCCATCTTCCGAAGCCGCTCACGTGGCTACTCGGCTACAGCCGCAAGTACTCACTGTGGATGTTCCAGTGGGGACTCGCGTGCTGTGCCATGGAGATGGCAGCGTCGCTCGCCGGGCCTCGCTACGACGTGATGCGCCTAGGGGTGATCCCGCTGCCGGCGAGCCCGCGTCAGGCCGACCTCATCGTCATCTCCGGCACCGTCACCGACAAGATGGCGCCGGCGATCAAGCGGCTCTACGAGCAGATGCCCGACCCCAAGTACGTGATCTCGTTGGGATCATGTGCGAACTGCGGCGGTCCCTACTGGGACTCCTACTCGGTGATCAAGGGCGTCGATCAGATCATCCCGGTAGATGTCTATGTGCCAGGTTGCCCGCCGAGGCCGGAGGCCTTCATGCAGGGCATCGTGATGCTCCAGGAGAGGATCCAGCACGAGGACCTCGCGCCGCGCTGGCGCGGGGAGCAAGAGGAGCCGATCGTCGTTGTCTGACGAGCAGCCCGAAGGGGCGCGACCCACGGCCGACGGAGGTGAAGCGGGAGGTGCCGCCGGTTCGGGAGATGGGATAGAAGCGGCCGTCGCTCCATCGGCACCGGCGCCCCCCGCCTTGGCGGAGCGCGAGGCCGGGCTCCTCTCAAGGTTGCGAGCGGACCTGGGCGACGGCATCGTGGAAGACGGCAACGCCTGTGGTGGCCTCGTGGTGCGCGTCCGCCCCGACATGTGGCGACGTGCCGGTGAGACCGCCCGTGACAAGCTCGAATGCGATTACCTGTCGTTCCTCTCCGGCATCGACTGGGCCCCTGCCTCCGCGTTCTGTGGCGAAGGTCGGGGCGACGCGTCCACGCCGCAGCAACCCTCGGAGATGGATTTCGGCACTGCCGGGTCGGCGGGTAGGTTCCAGGTGTTCGCGCGAGTCGCGTCGACCGGGCGGCACTGGGGCGTCACCTTCAAGTGCGACGTCGACGAGGAAGATCCGCACGCGGAGTCCTGGGTGCCGGTGTACCCGGGCGCCGACTGGCATGAACGCGAGTGCTGGGAGATGTACGGCATCGTCTTCGATGGCCACCCGGCGTTGCGGCACCTCTACCTGCCCTCCGGCTTCGAGGGCCACCCGTTGCGCAAGGACTTCCCCCTACTCGCACGTGAGGTGAAGCCGTGGCCGGGCCTCGTCGACGTCGAGCCGATGCCCGAAGCTGCCGGTGCCGAGGGCGGTGGCGAATGACGGTCACGCCGCCGGGCTTCGAAGTTGATCCTTCGCTCTTGCGCCACCTCGATGGTGCGCAGATCGGGGTGGAGCTCGACAACGGCGACATGGTGCTCTCCATGGGACCGCAGCACCCCGCCACGCATGGAACGCTGCGACTCGTTGTGCGACTCGACGGCGAGCGCGTCGTGGCTGCCGACCCGGTGATCGGCTACATGCACCGCGGCTACGAGAAGCTCACCGAGTTCCGCACGTACCCGCAGGTCACGACGCTCGTGAATCGCATCGATTGGCTGTCGTCGTTCGCCAACGAAGTTCCGTTCGTGCACGCGGCAGAGAAGCTCATGGAGGTCGAGGCACCGCCGCGAGCCGAGTACATCCGCACCGCGCTCACCGAGCTCGCGCGCGTCGCAACGTTTCTTCTGTTCCTCGGTGAGATGGGGCTCCAGGTAGGCGCGATCACGCCGACCTTCTACGGGTTCCGCGACCGCGAGTACGTCTTGAACCTCATCGAAGGGGCGACGGGCGGGCGGTTCCATCCGAACTTCAATCGCATCGGCGGCTTGAAGGACGACCTGCCGTGGGGCTGGGTGGCCGAGTGCCGCAGTGCGATGCGCAAGGTGCTCGACGCCTGCGACGACTTCGAGGATCTCGTTCTCGGCAATCCCATCTTCGAGAAGCGCACCCGGTCGATCGGGATCATCCCCGCAGTGATCGGAGCGTCCTACGGCGTGTCGGGGTCGAATCTGAGGGCGTCGGGAGTCGATTGGGATCTGCGGCGCGACGGGGAGCCGTACCTCGCCTACCGAGACCTCGACTGGAAGGTGTGGACCCACCCCGATGGCGACTCGTTCTCGCGCTACTGGGTGCGCCTGCAGGAGACGCGCGAGTCGGCGCGCATGGTGCTTCAGCTGGTCGATGGCCTGCCGAGCGGACCGATCATGGCGAAGGTGCCCCGCGTCATCAAGGTTCCGCCGGGCGAGGTCTGGGTCAGCACCGAGAACCCCCTCGGAGAGATGGGCTACTACGTCGTTTCCAAGGGCTCGACCGGGCCGTTCCGCGTGAAGATCCGCTCCGCGTCTTTCAGCAACGTGTCGATCCTTCCATGGCTGCTGAAAGGCTGTTACGTCCCCGACGTCATCTCGATCCTGGCTTCGCTCTACTTCATCCTCGGGGACATAGACCGGTGAGCATCCTCGCGCTCGACATCGGCTGGGGCACGACACTCGCCGTCAAGACACTCGTGGTCATGTTGCTCATTCCGCTCGGTGCTCTCATCTTCGGCTACGTCTTCCTGTTCAAGATGATGGCGCACATGCAGAGCCGGCTCGGGCCGATGGAGTCCGGTGGTTTCCACGGCTGGTTCCAGCTGGTGGGCGACGGCATCAAGTTCGTGCAGAAGGAAGACATCTTCCCGGAGAAGGCCGACCGCCACGTGATGGCGCTGGCTCCATTCATCGTGATGCTCTCCACCTTCTTGGTCTTCCTAGTGGTCCCCGCAGGACCGCGCATCGTCGTAGCGCCGCTCGACGTCGGCGTGTTCTACGCGCTCGCAGTGTCGAGTCTCTCGGTGATCGGTGTTGTCATGGCGGGTTGGGCGAGCGCGAACAAGTACGCGCTCATCAGCGCCCTACGTGCAACCGGCCAGCTCATTGCCTACGAGGTGCCGCTCGTCCTCGCCGTGGTAGGTGTAGTGATCCAGTCGGGAACGATGAGCTTGCAGGGTATCGTCCTCGCTCAACGCGACGGTGCGATCTTCGGGTGGGACGGCATCGGTCACCCGTTCGTGCTCACCCAGATCGTCGGCTTCACCCTCTTCATCGTCGCGGCGCAGGCCGAGCTCACCCAGCCGCCGTTCGACATGCCAGTCGCGGAGTCGGAGATCGTTGGCGGCTACATGGTCGAGTACTCCGGGTTCCGCTTCCTCCTATTCTTCCTCGCCGAGTTCGGCACAGCATTCGCGTTCGCCGCGCTTGCCGCGACCCTCTTCCTAGGTGGCTGGGCACTCCCCGGCGTGCACGGAGGCGCCGCCGACGCGTTCGGGCCGGTAGTAGTGCTCGTGAAGGTGATGTTCGTGGCGTTCCTGATGTTCTGGGCCCGCTTCACCTACCCGCGGATGCGCGAGGATCAGCTCCAGGCGCTTGCATGGAAGTGGCTCATCCCCATCGCACTGGTGAACATCCTGGTTACGGGCGCTCTGAAGGTCGTGTTCTGATGGTCATGCGCGAGGTAAAGGGAATGCTGAGCGGCCTCGGAGTCACGCTGCGCACGATGTTCGAGCCGGCGGTCACCGTGCAGTACCCGCACGAGAGTGAGGACCCGCCGATCCGTGCGCGGGGAGTGATCGCCCTGAAGGAGGAGAGCTGCACGGTCTGCATGTTGTGCTGCCGCTCCTGTCCCGATTGGTGCATCTACATCGAGGGTCACAAGGAGAAGCGTCCACCTCGGCGTGAGGGCGGCAGGGAACGCACGGCGGGCATCCTCGATCGCTTCGACATCGATTACGCGCTCTGCATGTATTGCGGTATCTGCGTGGAAGTCTGCCCGTTCGACGCTCTGTTCTGGAGCCCGGAGTTCGAGTACTGCGCGACCGACATCAGGTCGCTGCTACACGACAAGAACAAGCTCGGCGACTGGATGACGAAGGTTCCGGAGCCCGGGCCGCTGGAGAGTGGCGCGCAAGTGAAGGGCAAGAAGTAGCCATGGTGGCCGAGAACGTCGCCTTCGGCATCCTCGCTGCAGCAATGGCGGTGTCGGCGCTCGGCATGGTGCGCACCAAGAACGTGGTGCATGGTGCACTCTTCCTCGTTGTGGTGCTTGCGGGCGGCGCGGCTCAGTTCATCCTCCTCGGAGCGGAGTTCGTGGCGTGGGTGCAGGTGCTCGTCTACATAGGTGCGGTGGTCGTGCTCTTCTTGTTCGGGATCATGCTCACGCGCGACCCGATGCGTGCCGGCGAGCCTCTCGACAACGACCTCAGGTGGCCCGGTGCAGCAGCTGCGTTGCTACTTGCCGGCATGCTCGGGCTCGCGCTCGTCGACGCGTTCGGCGAGAAGAAGATCGAGCTGGCCGGTCCTACGCTCAATCGAGCGATCACGAGCGCGATCTTCCGCACCTATGTGATCCCGTTCGAGATCGCCGGAGTCCTACTACTCGCCGCTCTGATCGGCGCCGTCGTACTCGCTCGGAAGGACTGACATTGCAATGATGCTCAACCAGTTCCTCCTGCTAGGTGCGTTTCTATTCTGCACCGGCGTGTACGGCGCTCTCACTCGGCGCAACAGCGTCATGGTTCTCATGAGTGTCGAGCTGATGCTCGCAGCGGTGAACACGAACCTCGTCGCGTTCTCGGCGTATCGCGGGGGCGATGTCGCCGGACAGGTATTCGTCCTGTTCGTAATCACGATCGCTGCTGCCGAGGTGGGCGTGGGTCTCGCGATCGTGCTCCTGATCTATCGCAACCTCCGTAGCTCCGACCTCGACGACGTAGACGTCCTGAAGGGCTGAAGGTCCTCAACGTGTTCTTCCTCGACAACGCTTGGCTCGTCCCGCTGATCCCGGCGATCTCGTTCATCGGGATCCTGCTGTTCGGAAAGCGCGCCCCGCGCCCGGCATCGTGGTTCGGAGTCGGGGCGATCGGGGCGTCGTGGGTGCTCTCGGTCGGGGCACTCGTGCAGTGGATCGAGCGCATAGACGACGCTGGTGGTGCCGCGGGCGCGATCCGGGCTTTCGGGCGCAGCATGGTCGGAGCGGGTGCGGCCGGTGGCGGGCACGGTCGAGAGGAAGCGCTCCCCGCCGTGCGGCCGATCTTGCACAGCTTCACCTGGTGGACGAATGGCGGCGCGGATCTCCGGGTCGGGATCCAGATCGATGGTCTCGCCGTGATGATGATGTTCGTGGTTACGACCATTTCGCTCCTCGTGCACATCTACTCCACGGAGTACATGCGCGACGACCGTCGCTACACGCACTACTTCGCGTCGCTCAGCCTGTTCTCGTCGTCGATGCTGCTGCTGGTCGTCGCCGACAACGTCGTGCAGCTGATGGTCGGTTGGGAGATCGTAGGGCTCTGCTCCTTCTTGCTCATCGGTCACTGGTGGGAAGAGAAGCCGAACAGCAACGCAGCGCTGAAGGCCTTCTTCACGACGCGCACGAGCGACATCGGCCTCATGATCGGTGTGGTCATGGCCTTCTTCGTCGTCGAGAGGGCTACGGGAACAGGATCGTTCGACATCATGGCGGTGAACGAGGCAGCGCTGTCAGGCAAGGTAGGACACACCCTGCTCATGATCACTGCGCTGGCACTGTTGCTCGCCATCATCGGCAAGAGCGGACAGTTTCCTCTTCATACGTGGCTTCCCGACGCGATGGCCGGACCCACGCCGGTTTCGGCACTCATCCACGCGGCGACGATGGTCGTTGCAGGTGTCTACCTAGGTGCCCGGCTCTACCCGATCTTCTACGAGGGCCTCTCGATCCGCGGTGGTGGTGTCAACGCAATGGCCATGGTCGGCGGAACGACGGTGATCATCGGAGCGGCACTCGCCTTCGTTCAGGACGACATCAAGAAGGTGCTCGCCTACTCCACGATCAGCCAGCTCGGCTACATGGTGATGGGCCTTGGCGTCGGGGCGTGGACCGCAGCAACGTTCCACCTCTTCACACACGCCTTCTTCAAGGCGAACCTCTTCCTCGGGTCCGGCTCGGTCGCCCACTCGGGGTCGCACCACTCGTTCGACATGAAGAAGTCGATGGGCGGACTGCGCAAGCAGATGCCGCAGACCTTCTGGACGTTTGTGATAGGCACACTCGCCCTGACCGGATTCCCGCTGCTCGCCGGGTTCTTCTCCAAAGATGAGATCCTTGCCACCGCGGGCGAGAGCGACTTCCGGCTCTTCGAGTACATAGGTCTCATCGGCGCCGTGATGACCGCCGCATACATGGTGCGGTGCATCTACCTGACGTTTTTCGGCGAGTACCGCGGTGGTGCGGAAGGAGCGCCGTCGAGCTCTGCGGGCACACACGGCGAATCCCACACACATCTGAGCCCGCATGAGTCTCCTAGAGCGATCACGGCCCCGCTGTGGGTGCTGTCGGCCTTCTCCATCTTTGCCGGCTACCTGAACGCTCCGGCGTTCGGAATCGAGAAGTTCCAGGAGTGGTTCGAGCCCAGGGTCGTGTTTCCCGAGACGCTGATCCACCCTGAGTTCAAGATGGTCGATGCGGCGATCGCCGTCACGGTCGTGTTGATCGGCTACGGAATCGCCTACGCGTACTACTGGGCGAGGGTGTTGCCGCAGAATGTGACCGAACGCAACGCTGCAGCACGTGCCGGCAAAACGTTCCTCGTCAACAAGTACTACCTCGATCACCTGTACACCGGGATCGTCGTAGGCGGTATCAAGGGCCCGATCGCGCGGGCCTCGTACTGGTTCGACCAGAGAGTGATCGACGGCGTCGTCAACGGTGCGGGGAGCGCTGCTCGGATGGTGGCCCGGTTCACCTATGACGTGATCGACCAGAAGGGAGTCGATGGCGCCGTCAACGGCCTCGCCGTCGGCACCGGCGAGCTCGGCGGCGCGACCCGGCGCCTTCAGACAGGGCGACTGCAGTTCTATGCGCTCGTGATGTTCGCCGCGGTAGGGGCCCTCGGGCTCCTCTTGTGGTTCTCGAACTGACGGAGGGATGGGAGTCATGGATTGGTTCGACTCGTGGGGGCTGACCCTGGTGGTCTTCCTCCCCGTCGTCGGCATGGCGGCGCTGCTGTTCGTGCCGCGGCGGAACGAGATGGCACTCAAAGCTGTCGCGCTGGTAACGACGCTGGTCACGCTCGGAGTGACGGTAGGGGTGCTGGCCGCCTTCGACTACGGGCGTACGCGCGAATTGCAGCTCGACGTGAACCGGACGTGGATCGATGTGATCCACTCGAACTACCACGTAGGAGTTGACGGGATCGGCCTGCCGCTCCTGGTGCTGTCGGCCTTCATCACGGTCTTGTGCGTCGTCTACTCGTGGAATCACTGGCCCGACCCGTACAACCCGAAGGCGTTCCTGGCGCTCATCCTCCTGCTCGAGACGGGCATGAACGGGACCTTCGTTGCCCAGGACCTCATCCTCTTCTTCATCTTCTTCGAGATCGTGCTGCTCCCGATGTTCTTCATGATCGGTGTGTGGGGCGGCCCGAACCGTGAGTACGCATCGTTGAAGTTCTTCCTGTTCACCCTTTTCGGATCCGCTCTCATGCTGCTCGGGTTCCTCGCCCTCTACTTCAAGGTTGACGTGGATTCGGCGGCGACCGGCATACAGCACTCGTTCGACATCGTGGCTCTCAGCAACGCCGCGGGAGCGGGGACAGTGCACGGGACACAGATGCTCATCTTCGGAGGGCTCTTCCTCGGGTTCGCGATCAAGGTGCCGATGTTCCCGTTCCACACCTGGCTACCTGATGCTCATACGGAAGCTCCGACCGTCGGTTCGGTGCTACTTGCAGCGATCCTCCTGAAGCTCGGCACGTACGGGTTCGTGCGAATAGCACTTCCCGTGCTGCCTGAAGCGGCGAAGGCGTGGGCCCCGTGGATCGGGTTGCTGTCGGTGATCGGCATCATCTACGGCGCACTTGCCTGCCTGGCGCAGACCGACATGAAGCGACTGATCGCGTTCTCCTCGGTAGCTCACATGGGTTTTGTCATGCTCGGAATCTCGACGATGACGTCGTTCGGCATCAACGCCGCGATCTTCGGCATGGTCGCCCACGGTCTCATCACCGGCATGCTCTTCTTCGTCGCCGGGTCGATGCAGCACACGTTCCACACGCGTGAGCTCTCCCGGCTCGGCGGCCTGTTGCTGCAGGCGCCGAAGATGGGCTGGATCCTCGGGTTCTGCGCGATGGCATCGCTCGGCCTTCCCGGGCTCGCCGGGTTCTGGGGCGAGTTCCCGGCGATCCTGTCGGCGTTCAGCCCTGGCAATGGCCTGTCGGAAGTCACGTTCCGCACGTTCATGGTCGTGGCCGCCATCGGAACCGTGCTGGCGGCGGGATACCTGCTCTGGATGTTGCAGCGGGTTGCCTTCGGCACCGTCAAAGAGGAGTTCGAAGGGGCCGACATCCATGACGTCTCGATGGCCGAGTGGATCGCGTGGACACCGCTCCTTCTGCTGATAGCCATCCTCGGTGTCTACCCGAATCTTCTCTTCAAGATCACCGACGGCGCAGTCGTGCAGATGACCGAGGCGATGACGAAGGCGATCGGGGGCTGAAGTGGTTAGCCCCGTCTTCGACTGGCACGCGCTCGCGCCCGACCTGATCCTGGCCGGCACGATCCTCGTCGTGCTGGTCGCCGGGCTTGTTCTTCCGGAGAGAGAGGCGTGGCAGACCTCGCGCATCGCGTCGATCGGCGCGCTCGGGGCCCTGATCCCTATCGCGACGCTGGCGGCAGACGGCACGAACCGCGAGATGTTCGGTGGGGCCTATGTAGTCGACAACTACGCGCTTGCGATGAAGGCGTTCTTCCTCGTCGTCGCGTACGTGACGATTCTCCTGTCTGTGGACCACATCGGAGAAGGCGACTACTACCAGGGGGAGTTCTACTTCTTGTTGCTCACGTCGGTGCTCGGCATGAGTGCGATGGCCTCGGCGCGCGATCTGATCACGATCTTCGTGGCTCTGGAGACGATCTCGATCCCGAGCTACGTCCTGGCGACGTATCGAAAGGCCGACCGCCGTTCCAACGAGGCGGGCATCAAGTACTACCTGATGGGGGTGCTTTCGTCGGCGGTGATGCTCTACGGCATGTCGCTGATCTTCGGGGTGACCGGCTCCACAAAGCTGCGGGAGATCACTTCCTACGTCGTTGCGAACGGCACGTCGGCGCTGATCGCCGTCGCGATGTTCATGACGCTTGTCGGGTTCGCCTTCAAGGTGAGTGCGGTTCCCTTCCACTTCTGGGCTCCCGACGCGTATGAGGGCGCGCCGACTCCCGTCACTGCTTTCCTGTCTGTGGCGTCGAAGGGGGGCGGCATGGTCGCTCTCCTCAACGTCGTGTTCTTCGGCTTCTACGCCCAGGGACGCGGACCCGGGGCGTGGTGGCCGGTGCTCTGGGGCATGGCTGCGCTGTCCATGACGCTGGGGAACCTCGGCGCGTTGAAGCAGACGAACATCGTGAGGATGCTCGCGTACTCGTCGGTGGCCCATGGTGGATTCATGCTCGTCCCGTTCGCTGCCGCGGGAATAGCGGGAGCGCGAGGCGACCTCGTAGTTGCCGATTCGTCCTTCGCTGCCGTTGTCGTCTACCTGTTCATCTACGGCGCCATGAACCTGGGCGCGTTTGCTGTGGTCATTGCGGTCGCCCGGAGGACCGGATCAGGTGATATCTCGTCGTACTCCGGTCTGTTCCAGACCTCGCCGGCGCTTGCCGTGATGATGACCGGCTTCCTCGCGTCGCTGGCGGGAATTCCGTTCCTCGGCGGCTGGTACGCGAAGTTCGTGATGTTCAAGTCGGCGCTCGAAGCGGGTACTGCCTGGGCGGTGGGGCTCGCCGTGATCGCAGCGTTGAACTCCGTGATCGCGTTCTTCTACTACGCGGGCGTGATTCGCGAGATGTGGTTCCGGGAGCCTGCCGCCGAAGACCGCTCGGAGATCCAGGTACCTCCGCCGCTCGCCGCGGCGATCGGGCTCACGTGTGCAGCGGTCGTGGTCGTAGGTGTGTACCCGCAGCTGGTGGCGCGTGTGGGTGAGCTGGTGACGCGGATCGGCTCCTAGGGGAGTACCAGGTTCACGCATCGGATGAGCGAGTACGCCCGACTGGCGCCGATCGCTATCAGCGTGACGCGGCCTCGTAGTCCGGGCAGGATGTTCGGGTGAAGCCGGCAGATCGACTCGCCGCCACGATCCGGCGCGAAGGGCCCGTGCCGTTCGACTGGTTCATGGACGCTGCCCTCTACGCGGCCGACGGTGGATTCTTCGTCCGGGGCGGCGGGGCCGGCCGTGGCGGGCGCGACTTCGTTACCAGCCCCGAGGTCGGTCCGCTCTTCGGAGCGCTCGTGGCCCGGGCGATCGACCGGTGCTGGAACGTGCTCGACCGCCCCGACCCGTTCGTGGTCGTGGAAGCCGGAGCGGGCTGTGGACGCCTCGCTCGCGAGGTGCTGCGCGCAGCGCCGTCTTGCCTGCCTGCGCTGCGGTACGTCCTCGTCGAACGGTCGGCTTCGCTGCGTGCAGCTCAGCACGATCTCCTCGTCATCGAGCCTCCCGGCGAGGCGATCGGGCCGTACGCGCGCTACGAAGATGTGCCGGTTGCCGTCGTCGGTGCCGGGCCGGTGTTCACCGCGCTCGACGACCTCCCGGTGCTGTCGTTCGAGGGTGTGGTGCTCGCCAACGAGCTCCTCGACAACCTGCCCTTCGGGATCGCAGAGTGGGACGGCGACGCGTGGACCGAGATCCGCGTCGGCCTGGCCGACGGCGGTGACGGCCGACCGTGCGATGCGGGACCCGTATCGGCGACGGGTCCTGCGACGCTGCATCCGGCCGTACCGACAGGCGCCGTCGCGCCCCGATTCGTCGAGGTTCGTGTACCGGCGGCACGGTCCGACGTCGCGATGCTCGAGGCCCTTACGTCAGGGTTCCGCGTGCCTGCGGGGGCGCGCTTACCCATCCCGCGGGGGATCGAAGCGTGGCTCGACAGCTGTGGTTCCGCGCTCACGAGGGGGTTCCTGCTGTTGATCGACTACGTGGACGGCGTCGAGGGCGTGCTCACGCGTGGCCCCCAGTGGCTCCGCACGTACCGGGGCCACGGGCGGGGCGGACCTGTTCTGGAGGATCCCGGCTCGCAGGATGTCACGGCCGAAGTGATCGCCGAACAGGTGGAGCGCTCGGCGCGGGCCGCGGGCTTCGAAGTGGTCTCCGAGCAGCCGCAGTCGCAGTGGCTGCGCGACCTCGGAATCGAGGATCTCGTGGAGGAGGGTCGGCGAGTGTGGCGGGAGCGCGCGCACATCGGTGACCTGACGGCGATCGCAGCGCGGAGCCGCGTCACGGAGGCCGCAGCACTCACCGACCCCGAAGGACTCGGCGGCCATCGCGTGATCACTCTCCGCCGCCCCCTACCCCTTGTTTGGACGTCAGCGGAGCCCTGACGACCGCCTGGGTCCAAACAGGGGGTGGGGTGGGGCGGGCGCCGGGTAGCCTCTGCGCACTCCCCGGGAGGATCGAGACTAGGAGGCGAGGCGATGTCGGAGCCGACGATCGAGGCGTTGCTGGCCGAGGGGCGGACGTTCCCGCCGCCCGACGGCTTCAGGGCGAGCGCTCTCGTGAGCGACGCCTCCCTGCATGCGGAGGCCGACGCAGATTTCGAGGCGTTCTGGGCGCGAGAAGCGGAGTCGCTCGACTGGATCGAGCGGTGGAGCACGGTGTTGGAGTGGGAGGCGCCGTACGCCAAGTGGTTCGTCGGCGGGAAGCTGAACGTCTCCTACAACTGCCTCGACCGTCATGTGGCCTCGGGCCACGGTGACCAGGTCGCCTATCACTGGGAGGGCGAGCCCGGTGACACCCGCACCATCACCTACGCCGAGCTTCTCGACGAGGTCAGCCGCGTGGCGAACGCCTTGAAGAGCCTGGGGGTGGCAAAGGGCGACAGGGTCGCCGTGTATTTGGGCATGGTGCCCGAACTGGCGATCACGCTGCTGGCGTGCGCTCGCATCGGCGCCCCGCACTCCGTCGTGTTCGGTGGTTTCACGGCCGACTCGTTGCGCGACCGCATCAACGACGCGGAGGCGAAGGTCCTTGTCACTGCCGACGGCGCGTGGCGCCGCGGCAAGACCGTGGAGCTGAAGGCCGTTGCGGATCAGGCCGTCGAAGGCTGCCCATCGATCGAGCACACGCTGGTGCTTCGCCGCACGGGACAGGATGTGCCGTTCACCGCGGGCCGTGACGTCTGGTATCACGACCTCGTCCCCGCTCAGAGCACAGACTGCGCTCCCGAGCCGATGGACTCCGAAGACCTTCTCTACATCCTCTACACCAGCGGCACCACAGGGAAGCCAAAGGGGATCATGCACACCACGGGCGGGTATCTCGTCCAGTGCGTGTCCACGCACCGCTACGTCTTCGACCTGCACCCTGATTCCGACGTGTTCTGGTGCACGGCCGACATCGGCTGGGTGACCGGCCACTCGTACATCGTCTACGGCCCGCTCGCGAATCGTGCGACGAGCGTCATGTACGAGGGAACCCCCGACTACCCCGACAAGGATCGATTCTGGAGGCTGATCGAGCGGTACGGCGTGACGATCCTCTACACGGCGCCGACTGCTATACGCACGTTCATGAAGTGGGGGAACGAGTACCCCGAGCGCTGCGACCTATCCTCGCTGCGCCTCCTCGGAACGGTCGGCGAGCCGATCAACCCGGAGGCGTGGGTGTGGTACTGGCGGCACATCGGTCACGAGCGCTGCCCTGTCGTCGACACCTGGTGGCAGACCGAGACCGGAGCGATCCTCATCAGTCCGCTGCCGGGTGTGACCACACTCAAGCCGGGCAGCGCGACATACCCGTTGCCCGGCATAGGTGCCGACGTCGTCGATGTGACGGGCAAGTCGGTCGGTATCCCGGGCGGCGGCCATCTGGTGCTCACGCGTCCGTGGCCGGCGATGCTGCGCGGCATATGGGGCGACCCCGAGCGCTACCGCGCCACCTACTGGAGCACGTACAAAGGGTGCTACTTCGCCGGCGATGGGGCCAAGCGTGACGACGACGGCTACTTCTGGCTCCTGGGCCGTGTAGACGACGTCATGCTGATCTCGGGGCACAACATCTCCACCGCCGAGGTGGAGCACGCCCTAGTAGGGCACCCCGCCGTCGCCGAGGCAGCAGTCGTCGGCAAGAAGGACGACATGACCGGCCAGGCGATCGGCGCGTTCGTGACCCTGCGCGCAGGTAGCGAGCCCGGTGATCAGCTCGCCGCGGATCTGCGCGATCACGTCGCCGCGACGATCGGTCCGATCGCCCGGCCGAAGACGATCCTGTTCACCGATGACCTTCCCAAGACCCGTTCGGGCAAGATCATGAGGCGCCTCCTGCGCAACGTGGCCGAAGACGAGCAGCTCGGCGACGTCACCACGCTCGCCGATTCGAGCGTCGTGGAGGGCATCAAGTCACGCTACCTGGCTGCGCAGCCCGCTACTGCCGACGAGGAGTGAGACCCACACCCGAGCACTGGACCTGGAGCGAGGAGCCTGTCGCACCGCGCGCCGAGGCGGTTGTGGTCGACATCGACGGTGTGCTGTCCGACGCCACCGCGCGCCAGCACTACGTGGAAGCGCCGCGGAGCGACTGGCGTGCGTTCTTCGCCGCTTGCGGTGATGATCCGGTGATCGACGAGGTACGGACGCTTCTGGATCTGCTGGCGCCTGGGCTCCGGATCGTGCTGCTCACAGCCCGGCCGTCGCACATCCATCACCTGACCAGGGCGTGGCTGAGCCGCTACAGCATCCGCTGGGACCTGCTGCTGATGCGTCCGTATGGCGATTACGAGGCGTCCCGTGACTTCAAGCAGTCGGCGGTGTGGGATCTTCGGGCCTACGGGTTCGTCCTCCGGCTCGCCTTCGAGGACGACCTCCGCAACGTCGAGATGTTCCGAGATGAGGGCATTCCGTGTATGTATGTCCATTCTGGCTACTACGACTGACCGGCCCGGGTAGAGGAGTTCCGAACTAAGGGTCGAGGTCGGCCGATCGCTGCCGATAGCAACTCCATGGGCCTGATCCGGACGCGCAAGGAGGCCAGCGCTCGACCTGCGGGGTCGGCGGGAGACGCCTCGAGCCGTGGGGATGGCTCCGGCGACGGGCTGACCGCGCCGACCGCCTCCCACGACGAGGCCAGCGAGGGAGCGCCCAGACACAAGGGCACTCCGCTCGGCGAGATGCTCGTGCAGACGGGGGCGATCACCTCCGACGACCTGCGCGCCGCGCTCACCCAGCAGTCGGCCTCGGGTAAGCGCCTCGGGTTCGTGCTCGTGGAGCTCGGCCTCGTCGGTGAACGTGACCTCGCCCGGGCCCTCGCAGATCAGCTCGGGATGGAGGTCGTCGACCTGCGGCACATCGAGGTCGATCATGATCTGATCAGCCTTCTTCCCGAGACGATGGCGCGCCAGCTCAAGGCGGTGCCGATTCGTCGCACGGGCGGGCGCATCGTCGTAGCCGTGGGTGACCCGCTGGAGCGCGAGCTGACCACCCGTCTCGTCGCTGCTCTCGAGGTGCCGGTGCACCTCGTGGTCGCGGCCGTCTCCGATGTGGAGCGGCTCCTCGACTCCGTGTACCGCTCGACCGCGAAGGTCGACGACGCTGTCCGCGTCTTCGAGGCGCGCATGGAGCAGCGGCAGCAGGCACTGGCCGAGCCCGAGACGCGGGTTGCGGTAGACGAGAACGCCCCGATAGTTCAGGTTGTCAACCTCATCCTCGAACAGGCCATACGGGATCGTGGCTCGGACGTCCACCTGGAGCCTCAGCAAGATTCGATCCGGGTTCGTGTGCGTACCGACGGCGCGCTGCACGAGCTGATCACGCTTCCCCACGCCATGGCGCAGTCACTCGTCAGCAGGATCAAGGTCATGGCCGACATGAACATCGTCGAGCGACGGCGCCCTCAAGACGGCCAGTTCGCGATATCGGTGGCCGGCACCGACCTCGACGTGCGCGTGTCGACGACGTCGACGATGTTCGGTGAGAAGTGCGTGCTCCGCCTTCTCGACAAGACGCGCGCCCTGTACCAGCTCAAGGAGCTGGGGATGGCGGAGGAGACCTACGAACGATTCAGCCGGCTCGTCAGGTCTCCATACGGAATGATGATCTGCGCAGGACCGACCGGGTCCGGGAAGACCACGACGTTGTACGCGACGTTGAGCGAGATCAATCGGCCCGAGATCAATGTGATGACGATCGAGGATCCGGTCGAGTACATCTTCCCCGAGATCAATCAGATCCAGATCAACGAGCAGGCCGGGATCACCTTTGCTGCGGGGCTGCGCTCGATCTTGCGCCAGGATCCCGATGCGATCCTCGTAGGTGAGATCCGTGACGTCGAGACAGCCCGCATCGCCGTGCAGTCGGCACTGACGGGCCACTTCGTGATGTCGTCGCTCCACGCGACCGACTCCACCTCGGCCTTGCACCGCTTCCTCGACATGGGCATCGAGTCATTCCTTATCGCATCGTCGCTCCTCGGGATCGTCGGTCAGCGTCTCGTTCGACGCACTTGTCCGCACTGTGTGGAGCCCTATGAGCCGACCGTCGAGGAGCGGGCGTTCTTCGAGCGCGGAGGTGGGGATCCGGCGAAGCGGGCCTTCTACGCCGGCGCAGGTTGCAACTTCTGCGGGCAGACCGGGTACTTCGAGCGGATCGGGATCTATGAGGTGATGGAGGTTACCGACGAGATGAAGAAGCTGATCGTCGAGAACGCTCCGCAAGACGTGATCAAGAAGTTCGCAGTCGACCAAGGCATGAAGACCCTGAGGGATCAGGCGATCGAGTTCGTGACCGAGGACAAGACGACCATCGCAGAGGTGCTCCGCACTGTTTACGTGCTCTGAGTGAAGAGACCCGAATGAGCTCGCTTCCAGAACAAGAGGGTGTCCGATGACCTCCTATCGCTACGTCGCTGTAGCCCCGGATGGCAGGCGGATCAAGGCGGGCGCAGACGTAGCGTCGGAAGAGGTGCTGCGAACCGAGCTGATCCTGCGCAACCTCGAGGTGCGCAAGATCCGGCGGCAGCACAAGTTCACCGAGATAGAGCTGGCGAAGCAGCGCGTGAAGCCGGCGGAGGTGATGCACTTCTCGCGTCAGATCGCCGCCTTCGTGCGCAGCGGGATCCCACTCGCTGATGCACTCGACGTAGTCGAGGAGAATGCGACGAACAAGCGGTGGCGAGCAATCGTCGTGGAGATGCGCGAGGCGATCGAGAACGGGGTCACGTTCTCGGATGCGGTTGCAGCTCACGGCGAGGTGTTTCCCCCGTACTACCTGGGGATTCTTCGCTCTGCCGAGTTCACGGGCCAGCTCGACGTGGCGCTGGAGCAGCTGGCCGGCTACATGGAACGCGACCTGGAGGCGCGGCAGCAGATCAAGTCGGCGCTCACGTACCCGACGGTCATCGGTGTGCTCTCGATCATCACGGTTGTGATCATGGCGATGTACGTGTTGCCGAAGTTCGCCGGCTTCTTCGACAGCCTCGACTCGACTCTTCCGCTGCCCACGCGGATGCTTCTCGCTGTGGCCGACTTCATGAAGAGCTTCTGGTACACGCTCCCGATGGGCGGGGTCCTCATCGGGGTCGTGATCTTCCTGTTGCGCAAGACCGAGCCGGGCCGGGCCATCCGAGACAGGCTCCTGCTGAAGACGCCGTTGATCAAGGAGATCGTGCTCTTCGCCGTAGTCGAGCGATTCGGTCGGATCGTCGGAGCCATGGTGCGCGCCGGAGTGCCGATCACCGACGCCATGGGTGCGGCGGTTCGTTGCGTGCACAACAAGGTGTTCGAGAAGGGCCTGGAAGTGGCCCAGGAGAGGATGATGGAGGGCGAGGGCATCTCTGCTCCGCTGCGTGACCTCGACCTGTTCCCGCGCGCAGCGGTCCAGATGATGCGCGTCGGAGAAGACACCGGAACCCTCGACATCCAGCTCGAGAACGCAGCCGCCTATTACGGGAGTGAGCTGAACCACAAGCTGAAGCGCCTAACTTCGCTCTTCGAACCGGCGGTCATCATCTTCATGGGTCTGATCGTCGGCTTCGTGGCGGTCGCTCTCGTGTCGGCGATGTACGGCGTCTTCCAAGGACAGGCTCTCGGCGGATGATCGGATCATGCGCGCGGAGGCGCGATTCGAACGGCTTCTCCCTCGTGGAGATGATCGTCACCGTCGTGATCCTCGGCGTCGCGATCGTGGGGTTGGTCAGTGGTCTCTTCAGCATCATCGTGGCGCGGCAGACCCGTAACCAGTCAGGTGGTTGGGGTGGGTAGCCAGGCGCCGGTGGGGGTGTAGAGGTTCTTGAGGTGGCGGTGGATGGGTTGGTGCTGCTTGCGGTTGGTGGAGATGTAGCTGCGGATGGCGGCGAAGCGAGCGGCGCCGGTGGGGCTGCGGAACTCTCCGCTGATCTTGGCTTGGAGTTTGAT
>Ga0172375_10001698_pt1 | contig 35184 bp, 31 predicted proteins | sample LakKiv1m_FD_114537 | JGI IMG/M metagenome (GOLD analysis project Ga0172375, IMG submission 114537) | Freshwater microbial communities from Kabuno Bay, South-Kivu, Congo - kab_092012_11.1m | ecosystem: Environmental > Aquatic > Freshwater > Lake | place: Democratic Republic of the Congo... | reverse complement strand
TGTGAAGAGGAATAAAGAATCGAGTACCCCGACAAGTCGGGGTTAAAACCCTCCTGAACTGCCAGGATGAAGTCCGGGACTATGTTTGGAGAGAGTTAATCCGGCAAGCACAGGTGTCGGAGCCTATGCAGCTTACTTAATGGGGCTTGAATTTATAGATGAACAGTCACCTGTTTGAATGCTGGATTAATACTTTCGAAAATTGAATCTTTCCTCTGACATTGCCCACAGCAGGAGTCGGCAGACACGCTGCATAACCGGGAAATGCTTCCGGAATCAGTGGATGCATCTGAGGCACGCATCACCGCCCGCCATCACAAATCATTTGCATCTGACGATGCTATTGCCCAGATTACAGTTTGAGCATTCATAACCGTCAGACCGAGGATAACCAGTCATCGATGGGAAGTGAAATAGCAAAAACCGAGTTCAGCGAGGAGGATTTCCGGCAGTTTCAGCAGAACCTGAGAAAGGAGACGCGGATGCTGATGGAGTGGTTCTCTTCGGACACGTTCGAGAAGCATGAGGTAATGTGCGGCTTCGAACTCGAAGGGTGGCTCGTGGACAACGATTGCGCTCCCGCGCCAAGAAATGAGGAGTTTCTTTCTCGGGTCAACAATCCTCTCGTGGTGGCGGAGCTGTCGAAATACAACTTCGAACTCAACGTCCCGCCCCATCCACTGAACCGCCAGCTCCCGAAATTCCTGCATGAAGAGTTGCAGACGCTATGGGACAATTGCGCCCTCCACGCCCGCGAGATGGGTTGCCAGACCCTTTTTACCGGTATTCTGCCAACCTTGCAGGACAGGATGCTCACACTCCGGAACATTTCGTCGATGCAGCGGTTTCACGCCCTGAATCGTGAAATCCTGAAATCCAGATCGCTCCATCCGCTCAAAATTCATATCGAGGGCCCGAAAGAGCGGCTTGATGTCGTGCATCGCGACGTCATGGCAGAAGCGGCAACCACTTCGCTCCAGATTCACTTTCAGGTTCCGTTCAGCCGGGCCGCCGCTTTTTACAATGTCGCGCATGTGCTCTCGGCTCCGATGGCTGCTCTGGCCGCCAATTCGCCTTTCCTGTTCGGCATGGAGCTGTGGGACGAGACACGTATCCCGCTCTTCGAGCAAGCCGTACACACTCCGTCGTTCGTCGATCTCTCCGGCAGGCCGGTGTCGCGCGTCACCTTCGGGCGCGATTATGTCCGCGACTCGCTCAGGGAGGTCTTCCTTGAAAATCTTGACGGATTTCCGGTACTGCTGCCGGTCATCTTCGACCACGATCCCGGCATGATGCACCATCTGCGACTGCATAACGGCACCATCTGGCGCTGGAACCGGCCTCTGATCGGATTCGGCGAAGATGGCCGCCCGCACCTGCGCATCGAGCACCGCGTTCCGGCTGCGGGGCCATCGATTCCTGACATTGTCGCCAATATTCTTTTTTTCTATGGTGCGATGCTCTACCTGCAACCCGAGGTTCCTCAGGCCGACATATCGTTTGAAGAGGCACGTGCAAATTTTTACGCAGCAGCACGCTCGGGTCTCGACGCCCGGCTCAAATGGACATCGGAAAACGCGATACCCGTCGAGACCCTCATCCTGCAGCATCTGATCCCCGGTGCAATTCTTGCACTCGCTCAATCAGGATTCGACAGCAACGACCTGCGCTACTACCTCGTCGATATTCTTGCGGAGCGGGTAGCAACCCGCCGCAATGGCGCATGGTGGCAAAAAGCCTTCATTGGCAAACATGGAAACGACTTCCGGGCGCTGACGCAGGCCTGCCTCGAAAACCAGAGCCGAAACATTCCCGTCCACGAATGGAGCATCTGAACCATTATCCTGTCCCGGAACTGCACCGCTTCGAACGCCTGCCTGACGGTTTCAGCGACCTCCCGGTTGAAAAACTCGACACCCTCCTGCCTGGCCCTTCACTGATCCGTATCGGGGGCGAAAAGGGGCCACCGCTCTTTGTATCGATTCTGCTGCACGGCAATGAAACGACCGGATTCGACGCGATGCAGTGTCTCCTCTCAGAATACGATGCTCCCCGAAGACTGTTGCCGAGACCGCTGCTGCTCTTCGTCGGCAACGTCGCCGCCGCTGTACGGGGAGTCAGGAAACTCGATGGGCAGGCCGATTACAACCGTATCTGGCAAGGAGAGCGCTATCCGGAACATCTTCTGGCAAAACAGGTTATAGCGGACATCAGCCAGGTTGCTCCGCTGGCCGGTATCGATCTGCACAACAACACCGGCAAAAACCCGCACTACGGCTGCGTCAACCGGCTCGACCACATGTCCCTGAGTCTTGCCCGGCGATTCAGCAAAACCATCGTCTGGTTTACGGAACCGCACGAAGTCCTTGCGGTCGCACTTTCGGCCATATGCCCCACGGTCACGCTTGAATGTGGTGTTTCAGGCAATGCGGCAGGGACGAAGCATGTGGAAAACTATCTCCGTCATTGCCTTGAGCTGCCTGAGGAGACCCTTTTCACTCCACCAGCGAATCACCACAACGACCTGTTCCATACCACAGCAAGGATTCTCCTTCCAGAAGGCATCCGACCTGGATTCGGCCAGTGCCCGGAGCAATCGGATGTCTGTTTTCGTGATGACCTCGAAACGCTCAATTTCGAGCGGATACCGGAGGGAACGGAACTTGGAAGGTACAGCAACGGACTTGCGCCGATTATGGTTATCGACAACCTGAACCGTAATGTCACTGACCGCTACCTTTTTTTCAGTGAAAACCGAATTTTCACCAGGGTACCGGTCGTACCATCGATGTTCACCCGTGATGTAAAGGTTATCCTTCAGGATTGCCTCGGCTATATCATGGAACCGTATGAGGTGAAACAGGAAGGTTAAGCGGAGACTTTTCAAAGCTGACAAGAAAGATCAGACCGATCAGCCAGATTCACCGCCTCGCGTTCGCGGTGATCATCGACTGGTAGCGGGTGATGAGCTTGCCGTTGACTGCCGCCCATGATTTGTCCTCGGCGAAGGCGAGGCCGCGTTCACGCATGGCGCGGAACAGCTCTTCATCCTGCATGAGCCTGGTGCAGCAGGCGTAGAATTCACCGACATCTCCCGCTTTGGCAACGAAACCTCCGCCGGAGCGCGTCACCAGCTCCTGACAGCCGCCAACATCCGACACCACGGCTGGCAGGCCGGAGGCAAGTGCTTCAAGCACCACATTGCAGAAGGCTTCGGTCGTCGATGGAAACAGGAAGAGATCGCCGCAAGCATAAGCTTCTGGTAACGCCGTGCCGGTAAGGTATCCGGTAAAGATCGCATCAGGCATCCGGGTTCTCATCTGCTCCTCTTCGGGACCTGAGCCGATCATAACAAAACGCACCCGATCGCCCAGCCCGTCAGCCGCAAACCGTTCATAGAGACTCATCACGACCTCGATATCCTTGTAGAGCACGAAGCGACCGGCGTAGATGATCACCGTGCGGCCTTCCGCTCCCCAGGATTGCCTGATTTTTTCGGATCTTCGTGACGGATCGAACAGCTCTTTGTCGATGCCTCGCGACCAGATATCGACCTTTTCGATGCCCTTGCCGGTCAGACGCTCACGAACGCTTTCGTTGGGTGCAAGCACAACATCGCAGGCGTTGTAGAAGCGTTGCAGAAAGCGCCAGACCGCCGGCTCCGCAAAGCCAAGCCGGTAATAGCTCAGATAGGAAGGAAAATCGGTGTGATAGGCCGATCCGACCGGGATAGCTTTTCGCCTGGCATAGTGCAGGAATTTACGGCCAACAATATCGGGGGTCGAAATATGGACGATGTCCGGGGCAAACTCATCGAGCTGCCGTTCGGTGACTGCGTTATAGAAACCAAGCTTGTAATCGGGATAGAGAGGGATGGGAACCGAAGGCACCTTGTTGACCGGAACCATGCCGTTTTCTCCGGGTGAGAAATCGGGTGTCCAGACCACGACCTCATGACCGCTTCTGACCATGGAAGCAACAAGCTGGTAGATCGACCGGACTGCGCCATCCTTGTCCTTGACATAGGTCCCTGCATATAAGGCTACCTTCATATCGGCGGCGGCAAAAAACTGATAAACTTTGCAATATCATGTCCTGCATGATGGATCATTGGACCGAACCGGAAGATACCGGCATCAGGCCATTCCATCTCCTTACAGGCTTTCTGGCTCTGTCAAAGGTAATATTTCCTGCTTAAAAAGCCGCACCGCCACCGGAATATTACAGGCACAATCAAGGCGCCCTATGGATTTGAGGAAAGCCTGCCCATATGCGGACTGACCAGCCTTCTGTAATCGAACCAGGAAAGCCTGAGCAGCTCGTTATGAGTGCCCGCATTGAAGACGATATCCTCGCTCTCTTCGAGTTCATCGTCCGCATACACCTCCATTCCGTAAAGATTGCTGAAAGGAGGCATCGCTCCGATTTCACATTCAGGAAACAGTCCGCTGAACTCCTGCTCTTCGGCAAGCTCGACAATGCGCGAACCGCAAAGATCACGAAGCAGATCGAAATCGAGCTGCCGTGATGCATGAAGAAGCACCATCGCCATCCTTCCGTCGATGGTAACCATCACCGTTTTGGCCATCTCCTTACCCGACACATGAGCGGATGCGGCGATCTCCTGGGCCGTGTAGGCAGGCGAGTGGCTGATGACAAAATACTTGATATGATGGCTGTCGAGAAATTCCCGCAATCTGCTGATAGGCATTGTAAGTCCTCCTTTTTTCAGAGTTGAACCGTCGATGTTTACAGAAGTATACACCCGCCATCATATCACCGGTTCCGTCAGATAACGGTTTGACAATGATCCCGGTCAGTTCGACCGGCAGGGACTGAATGACAGATAATCACGGGTAAAGATACCGTTGGTACTGAAAGGAAACCTGCCATGCATGAATCGAGAGGAAACACCTTCATTGTACGAAAAAGAGCGGGACGGAACAAGTCTGCACGCATCAGGAAGCACGAGCCCGGCTGCTTACCGGTGCCCACCCGCCCAGGCTTCGAGCAGGGGGCGCGCCTCGCGGTAGCCGGTGTCGAGAATCTCCGGCACGGCGGACATATCGACCAGGCTGAAGCGGGACAGATCGGGACTGATAATCAGGTCGGCACTCCTTATCTGTATCTGTGAAATAGCGCGCATGGCGCTGTAAAATGCATTGAGCAGAAGATTGGGCAGATGCTCGGGTCTCCTGAAAGTATGTCGGCCAAACAGGTCGATGCAGATGATCTTTCCGGCTCCCATCTCTTTAAGAGGCGATACAGGCACATTTTCAGTCAGCACGCCATCCACCAGCAGCATCGGTCCCGACTCAACGGGGCGGAAAATACCGGGAATAGATGAACTGGCCATGACCGCCGTTGCCACATCACCTTTTCGCAGAACCACCTTGTCCCCGGTACAGATATCGGTCGCCACGATAGCGAGGGGAATCGGCGCATCCTCGATACGGCATGAGCCAAGCCGGGCTCTCACGATTTCACCGAACTTCCGGTTTGACAAAAAACCATACCCGGAGATGGTCAGCCCCGTAAGATCGGTCCAGTCGAGATCAAGAGCTACCGCCTCGATCTCCTGCCAGCTTTTTCCGAAAGCGTACATAGCCGCAATGAAGGAGCCTATGCTCGTACCAGCCACACATTCCGCACTCAGGCCGATCTCGTCCATCGCCTTGAGAACACCGATATGAGCCGCGCCAAGCACCACGCCGCCGCCGAAAGCCAACCCCGTGGAAGAGAATGTATCCATTACTGCGGTATCCATAATTTTTTATGAAAAGATGTTGACAATTTTCCTGAGCAAACTGAACCTGCCCGCACTGTAGGGCGGATAGCGCAGGTCAGGATCAGGAAAAGCACCTCTGATGAGCACGCTCCTCTCAGCAGTGAAGGTCTCGAACCCTGCCCGGCCATGATAAACACCTGTGCCGCTCGCCCCACGGCCACCGAAAGGCAGCCCGGGAATTGATGCCTGAAAAAGCAGGTCGTTGCAGCAGACGCTGCCACTCCGGCTATGATCTCTCAGGTAATGAAGTTCCGCATGGTCACGGGAAAAGAGATAAACGGCGACAGGTTCGGAAAGCGACCGTACCTCTTCGATGGCATCCCGAAGCGTGGTGAAAGAGCGTACCGGCAATACCGGCCCGAAAATCTCCTCCTTCAAGAGATCGGAATCCTCCGGAACGTCCTGAATGATCGTGGGAGCGATATAAAGCGAGGCCTCGTTTGAAGCGCCTCCTTCAACCAGCTTACCCTTGCGCAGCAACGCTTCGATCCGGCGGAAGTTCCTGAAATCGACAATCCTGCCATAATCCTGACTTTTCTCCGGATCGGCGCCATAATACTTCTCAATCGCCTCTTTCATCAACCTCAGCAACGGTTCTCTGACCGTTTCTTGCACCAGCAGATAGTCAGGAGCCACACAGGTCTGGCCGGCATTGAGAAATTTGGCCCAGACGATCCGGCGGGCAGCCGTTCGCAGATCGGCCTTTTCGGTCACTATGGCGGGGCTCTTGCCACCAAGTTCAAGCGTCACAGGTGTGAGATGTCTCGCAGCAGCCAGCATTACCTCCTCCCCTTTCCTGCGGCTTCCGGTAAAGAAAATCCGGTCGAACCGGTGCTCCAGCATCCGGGAGGAGAATACCGCATCACCTTCGACAATCCGGACCGCTTCCGGATCGACATAACGTTTCAACTCCGCAGCCATCAGGCTGGATGTGGATGGCGCCATTTCGGAGGGCTTGACGACAGCACAGTTTCCTCCGGCCAGCGCTCCGATGAGGGGAGCAAGACAGAGTTGCAGAGGATAGTTCCAGGCACCGATGATAAGTACGACGCCAAGAGGGTCGCGCTCGACAAATGCGCGTGCGGGTTGATAGTGCAGCGGCACCCTGACGCTCTTTGGTCGCATCCATCGCCGGAGATGCTTCTGGACGTACCTGATTTCACCCCGGAGATAACCGGTTTCGGTCAGCCAGGTCTCGGCAGCCGGCTTGCGGAGATCGGCATGAATCGCCTTTGAGATGTCATGTTCCCGCTCCCGCAGAAATGCATCGAGCCCGCGAAACTGCGTGAGCCTCCATTCGAGTGAACGTGTTTTTCCACTGTCGAAGTACCTCCGCAAGCCTGTATGGCTGACAGAGTCGTAAGATTCTGACACGGGTTGTTTCAATGTATGACCGTCCCTCCTCATCGAAATCGGTATTGCACTGTCATTCTGAGCCTCCCGTATACGGCCTGATACCGTACACAGACCTTGCAACAAGCAGCCTGTCGGACTTTTCATGTTATCAGTCGTCATTGCGAGCCGCGCAGCGACGCGGCAATCCATCTTACTGAATTCACGCATGGATCGCCGCGTCCCGACTGGTCGGGCCTTTCCATGAACATAGATTGTTTTGCCAGTATTTCACTCTATCGGTAAAGTATGTAATGTGGTGGAATCTGGCAGCAAGAGATTGGGCTGAAGCCCCGGAATTTTTCTGACCGGCTCTCCCCGGCTTGAAAGCCGGGGCAATGTGAATGGAAGAGAGCTGAATGTCCGACGGGTTCAAACCCACCTGAGTACCATTGGATTGCCACCTCCATGAGCGAGCTGCTTCTGCTCCTCAGCAATTGCCCCGTCCCGAAAGCTTTCGGGACGGGGTTGAAGAAACAGAAAAATCAGGGCTTTGGCCCACTATCTTTTTCAATGTTGTTTCCGCTTTATCCCTGAGCAGATACACGCTGTTCAAGGTATGTGTGTGCGGTATCTGGCCGGATAGGGCGGCTCGCGATGACGGAATACGGGCTCCTGGCAGAAAGAAAAAACACGATTTCGATTTCGGCAATACGAAATACCATAAAATTAGCGCATTTTCATCGAAAGTCCCGAATTCTGTCGGGGTGAAAAATCCGGTCGGGCGCCCCGACACTGCATGGGTCTCTCGCTCCACCAGGAATGCTTTAAATGTAACAATATCCGTCATCAACAATCCTCTTTTTGCCGCTCTGGTTCTGCTGATGTACATTCACATGGTAAACATCAATAAACATCAACCCGAGATTTACCATCTGTATGGAATGGATTTTCAGTCCCGAAGCATGGATCGCTCTGCTGACGCTGACAACGCTTGAAATCGTCCTGGGCATAGACAACATCATCTTCATCACCATCCTCGTCGGACGCCTCCCGCTCGAACAGCGCAACTCTGGCCGCACCCTGGGTCTCGGTCTTGCAATGCTCAGCCGCATAGCCCTGCTGCTGTCGATCACCTGGGTCATGCGCCTGACAACGGAGCTATTCACAGTTTTCGGCCACGCCATTACCGGTCGTGACCTCATCCTCATAGGTGGCGGCCTTTTCCTTTTAGCCAAAAGCACCCATGAGATTCACCAGAGCCTCGAAGGCGGTGAACATGCCGACAGGGAGCACGCAGCCTCAGGGTTCATTATGACACTTCTCCAGATCGCCGTCATAGACATCGTCTTTTCGCTCGACTCGGTCATTACCGCCGTAGGGCTCGCAAGGGACATTCCGGTCATGATTCTGGCTATCATGATCGCTGTTTTCATCATGATGATTGCCGCCAGATCAATCAGTGAGTTTGTCGAACGCCATCCGACCATCAAGATGCTGGCTCTGAGCTTTCTGATTCTGGTTGGAGCCACCCTTGTGGCTGAAGGATCCGGCTTCGAGTTCCCGAGAGGTTATGTCTACTTCGCTATGGCCTTCTCCGTCTGCGTTGAGATGCTCAACATCCGGATGCGGCGCAAAGAGGTCGAACCTGTGCACCTGCGCAAGGCGCTGGAGGATGAAGAGGCGGCCTGAAAAAATCTGAGCGGAACCATTACGGAAAGGTTGACGGTTTTATAAACAAGGGAAAATAGTCCTGCCTCTGAGCGAACCTTCATCAGGCGGCTTTCTGATTCCGGAAGAAAGCCGCTTTCAGGCTTTGCTCTCTTGCCGTCCGGAAAAAGGAGCATTCATCCGCATGCCCGTTCCCGAAAAACTCCGCCCCGTGCAACTGTTCAACCGCTGCGATCCCGGTGAATTTGCATTCAGCACCACTGCCGAACTCGACGGCTCGACAGGAATCGCTGGCCAGAAGCGAGCGCTTGAAGCAATCAGGATCGGCATGGGTATCAGGCGCGATGGCTTCAACCTTTTCGCCCTCGGCCCCTCCGGCACCGGCAAGGAGACCTCCGTGCTGCAATTCCTCAACGCCATCGCACCCAATGAAGCCCGCCCCGATGACTGGTGCTACGTCTACAACTTCGACAAACCGCGCAACCCGCGAGCGCTCCGCCTCCCACCCGGCCAGGCGTGCAAGCTGAGCGAGGACATGGATCATCTCGTCGAGACGCTTTTCAGCGTCATGCCAGCCGCATTCAGCAGTGAAGAGTACCAGTCGCGGGAAAAGGAGATCGGCGAGGCGTTGCAGGAGAAGCAGTCGAACGCCATCGAGGCGATTGAAAACGACGCGCAGGCCCACGACATCACGCTCATCCGCACTCCGGGCGGCTTTGCTTTCGCTCCGGTACGCGACGGAAAAGTGATCGCACCGGACGTCTACATGGCAATGAAACAGGAGGAGCGCGACCAGATCGAGCATGAGACCAACCGCCTCCGGGACAACCTGCAATCGATCATGGCGCAGTTCCCAAAGTGGCAGCGAGAGACCGCCGACAGGATCAAGGAGCTGAACCGCGAGGTATCGGCATTCGCCCTGAAGCCGCTCATGGATGAGATCAGGGCGAGATACCATGAGGTCGAAGAGGTGCTGCGCTATCTCGACGAGGTCGAGCGTGACATGATCGAAAACTTCAGCCAGTTCCTCGAAAAGGAGTCGCCGGAGGAAGGGCCGTTCATGATGCCGGCATCTTTCAGCCCCGCCGGGCGCAAGCGCCCGGCCGTCCGCTACCGGGTCAACGTGATGATCGACAACCGCCAGCTTGAAGGCGCGCCGGTGATCCTCGAAGACAAGCCCGCCACGCAGAACCTCGTGGGCGACATCGAACATGCTGCGCAGATGGGCACGCTCATCACCGACTTCACCCTCATCAAGCCGGGCGCACTGCACAGGGCCAACGGCGGCTACCTCATTCTCGACGCCCGTCGCCTGCTGCTCGAACCCTTCGCCTGGGAGGCGCTCAAGAAAGCGCTCCGCACACGCCAGATCCGCATCGAATCACTCGCGCAGCTCTACAGCCTGGTCAGCACCATCTCGCTCGAACCGGAACCCATTCCGCTCGACCTCAAGGTGGTACTGCTCGGCGAACGGCGGCTCTACTACCTCCTGAGCAGCTACGATCCCGACTTCAACGAGCTGTTCAAGATCGCCGCCGATTTCGAGAACGACATGGAACGCAACGCGGAAACACACCTGGCCTATGCGCGCCTTGTCGGCTCGATGGCCTCACGCGACAAGCTTCTGCCCTTCGAGCGCAGCGCAGTAGCCCGTATCATCGAGCACGGCTCGCGCATGGCGGGCGACGCCACCCGGCTGACGACAAACCTCCAGTCCATCCGCGACCTCGCACACGAGGCGGAGTACCATGCCACCCAAAGCGGACGGACGCAGGTGAGCGCCGATGACGTCGAGGCGATGCTCGAAGCGCAGCGAAACCGCGCGTCGCGCATCCAGGAGCGCATGAGGGATGCGATGATGCGTGGATCGATCCTGATCGACACCGGCTCGGAACAGGTCGGGCAGATCAACGGTCTCTCTGTCTATTCTCTCGGTGAGCAGAGCTTCGGCAGCCCGAGCCGCATCACGGCGCGGGTGCGACTCGGCAAGGGCGAGGTGATCGACATCGAACGCGAGGTTGAGATGGGCGGCCCGATCCACTCGAAAGGGGTGATGATTCTGTCGGGATTCCTCGGCTCGCGATACGCCGCCGAACAGCCGCTCTCTCTTTCGGCCACGCTGGTCTTCGAACAATCTTACGGCGGCGTCGAGGGAGACAGTGCCTCCTCCACAGAGCTTTACGCCTTGCTCTCGGCAATCTCCGGCATTCCGATACGGCAGTGGCTCGCCGTCACCGGCTCGGTCAACCAGCACGGCCAGGTGCAGGCCATCGGCGGCGTGAATGAAAAAATCGAAGGATTTTTCGATCTTTGCAACGAACGCGGCCTCGACGGACGCCACGGCGTCCTGATTCCTGCCTCGAACGTCAGAAACCTGATGCTCCGGAAAGACATTGTCAAGGCCGTGGAATCCGGGCTGTTCTCGATCTGGCCCGTCACGCACATCGACGAGGGCATCGAGATTCTGACCGGCATTCCGGCGGGAGAACCTGACGCATCAGGAGCATGGCCGGAGGGCACGGTCAATGCGAAGGTTTATGAGCGGCTCAGGGCGATGGCCGAAAAGCAGAAGTCGTTCGGCAAAAAGCTGGACGGCGAACCGGATAGTACTCCGGCAACCCGGCAGCCATAAGTCGTGAACCTCCTGACAAGAAAAACTGTGGGGCTTAAACCACAATGCATTTTTCCGCTTACCCCGTCCCGAAAGCTTTAGGAACAGGGCAATTGTTCCGCACTCTGAAAACCGGATAACCAAAGAGTTCGCCAACTGACATGACTTCAACGATGAAAAACCGCGTCATCCACTCGATTGCCGTAGCCATCGACTGCTCGCCACACAGCAAGGCATCGCTCGAAGCCGCCGCCGAGATGGCCGCACGACTCAAGGCGGAACTGATCGGCATCTTCGTCGAAGACATCAACCTGCTGCACATGGCAGGCCTGCCATTCGTCGAAGAGGTACGCATGTACAGCTCAACCACCGCGAAGCTCGATACCGGTCAGCTCGAACGCCTGCTCAGACAACAGGCGGAACAGGCTCGTGAAATGTTGCAGCACACCGCCGAAGCCCGCACCCTTCGCCACACCTTCCGCGTGCTGCGCGGCATGGTCTCCGAACAGCTCATGCTCGCCGCGCCCGAAGCGGACATGCTCGTGCTCGGGCGAAGCGGACGCGCGCCGTCATGCCGCAAGGGACTCGGCTCGACCGCCCGCACCGCGCTCCATGAATGCAAGATGAACGTGATGCTGATGCGCCCCGGCATCACCGCCGCCGAAGGGCCTCTGCTGGTACTTTACGACGGCTCGGAGGCCTCGAAGCGAGCCCTCTCGACAGCGATTGAAATCGCAGCGCCATCGAGCACGCTCCACCTGCTCGTCACCGATCCCGACCCGGAAGCCGTCGAACATTGCCGGAAAGAAACAGATTTATTGATGAGCGGAAAAGGTATTGAAGCCGAGTACTACCACCTGCCATTCACCGAAGGCAAGCAGCTCATCACCTTCATCCGCATGATCGACTCCGGCCTCGTCGTCATAGGCGAAGGCATGAATCTGCCGGAAGAGACCCTCCGCGAACTGATCGACAACATCGACTACCCCGTGCTGATGGTGCGGTGAATCATGAGTTATGAGTTATGAATTGAAGAAGGTTTTCGGTAGCAGGGTCATGTTCTTCCTATCCTTTCGTCTTTTTCGTCCCTCAAGTCCCTTTTGTCCCTTCCCTCATCCACCCGGCAATCCGCTCGGCTGCAAGATACGCCCCCCAGGCGGCGGTTTCGAGGAGAGTGCGGTCATCGAGACCGGCTCGCCTGCATGACTCCATCTCTCCGGCGTCAACAGCCCATGAAGCCATAGCGGCAAGCAATGAAAGTCGCGCCTGAGACCGCTGCCGTTCCGGCAAAGCTTGTACCGCATCATCGAGCCATCCTTTGCCGATGCCCGGCGACTCGCCCTCCCACGCCGTGACCTGTTTCTTCACCAGCTCCTGAACTTCAGCGTCAACCGACTCCCCGGCAGCACTGAGAATGGCGTCCGCGAAGCGAAGCAACCCACCCGCCACCGACGGATCATCCGTCGCCCAGGCGAAAGCCTCAGGCAATCGCATGGCTGGACTCTCCGTCAGAAACACCCCCTGCCTGACGTCGATCCTGACGATTCGTCCCGAGGTCACGCTGCTGAAAATCCGGAACGCCTGTTCTCCAACCACCGGCACATTGCCGACGACAGGCATCATCGTTTCGTCGAGGAAAATATTGACCATCCGGTTGATGTAGTGGAACAGCACCGCGGTGGCCATGAAAGCCGGAGCCTGCCGTTTCGTGAACGGCTGCGGCCCGGAGTGAAGCGAAGCTTTCCGTCCCGTCGCCGAAGCCCACGTCGCAAGATTCTCGAGCGCATCGTTCGTGCTCGTGCTGGAAGTGACCGCGTCAAGGGCCGCCCGGTCATCCGCACCCAGCAGCATCGAGGTGTGCGCCTGCACGCAATAGGGACACTGGTTGGATTGCGAGACGGCGACCGCAATCATCTCCTTCATCGCACGATCCGGCCCGGCGACCAGCGACTCCCGGCAAGCGCTCCACACCCCGGCCATGAGCTGCGGATTCAGGTGGTGCAGGGTGATCGGCGGCACCGTCATGAACTCAAGGTCGAGCTGCCTGTACACCCGCGCGGCCAGCCCGGACGCGCGCCCGATCTCCGGAGCCGGAAGCCACCGGATTGACAAAGGCGTCAGATGCCTGAAAATGAACTGTTCAAGTAAGCGAAGCACGAAGAAGAAAATTATGAATGCTGAATTATAAAGGACAAAAAGGACATCAGAGACGGCAGGGACAACTGTGTGAAAACAGAAAACCACAAGCTCACGGAAGATTCCGCATCAACACTATCCACTATCCACTGATTTCCGCCATCAGAATCCCCGCTGATACTGCGGCATTCAGCGACTCCACGGCTGGCCGTACTCCCGCGTGAGGGATCAGCAACCGACGGTCGGCGAGTGCGAGCACTTCGGAGCTGATGCCGTTGGCTTCGTTACCGATCACCAGCACCCTCCTTTCGGGCCACTCTCCGAATGAACGATAATCTCGCCCGTCGAGCGCGGCGGCGACCACAGAGAAGCCGTCGGTTTGCAGGCGTCGTATCGTTTTGGCGAGATCGGGGCTTATATCGATCCTGAGCGCGAAAATGCTCCCGGCGCTCGACCGTACCGATTTGGCGTTGAAGGGATCGGCGGTGCCGCGCCCGCAGATGACCGCCTCCGCGCCGAACCATGCCGACGTTCGGATGATCGTGCCGACGTTGCCCGGATCCTGCACGTCGTCGAGCGCCACTACAAACGAACGGGCCGAAGCGGGACGGAACTCACCGCCTTCCGGCTTGCGGAACGCCGCGAAAACCCCCTGCGGCGAGGTGGTCTGGGCGAGGCGTCTGAACTCCTCCCTCCCGGCAAGCCACGCCTTTCCAGCGAAACGCTCCAGCCCATCGAGCTGGCTTGCTGAAGTTTCGTCAAGCACGAGGGCGTGCAGCATTGCCGGATCGGGAAGACTATCGAGCAGCTCGCTGACCGTGCGCAGCCCTTCGGCAAGAAAAAGCCCTTCGCTGTCACGATACTTTTTCCGGGAGAGTTTGGCCAATCGCCCCAGCATGGCTTTGCTCAGAGGCGGAAAGGGTTGCCGTCTCATGCTGCTCCACCCTGCCGGTTAAGCCTCGACATGACCGCTTTGGGATCATGGGAAAAGTCGGAGGGCGGAGTGGACGGCATCGAAGGAAAACCGCCCGCACCGAGCCCTGCCGATAAGTCGCTACTCTCTTCCTCATCGGCGCAGGTCTCGCTGTCACTCATGCATCGTCTGATATAGTCGTCAAATGACTCCTTGTCAATAGAGAGCGACAGCGCAGGTTCGTCACTGCTTTTTTCGGTGCTTTCCACAGAGAGCAGTTCAACAATCAAAGAGAGCGCGCGCGTGCGGTTCACCCCCCTTATTCCTGCTTTACGGGCCATCGAACTGAAGGCCGCCTCATCCATCGCCTCGACAGTTTCGCGCAGACTGACAATGCCGCCAACCATTCCTGCATAGGCCATGACTGCGGATTTCAGCTCCTCGTCATCAGGAATCCGCTCTGCCTGAACACCAGGTGCCGCAGAGACGGGGGGTTTGATAAACACTGGTTTGTGCCATCCGCGGCTTCGCCCGACAAACTCCTCATCGATGTCGTACTCATCGGAAATACCGCTCATGCCGCCATCGCGTCTGGCCCTGGCACGCCGTTCCGAAACGCTCTCGATCACCTCCCGCCGACCATCCCCGAGGGTGCGGAGACCGAACAGCAGTCCGACCAGACCTGCATAGATGGAGAGGAAAAACACCATCCACCCCGGATCGGATCCGCCGAACACGGCGACAATGCTTTCCACAGCAATCAGAGTAACGGAAAGACCGGCAAGAACTCCGGCGGCCAGACGTTGGTTCATATCGTAAAGTCAAGTGTGTTATATTCTGTCATTAAATTTAACGAATAAATCGCTCATTGCCCTGCCATGCACGCCAAGCCTGAACTGATCTCGCCCGCCGGCGACTGGATGTCGATGCGTGCCGCTCTCGATGCGGGGGCTGATGCGATCTATTTCGGAGCTGAGGGCTTCAACATGCGAGCCGCGAGCAAAGGCTTTTCGCCCGTTGATTTCGGCGGCATCGCACGGCTATGCCGCAGCCACGGCAGCAAAGCTTACCTCGCCCTGAATTCGGTGATCTACGACAGCGAGATCGACGATGTCAACCGCACGGTAGCCGCCGCACAAAATGCTGGCCTTGATGCGGTCATCTGCTGGGATATGGCGGTCATCGAGGCCTGCCGCCGTCACCAGATGCCCTTCCACCTCTCAACCCAGGCCTCGGTCAGCAACTTTGAAGCTCTTGCTTTCTATACCTCTCTTGGCGCCCGTATGATCGTGCTGGCCCGCGAACTGACCCTCGACCAGGCATCTGCAATCACCTCCCGCATCGAAGCTGAAGGAGTGCCGGTCACGGTCGAGTGTTTCGTACACGGCGCCATGTGCGTAGCCGTCTCAGGACGCTGCTTCATTTCCCAGGAGATTTTTGGTCGTTCGGCAAACCGCGGGGAGTGCGTCCAGCCCTGTCGGCGTTCATACCGCATCACCGATGCCGAGGAGGAACATGAACTTGAACTTGGCTCAGATTATGTCATGAGCCCGAAAGACCTCTGCACCATCAGCTTCCTCGACCAACTCTATGATGCCGGCATCGGCGCCTTCAAGATCGAAGGACGCAACCGCAGCCCGGAATATGTCGCCACCACGACGGCGGTTTATCGCAAGGCGATCGACTTCATCGTCGCCCACCGCAACGACGAGGGATTTGACGATGCTTATCGAAAGCTCACCCGAGGACTTGAAGAGGAGCTTGCCAAAGTATACAACCGGGGCTTTTCAAAAGGGTTCTTCTTCGGAAAACCGGCAGACGCATGGTCCCGCAAACCGGGCTCCGTGGCGACTGAAACCAGGAGATACGCAGGTATCGTGCGCAAATACTTCCCCAGAGCTGGTGTGGCCGAAATTCTCGTGCACGCCCCAGGCCTCGACGCCGGAGTGACGCTCTCCATCCAGGGCGCCGCAACGGGACTGGTGAGCGTCGAAAACCCCATGCTCTTTTTTGAAGGCCTGCCTGCCGAAAAGATCGGACAGGGCGAGGTGTTCACCGTCAGATGCGAAAGGGTCAGAAAAAATGACAAAGTCTATGTTCTGGTAAAAAAGTAACACGATTCCCCTTTTTTGTGTCTCACCATTTTGCGTACTTTACGGAAGACGCACCGGCCACAATTACCGTGTCGTCCATAACGCAACCGCGTGCCCAAACCGGAGAAGCCTATGATTTACAAGGTCATCTCGAAACCGGAGTTCAGGGCCTTCGTCGATGCCCTGGTCAGTGCTAACACCTCGTATGGGCCTCGCCAGGTCGATACCTCATCTCAAGGCGAGCCAATCTATCAATTCATGCCGGTCACGTCGGTCAGCGATATCGCCTTCGACTACACCGTCACCGCATCTTCTGCCAAACACCTGCTGATGCCCTTCCGTGACGAACTCTCACGCTTCAGCTTCAGCAATGGGGACTGGAAACAGCAGGTCGATTATGAAGCCCAGCCGATTGTGCTGATCGGGCTTCGACCCTGCGACATCAGCGCCATCAACACTCTCGACGAAGTGATGCTGAAAGGGCCCTATCCCTCTCCCTACTACCTGGCCAGACGTAAGAATACCTTTATCATCGGCATGGATCACCTGCCGTTACCCGACTGCTTCTGCAAATCGATGAACCGCCACACGGTCAACCACGGATTCAGCCTCTTCTGTTCGGACATCGGTGATCGCTACTACCTGGCGATCAACTCGGCCAAAGCCTTTTCGTGCCTCAAAGAGTTCAGGATCGAGGAACCCTCCGACGAGGACAACTGCCTCCTGATCGAACGGCGGAAACTCATCAAACACAGCTTTGAAACCAATATTGAAGTTTCGGGTCTGCCAGTGTTTCTCGACATCGAGTTCGACTCTCCCATCTGGCAGAAATGGGGAAACAAATGCCTGAGTTGCGGCAGTTGCGCCATGGTCTGCCCGACCTGTTACTGTTACAGCGTCGAGGAGCAGTTCGATCTCGATCTGAAGGGCTCCTCACGGGAGAGCCACCTCTACTCCTGCAATCTGATCGATTTCGCACAGGTAGCCGGCGGACACAACTTCAGACCGCGTAACGGCGACCGGCTCAAATACCGCTACTACCACCACTACCGCGGCTTTGCGGCCAATGACAATCACCAGATATGCGTGGGCTGCAACCGGTGCGGGCGCGCCTGCCTGGCCGGTATAAACCCGAAAGATGTCATCAACGATCTCAGACTGGAGCGTGAATCATGCGTGACATGCGTTTCACCATTCCCGGACAAAGCCTGAACCGGGAACCCTTTATCGACAGGATCCCGGACTTCCAGAAGAAGTGCGAGGTCATGATAACCGACCGGGGGTACAAATGTAAAATCACCAACATCGTCCCCCTGACTTCTCAGGAAAAACTGTTTCTGTTACGCATCGTCGATCCGATGGAAAGGGAGCTTTTCAATTTCAGGCCAGGCCAATTCCTGATGCTCGAAGTTCCCGGTTACGGCGAAGCCCCCATCTCGATCTCCAGCTCATCGAGCAACCAGGAGTTCATCGAGCTCTGTATCCGCAAGGCCGGCCACGTCACTTCTGCAATGTTCGAGGCCCGACAGGGTGCAATGGTATCCATCAGGGGACCATTTGGAACCTCGTTCCCGATGGAGGCGATGCGAGGATATGACGTGCTCATGGTCGCAGGCGGTCTGGGTATCGCCCCGATACGTGCCCCGCTTTTCTGGATTGGCAATCATCGTGACTGGTACAAGGATGTCAGGATGCTCTATGGGGCCAAAGAGCCCTCGCAACTGCTCTTCAACTACCAGTTCGAGGAGTGGAAAAAGGTGAGCAATGTCAACCTGATGACCATCGTCGAGCACCCGGACGACTCCTGGAAAGGGCGCAGTGGCATGATCACCGCCCTGTTCGATGAATTCACCATCGATCAGGACAACACCTTCGCCATCGTGTGCGGCCCACCGGTCATGTTCAAGTTCGTCTGCAGCCACCTTGACCGGCTCGGCATTCCGATGAACCGCATGTTCGTTTCGCTTGAACGACGGATGCACTGCGGAATGGGCAAATGCTGCCGATGCATGGTTGGCTCCACTTTCACCTGCCTGGACGGCCCGGTGTTCGACTACTGGTCGGTCATGAACCTCAAGGAAGCTATCTAAGGAGTATGCCATGAACCACCTCGGTTTCGAACTTGACAGAATCAAAATCGGATCGTTTGATTTCACCTGCTGCGAAGGGTGCCAGTTGCAGCTGGCCAACCGGGAATCGAACCTGCCCGACTTCCTTGCACTGCTCGACATCCGCAACTTCCGGGAAATCTCTTCCGAACGACTTGACGACTACGATATCGCCCTCGTCGAAGGAAGCATTACCCGAAGCGATGAAATCAAACGACTGAAAAGCATCCGCGAAAAGGCAAAAGTCGTTGTTGCCTATGGCTCATGCGCCTGCTTCGGCGGAGTTAACAGCCGAAAAAACCTTATCCCACAGGAAGATACCGTCAGGGAGGTCTACGGTGACAAACACGTCGAAACGATGCCCTCGATGCGCATCGCCGATATTGTTCAGGTTGACTACTCCATTCCCGGCTGCCCGGTCTCCAAACGTGAAGTGGAACGGATCGTCGTCGGTCTGGTGACCCGCTCGCTTACAAGCCTGCCGAAATATCCCGTCTGTGTCGAGTGCAAGCAGAATCTCAACACCTGCCTATTCGACCTCGGCGAGGTATGCCTCGGCCCGATTGCCCGTGCCGGTTGCGATGCGGTCTGCCCCACCGGCAAAACACCCTGTCTTGGTTGTCGCGGACCGGCAGATGAGATCAACTTTCCGGCTTTTCAGGAGCTGGTAACATCAAGAGGACTCAGCACGGAAGAGATGAAGGAAAAACTCGCATTCTATAACGGTTTTACAGACTATACCGACCATGAAGGTTGACTTCAACATCGATATTCACCACCTGCCGAGAGTCGAAGGCCACGGTGATATTCGCATTTCAGTCAAAGACGGCAAGCTGATCGATGCGAAATGGGCGGTTGTCGAGACCCCCCGTTTCTTTGAAGCAATGGTCAAGGGCCTCTCAGCCGAACGGGTGCCGTTCCTGACCTCGCGCATCTGCGGCATCTGCTCCATCAGCCACTCGCTCGCCAGCATCCGCACGCTCGAACGCGCCATGCAGATCACGCCGCCAGAACCCGCACGTATCATCCGCCTGCTCGCCATGCACGGCGAAACGCTGCAAAGCCATGCACTGCACCTCTTCTTCCTTGCCGCACCGGACTTCATGGACACACCAAGCGTAGTGCCGCTCCTGCACTCGCATCCCGAGGTGGTCGAGGCCGGACTCATGCTCAAGGAGCTTGGCAACGAACTGAGCATCGCCACCTGCGGACGCGCCACGCATCCTGTCAGCCTCGTGCTCGGCGGCGTCAGCAAGGCCCCGTCGAAGCCGCGCCTCACCGAAATCAGGCGGATGATCACCGATCGCAAGCCGATGCTCGACAAGGCTACCGACTTTTTCATGACGCTCCGTATTCCGGAATTCGTGCGTGAAACCGAGTTCATCTCCCTGCACGACGGCGAAAGCTACCCATACATCGGCGGCGACCTTGTCTCGACCGACGGCGTGGTGCACGACGAGAACGACTATCTTCTGATGACCAACGAATACATGGTTGACTTCTCCACCTCCAAATTCACGAAAGTCAGCCGCCAGTCCTCCGCCGCCGGAGCGCTGGCGCGGTTCAACAACAACTACGACCAGCTCCATCCTCGGGCAAAAGAGGCCGCTGCGGCCTTCGGCCTCAAACCGGTCTGCCACAACCCCTTCATGAACAACATCGCCCAGCTCGTCGAGTGCCACCACATCGTCGCCAGCGCCGAAGCGATCATCGACCAACTGCTCGACAGTGACCTCTGCGACCTCCGCACTGACTACAAGCCAAAAGCCGGAGCCGCCACCGGAGCCGTCGAAGCCCCGCGAGGCGTGCTCTATCACCACATGGAGACAAGCGACGAGGGCAAGGTGGTCAAAGGCGACTGCATCATCCCGACCACGCAGAACAACGCCAACATCCACCACGACCTGCACGCCCTGGTCGAACAGGCGCTCAGCCAGGGCAAAAGCGAGAAACAAACCGAAAAGCTCTGCGAAATGCTGGTAAGGTCATACGACCCCTGCATTTCCTGCTCGGTGCATTGAAGATAGGGAGCGACGGGAAGCAGCTCAGATATGCCTGTTTTTATCGCCAAGCGGTATAATGCTGCTGGAATCACGAATGTTATGATACGATCAGATTGATGATATCAAATTTAGGCTTAAGTTCAGATCTTTATTTATGTCTGAATGTGCATACCTTTCAGGAGTGTCAACAAGCATTTGATCCGCGCAGACTTGACGGCTGCCTGTCGCTACACGAATCAGAAGGATTCCTGTGTGAGGGCATCATTTCAGAATTGCTGATTTACGTTGAGAAATGTGCTGAACGCGGGCTGGGTGCTTGATTTCAAGAATTACTGATAGAGATATTTTATTAGAAAATGGCTGAAAATACACTGTATATTTGCTGCGCCATTATTATTCCGGCAATAATGCACAGCTATTGCTACCGTCGCAAAAAATTGAACTAACACCCATATTTATTGTGTCTTATCTGATTAGCCCGAACTGAAAACCAAGACAATTATTATAATTTTTATTGCGGCATCAATAAGAGTTACTCAGATTACTTACCCCCCGCAAGCATGGCAATAATTCTCTTAAATTATATCACCTCTTATACCATTCTCCATAAACATCCCATAACAGCCAACCATAATTATATGTATATGACAGGGATACGACATAGTACTCAGAATATGGCAAAGCAGAAGCCATTTCATACTTTATAGAAAACACAATAGGAATAAGACTTTTTATTAAACTTTTTGGAATAGGCCTATATTGTTCCGGCAAAATATCAACATCAAAGTACTTAAGATAATTTGAAGGAATAAATTCACTTATTGAAGACAATAAAGTCCCAGACTCATTAACATAATCTACATAATTTTTATATGCCAAAACTTTTTTACATTTCTCTTTTCGTTGCTTCTCATAATCGGCAGGTGACAAAATATATCTTTCAGTGACATTGTCACTTAATAAATCATATCGAAACGTCTCATGAGGAGAGAACGCACCTAACCTTAAGTCACTAGCGTCAAAACCTTGACCAACTATTTCAAACAATACAACGTCATCGTTTTTACGCAATAAAACACCAACACTATACATATCCTCATTCCTTTCAATGTTTGGGTGCAGAATTGGTACACAATTCTCTTTAAATAAAAAACTTGAAACTTTTCTTATTTTTTCAATAGAATACAATGGCACCCCACCCAACGTCTTCTTTTCTGGAAAAAAAGAATAATCCATACGAATCATTAACGGCAAACCCCAATCCTTTGCAATATCACAAACAAGAGGATCACTATAATCAAATATTACCATAGTCGGCAATATCATTACATCTAATTCGGCAGCACAGAGCAACGATAGCGACTTATATAATTTTTTATTAATAAACAGTTCTTTTAACTGAAGATAATCAGTTATAAAACCGCCATCGCTAACAACACCAACACCTTTATACTTGAACATGATCAAACTTAATTTTCTTAATCTTATCCGCAATCATCCCCAAAACCCTTGTAGCCATCATCTGGTTATATGTATCATATCTCAGCAAGCCATACAAGACAATAAATTGCGAAAACAAATATTTCTCAAAACAAAAACCTCCCGCAAACAACTCCTTAGCACAGCCTCTTGTTTTTTTGATAATTCTTGCCATCCTATGATATAACCTGTTAGAGTCTTCGCTTGAGAAGTCATGTGATATAATATCATCAGCACCATTCTCTTCTAACAGCCGTTCATCTACAAACGCTTGCTCGTACACATTTACTGCTTTTGGAAAATGCATAAACCTGATTGAGTTTTCAAATAAAACAAAATCAACTAATACATCTCTTGGTTCAAATGCCCAAGCGAAATCAATTAATCCAATTTTATACCTTGAATCTAAGACGATATTATCCGGATGTAAATCGCCATGAATACGACCGATAATACCATTTATTTTTGAGGGCAACTCATAACGATATTTTATAGGATTATAAATATTTACGCCTAAATATTCAAACTGATTTTTATCTCTAGAAATTCCAAAAATATTTTTTAAAACTATATCAGAGGTATTCCCCCTGTAATATCTCCCATAAAAAGAATCGACATCAATATCCCTTATCTCAGAATCCAAATGAGCTTGCTCTAAACTATCATATACTTCCTCAATAATCAGCGCAAGCTTTTCGTCATTAACCTTTCCAGAAAAATCGTATATTAATTCTCTTAAAGTCGTTGGATTTTCAGCGTTTGTTGGCCTTATTGCACCTTTATGTCGATATATAAGCGCCCCAAAATCGCCAGACTCGAACAAATGGGACTCTTCCAGTTTACAATCCGAAACCAAGTCTTTCATACTTTCAACCGCCTTAAATTCCTCCTTCATACTTTCTATTTTACCAATTTTTATCAAATATGGTAACCCTTTAGGCTCAGGATAGAAAAAAACCAACAAAAGTTTTGACCCTGAAAAACCAAATCTTGGAAATAGTCTGACATAAACATCTTTACTTCTATGCCATCTGCAAATTTGCGTCAGCAAATCCTTGTCTACCTGACTTGGAAAATCACTTATTATTTTAACGCCGCCAGATTTCGCCATCTTAAACCCTTAAGAGAAATAAATTTAAAACATATCTATTGTCTCAAAAAACTCTTTTCTTCCATTACATAGCTTCCAGTCACCAGAATCAATGCCCATCTCTTCAGCTATTATTTTTCTTATAAACTGAGAAGGGATATATTCATTTAAACAATAAAACATCCTAGCCAAACTATCACCATAAAGCAAGTATGATCCATTATTTTCTCTATTACAAAAAAAACCCTCAACCTTATCACATGCTTGCACACAAAATAATAAAGCCACTCTGGCCATTATTCTTCTAGTTAGCTCAGCTTTCATAGGCATTATATGAAGATGAGCATGATCTATACCGCACCCCGAAAAACCATCATCACCAACACCATGCTCAAAAACAAAATAACCATCTTTGTAATCATCGAAACTTATTATTCTTTTTACAATATTCAAAAATAAAGGTAGTTCTTCGCCGCTTAACATAGACATGTTACTAATATGCCATTTCGGCAAAACCAACAGATGCCCTTTTACTATTGGAGATATAGATGGAATAACCACAAAATCATTAGTTTCTAAACAGATTCTAGACTTAATAGGATAAAACTCATTATATATTTTTGGAAAAGTGCCGGTCAAAAACTCGCCACACAAACAACAATTATCCGAATAATATCTACTTTTCATAACCACCTCGGTTTTTTCTGTTATTAAATTTCTAATCATTTATTATAAAGAAATAAACATAAAAAAAGAATTCTACTTACTAATAACATCCAAAATAAAACCTCATTTCTTTGTATGAACTACTCATTAGGCACTTAATAAACTTCTTTTTTTCGCGTATAAATAGTCATTCGCTGTCTTTTGACCGCATCGAACGCTTCTCCGGCAGGTTTGTACTCTCCACGTTCGATACTCGCCGAGGAGTGCGCCAGCATCTTGAGCAGCGCGAGACTTTCCTGCGTCTGCTCATAAGCATGGATGTCCTGCACAATCACCTTCGCCTCGCCGTGATGCGTGATGATCATGGGTTCCCTGTTGCTGCACACATCCCGCACGACTTCCGATGCGTGGGTTTTCAGGTAACTGACGGGCTTGATCGAGTCACTGTATTTCATGGAGTGCTCCAGTTTTTAACCGCCATTCTGTCTGAATGATACTCATTTTTCAGCAACAGTCCATCAACCGATCCGCCCGATCTCTCACACCCGCACCACCTCTTTGCACTCGGGATAGCCGGTGCAGCCCCAGAACTGAGAGCCCTCGTTCCGGCCTGTCTTGGCTGTGCGCAACGTCATCGGCCTGCCGCATTTCAGGCATGAGGGAATGGCCCCTGCTGGCGTCGGCTGCCGGTGAGGCTCACTCTACTGGCGTTCCCGTGCGACCAGCCGCGCAGCCGCAAGCTGCTCACTGTAGCCACCCTCTTCGACGAACGCCTTCTCCAATGCGGCAATCTGCCGGTCGAGCAGATAATTCGCCTGATGAATCAGGCAGATGATCGCATTGGCCCGAACCTCAGGGCTTTCATGCTCCAGCCAGGGAACATACAGCGCCCAGCGCTCCGAATCCGCGAGATCAGTCAGATCTGTCTGATCTGACTGATCTCTCCTGAACCGGTGCGGAACTTCACGAACAGCGCTCGCTTCCCGGCTCGAAGGTGCCCATAGCGCCAGATGCCGATGGCGGAGGTAGTCCTCGAAGTCAAGCAACAGCTCTTCGAGGCTCGATCGCGCAACATTGACCAAGCGCAGTTCAGTCTGCGAAGAGGTTGCAGCAGAGCGACTGCCCTCCGCGATGTTCTGCCGACCTGAACGTGCGGCCTGGATCATCTGATCCTGCGTCCGCGATCTCGGATCGATGAACTTCTCGCAAAACCAGTACGTGGCATCGTAGACGAGAGTAGCCGTCTGAAAACTGGCACTTGTGCGATACCCGCCACTCGGTCTCAGCTTCTTCATGGTGTTTGTATTTATACGTTCGTTCCTTGCGCATACCGGGTTTGCCGGTAGAGGGGTTGGCCAGGAACATCAGGGGTTGAACGACGATACCTTGTAAAAGTACATCTTTCTTTTCAGAATCCGAACCGCCGCAACATCTCGCCGGTGAGCTCGGCAAGCTCCCGGCCCATCGAGCAGACCGCATCGAGATCGGTGAAATCAGCCAGTAACGCACCAATCGGTTCAACGCCCGTTGACTGGACAATAGCTGCACAGGCATCGCCGATTCTCGAAGCACTTCGCCCATGCACGATCACCCGATGCCCCGCCGAAGCAAACCGCTTCGCCGCAGCAAGCCCGATCCCGTCGGTGCTGCCGGTTATGCAGAGTGTCAGTTGTTTCATGCTTGTATGAGGTTTTTTCTTCTGATCCACCGATCGCTCGGATTACCCGGAACAGGGCATCTTCGGTGCAGGAAATCAGTCGCCCGCCCATAGCCGTGAAACAGGCACGGCATAGAGCCTTTCTCCAAATCCTGCCACAGATTCGCCATCGTAGAGCACCACACCTGCTGCAAAACTATTTTGCAAGGCATCTTTCAGCTTGCGCAGGCCCTTGAAATCATCGCCGGTTACGGTTGAGGATGCCCTGACCTCCACTCCTGCCACAAGCCCTTCGGATTCCAGCACCACATCCACTTCAACCTGATCCTTGTCACGGAAATGGCTGAAGGCGACCGCTTCTTCGCGCCAACTGGCCAATCGTCTCAACTCCTGATAAACGAATGTTTCCATCATTCTGCCAAACAGCGAGCGATCCCCCCAAAGGGAGTTTGTGTTCAATCCAAGCAGAGCACAGGCCAGTCCGGTGTCGCCGACATGCAGCTTGGGCGTTTTCACCAGCCGTTTCATCCGGTTCCTGTGCCATGAAGGCAATTCATCCACCAGAAAAATCCGGGTCAAGAGCGTCAGATATTCGCGAATCGTCTGGCGGCTGATCTGAAACGGCGCTGCCAGCTCGGAGATATTCACCAGACACGCGGTTTGCCCTGCGGCCAGCGTCAGCAGGCGCGGTAGTGCGCCCATGGCGCTGATACGCGCCAGATCGCGAATATCCCGCTGAATCAGGGTCTCTGCATAATCACGATACCATGTGGCGCTGCGACGCTCGCTGGCTCGCGCCAGAGCTGCCGGGAAACCTCCGGCGACCACCCGTTGTGCCAGGGTTTTCCCAAGACGCTGTCCGGATGAACCCGCTTTGAAATCCGCAGCAAAGAGACGTGAAACAAACCCGCAGGGTTTCCCTCCCAACTCAGCCTGCGACAATGGATGCAGCCGCAGAATTTCCATGCGGCCAGCCAGCGAATCCGCAAGTTTCGGCACCAGCAGTATATTGGCCGACCCCGTCAGGATGAACCGGCCTGGCATCCGGCGGCTATCCACCGCGGCCTTGAGCGAGGCAAACAGTTCCGGTACCCGCTGCACCTCGTCCAGCACCGCCCGTTCCGGCAGATCGGCAACATAACCAATCGGGTCGGTCTGGGCCGCCGCCCGCTGGACATCGTCATCAAAAGTGAAATACGCAAAACCAGCCTCATCGCCCACCATTCGGGCCAGCATGGTCTTGCCGCACTGTCGCGGCCCGTGGAGCAGAACAACCGGCGAATCTGCCAGGGCTTCCAGGATGCGCGGGCGCAAGAAACGGGGATGAATATTCTCTTCACTCATAACGGCTACCAGTCATCCAATTGTCGGCCAATTGCAAGTTTTTGTTCGTCTGATTGTCAGTAATGATGCGTCCAATTGTCAATATAGAGAACAATGATCACATCACCACATCCCCTTTCATCAGTACCTGTGAATTTCCCGCGATTCGCGATAACCCCCTGAGCCGAGAGCATCAGTTTCAGAGATATTCTCTTTTGCCGTTGATATCCTTCTGGTATTTCGGCTATTTTTATACTCCATAATAAATCAGCCGAACTGCGCCGTACACAACAAGAACACTTGAGATCGTTTTCCGTATAACTCCCGATCACATCAACCCGTATACTGATGCACAATACAAAGTCGTTGATTTATCGGTATCGGAATTTGAAATCATCTTGTATTTTCCATCCCTGACCCCTGATTCCTTCATCGCGAGCTGCCTGTATCCGGACGGGTACCGCACACGAACCTTGGACATTGTGCATTCGTTTTGTCTGTCATTCTGAGGAGGGGAGCCGACGAAGAATCCAGCTCTTCCGGGCAGCACCGAGACACTTCGACTGGATGCTTCTCTTTGCTCCCGATACATCGGGACAGAAACACTACAAACAAGGAGAAATACCAGAAGTATCGTGCATGTTCATGGAAAAGGCTGACATCTCTGTTTGACACAATCACACAGCAACGGCTTGTGGCACTCGGCCGTATTCGTGACAGATCACCCCACTGGCTCATGTGCAGGGCAATAGAAACTTGCCTGGATCGCGAAAAACAATACGAGCAGGAAAAGCTGGAGGATATGGAGCGCCGGGAACACTATCAATTGACCAGCGTTGCCGCGCCCCATGAACAAACTTCTGAATGGCTTGAAAATCTGGCGCAAGAAAAGGGGACTGCGCGACACTCGGGATAGCCTGTGCATCCCCAGAACTGCGTGCCTGAGTTCCGGCCAGCTTTTGCCGTGCGCAACGTCATCGGCCCGCCACATTTCGGGCATGAGGGTATGACCCCTGCGGTTTCCGGCTGCTGCTGAAGCCCCTGACGCTTGCGTTCCCGTGCGACCAGCCGCGCAGCCGCAAGCTGCTCACTGTAGCCACCCTCTTCGACGAACGCCTTCTCCAATGCGGCAATCTGCCGGTCGAGCAGGTAATTCGCCTGATGAATCAGGCAGATGATCGCATTGGCCCGAACCTCAAGGCTCTCATGTTCCATTCAGCGGGCATACAAAGCCCAGCGCTCCGAATCCGGGAGATCGGACTGATCGGACCGATCTCTCCTGAACCGCCGCTCGGTCGTAATGTTTTCATGATATTCGATGATGGCTCGTTCTTTTTCGCATACCGGGTTTGCCGGTACAGGGGACGCGAAGAACGCAAGGGGTTTGAAAGGCGATACCTCGCAAAGCTACAAGTTTCTCGTCAGATTTGAAATCGCCGCAGCATCTCGCCAGTCAGTTCGGCAAGTTCCAGCAGGGCGGTGGCGTCTCCTGCGACCGGAGAGTATCGTGCCGGGCGGAGGTTCTCGAAGTATTCGCCGTTCCAGCCGTTCCGCGCAATCGCCATCACCGTCTCGTACACCTCTTCGCCACCGGACGAGACATCGTCACCGGCAAGCGCCCATCCGGCGTGCAGCAGTTTGGTGGCTATCACGCCCGGATCGAGCGAGTTCGAGCGCACAGCATTGTCGCCACTCGCCGAGTCGATGGTGAACATGATGTTGAAGAGCTTGCTCCGTGCGTAGGCCTCGTAGCCCGAATAGCTGCGTTCACCCTGCATGTTGAAGGGATCGAACACGGCGCTGTGATGATCCATTGAACTCACATTCAGTACCGATCCGCCATTGGCAATCAGCCGCAGCTTGACGATGCTCGTCAGCAGCACCGGAGCAAGGTAATTGACACAGAAGGTCGTCTCATACCCTTCCGGCACAAGCGTCTGCACCGGCATGTAGACCGCCGCATTGTTGATGAGCAGATCGATGCCGGAAAAGCGCTCGGCCAGCTCCCGGCCCATTGAATACACTGCATCGAGATCGGTGAAATCAGCCAGCAACGCACCAATCGGTTCAACGCCCGTTGACTGGACAATAGCTGCACAGGCATCGCTGATTCTCGAAGCACTTCGCCCATGCACGATCACCCGATGCCCAGCCGATGCGAACCGCTTCGCCGCAGCAAGCCCGATCCCGTCGGTGCTGCCGGTAATGCAGACAGTCAACTGGTTCATCCTGTAGAGATGGTGTTTTTTTTGATCTGCATGATCCGTTCGATCTTTTGGAATGACAAACGAAACAAGAAAACAGGAAAAAGGTGTGAACAGCGGGGAGGCATCGTTCCGGCCAGCTTGCTGAAACGGACAGGCTGGCCGGAGGTTAGCGGATGTCAGAGAATCTCGACAAGTTCGAGATCGAAGGTCAGGTCGAAACCGGCCATCGGGTGGTTGGCATCGAGCGTGACGGTTGTTTCGCTCAGATCGACGACAAGAACGATAGCCTCTTCACCGTCGGCGAGGCTGAGCTGAAGCTGCTGGCCTACTTCAAGTTCAATATTTGCCGGCAGCCGATCACGACCGATTTCAGCCACAAGCTCCTCGACCCTCGGGCCGTATGCCTCTTCCACCGGGATATTGACCGTCTTCTTCTGACCGGGTTCCATATCGAGCAGTGCATGATCGAAACCCTGAATCACCTGTCCGCTACCGACGGTGAACTCCAGTGGCCCGCGATCCGAAGAGGTGTCGAACACCGTTCCGTCATCGAATGTGCCGGTATAATGAACCCTTACCTTGTCTCCCTGTTTCGCCTGTGCCATAACTTGTTCTCCTTGAATCATTTAAAATCGGGACATCCGAGTATTAACCGTTATCGTCTCAATCCGGAGAGACCACGACTGCCCGCATGAAAAAAATTTCTGTCGCAAGATAACACTTTTTGCCGGAGCACCACCGAAATCTGCATGAAGGGTTGCTCGCGGCTTCTGTCGTTTCAAGGAATAAATCGCGAGTCCCGACAGTTCGGAAAGCGTGACGATCCATCACCCCCCTCCCGCCTGTCACTCCACCGGAAGCTCGACGGCGTTCTCTTCGCTTTCAAGCGTCAGTGGGGGGACGCGTCAGTGGGGGGACGTAGATGAACGAAATCAGCTTTTCGCGGACTTCGCAACGGAGGTTCCAGAGGTCTGTGGAGTTGGCGGCGCTGACGAGGGCTCTGAGTTCCATGGTGACATCGCCAGAGTCGGTGACTTCGAGCCTGGCGACCCGCCTGTCCCAAAGCGGGCTCTCAGCGACGATCCGTTCGAACTCCCGGCGCACCTCATCGACCGAAACGTTATATGCGACACGCAGCATAACCGCACCAGTCAGTTCAAGCGTGTTCCGTGTCCAGTTCTGGAAAGGTTTGTCGATAAACCAGGTGATGGGTACAATGATGCGGCGCTCATCCCAGAGGCGCACGACGATGTAGGTGAGCGTGATCTCCTCGACTCGTCCGCTCTCTTTTTCAACCACGACGATGTCGTCGAGACGAACCGGCTGGGTGATGGCGATCTGGATTCCTGCGATGAGCGTCTGAAGGCTTCGCTGGGCGGCAAAGCCGATCACGATGCCGGCAAGGCCTGCTGAGGCAAGAATGCTGAGGCCGATCTGCCTGACGGTCTGAAAGGTCATGAGCACACCTGCAATGGCGATGATGACCACCAGCACGTTGACAATCTTCCTCATGAGACTGACATTGGTGGTGATGCGCCGCGCCTCGATACTGCTTTTTCCGGCATCCCGGTAACGCTGCCGGATCACCTCTTCGATGATGGCGAGAATCCTGAGCACGAACCATGAAACACCGGCGATGGAGCCGATGGAGAGTATATGAGTCAGAAGCTCCTTAAGTTCATCAGGCATATGAACATAATAGACAAGCCCGGCGATGGCGATCAGCATGAACAGCACCCTGATCGGCAAAACGAGCAGACCGAGTACAGGAGCGCTTACGGTAAAGCTCTGCTTCAGACGGTCGAGCGTGTGTTTGAGGAGTGCATTGCCGAAAAAGTAGAGAAGAAGAGCAATCACAGCTACGGCTGCCGGCATACTCCACGATTCTATCAGAGTCTCTGCATTCATCGTCATCGGTTGAAGAGTTTCGGGTGCTTCGCCCACTTCACGGAAAAGTAGTGATGAACCCGGACGCCTGCAAACAGGAACGCCCCGAAGCGGGAAAACTCCGAGGCGATCGAAACAGAATTGAAGAAAAACCGTTCAGCGAGAAATCTTCATGCGGTTGAACTCGTCATGCGAGCGGCTCACACAGTCCTCGATGGCCATGCCGCCATAGTAGTTGCCGGTCAGGTAAAGGTTGCGCACGTTGCCAAGCATCTGATCGGTCTTTTCTGCCCACTCCTTGTGTTTGAGGCGCAACGAAGGCACCACGTTCATGCGTGTCGTCGTGTGCTCGATCTTCTCCATGCCGACACCGAGCACTTCGGTGATGCGCTTGAATTTGTCCCTTTCGCTCAGACCGGGACGGAAATGGAAGGCGAAACCCCGGAAGTTGTCGTCCGGCACCGTATCGCGCGAGACCATCGAAAAGAAGGTGTCGTTCGGGGAGATGATCGCTGCCACCGGCTTGAGTGAAACATTGCTTTTGCGGATCACGACCCCTACCGAATCGACATCGGCATACTTGATCCTGGTAAAATGATCGGCAATCGCCGGATTGATATCCTGGATCAGTCTGGCCGCCGACGCGGAAGGCAGCGCAACAGCGAGAGCATCGGCTGCATACTCCTGTCCATCAGCAGTTTTGACCACATATTTGCCACCGGAGGTCGAGAGGCTCAGCGCTGCTGAACCGGTGCGCACATCGATCCCCTTGCGAGTGGCAATGGCATGGGCCACGCTCTGCAATCCGCCCTTGAAGGTGTAGTTCTTGAGCACATCCTTGCGTTTCTCACGACTCTTGAACATCATGTCAGCGGGAAAATAGTCAGTCGGCTGCGACGGCACCGCATTGAAGAAGTGGCTGATGGTGTTTCGGTAGTTGTTCTCGCCCACGATTTTCGAGTAGTAGGAGCGCACCGTCTTGTTCTCCTTCTTGAGGGAGAAGATGTTCGGAGCGGAAAGAAGCAGTTCAAACAGGTTGAGGCCCGACATGATCGACGATACCTTGCCGTTTTTGAGCAGCGAGAAAGGAACCTTTGCACGCGGAATGATCGTATCCATGATACCGCACTCCTCGACGATGCCAAGCAGATTCTGGTATGAGCTGTAACAGGTGTGCGCGCCCATTTCGAGCCAGAACCTGTCGTTGTCGCTCGCATACTGGTGCGAGGCGAACGACCCCCCGACTGTCTTGTCTTTTTCGATCAGCGTGGTTTTCATGCCGGCCTGCGAACAATAGAACGCCATGCTGAGCCCGCTGATGCCGCCGCCGATGATGACTACCTCTTTTGCCATGAGAAAGAAATGATGGTTCGAATGAAGAAAGGCGAAGCCGTGAGGAGTTTCAGACACTCACGGCTCGATCCCGAATTTGATGAATGATAATGTAGTGAAAGATCACCTCAAAACGTAACAGCCTTTAGCGACCCTCGTAACCATCCTCCCGATAATGGGCCACATAGTTCACGTAGTTCTCCGGCGACTCGGCGATGTTCTGGCGCTCCTCTTCGGTGATCGGTCGGATCACCTTGGCCGGAACTCCGGCGACGAGCATTCCTGACGGCACCCTGAAACCTTGTCTGACAAGCGAACCCGCAGCCACGATCGACCAGGGTTCGATGACGCAATGGTCGAGCAGTGTGGCGCTCATGCCGATCAGCACGTTATCCTCCACCGTGCAGGCGTGCAGCGTGGCTGCATGACCGATGGTGACATTGCTGCCAATCGTGAGCGGGCCGGTATCGTGCGTCACATGCAGCGTCGCATTGTCCTGCACGCTGGTCTTTTCGCCGATGGTGATGGGGCAGACATCGCCCCTTATGACCGTGTTGAACCATACGCTCGAATGCGCACCGATCCTGACATCACCGATAACGCGGCAACCATCGGCCAGGAACACAGACTCATGAAGTTCCGGGTGCATCCCCCGGTATGGCATGATTTTTCTCATGAAAGCACTCAAGTTAAGTGTGTGAAAAAGGTATAAACGTATCGCAGGTTACCGCTTTTTCACCCGACTTGAAAGCGCATCATGCAAAATGATCGACAAATCAGGGCTCCGGCACTCATTCAGGGTTTGTACTGCACCGGGCCTGTTTTCGACAAAACAAAAAAAATAGTGATATTCACAGATGAGACCATATCATCGGACTCATCTCATTCGGCTGCCACATCAACAGAAATCATCTCATTATGGCAGAGGACAATAAAAACTTCATGACATCGCTGCCCGGTATTCTGACAGGTATCGCCGCTGTCATCACCGCTGTCGCCACCCTGTGGGTCACCATCAACAGCAACAAGCCTGACCACACGACGGTCGATCCGAAAACCACCGTTACGCAAAACGGCCAGCAGACCGGGGTTCCGAATGACACGACGAAACCGGCAACGCAACCGGGGAGAGACGCACAGTCTGGCAACCAGCCTGTACAACCATCCAGAGACAGCACAAGCCAGGCAAGACCGTTGATCGATCCGGGAAAACTCCCGGCGCTGAAACCTTTGCCTCTCAAGCCGCTTATCATACCCTCCATCTATAATCTTACGGCGGTTATCGACGATCCCGACGGCTTCACCAATGTCCGCAGCAAGAAATCGTCAACCAGCCAGATTGTCGCGAAAATCAGGGAAAATGAACGGTTCTATACCTATAAGCAGAACGAAAGCTGGTGGCAGGTCAAAACAGCCAGCGGAAAAGTCGGTTATGTCCACGTCAGCAGAATAAAAATTCTGCCCAAGCCATAAGCTGGCTCATAGGCCCTGAATGCCGCTGTCTGATCATCACCCTTCCAAAGACAGCTCAGACCAGCTTGTGACGTCAAAAGAGCAGGACGATCGTTATATTGATCTGACAGGCAACCTGTCGGACTTACAGGAAACAAGCACCCTGTTCACCTTGAATACACTCCGACTCTTCGTCATTGCGCTCCCGACTTTTCGGGAAAAGCAATCCATACATAAACTGAGCAAGATGGATTGCCATATCGTTACACTTCCCGCAATGACGGCAGATCCTGCAGGCTGCTATCGATACCCGCAGGGGCGCCCTGCTCGAAATAATTTCCTGAAAAAGATGCCATGAATTCGACACTGAGCTGTAAAAACCTGAAAAAAGTCTACAACAAACGCGAGGTAGTCAAGAGTTCGACCCTTGAAGTAAAGCAGGGAGAGATCGTGGGCCTGCTCGGCCCTAATGGAGCCGGCAAAACCACCACATTCTATATGATTGTCGGCCTTGTCAGGCCCGATGCCGGAGCGGTTATGCTCGACAACGAAGAAATCACCGGCCTGCCGATGTACAAACGAGCACGGAAAGGAATCGGCTACCTCCCCCAGGAGGCTTCAGTGTTCCGGAAGCTTACCGTTGAAGAGAACATCCTCGGCGTGCTTGAATTCACCTCGTTGTCCAAAGCTGAACGACAGGAGAAAACAGACCGGATGCTGGAGGACCTGAACATCACCAATATCCGCAAAAGCATGGGCTATGCTTTGTCTGGCGGTGAACGGCGCCGGACGGAAATTGCAAGGGCGCTGGCTCTCGACCCAAAGTTCATCCTGCTCGACGAACCATTCGCCGGCGTTGATCCCATCGCCGTCGAGGATATCCAGCAGATTGTCGAGGGGCTCGTCAAGCGCAACATCGGAGTGCTCATCACCGACCATAACGTGCATGAAACGCTCTCGATCACCGATCACGCATACCTGCTCTTCGACGGCAGCATCTTCATGCAGGGCACACCCGAAGAGATTGCCGACAATGAAGAAGCACGCAAGGTGTATCTGGGCGAGAAATTCTCCCTCGACCGGTACTGAACCCCTGGCCGCCTGTCGGACATTCAGCTCTTTAACATTCACATTGCCCCGGCTTTCAAGCCGGGGAGAGCCCGTCAGAAAAATTCCGGGGCTTCAGCCCAATCTCTTGCTGCCAGATTCCACCACATGACATGCGTTACCGATAGAGTGAAATACTGGCAAGACAATCTATGTTCATGGACAGTCCAGACCTGTCGGGACGTGGTGATCCATGTGTGAATTCAGCAAGATGGATTGCCACGTCGCGGGGCGACTCGCAATGACGGGTGAAAATGCGTTCCCTGTCAACGATTTCTTTTCTACCACCGTCATTGCTATCCCGACCTGTCGGGACATGGCGATCCATG